>MDTG01239781.1_pt1 | contig 83634 bp, 82 predicted proteins | sample 811421 | NCBI WGS metagenome assembly MDTG01 (sample SAMN05326645, study PRJNA326480) | marine metagenome | isolation source: seawater | place: Pacific Ocean: South East | collected 2011 | reverse complement strand
GGACCGCCATGAGGTTCTGCACCGTCTCCTTCCCGAGGTAGTGGTCGATCCGGTAGATCTGGTCCTCGTAGAAGTGCTGTGCCAGTTCCTCGTTCAGCGAGCGCGCGCTTTCCAGATCGTGGCCGAAGGGCTTCTCGACGACGATCCGGGTCTCGCGATCGGCCAGCCCGTTCTCGCGCAGCTGCTCGGCGAGCGGCCCGAAGAGGCTCGGCCCCACCGAGAAGTAGAAGGCCCGCACAAGCCCCTCCTCGTCGCGCAGCAGCGCCTTCATCTCCTTCCAGCCGCCATCACCCATGGCGTCGACGGCGACATAGTGGAGATGCTTCAGGAACGCCTCGACGGCGTGCTTGTCCTCGGCGTGCTTCTTGCCGAACTCGGCCAGCGCATCACGGACGAGATCGCGATACTCGCTCTCGGACATCTCGGAGCGGGCCGCACCGATGATGCGGCTGTCGTCGGGCATCTGGCCCGCGCAAAAGCGCCGGAACAGCGCGGGGAGGATCTTGCGGCGGGCCAGGTCGCCGGTCCCCCCGAAAATGACAAGATCAAACGGATCGACGGGAATGACGCGGGATACCATCTCTGGCGTAACTCCGATTCTGTTCATTTCAGCTTCGTTAGCGCTAACCGCAGCGCTTACCTAGACCAATGTTGCGGCGGAGTCTAACACCGAGGCATCCGGCGGCAACGCCTGACGGCAGAAAAGGCTGCACCGGCGTGCATTTGCGCGTCGCCGGCAATGCCGCTTGAACGCGGGGGGGCCACATGCCACCTGTGTCGCGACACTAGGCAGAGGATTTCATGGCGCAGCGCATCATCATCGACACCGATCCCGGACAGGACGACGCGGTCGCCATCCTGCTGGCCCTCGCCTCTCCCGACGAACTCGAGGTGCTGGGCATCACCGCCGTCGCCGGCAACGTGCCGCTCGAGCTCACCGCGCGCAACGCCCGCATCGTCTGCGAACTGGCCGGCCGGCCCGACATGCCCGTGTTCGCCGGCTGCGACCGCCCGCTGCGCCGTCCGCTTGTGACCGCCGAGCATGTCCACGGCAAGACCGGGCTCGACGGTCCGGTGCTGCCCGAGCCGACCATGCCGCTGCAGGAGCAGCACGCCGTCGACTTCCTGATCGAGACGCTGCGCCGCGAACCCGAGGGCTCGGTCACGCTCTGCCCGCTGGGCCCGCTCACCAACATTGCCACCGCCTTCGAACGTGCGCCCGACATCATCGGCCGTGTCGGTCACATCGTGCTGATGGGCGGCGCCTACTTCGAGGTCGGCAACATCACCCCGGCGGCCGAGTTCAACATCTACGTCGATCCCGAGGCGGCCGAGGTCGTGTTCCGCTCGGGCGTTCCGCTCACGGTGATGCCGCTCGACATGACGCACAAGGCGCTGGTGACCAAACCCCGCAACGATGCCTTCCGCGCGCTCGGCACCCCGGTCGGACAGGCGGTCGCGCAGATGACCGACTTCTTCGAGCGCTTCGACCGTGAGAAATACGGCTCGGAGGGCGCGCCGCTGCACGATCCCTGCGTCACCGCCTTCCTGCTCGACCCCGACCTGTTCACCGGGCGTCACATCAACGTCGAGATCGAGACCGTCTCGGAGTTGACCCGCGGCATGACCGTGGCCGACTGGTGGGGGGTCACCGACCGACCACGCAATGCCACCTTCATCGGCGATCTCGACTCCGACGGCTTCTTCGCCCTGCTGACCGAAAGGCTCGCCCGGCTATGAAATCGCTTCATCTCGCCGGCCCCGAGGACCTGGGCCGTCTCGTCACGCTGGTGTCGGCCTTCCACTCCGAGCAGCGCCTCGAGGTCGACTACGCCACCGTCGAGGCGGCGCTCACGCCGCTGCTCGAAGGCCAGCCGGTGGGCGCGGTGTGGCTGATTGGTCCGCGCAAGGCGCCGGTTGGCTACGTCAGCGTCAGCTTCGGCTGGAGCCTGCGCCACGGCGGTCTCGATGCCACCATCGACGAGCTCTACATCCGCCCCGCCGTGCGTCGTCGCGGCATGGGCGGCGAGGCGCTGCACCAGCTCACCCAGGGGTTGCGGCAGGCCGGCGTGACCGCGCTTCGCCTTGCCATCGAGCCCGGCGACGAGCGCCTCGACCGGTTCTTCCGCCGCGCCCGGTTCCAGGAGCACGCGCGCAACCGGCTTCTCACGCGGGTGTTCTGAACAGCGCGCCACGCGGCCCTTTTCGATCCCGCCCGCACTGACTATCTTTCCGGCATGACCCTGCATATTCCCTTCGACAACAGCTACGCACGGCTGCCCGCCGATTTCTACACCCGCCTCAAGCCCGAGCCGGTGCCGGCGCCGAAGCTCGTTGCGTTCAACGAGCCGCTGGCGGAAGAGCTGGGCATCTCCGGCACCGACGACCCGAGGCTCGCGCCGGTCTTTGCCGGCAACGTGATGCCAGACGGGGCCGAGCCGCTGGCACAACTGTATGCAGGGCACCAGTTCGGGGGCTTCTCGCCGCAGCTCGGCGACGGGCGCGCGCATCTTCTGGGCGAGGTGGTCGACCGCAGTGGCCACCGCCGCGACATCCAGCTCAAGGGCTCGGGGCCGACGCCCTACTCGCGCCGTGGCGACGGCCGCGCATGGCTCGGCCCGGTGCTGCGCGAATACGTGGTGAGCGAGGCGATGCATGCGCTCGGCGTGCCCACCACCCGCGCGCTCGCCGCCGTGCGCACCGGCGAGGACATCCTGCGCGAACGCCCCCTGCCCGGCGCCATCCTCACCCGCGTCGCGCAAAGCCACATCCGCGTCGGCACCTTCCAGGTGTTCTCGTCGCGCGGGCAATACGACGCGCTCCAGACGCTGTTCGAATACACCTGCGAACGGCATTATCCCGACGTTGAAAGCCCCGACGCGCTGTTGCAGGCGGTCTGCGACCGGCAGGCGGCGCTCGTCGCGCATTGGATGAGCCTCGGCTTCATCCACGGGGTGATGAACACCGACAACTGCACGCTTTCGGGCGAGACCATCGATTATGGCCCCTGCGCCTTCATGGATCGCTACGACCCGCAGCAGGTATTCTCTTCGATCGACCGCTATGGCCGCTACGCCTATGCCGCGCAGGCCGAGATCGCGGTCTGGAACATGGCGCAGCTCGCCACCGCGCTGGTGCCGCTGATGCCCGACGCCGACGACGCGGTCGCCCGCTTCACCGAGATCGTGCACGGCATGGCCGATACGCTTCAACGCGAATGGATGTCACGTTTCGCCGCCAAGCTCGGCATCGCCACGCCGGCCGAGGGCGACGGGCCGCTGATCAGCGAGTTCCTCGCGCTGATGCACAAGGGTCAGGCGGATTTCACCAATGCCTTCCGCGGGCTGCTGTCCGACGATGCGCGCGACCAGTTCACCGACCGCGACGCCTTCGACGCGTGGGAGACCCGCTGGCGCGCGCGCATCGCCTCCGAGGACGATCCCGAGGGTCTGATGCGCCGCTCGAACCCGGCCTTCATTCCGCGCAACCACCGCATCGAGCAGATGATCGCGGCGGCGGTCGAGGGCGACGAGCGTCTCTTTCATCACCTGAACGCGGTGCTCGCGCGGCCCTACGACGACCAGCCCGAGGCCGAGGAGCTGCGCCGTCCGCCCACCGAGGCCGAGGTCGTGCCCGCGACCTTCTGCGGCACCTGATCCGACCGGCGCCTAGCGCCGGTTGATCAGTACGATGCCTAGCGCCACCAGCACCAGCGCACCAAGGAACTGCGGCCCCACCGGCTCGTCGAGCAGCAGCCAGCCGAGCCCGACCGCCAGCACCGGCGACAGGAAGCTGAAGGCCGCGACGTCCGAGGCCCGGTAGCGCTTCATCAGCGACAGCCAGGCCAGGAAGCCGAAGCCCACGACGATCACGCCCTGGAATCCGAGGCCCGCGATGTGCAGTGCACCCGGCGCGCGCAGCAGCGGCCCGAAGAGCGGCGCGATCAGCAGGAGCAGCACCGCCGAGGGCAGCTGCTGCCACAGAAGCTGCGCTTCGGCAGACATCTCCGAGGCCCGTGTGACGCGGACGGTCAGCGCGATGCCGGCCCAGAGGATCGCCGCGGCAAGGGCCATGAGGTCGCCGTGCCAGTCGCCGGCGCTGCGGCTCCGCGGATCCCACAGCGCCCATGCCACCCCGGCCATCGCCAGCAGCAGTCCCGCCAGTCGCACGGCACTGAGGCGTTCACCGGGCAACAGCAGATGCGCGGCGAGCGCCAGCCAGACCGGCATCGAGTAGAACACGATCGAGGCGCGCGACACCGTGGTCAGGTCGAGCGCCTGGAACAGCATCACGAACTCGGCGCTGAACAGCAGCCCCAGAAGCAGGCCACCCCCGATGCTCTGCCACATGCCACGCAGTGCACCGCGCTTGCGCAGGGCCACCCACGCCAGCAGCACCACCGCCCCCAGGACCGAGCGCAGCCCGGCCGCGAACACCGGCGAGAACCCGGCGTTGGTAATCTTGATGACGACCTGATTGAAAGCCAGCAGCGCCGAGAACATCACAAGCCCCGAGGCGCCGGCCATGTCCATGGACCTGCGTTCGCTCATGCGCTTCAGTCCACCGCGCCGCGCCCGAGGTCAACCCCGTGTCTTCCGTGGGAGATTTCCCTTCACCCGCCGCGCCGCATTTGCCAAGCTGCCCGCAACCGCACGGCAAAGGAGGATGCGCAGGATGGGTCTCATGGGAACACTGGCGAAGGTCGCCATCGGATACGCCGCCGCGCGCGGCGTCGACCGGATGTCGGGCGGCACGGGGCTGGGCGGTCTCGCCGGCGGCAAGGCACAGCTCAAGGGCTCGGAGCCGGGCACCGCACAGCAGGCGCAGATCGGCCAGATGTTCGGCGGCGGCGCTGCCAACCCCTTTCAGGACATGGTGGCCAAGCTGCAGCAGGGCGGGCTCGGCGCGATGATGGGCGGCAGCGGCACCACGGGCGCCATGGGCTCGGGCGCCGGTCTCGCGGGGCTGCTGTCGGCCGCGGGCAGCGCGGCGGCCATGGGCGGCAAGAACATCGGCAGCATGATCGACCAGTTCAACGCGGCCGGCACCACGCCCGGCGGCACCGAGGCCGAGGAAACCGCCGCGCTGATGCTGCGCGCGATGATCCAGGCCGCCAAGTCCGACGGCGAGATCGACGCCAGCGAGAAGGCCCGCATCCTCGATACCGTCGGCGAGGACGCCACGGCCGAGGACATCGCCTTCGTCAAGGAACAGCTTGCCGCGCCCGTCGACCCCGAGGGGCTTGCCGCCGACACGCCCGAGACGCAGCGCCCGCAGGTCTATGCCGCCTCGCTGATGACCATCGTCGCCGACACCGACGAGGAAGCCGAGTATCTCGACCGGCTGGCCAAGGCGATGGGGCTTTCCGAGCTTGCAGTGAACCAGCTTCACATGCAGATGGGTGTGCAGCCGCTCTACACATGAGCCCGCTTTTTTCGCAGACCAGCCCCGTCCGGGCCCGGCACGGCCCGGGCGGGGCCTGTCTTTGTTTCGCGCCCGGAAAGGATCCGCCATGCAACGCTCCTCGTCCTACGGCATCGCGCTCGCCACCTTCGGCGCGCTGGTGCTGACCCCCGATGCGCTGCTCATGCGGCTCTCGGGAATGGACGGGATGCACATGCTCGCGTGGCGCGGGCTTTGTGTCGGCGCGGTGTTCTGGCTTTGCTGGCTCCTGTCCCGCCCCGCGCCCGGCGCGCTGCGTGGCGTGATCCGCCCGGCCGGGCTGGTGCTGGTCGCGGCGCAGTTCCTCAACGCGACGCTCTTTCCCGTGGGCATCGCCGCTGCGCCCGTCTCGGTGGTGCTGCTGAGCGTGGCCACGGTGCCCGTCTGGGCCGCGCTGCTGTCGCGCATCTTCCTCGGCGAGCCCACGAGCCGCGCGACATGGGCCACCATCGTTGCCGTGCTCTGCGGTATCGGCATCGCGGTCTCCGGCAAGGGCGACGTCGCCGTCAACGCTGCCGCCGTCACCGGCGCGCTCTGCGGGCTGGGCGTGGCGGTCACGCTTGCGAGCACCTTCGTCACGCTCCGCCGCAGTCCCGAGCTGCCGCTGTTGCCGGCGCTGGGAACGGGTGCCTTCCTGGCCGGGCTCACCGGGCTCGCGGTCACCGGGCCGGCGCAGATGACCGAGGGCAACGTTCTGGCGATCCTCGTCACCGGTGTCGCGATCCTGCCAGCCTCGTTCTTCTCGCTGTCCTCGGCCTCGCGCTACACGCAGGCGGCCAACGTCAGCCTGCTGATGCTGCTCGAGACGGTGCTCGGGCCGCTGTGGGTCTGGCTTGGGCTCGGCGAGGCACCGACGCCGCGGATGCTGGCGGGCGGCGCGATCGTGATCGTGAGCCTTGCGCTCTATATCCTGACGCCGCGCCTGCTGCGCCGGGCGCCGCGCCGCCGCCCGGCCTGACCAGTCCTCAGCCGAGGCTGATGTTGACCCGGCGGTTCTGACGGCCCTTGTTCTCGATCTTGCCGAGCCGAATGGTGCCGATCTCGCCGGTGCGCGCCACGTGGGTGCCGCCGCAGGGCTGAAGATCGACCTGCCCTGCCCCTTCGCCGATCCGCACCAGCCGCACCCGACCGCTGCCGCGCGGCGGCCTGACGCTCATCGTCCTGACCAGTTCGGGGGTCGCGTCGAGAACCTCTTCATCGACCCAGTCGGCGCGGACCACCAGATCGCGGTCAACGAGATCGTTCAGCGTCTGCTCGATGGCCTCGCGGTCCTCGGGCGGCTCAGGCATCGCGAAATCGAGACGACCCGAGCCCGCCGAGATCGACCCGCCGGTCACCGGCAGCGGGATCACCACCGACAGCAGGTGCAGCGCGGTGTGAACCCGCATGATCCGGTGCCGGCGCTCCCAGTCGATGTGCTGCGAGACCTGAACGCCGACCGGCGGAAGCGGCGCGGGTTCCGCGGGCACGAGCGCCACGGCGTCATCTCCGACGGGCACGGCGGTCGCGATGATGAGCGACTGCCCCTGCCAGTCGATCCGGCCGCTGTCTCCGGGCTGGCCGCCGCCTTTGGCGTAAAACACCGTCCGGTCGAGCACGATGCCGCCCTCGGGCGTGTGCTCGAGCACCCGGCCCATGGCATCCCTCAGGTAGGAATCCTCGCGGTAGAGACGCTCGGTCATCGTCCGCCCCCATCACCGTCGCCATGTCCGTGGCCGTCACCGTCATCGCCCGCGCGTCCCGCCGGCATCTGCTCGGTCGTGGCGCTCTGCTCCGAGGACGCACCCGGGGCCGGTTTCCCGTCGGCGGGCTTGTCCGTGGCGTCCTCGCGGTTGCCGACGAGCGCCTCGGGGTTGCGCAGCCAGACGTCGCGCTGCGCAAAGGGAATCTCGATCCCTTCCTCGGCGAAGCGGCGCGCGATCTCGTGGTGGAAATCCGAGATCACGTCGAGCTTGTGGCCGACATCGCGGATGATCGCGCGGATCACGAAATCGAGCGAACTGGCGCCGAAGCCTTCGAAGGTGATCATCGGTTCGGGGTTCAGCAGCACCATCTCGTGCTGCTGGACGATGCGCCGCAGGATGCTTTCAACCTTCCTGGTGTCGGACCCGTAGGCCACGCCCACGTTGACGACGACACGCCCGATGACGTTGCCGCGCGTGTAGTTGGTCACGGTGCCGGCGACGAAATCGGTGTTCGGCACGATCAGGTCGGTGCGGTCGAAGGTCTCGATCCGCGTCGAGCGAACCGAGATGTCCTTGACGATGCCGTGGTTGCCGTTGACCTCGATCCAGTCGCCCTCGGAGATCGGGCGCTCGATCAGCAGGATGATGCCCGACACGAAGTTCGACACGATGTTCTGAAGGCCGAAACCGATACCAACCGAAAGCGCGCCGGCGACGATGGCGAGCGACGAAAGATCGAGCCCCGCAGCGGTGATCGCGATCAGCGCCGCGAGCACGACCCCGAGATAGCCCAGCCCCGAGACGATGGCGTTCTGCCCGCCCGGGTCGATCTTGGTCTTCGGCAGGATGGAGCTGCGCAGCCCGCCCTGCAGCAGCCGGGTGAAGGCGTAGCCGATGGCGAAAACGAGGATGAACGTCAGGAAGTCCATCGGCGAGATGCGCGTGTCTCCGAAGGTGAAGCCTTCGCGGAAGCGGGCCCAGAGCTCGGTGAGGTCCGCGACCCGCGCGCCCCAGATCAGCGCCAGAGCGGGCAACGCGAGCAGCAGCAGCACCAGCCCGGCCAGCACCGGCGCAAGGCTGTCGGCCGCCTGCGCGCTGCGGCCGGTGATGAGCTCGTAGAGATCGTTCACGAAGCGCTGCAGCACCAGCACCAGCGCCAGCACGGCCAGCGTCTTCACCGCCGGGTAGACCATCGCCTGCCCCACGGCATCGTAGCCGATGGCGGACATGATCGGGCCGGCAATCGCCAGCACGATCGCCACCCGCCCGATGAGCCGCGCAAGGCGGAGCCGGAAGCTCGACCCTTCGAGCAGGGTGCCTTCGGTCGCCGTATCGGGGGTGAGCTGGGTCAGGATGTGGCCCAGCCGCGACAGCATCAGCGCGCAGAGCAGCAGCACCGGGAAATCCAGCACCACCTGCGTCTCCTCGGAGAACAGGAAGATGTCTCCGACCGTCTGTCCGACCGACCGAAGCACCAGCAGCACCGCGAGGAAGTTCGCGTAGTAGCGCGCCTCGAGCCGGCGGGCATGGGGAAGCGGCAGCGTCGCCACGTCCTCGTTGCGGTTGAAGGTCTGATCCGCCAGCCAGCGAATGTAGAGCAGCGCGCCGCCCCACCCGGCGAGCATCGTCAGCAGCCGCTGACCGCTGACGCCCATGACGCCGGTGGCCTGCAGCGCGGCGCTGAGCGCGACGAGCCCGAGGAACGGCAGCACGATCCCGGCCAGCGAGGCAAGGAAGCCCCAGACTCCGCTGCCGCGTCGCGTGCGTTTCCGCAGCCAGTCGATCAATCGGTTGACCCAGACCGGGCCGCGAATGACAAGAAGCGCCGCCAGCGCCAGCAGCAGCAGGATGATCGGAAGGTTGCTGCGCAGCTCGATCTGCTTGATGCCGGACCCGAGGTTCTGCTTCAGTTCCGACCAGAGCGAATGACCGGCTCCCATCACCGACCCGATCGCCTCTCTCCAGAGCGCCGGGTTCAGCGGCGAGGGGCCGAGCTCCAGCAACGCATCGGCCTGCCGGCTGCGGATGATCTCGTCGATCTCGCGGATCAGCCCGTCGGCCTGAGTGTAGGCTTCCTCGGCGCGCCGAACGGGGGCCTGCAGGCGTTGCAACTCGTCGTTGAGCTCGGCCCGCCGGTCGGCGATCTCATCGGGCTCGCTCTCGCCCTCGGGCGGTGGGTCCCCAAGCGCCGAGAGCTGCGACTGCAGCGTCTGGATCCGCGTGGCGTTGGTGCTCTCAGCACGCAGGAAATCATCGCGCCAGCCGGCGATGGTGCTGCGCAATTCCTCGAAGGCCTCGGTCGAGGCCTCGCTGTTGTCGATAGACTGTTCCGCCCGGGTGACGACCTGCGACCAAGACTCGTAGTCGAGATCATCCCCCTGCGCGGACAGCGCGCCCGCGCTCAGTGCAAGAAACAGGGCGACGCAAGCGGCTGTCAGCCAGCGGAAGATCGGTGTCATGCGTCCTCGAACACACCCGGGATGGAGCTTGGCGCGCGATCGAGCCACGACGGAACCGGCAGCCCCTTGTCCTTGAGGAACTCGGGGTTGAACAGCTTCGACTGGTAGCGGTTGCCGTAGTCGCAGAGCACGGTGACGATGGTGTGGCCGGGGCCCATTTCCCTGGCCATGCGGATCGCGCCGGCCAAGTTGATGCCCGACGAGCCGCCAAGGCAGAGGCCTTCTTCCTGAAGCAGGTCGAAGACGATCGGCAGCGCCTCGTCATCCGGCACCTGATAGCAGTAGTCGGGCGTGAAGCCCTCGAGGTTGGCGGTGATGCGCCCCTGCCCGATGCCCTCGGTGATCGAGGTGCCCTCGGCCTTGAACTCACCGCTGGTGTAGTAGCTGTAGAGCGCCGCGCCCATCGGATCGGCAAGACCCACCTTCACGCCCTTGGGCTGCAGTGCCTCGGCGACGCCGGCCAGAGTGCCGCCCGAGCCCACCGCGCAGATGAAGCCGTCGACCTTGCCACCGGTCTGGTCCCAGATCTCGGGGCCGGTCGTTTCGACGTGGGCGCGGCGGTTGGCAACGTTGTCGAACTGCTGGGCCCAGATCGCACCATGCTCCGACGTCTTGGCCATCTGCTCGGCCAGACGACCGGAGTAATGCACGTAGTTGTTGGGGTTCTTGTAAGGCGCCGCCGGCACCTGCACGAGCTCCGCGCCGGCAAGACGGATCATGTCCTTCTTTTCCTGGCTCTGGGTCTCGGGAATTACGATGACGGTCTTGTAACCCATCGACGCCCCAACGAGCGCAAGCCCGATGCCGGTGTTGCCGGCAGTGCCCTCGACGATGGTGCCGCCCGGCTCGAGCAGGCCGCGCTCGACCGCGTCGCGGATGATGTAATACGCCGCGCGGTCCTTCACCGACTGGCCCGGATTCAGGAACTCGGCCTTGCCGAGAATCGTGCAGCCGGTCATTTCGCTCGCCTTGCGCAGCTTGATGAGCGGCGTATGTCCGATCAGTTGCGCCAGATCCTGTGCCACGCGCATGGGCGCTCTCCCTTATTCGTCGGTCTGGCCTAGAGGTTTAGGGCGGCCCCCCCCGGAACTCAAGCGTTGCGGCGCAGCTCTTCACGGTGGCGTGCCAGCCAGAAGAGCATCATCACCAGCGGGCCCACGTTGATCTCGCCGCTGTCGATCAACTCCATCGCGCGGTCGAAGGAGATGACGTGGTTGCGGATGTCCTCGTGCTCCTCGTCGAGACCGGCGAGGCCGTTGTCGTCCTCCGACAGGTCGCAAAGGCCGAGGAAGCAATGGAAGAACTCGGTGGTGTAGCCGGGCGAGGCATAGATCTTCACCATCGGGCGCAGTTCGCGCAGCTTGAGGCCCGCCTCCTCCTCGGCCTCGCGCAGGGCGCAGGTTTCGGGCGTCTCGCCCGAGTCGATGAGTCCCGCCGCAGGTTCCAGAACCAGCGGGAACGGATCACCCCGCAGCACCGGACCGTAGCGCAGCTGTTCGATCAGAAGCACCCGGTCGGTCGCCGGGTCGTAGGGCAGCACCAGCGCGGCGTCATAGGCAATGAAGCCCTCGCGGCTGATGGTTTCCGACATCGTGCCATCGAACCGGCGATGCCTCAGATCAAACGCACGCAGCCGGAAGAACCCCTCGAATCCGGGCCGTTCACGCACGATCTCGACCGTATCCAGCCCGCGATCCGAGCGCAGCTCGTGGGGTGCGCCATCCTGCGCGAGCTGCTGCGCCCATGCCCGCGAGGTTACGAAGGGCCGCAGCTGGTTCATCGTTTCGAGGTCGGTGCTGCCGAACTGCGCCATGATCTCGCGCGCTGCCTGACAGGCGAGCACCGCCCAGCCTCGTGCCCATGCCTCGGGGTCGAAGGGCCCGTCGCCGTGCTCGGGGGTTGCCTTGCGGCAGGCGACCATGGCCGACCGGGACGTGCCTTCGACGGATACGGTCATTTCGCGCAGCCCGTTGTCGAACCCGCCAAGGTAGTATTCGAGCCGGGCCAGATCCTCGTTCGGCAAGTCCCGCAGAAAGACCCCGGGCGCTTGTTCACCCGGCACGGCGCGCAGCGCGGTCGCCGGAACGGCACGGTCGGGCAAGGTGACAACGGCATGATCGGTCAGCGTCGCGGGGCGCGCCTCGACCGGGCGGCCAAACACGATCTCGAGAAGCGGCGGGTGGCACAGCGTCCCGAACAGGAAGAGGTTGGGCAATCGGATCTCCTTCAGCGCCAGCGGCGCGATGCGCTTTCCGACAGGATCCCCGTGACCACCGCCCCCAGCACCATCAGCAGGAAGAATCCGGTGTCGAGCAGCAGCGCGCCATACTCCGCGGCGATCTCGAAGATCGCGGCAAAGGCGTCCATTGCGCTGCTGTAGCGGTGTCGCAACGCGAGATGCACCATCTCGTTCGCCGCCTGCACCATGAGCGCCCAGAAGACAAGGGCGACGGTGCCGGTGATGCCGTGCGAAAGCGCCGCCGACATGCCGCGCCCGGCACGCGGGCCGACGATGATCCAGCCGCAGAGGAAGCCGATGGCTGCGTTCACGTAATCGAGGATGCCGAAATCCTGGATATCCGGCATCAGCTTGTGAACGTAGACCGACCCGAGATAGCCGACCGCGGCAAGGCAGAGCGCAGCAATCAGACGGGCGGCGGTGAACATCTGCCGATATGGCCTCGGAAATTTCTGTCGTTGTTGCCGACAGACTGCCCGCGCACAGCCCCTCCCGCAAGCGCCTTACGCTGCGGAACGAGGCGGCTGTGACGTTTCCGAGACAGCGCCGCGCGCCCCGGCGTTCAGAAGTCGCGGTTCTCGTAGGCCGACAGCGCGGCCTTGCGGCCTTCGTCGGGGCTCACCACCGGCTCGGGGTAGTCGTCGTCGGGGGTCATACCCCAGCTTTCGGGGATCGCATCGAAGTAGCTGAGCGCGCTCTTCGGCGGGTTCGACTGCCCCTCGGCGATCCAGCGGTTCACGTAGGCGCAGTCGGGGTCGAACTTCTCGCGCTGGGTGATCGGGTTGAATACCCGAAAATAGGGCGCGGCATCCGGACCGCTGCCCGCCGTCCACTGCCATCCGAGCGAATTCGAGGCCGGATCCCAGTCGATCAGGCAGTCCTCGAACCATTTCATGCCGATCTTCCAGTGACACATCAGGTGCTTGGTCAGGTAGCTCGCCACGATCATGCGCGCGCGGTTGTGCATCCGGCCGGTGACATACATCTCGCGCTGCGCCGCATCGACGAAGGGAATGCCGGTGCGGCCATGCTTCCACGCGATGACCTCGCGACGACGCTCGTCCTCGTTCCAGGGGAAGGCGTCCCATTCCTCGCGCCAGTTGCTTTCGGGCAGATGCGGCGTGTGCCAAAGCAGGTGATAGGCGAACTCGCGCCAGACAAGCTCCTTGACCCAGGTCTCGGCGCCCTCCTTGCCCGCCTCCATCGCGCGCAGGCCCGCGTGCCAGCATTGCGCCGGGCTGATCTCGCCAAGGCTGAGGTTCTCCGAAAGGTTCGAGCAGCCGTCCTCGGACACGAGGTTGCGACCGTCCTTGTAGGCGTCGATCTTGCCGCCGGTGAAGGCGCCGAGGCGCGCCTGCGCCGTGGCCTCGCCAAGCTGCACGTAGGGCTCGACCACCGCCGCGCCGCGCCGCATCTCGGCGCCGAGGTTCCAGTCCTCGAGCGCGTCGCCCTCGGGCCAGCGTTCCGGCGCGGCGAGCGTCGAGGGCGCCGGCAGCGGCTCGGGTACCTCGGTGTCCTTCACCGCGCGCCAGAACGGCGAATAGACCTTGTAGAAGCCGCCCTGCTTGGTCTCGACCGTCCACGGCTCGAACAGCAGGTGGCCGGCAAAGCTCTGGGCGTCGATGTCCCGATCCTTCAGCGCCGACTTCACGGCGGTGTCGCGCTCGATGGCCGCCGGGTCGTAGGCACGCTGCCACCAGACCGCGCCGGCGCCGGTCTCGTCGACAAGCGCCTCGAGCACCTCGCGCGCGGGTCCGGCGCGCAGCACAAGCCGGCTGCCCTTCTCGGCAAGCGCCTCCGCATAGACAGCAAGCCCGAGCCCCAGCCGCCATTTCGGCGCGGCCCCGAGATCATCGACCGTGTGGTCGCGGATGAACACCGGGATGACCGGCCGCCCCGACTTGCCCGCCGCGTGCAGTGCGGCATGGTCGCTCAGCCGCAGGTCGCGGCGGATCCAGACAATGATCGGGGATGTGTCGGCCATGGTGTCTCCGTTCCGGTAGCTGCCGGGAGCAAGGTAGCGCCCGGCCCCCGGGGTCAAGCGCGCCTCAGAGCACCCGATCGAGCGCTTCGATCAACTGCGTGACCTCGGCCTCCGAGGTGTAATGCGTGAACGACAGCCGCAGCACGCCCCGGTCGGGATCGACGCCCATCGCCCGCAGCGCCCGCACCGCGTAGAAATGGCTGCCACCGGCCATGACCTTGTGGTCCGCAAGCGCCCTCGCGACGTCTTCGGCCGGCCCGCGCGTCGCGACGGCCACCGTCGGCGCCCGCTGCTCGGCCTCTGCGGGTCCGAGCAGCCGCACGGAGTTGCGCTGGGACAGAAACGACAGAAGCGGCCGCATCAGGGCCACCTCGTGCCCGTGCATCAGCCCGGCCGCCTCGCTCGGAGCAACGCCGTGGTGCGCCGCAAGCGCCTCGATGTAGTCGACCATCCCGGCGCTGGCGGCCACCTGCGCATGATCCGGACCGGCGGGCGTGAACTTCTTGTAGAGCACGTCGCCATTGAAGAAATGCGCCTGATTGGGCAGCACTTCGGCCAGCTCGCGCCGGATCGCCATGATCCCCTGGTGCGGCCCGAAGGTCTTGTAGGCCGAGAACAGGTAGATGTCGCAGCCGAGCGCGCCCACGTCGGGAAAGCCGTGCGGCGCGTAGCTCACCCCGTCGACGCACGTAAAGGCGCCAGCGGCATGCGCCATGGCCGTGATCTCGGCCACCGGGTTGATCTCGCCCACCACGTTCGAGCAATGCGGAAAGCAGACCAGTCGCACCCGCTCGTCGAGCAGCGCCACCAGCGCGTCGGGATCGAGGTGCCCGGTCTGCGGGTCGATGCTCCATTCACGGACCTCGATGCCCTCGTCCGCCAGCCGGCGCCACGGCCCCGAGTTCGCCTCGTGGTCCTGGTTGGTCACGATGATCGCCTCGCCCGGCGACAGGAACTGCCGAAACGCCTGCGCCAGCACATAGGTGTTCTGCGTCGTCGAGGGGCCGAAACTCAGCTCGTCCGGGGCGATGTTGAGAAGCCCGGCGAGCCGGGTCCGTGCCTCGTCCATCTCGGCGCCGCCCGCCTCCGAGGCAGGATTGGGCGCATAGGGCTGCATCTTGCGCTGGTGATAGAACCGCGTCAGCCGGTCGATCACCGGCTGGCAGGCATACGAGCCGCCGGCGTTCTCGAAGAACGCCCAGCCGTCGAGCGACGGCTCCGAGAACGCGGGAAACTGCCCGCGCACGAACGCAAGATCCAACATGACCGTAACTCCCCAATTCCTTGCCGCGCAGAAAATAGGCGAATTCCGGGAGGGTCAAGGTTCCGGCGGCAGCCTCGATGGCGCAGAGCGCCGCGAGGCGCCCGGGCTCGCGTCGAGGATGTCCCCGTGAAAAAAGATGCGCGGGCCCGAGGGCCCGCGCACCGCTGGATCAAGCCTGTGCAGTGGAGGTCAGATCCTGCTCTCGGCCTTGAGGCCCTTCCAGATCGACCAGCACATGACGACGAGCACCAGCGTGAAGAGCAGGCCCGTCGAGATCACCATGGACTGCAGCGACTTCAGCCCGCCCGAGGACAGCAGCAGCACGATGGCCACGGCGCCTTCGAAGACGGCCCAGAACACCCGCTGCGGCACCGGCGCGTCGACCTTGCCGCCCGCGGTGATCGTGTCGATCACGAGGCTGCCGGAGTCCGACGAGGTGACGAAGAACACGATCACCAGAATGACCGCGATGGTCGAGGTGATGCTCGACAGGGGCAGCCCCTCCAGCATCGCGAAGAGCGAAAGCGGCGGGTTGTAGCTGTCGATGACCTGCGCCTGCACCGCGCTTCCGCCCGGATCGCTCAGCACCTGGTCGATGGCAACGCCACCGAAGACCGCCATCCACAGCACGCAGACGAGGCTCGGGATGATGAGCACGCAGATGATGAACTCGCGCACCGTCCGGCCCCGGCTGACGCGGGCGATGAACATGCCGACGAAGGGCGACCAGCTGATCCACCACGCCCAGTAGAACGAGGTCCAGCCCTGCATGAAAGCGGTATCCTCGCGGCCGACCGGGTTCGAGAGCGGCAGCAGTTCCTTCATGTAGGCGCCGAGCCCGACGAAGAAGTCGGTGAAGATCAGCATGGTCGGCCCGACGATCAGCACGAAGACCAGCAGCAGCGCGGCAAGGCCCATGTTGATCTCGGACAGCAACTTCACGCCGCCATCAAGACCGCGCACGACCGAGATCAGCGCGATCGCGGTAATGCCCGAGATGATGAGCACCTGCGCCGTGGCGTTGATCGGAAGCCCGAAGACGTGGTTGAAGCCGGCGTTGACCTGCTGCGCGCCGAGACCCAGCGAAGTCGCGAGACCGAAGAGCGTGGCAAAGACCGCGATCACGTCGATGATATGGCCCCACCAGCCCCAGACGCGCTCGCCCAGCAGCGGGTAGAACGCCGAACGCACGGTGAGCGGCAGGCCCTTGTTGTAGGAGAACAGCGCCAGCGCCAGCGCCATCACCGCGTAGATCGCCCAGGGGTGCAGACCCCAGTGGAAGATCGTCGCGGCAAGACCCATGGTCTTGGCGGCCTCGACGTTCTCGGGGATCAACGAGCCGTCCTCGGCGAAGGGCGACGGCGTTCCCAGCGGCGAGGAGACGGCCATGTGGTAGACCGGCTCGAGCACGCCGAAGAACATCAGGCCGATGCCCATGCCGGCAGCAAAGAGCATGGCGAACCAGCCCGGGTAGCCGTAGTCCGGCGTTGCATCTGCGCCGCCGAGGCGCACCTTGCCCACCGGCGTCACCACCAGCACGAGGCAGAAGATGACGAAGATGTTGGCCGCGCCCACGAAGTACCAGTCAAAGGTCTTTGTGGCGAAGTCGAAGAGCCAGGTAAAGGCGGCGCCTGCCTGCTCGGGCAGCGCCAGCGCGTAGAAGACGAAGGCGATGACGGTGAGCCCGGAAATCAGGAACACCGGGTTGTGGATGTCCAGACCGAACGGGCCGATCTTGGTTTCGATATTGTCCTGACCGATCTCGTAGTCGGTCTCGATGATATCCGCTGGCCCTTCCGGTGCCGGGATACCCTGGTCGTCCATCGTGTCATTCATGGCACGAAACTCCCTTGAGTTATTCTGTTTGCCGAGCCGGCTGCGGGGTTCAGCGAACCAGCAGCACCGAGACGTCGGAATGCGTCGCGATGGTGCCGCCGTTCGCGGGCCACCAGCGGTCGGAGATGTTGGGAATGTGGCTTGCCATCACCACGAGGTCGGCCTTGACCTCACCCACCGCCTTCAGAAGCGTCGGGTCGAGATCGATGGTCGGGTCGTGGCTGGCATAGGCCTTCGACTCGGTTGCGATGCCGTGTTGCTCGGCCTGCTCCTTGGCGAAGGCAGCCAACTTCTCGGCATATTCCGCGGGCGTATGGGCAAGCGAGGACGGCTGTTCCGTCGTCACCCCCACGTAGATCGCGGTCGCGCTGTAATGCGCCGCGAGATCCGCCGCGCAGCGCAGGGCTTTTTCGATCCTGTCGGCATGCGTCAGATCGACCGGCACCATGATGCGTTCGAACACGTGTCCCTCCTATGTCCTCTCTCGTCGGGTTGGTCCCGGCGTGGTTGGATCGTGGCCCGCGCCCGCCGCCTGGCCGGGAGCGCCTGCCCCGAATTGTCGGGCGATCGGCAAGAAACCGCCGCCGCAACGCAAGAGTAGCGTGTTCCGAAGGGAAAGCAAAAACGGTCGTTCGGAAATGATGCCAAAAAACGACATCATTGTGTCGAAAAGGATCCGGGTTGATGAACCCCGGGCCGCAAATGGATCCCGGGGCGTCGTTTCCGGACCTCTTGGGATCAGGCGTTCACGTCGACGACCACCCGCCCCTTGACCTGCCCCTTCAGGATGTCGGCGCCGAGTGCCGGCAGCTCCTCCAGCGTGGCCGGCCGGACCATCTCCTCGAGCTTGTCCATCGGCAGGTCGCGCGCGACGCGCCGCCAGGCCCGCAGCCGGTTGTCGAAAGGCTGCATCACGCTGTCGATTCCAAGCAGGTTCACCCCCCGCAGCAGGAAGGGGACCACGGTCGCCGGAAGCTGCGCGCCACCGGCGAGCCCGACCGCGGCCACGGAGCCGCCATAGGCCATCTGCCCCAGCACGCGCGCCAGCATCGGACCGCCCACCGCGTCGACGCAGCCGGCCCAGGTCTCGCTCTCCAGAGGTCGTTTCACCGGCTCCGCAATCTCGTCACGCGGCACGATCCGCGCGGCGCCAAGACCACGAAGATAGGCCTCCTGCTCCGGCCTGCCGGTCACTGCCGCCACCTCGTAGCCGAGATGCGACAGCACTGCAGTAGCCACCGAGCCGACGCCGCCCGCAGCCCCGGTCACCAGAACCGGACCCTTGCCCGGTGTCAGCCCGTGATCCTCCAGCGCCATCACCGCGAGCATCGCGGTGAAGCCGGCGGTGCCCACCGCCATCGCCTGCCGCGTGTCGAGCCCCTCGGGCAACGGCACAAGCCAGTCGGCCCGCACCCGCGCCTTCTGCGCGTAGCCGCCCCAATGCGCCTCGCCAACCCGCCAGCCCGTCAGCACGACCTTGTCGCCGGGCTTGTAGCGCGCATCCTCCGAGCTCTCGACGGTGCCGGCGAAATCGATCCCCGGCACATGCGGATACTGCCGCACCAGCCCGCCCCCGGACCCGAGGCAGAGCCCGTCCTTGTAGTTCAGCGTCGAATACTCGACCGCCACCACCACGTCGCCATCAGGAAGGTCATCGAGCCCGATCTCGCGCACCGCGGCGGAGGTCTCGCCACTCTCCGCATCCTTCTCGACCATCAGTGCCTTGAACATCCGTCTCCTCCTTTTCCGCAGGCCGCCGCGCGACCGGCTCTTCTCCGGTTTTCAAATACCCTCGGGGTGAATGGGCGCGGCACGCGCCCAGAGGGGCAGAGCCCCTGCCCCGTCACGGCCAGCGCCCCTCGTCGGGCATGAAGGCAAGATCGCTGGTCCAGCCCACGCCGCCCGCCGCGGTGACCATCCCGTGGACCTGCCCCCTGTGGTGCGCCTGGTGATTGAACATGTGCAGCACGCACTGGCCCAGCGGCTTCACCTGGTCGCGCCCCGTGGCGCCCGAATACCAGCGCAGCATGCCCCGCAGGTCGACCGTGCGCAGCCCCTCGGCCCAAAGCACGAGCCGCGCGTCCGCCCGGAACCTCTCGGCACCCCAGGCCGCGAGCGTCGGCGCCAGCTCCGTGCTGGCCTCGAGGCCGCCGCCGGGGGCGGGCCAATGCGCAAACCGGCTCATCCAGACCATGTCGGCCCAGAGCAGGTGGTTGATCGTGGCGAGGATCGACCCGAAAAATGCCCCCCGGTCCACCCGCAGCGCCGCGTCCGGCAGCGCCTCGAGCGCCGCGGTCATTTCGCGGTTCTGCCACGCGTTGTAGCGCGCAAGGCTCAGCACGTCGTCGGGGTTCGGCATCCTCTCCCGGGCTCCTTTCTCGCCGGCCTGCTGATCCGCCGCCTCGGCCGCGCGGGGCGACTCGACGCTGGACAGCCAATTGTCTGACAATTAAACAGCGCCTCATGTCGCCTGCAAGCCAACAGTCACCGGATCGCCCGGACCGCTCCACCGAGATCGCCGCCGCGCTGCGCGATGCCATCGTCACAGGCAGATTGATGGTCGGTGACCGCCTGCCCTCCGAGGACGAACTCGCCGAGCAGTACAAGGTCTCGCGCCCGACCGTGCGCGAGGCACTGAAACGGCTCGCGGCGCAATCGCTGATACGGACACGGCGCGGCGCGACCGGCGGGGCCTTCGTGAACCACCTCTCCTACGAGGCGGCGCACGCGCAGCAGATCACCACATCTACGCTGCTGCTGTCGATGAATGCCGTGAGCTTCGAGGTCGCCTGCGAGGCCCGCTTCGCCATGGAGCGCGCCTGCACCGAGCTGGCCTGCGCGCGGCGGACCGACGATCATCTCGCCACGATGCGCGCCGAGCTTGCGCGCCAGGGACAGCCCGAGCTTTCGGACGAAGCCTTCTGCGCCTCGGACGTGGCCTTTCACCGGGCGCTGGTGGATGCGGCGGGCAACCCGGTGCTCTCGTACCAGCTGGCCGGGGCGGTCGAGGCGATGCAGCCGCTGATGAACATGATCACCTTCACCGCGCGCGACCGCGCGCGGATCATCGCGCTGCATGCAGGGCTCGCGGATGCGGTCGAGGCGCAGGATGTCCCCGCCTGCGACCGCCGGTTGCGCGAGCTCGAGCGCTACACCGCGGAGCTTGGCAGCGCCGTCATGGCGCGCCGTGCGGCGCGCCGGAAATGACGCGGCGCCCCTACTGCTGGATCGACTCCAGGTAGTAGGCGATCGACAGGATCCGTCCGCGTGCGAGCGCCTCGGCCCCACCCATGAGACCGGAATCACCCGCGGCGTCCGCCTTGAAGATCGTCCCCCAGACAGGCATCGGATCGCCATGCGCGCGCACCCCGGTCCGCCCGTCGATGACGTGGATCACGTCCAGCATCGGGAACTTGCCGTCGTTGTTGGCGGAAAGATGCGTCAGGTCGGGCACTTCGACCGTGAGCATCTCGGCGAGCGGCCCCTGTCCCATGCCGCTTTCACCGTGGCACCCGGCGCAGCCAGCCATGAAATCCTGCTTGCCCATCTCGTCCGCCCAGCCGGCCGCCGCCGAAAGGGCAACCGCGGCGAATGCCGCCATCGTCGTCTTCGCACTGATCATGTCTCTCTCCCGTGGATCTGCCACGCTCTCCCTCGTGGCGCCGCCCCGACGCGGGGGCACGGAAGCATTGAAGCGGCGGGTCACGGAGCGCGCATTGACGCTGCGCAACGCGATCCCCCACCCTGAGTTGAGCGCCGTAGCGCACCCTCAATCATGAGCAATATAATTGCGCATATAGGCCGGCGATACGCAATAGTGGGTATTCACAGCAGATCACGGCTCCGTTAGCGTCCCTCACCGGCAAGCGAAACTTGCCGGGCGCCCTTGGGAGGGGGCGCGGGCCAATTGGGAGGAGCCACATGACCAGAACGACCCTCGCGGCGGCAATCGCCGCCTCTTTCGCCGTGACCGGTGCCGCATCGGCGCAGGAACTGTTCGAGATGACAAGCGGTTACGCCGAGAACCTGCCGATCCTCGGAACCGCTTCGGTGAATTTCGTCGACAAGATCAACTCGATCTCCACCGAGGTGGAATTCGAGCACTTCAACCCCGGCGAGCTGGTGCCCGCGCTCGAAATGCTCGACGCCACGTCGAACGGCTCGGTCGATGCCGCCTATTCGACCTCGGGCTACTGGCAGGGCAAGATGAACGCCGCCGGGCTTTTCGCCGCGGTGCCCTTCGGTCCCGAGCCGGGCGAGATGCTGGCGTGGATGCTCTACGACGACGGCATGAAGTATTTCCAGCAGATGTATGATGACAACGGCTACAACGTGAAGGTCATCCTCTGCGGCATGTATGCGCCCGAAACCTCGGGGTGGTTCAAGAAAGAAATCACCTCGATGGAGGATCTCAAGGGGCTCAACATGCGCTTCTTCGGCCTTGGCGCCGAGGTGATGCAGAAGCTCGGCGTCTCGACCTCGCTGCTGGCGGGCGGTGACATCTTCCCGGCCCTCGAGCGCGGCGCCATCGACGCGACCGAGTTCTCGATGCCGCTGGTCGACGCCAACCTCGGCTTCTACAACATCGCGAAATACAACTACTTCCCCGGCTGGCACCAGCCGTCGACCATGTTCGAACTGCTGATCAACAAGGACCGCTGGGAAGAGCTCGACGAGATCGCCCAGAACCAGATCAACATCGCCTGCATGGCCAACCTCGCCGACAACTTCGCGGAAGGCGAAGCCAAGAACTTCCCGGCGATGAAGGAGAACGTCGACGAGCACGGCGTCGAGATCAAGAACTGGAACGAGGAACAGCTCCAGCAGTTCGAGAGCGCCTGGCTCGAGGTTGCCGGCGAGCTTGCTGCCGAAGACGCCTTCTTCAAGGAGGTCTGGGACGACCTGCAGCAGTTCCGGGCGGACTACAAGCTCTGGTCCAACAACATCTACCTGCCGCGCCCCTACCAGTCGGTCGCCGACCAGTAAGCGCACAGACTTGAGACCGGCCGGGGCGGTTTCCCTGCCCCGGCCTCCATGACTTTGCGCGAAGGAGGCAGGCGCAATGGCCGAGCAAGACGAGGTCGTGGCCGCGATCTCCGATCCGGGAGAGATCGGGCGGGCCGAACACAACCGTGGCGACCGGTTCGTCGTGGGGCTGGGAAACATCGCCGCATGGCTGTTCCCGATCCTGATGGTGGCGATCTGCGCGCAGGTCGTGCTGCGCCAGGCCGGGCACAACCAGGCGTGGCTCGACGACCTGCAGTGGTGGCTTTACGGCGCGGCGGTGCTGATGGGCATCGGCTACGCGGTTGTGACCAACAGCCACGTCCGCGTCGACATCTTCTACGACAACTTCGAGCAGCGAAAGCGCATCCGCACAGACATCCTCGGGCTGGCGTGGCTGTTCCTGCCGTTCATCATCCTGTGCTGGGACGTGACCTTCGACTACGCGCTGACCTCGATCCGCGCCGACGAGGGGTCCGACAGCCCGAACGGCCTCCACAATCTCTGGACCCTCAAGGGTTTCATGAACCTCAGCTTCGTCTTCATCGCCGTTGCGATCTGGTCGACCTACGTGCGATTGCTCGGGAAACTGACCCGCCCGGCGCTCTGGAAGCAGTTTCTTTTTGCATTCCCGTCCGTGACTTACGTCGTGAACCTCATCTTCTACTACAGCTGCTTCACCGTGCTTTACCTGACCCGTGACCCCGAGATGGACGCCCGCGACGTCGGTCGCCTGCCGATTTTCGGAGAATGGGAGTTCGGCCAGCACGAGATGCGCTGGACGGTGCTTGCCGCCCTCATCCTGACCGTCGCCCTGATCGTGGTGGCGCGGCTCTTCGACCGGAAGGACGCCTGACATGGAGTGGCTCACCGTCAACGAGATCGCCGTCGCGGCGATGTTCGCCACCTTCATCTGGATGCTGTTCCGCGGCATCCCGGTGGCCTTTGCCCTGGTGGGCGTGAGCCTCATCTTCGTGCTCATCGCCGAGATCGGGCTCGACCCCTATCGCCGCTTCTGGGGCGAAATCATGGCTTTCGACCGCACCGGCATCGACTACCGCAAGCTGCAGGCGCTTTCTGGCCGGATCTTCGGAAACACCATCAAGAATCCGGTGCTCGTGGCGCTGCCAATGTTCATCTACATGGGGCTTATGCTCGACCAGTCGGGCGTGGCGCAACGCATGATGCAGGCGATGCAGAAGCTCTTCGGCGGGCTGCGCGGCGGGCTGTCGCTGACGGTGCTGCTGATCGGCATCATCCTCGCCGCCTCGACCGGCGTCATCGGCGCCTCGGTCACGCTGCTGGGCGTGATGGCCCTGCCCGCGATGATGGCGCAGAACTATTCCAAGCCCATCGCCACCGGGACCATCGCCAGCGCCGGGACGCTCGGCATCCTGATCCCGCCGTCGATCATGCTGGTGATCATGTCCGATCAGCTCGCCATCTCGCTCGGCGACCTGTTCATGGGGGCGCTGTTCCCGGGGTTGATCCTCGGCGCGCTCTACATCGCCTTCATCGTGATCTACGGGCTCATCTCGCCCGACGCGATGCCGGCGCCCGAGCGCAGCGGCTCCGTCGGCTGGCCGGAGGTCCGCGAGGTGCTGGTGGCGGTGGTGCCTCCGATGTTCCTCATCCTGCTGGTGCTGGGCTCGATCTTCGTGGGCCTTGCGACCCCGACCGAGGCCTCGGGTCTCGGCGCACTCGGCGCGACGCTGCTGGCGCTGGCGAACCGGAAGCTGAACTGGAAGGTGTTCCGCGAGGTCGCACGCTCGACCCTCAACACCGCCGGCTACATCGTCGGCATCTTCCTTGCAGCGAACTTCTTCGCCTACGTGTTGCGGCGCTACGGCGGCGACGAGATCGTGCAGGAGCTGGTGCTCTCGGCCTTCGACAGCCCCTACTGGACCGTGGCGTTCATCCTGTTCATCGTGTTCTGCCTCGGCTTCCTGCTCGACTGGATCGAGATCACCATCATCATCATGCCGCTGATGCTGCCGATCATCCAGGGGCTCGAGCTCGCGGTGCCGGGATTCGACCAGGTCCGCGATCCGCAGGTCGTCTGGTTCGCGATCCTGGTGGCGGTGACGCTGCAGACCTCGTTCCTGACACCGCCGGTGGGCTTCGCGCTGTTCTACCTCAAGGGGGTCTGCCCGCCGAGCGTCTCGCTGGCGCATATCTACAAGGGCATCATCCCCTTCGTGGCGCTGCAGCTGCTGGGGCTGTTCATCGTCTTCGAGTTCCCGGCACTGACCACCTGGCTGCCCTCGGTGGCCTACGGAAACTGACGTAGGGTGGGCAATGTTGCCCACCCTACCTGCATCACGCCCCGAGCTGCCTCAGCACCTGCGGCAGCGCCTCGGGCAGATCCTCGGCGATGAGCCCCGGCCCGAAGGCTCGCGCTGCCTCGACGTGCAGCCAGGCGCCGGCGCAGGCCGCGTCGAAGGCCGTGAACCCACGCGCCATCAACCCGCAGACCAATCCGCCAAGGACGTCTCCGGCGCCGGCGGTCGCCAGCCATGGCGCGGCACGTGGTCCCACGCCCGCGTTCAGCGCGCTTTGTCCGTCCGGCGCCGCAATCACCGTGTCGGGCCCCTTGAGCAGCACCACGCAGCCCGCCCGTCGCGCCGCCTCGCGGGTCACGTCGACGCGCGACGCCGCGGGGCCGCTGACCGCCGGCTGCTTCAGCCGCTCCGCGAGATCGGGGAAGAGCCGCGCGAATTCGCCGGCGTGCGGCGTCAGCACGCAGGCCTCGTGCAGCATCCCGAAAAGCTCCTCGGGCGCGTCCTCGAAGGCCGTCAGCGCATCCGCATCAAGCACGGTGCCGCGCGACGCCTCGAGTGCCGGCGGCACGAGATCCCGCGCTCGCTCGAGCCCGAGGCCGGGCCCAAGACAGAGCGCGGTCAGCCGGGGATCTTCGAGCAGGCCCGCCAGTTCGTCGCCGCTCTCGGCCCGCCGCAGCATCAGCGCGGTGATCTGGCCGGCAATCTCCATCTGCGCGGCCCCGGGCGCGGCAAGCGTGACCAGCCCCGCGCCTACCCGCAGCGCCGCCCGGGCCGCGAGCCGCGCGGCGCCGGTGCGCCCGAACCCGCCGCTGACCACCAGCGCGTGACCGTGGGCGTATTTGTGGGCGGAGGCGGCCTTGTCGAGCCCGGCCGGCGCGGTCACCTCCGTCACCCGCTGTTCGCGCCCGCCGAGCGCGCGGCGGCGCGGCTCGAGCCCGATCGGGGCCACGACCACCCTGCCGCAGAACGACGGCCCCTCGGCCAGGACATGGCCGAGCTTGCGGGCGTGAAAGGTCACCGTGAGGTCGGCCACGATCTCCTCGACATCGCCCGGCGGCGGATCGCTCTGCAGCCGGCGCCCCGAATCCGCGCAGAGCCCGCTCGGCAGGTCCACCGCGACCACCCGCACCGCCGGGTAGGCGCCGCGCCGCATCTCTTCGGGCAGGCGCCATTCCGACAGTTGCGTTGCCCAGCCGACCGCGTTGAACGCCTCGACCGGCCGCGTGAGCCCGGTGCCGAACAGCGCGTCGAACAGCACCGTGTCCTCGCGATAGTCCGACGGCTCGAGCCAGAACGCCCCTGGCCCCTCGTCGCGGTAGGGCCGCACCGGCCCCAGCTCGCGCCAGCGCTCGTAGTTGGTGCGCGCATCGGGCGGCAGCCGCGCCGGATCGCCGTAGAGCCACACCTCGACCGTCCAGCCGCGCTCGTGCAGGCGCCGGGCGATGACGAAGCCGTCGCCGCCGTTGTTGCCCGGCCCGCAGAGGACGACCGCCTTGGGCGCCCCGCCGCCAAGATCGGGCCAGGTCTCGAGCACCGCATCGACGACGCCCGCTCCGGCCCGCTCCATCAGCTCAAGCCCGGAGACCTCGCCCGAGGTGATCGCCGCCTCTTCGATCGCGCGCATCTGCGCTGCCGTCAGAAGCTCTGCCATTCCGTTCTCCTGCAAGTTTTCATTTTGCCCATTTCGAGGGCGCACCGCACAAAAAATGCGCCGAACCCGAGAATCGCCCTAGGCACCGCCTGTCCCTGTCCGCTATCAGATTGTGACCACCCGACAGAAATGATCTGGCAGGGTCCGACACGGGAATACGAGGAGAGACAGACCATGAAAAAGGTCGAGGCGATCATCAAGCCCTTCAAGCTCGACGAGGTCAAGGAAGCGCTTCAGGATGCAGGCATTCAGGGCCTTTCCGTCCTCGAGGTTAAGGGCTTCGGGCGTCAGAAGGGACACACCGAGCTGTATCGCGGCGCGGAATACGTGGTCGATTTCCTCCCCAAGGTGAAGATCGAGGTCGTCCTCGATGACGATCTGGTGGATGCCGCCGTCGAGGCGATCATCTCCGCTGCCAAGACCGACAAGATCGGCGACGGCAAGATCTTCGTGAGCCCCGTGGAACAGGCCATCCGGATCCGCACCGGCGAATCCGGCTCGGACGCGCTCTAAGCGTCCGTTTTTATCAAACACCGGACCCCAAAAATTAAACGAAAGGGAAGATGGGAATGAGCACCAAGGATGTCATCAAGCTGATGAAGGACGAAGAGGTCGCGTACCTCGACGTCCGCTTTACCGACCCGCGCGGCAAGCTTCAGCACGTGACCGTCATCGCCGACGAGGTCGACGAGGATTTCCTCGAAGAGGGCTTCATGTTCGACGGCTCCTCCATCGCGGGCTGGAAGTCGATCGAAGCGTCCGACATGAAACTGGTCTTCGACCTGGACAGCGTCTACATCGACCCGTTCTACGCCGAGAAGACGCTCTGCGTGCACTGCTCGATCGCAGAGCCGGACACCGGCGAAGCCTATGACCGCGATCCGCGCGGCACCGCGCAGAAGTGCGAAGCGTACCTGAAGTCCTCGGGCATCGGCGACGCATGCTACATGGGCCCGGAAGCGGAATTCTTCCTGTTCGACGACGTGAAGTACTCCGTCGCACCGAACAAGGTGTCCTTCGAGATCGATGCCGACCACGCCGCGTGGAACACCGACAGCGACTTCGAGATGGGCAACCTCGGCCACCGTCCGACCTACAAGGGCGGCTACTTCCCGGTGAACCCGTCCGATGACGGCCAGGACATCCGTTCCGAGATGCTCTCGACCATGAAGCGCATCGGCATGAAGGTCGACAAGCACCACCACGAAGTTGCGACCTCGCAGCACGAGCTGGGCCTGATCTTCGGCACGCTGACCAAGCAGGCCGACGAGCTGCAGAAGTACAAGTACATCGTGCACAACGTGGCACAGGCCTACGGCCGCTCGGCAACCTTCATGCCGAAGCCGATCGCCGGCGACAACGGCTCGGGCATGCACGTGAACATGTCGATCTGGAAGGACGGCAAGCCGCTCTTCGCGGGCGACAAGTACGCGGACCTGTCGCAGGAAGCGCTGTACTTCATCGGCGGCATCCTGAAGCACGCGAAGACGCTCAACGCCTTCACCAACCCGTCCACCAACTCCTACAAGCGCCTGATCCCCGGCTTCGAAGCCCCGGTTCTGCGCGCCTACTCGGCACGCAACCGCTCGGGCTGCGTCCGGATCCCGTGGACCGAGTCGCCCAAGGCAAAGCGCGTCGAGGCCCGCTTCCCCGACCCGTCGGCGAACCCCTACCTGTGCTTCTCGGCGCTCATGATGGCCGGCCTCGACGGCATCAAGAACAAGATCGATCCGGGCGAAGCCATGGACAAGAACCTCTACGACCTGCCCCCCGAGGAGCTGGCCGACATCCCGACCGTCTGTGGTTCGCTGCGCGAAGCACTCGACGCCCTGGCTGCCGATCACGAGTTCCTGCTGGCAGGCGACGTGTTCACCAAGAGCCAGATCGAGGGCTACATCGAGCTCAAGATGGAAGAGGTTCAGGCTTACGAGCACACGCCGCACCCCGTCGAGTACGGCCTCTACTACAGCTGCTGATCCGGCAACGGACATCAGGCAAATTCGAGGGGCACCCATCGCGGGTGCCCCTTTTTCGTTTTCGGTTAGGTGGCGGCACCAGGACTCGGGGATCGGCAATCTCACGCTTCCCGAGGCAAGGCTCCGACGTTTTTTATTTGCCCATGAATCGGGCCGGGCTACCGTCGGATGCGATCAATTGACTTCCGGAGAACGACCAAATGTCCCGCCTGCTCTTCAGACTGACCGCCGCCGCAACCCTCGCGGTGACCGCTGCCAGCGCCGTCCAGGCCGCCAGCTGCGGCAACAACGCCAACGGCTTCAACGCCTGGAAACAGGAGTTCGCCGCCGAGGCGCAACGTGCGGGCGTCGGCCAGCGCGGCATCGACGCACTGATGAACGCCCAGTATTCGACCGGCACGATCAAGGCCGACCGGTCGCAGAAGGGCGTAAAGTATTCGCTGAACGACTTCATCCGCATCCGCCTCGGATCGGTCGACGGCTTTGCCGCGACCGCGCGCAAGCGGCTGAACCAGAACCCCGGGTTCTACAACTCGCTGGAACAGCGCTACGGCGTGCCGGCCGGCATCCTGCTGGCCATTCACGGCATGGAAACCGGCTTTGGCCGCACCATGGGCAGCGTGCCGGTCGTGTCGTCGATCTCGACCGTGGCCTATGACTGCCGCCGCTCGTCGTTCTTCACGCCGCATGCCATCGCGGCACTCAAGATGGTCGACCGCGGGATGCTCTCGCCCTCGCAGAAGGGCGCGTTCCATGGCGAGCTCGGACACACGCAGTTCCTGCCCGGCAATGCCCTGCGCTACGGTGCCGACGGCAACGGTGACGGCCGCGTCGACTTCTACAACCAGGCAGATGCGCTGGCCTCGACCGCCAACTACCTGCGCCAGAAGGGCTGGCGCCCCGGTCAGCCCTACCAGGAGGGCACCGCGAACTTCCGCGTGCTGAACGAGTGGAACGCGGCGACGGTCTACCAGAAGGCCATCGCGCTGGTCGCTGCCGAGATCGACGGCTGAGCGATACCTGGCGGTCGGCTCCGGCATTTGCCCGGAGCCGATCACGAGATTTCCCCTGCAGCGGCACGGTGATGCCGCATTCGTGGTTAATTCCTGTCCCGAGCAAGCACGTCTCGCAGTTGGGAGGAGAACGCACGAATGGTCACCCGTGGCAACGCCGCCTATGCCGGGCTGTTTCTCGAGAAACCCGACACGTTCGACATCGACTATGCGATTTCGGCTGCGCTTTCGGCGCTGGAACGCCACGACAACGCCTCGGGCTCCCCTCTGCGCCGCTCCACCCGCCGGCCGGCCGTCATGGCCGACACCCTCGGCATCTCCGTGCAGGCCCCCGAGGAAGCCGGAGCACCGGCACTGGTCAAGATCATCACCCGTGGCGGCCCGCTGCCCGATGACGACCGCATTCCCCTCATCCTTGCCGAAACCGTGCTGAGCCTGCTTGATACGACCAAGGTGGCCGAGATCGAGTGGTTTTCTCCGTCATCGCGCATCGCACCGCGCGACTTCATCTCGCTGCATGGCCACCTCTCGCCCCGGCGCCAGCCAGTCATGCCCGTCGATTGCGACACCGGAGAGACGTCGGAAAGCGGCGCCAACACGCAATCGCGCGGCGCCGCAGCCCAGCCCCGGGACCGGTCGCGCCGCGCCGGCGTCCCCGCACTAGCTCGCGCGGTCCAGCGCCTTCGCGGAAAGACCGCTGAACAATCGCCTTCGGAACGCCGGCTGCGCCTCGCCGCATGGGTCATCACCGGCCTGATGGCGGTGATGTCCGTACCGCTCGCCGCTAGCCTTGCGATCATCGGCGTTCTGCGTGGCATGGATTTCCGCCTCGCAACGCTGGTGCTGACCTTTTGCGTCATCCTTGCGGGGCTGCAGCAGACACCGATGGCCAGCGCCATGCCTGGGGTCGTCACTGTTCTGCTGAACTGAGCGCGAGCGCCCGTTCACGGGCAAGCAGATACGTGTGGATCGAGAACACCACCGCCCGGGTCTGCGGCAGTCTCACGAGACATTGCCGCTCAGAGCGGAAATAGGGCGCCGTCGTCGGGTCGCTGCGGTCATCGTTGTCGCGTCGCGGCCCCGGCTGGAACAGCACCGGGTCATCGTACCAGAGCCGGTTGAACCGCATCAGCGCCCGCCCCGGCTGCACGCCGTCGAACAACCGTTGCACCCTGCGCGCGAGCATCTCGTCATACTCGGGGATGGGAATGTGGATCGCCGTCAGCGGCCGCATCATCTTCTGCGCCAGTCGCCAGCCCGCCGGGAAACAGAGCACCGCGCCGGTCAGAACGTGCTCGTCCGAGCCGGGGCGTTTTTCCAGCAGGCAGAGGTCTTCCTGCACGAGATGCCCCAGCGTTCCCAGAGGGTCCGACCGGTCGAGCGTCACCACCTCGCCGTCAGGCCTCGTCACGCGCTCGCCGTCGCGCGCGAAGCCGTCAGGCAGGTTGTCGAGCACCGTCTCGAGCAGCTCTTGCGCCGCCGGCATCGCTTCCTGGTCGAGCTGCAGAACCGCCTCTCGGCGAGTCCGGAGAAGCCGCGCCCGCTCGGCCACCTGCGCGGCGTAGCATTCGTCGGCTAGCAGCCAGTCCTCCATCCGCATCGGCGCGATGTTGGGCAGCGGACGCGAGGTCCCGAGGTCGAACGGCAGGGTCTCTTGCAGGATCATGCGGAATGGCTAGCGCGCTCTTCGCTGCCCGGCAACAGGATACGCGTCCAGCCGGCTCGAAGCGAACGTGCGCGCCTGCCTCCTGCCCTTCGCAAAGGCAGGAAGACCCGGGATGAACGACAGCGCGCGAGCACGCAAGGGAACCCCAAGCAGGCTCCGCACGTTTCCTTTTCGAACACAGAGACAACGGAGACACCTCCCCATGGACCTCATTCGCATCATCGCCGCCATCCTCCTGCCGCCGCTCGGCGTGTTCCTGCAGGTCGGTCTCGGCAAGCACTTCTGGCTGAACATCCTGCTGACGCTTCTCGGCTACATCCCCGGCATCGTGCACGCCGTGTGGATCATCGCCCGCGAACCGCAGACCGCGTGAACGCCATGAACGCACAGGATCCGTTCCGCAGGCTCGAACGCATCGAGCGCGTGGCGCGCGGCATGGACCGTGCGTTCCGCCTGCCCCTCACCCGCATCCGGCTAGGCTGGGACTCGATCATCGGCCTGATCCCGGGTGTCGGCGACACGTTGGCGCTGGCCCCGGCCCTCTGGATCGTGCATGAGTCCCGCCAGATCGGGGCGCCGAAACCGCTTGTCGCGCAGATGCTAGGCAACATCGGGGTCGACTGGGTGATCGGCCTGCTGCCGCTCGTCGGCGACATCTTCGACGTCGGCTACAAGTCGAACTCGAAGAACGCGGCACTGCTGCGTCGCTGGCTCGAGGATCGGCACAGCCGTCCCGGCACGGGCACCGCTGCCCCGCCGAACTACCGCAGCGCCGAAGCCGCCTGACACCGGCTCGATCCAATGAAAAACGGGCGCTCCCGAGGGGGCGCCCGTTTCGCATGTCTGCAAGGCTCGCGCCGTGGCTCAGCCGACGATCTCGAGGCCCGCGAAGTAGAATGCGATCTCTTCGGCTGCGGTTTCCGGCGCGTCGGAGCCGTGCACCGAGTTCTCGCCGACGGACTCGGCGAACTCTGCGCGGATGGTGCCCTCGGCCGCGTCGGCCGGGTTGGTCGCGCCCATCACTTCACGGTTCTTCGCGATGGCGCCTTCGCCTTCCAGCACCTGCACCACGACCGGCTCGGACGCCATGAACTCGCAGAGTTCGTCGTAGAAGGGGCGCTCGGCGTGCACCTTGTAGAACTCGCCCGCCTGCGCCTTGGTCAGCTGGATGCGCTTCTGGGCGACGATGCGCAGACCCGCTTCCTCGAACTTGGCGTTGATCTTGCCGGTGAGGTTGCGACGCGTGGCATCGGGCTTGATGATCGAAAGGGTCCGTTCGACGGCCATGTTGGTCTCCATTGAAAGGCCGGGCCCACGCCCGGCCGGTCTGTTCCGGGTCGGGCGTTAACATGGGGCCGCCGGTTTGGAAAGCCCGAAGGCCCCCGCCGCGCCGCCCGTCCCGGCGAAAGCCGGCCCGGCTCGCGCAGATTTTTCGCCCTCCCCGCGAAGTTCGCCATTTCGGGGATTTCCGCGCCCCGGGGCCTCTGCTAGAGCCCGCTCATGCTCAGGATCGACGACATCTCCTTTTCCATCGAAGGCCGACCGCTGTTCGAAGGCGCCTCGGCCGTGATTCCCGCTGGCCACAAGGTCGGCCTCGTGGGTCCGAATGGCGCCGGCAAGACCACGCTCTTCCGGCTCATCCGCGGCGAGCTCACCCTCGACGGCGGCGAGATCACCCTGCCCGAGCGCGCCCGCATCGGCGGCGTCGCGCAGGAGGCGCCGGCCTCGGACGTGTCGCTCATCGAGACGGTGCTGGCCGCCGACACCGAGCGCGCGGCGCTGATGGCCGAGGCCGAGACCGCCACCGACGGCCACCGCATCGCCGAGGTGCAGACCCGGCTCGCCGACATCGACGCCTGGTCCGCCGAGGGCCGCGCCGCCGCGATCCTCAAGGGACTCGGCTTCGACGAGGCGGCGCAGAAGCGCCCCTGCTCCGACTTCTCGGGCGGCTGGCGGATGCGCGTGGCACTCGCCGGCGTGCTCTTCGCCCAGCCCGACGTGCTGCTGCTCGACGAGCCCACCAACTACCTCGACCTCGAGGGGGCGCTCTGGCTCGAGACCTACCTCACGCGGTATCCGCACACGGTGATCGTCATCAGCCACGACCGCGGCCTGCTGAACCGCGCCGTCGGCGCGATCCTGCATCTCGAGGCCCGCCAGCTCACGCTCTACCAGGGCGGCTACGACACCTTCGCCCGGACCCGCGCCGAACGCCGCGCCGTGCAAGCGGCGGCCGCCAAGAAGCAGGAAGAGCGCAAGGCCCACCTGCAAAGCTTCGTGGACCGCTTCCGGGCCAAGGCGTCGAAGGCGAAACAGGCGCAGGCCCGCCTCAAGATGATCGCCCGGATGGACACGATCACCGCGCCCGAGGACGCGGCCAAGCGTGTCTTCACCTTCCCGCAGCCCGACCAGCTGTCGCCGCCCATCGTCGCGCTCGAGGGCGGGGCCACCGGCTACGGCGACCACGTGGTGCTCAAGAAGCTCGACCTGCGCATCGACCAGGACGACCGCATCGCGCTGCTCGGCCGCAACGGCCAGGGCAAGTCGACGCTGTCGAAGCTGCTCGCCGACCGGCTGCCGTTGATCGAGGGCCGGATGACCCGCAGCTCGAAACTGCGCATCGGCTATTTCGCCCAGCATCAGGTCGACGAGCTGCACCTCGACGAAAGCCCGCTGCAGCACCTCCAGCGCGAACGCCCCGACACGCCGCCCGCGAAGCTGCGGGCCCGGCTCGCCGGCTTCGGGCTGATGGCCGAACAGGCCGATACCGAGGTCGGCCGGCTGTCCGGCGGCCAGAAGGCCCGGCTGTCGCTGCTGCTCGCCACGCTCGACGCGCCGCACATGCTTATCCTCGACGAGCCCACCAACCACCTCGACATCGAGAGCCGCGAGGCGCTGGTCGAGGCGCTGACCGAGTATTCCGGCGCGGTGATCCTCGTGAGCCACGACATGCACCTCCTGTCGCTGGTCGCCGACCGTCTGTGGCTGGTCAAGGACGGCTCCGTGCGGCCCTACGACGACGACCTCGAGGCCTATCGCAACATGCTGCTCACGCAGGAGAAGCCCGCGAAATCCGAGAAGCAGGAAAAGGCTCGCGCCGCCGCCCCGAAGCCCGCGAAACCGTCGCGCGACGCGATCCTCGCGCTGCGCGCCGAAGCCCGCAAGTGCGAGGCCCGCGTCGAAAAGATCGAGGAGATGCGCGCCAAGCTCGCCACCAAGCTTGCCGACCCCGCGCTCTACGAAGACACCCGCGCCGGCGAACTCGATACCTGGAACAAGAAATACGCCGAGGTCATGGAGGGCCTGCACCGGGCCGAGGCGCTCTGGGAAGCGGCGCTGGAAAAACTCGAGGCCGCCGAGACCGCCTGACCCCGCCCCCTTCTCCGGTTGGAAAAATACCCTCGGGGGAGTCCGCGCGCAGGCGCGGACGGGGGCAGAGCCCCCATGGAAAGCTGGACAACCGCGCCTCCGCTGCCTACCCCTTGTAGGCGATGGATCTCGCCCTGCTCATCTCCGCCTTCGCGACGCTCTTCGTGGTGATCGATCCGATCGGCCTCACGCCGATCTTCATCGCGCTGACGCAGGGGGCGGATTCGCTCCATCGCCGCCGGCTGGCGCTGCGGTCCTGCATCATCGCCGGTGCCGTGCTCACGCTCTTCACCTTTTTCGGCGAGGCTGTGCTCGGCTTCATCGGCATCACCATGCCCGCTTTCCGCATCGCCGGTGGTATCCTGCTGTTCATCACCGCGCTCGACATGCTCTTCGAACGCCGCTCGAAACGCCGCGAGGACAAGGTCGAGGATGACGACGCCCTGCCCGACCCGTCGGTCTTCCCGATCGCGATCCCGCTGATCGCCGGCCCCGGCGCCATCGCGACGATGATCCTGCTCGCCGGGCGCACCTCCGGCCCGCTCGAGCTTGCCGCCGTCCTCGGCGTGCTGCTGGTGGTCCTGTTGCTGGTGCTGCTGCTGTTCCTCGCCGCAGGGCCCATCGAGCGCGCGCTCGGGCACACCGGCATTGTGGTCGTCACGCGGCTGCTGGGCATGCTGCTCGCCGCGCTCTCGGTGCAGTTCGTCATCGACGGGATGCGCAACATCGGCGCGCTCGGCTGAGACCTGTTCAGCGGCGGCGCGGATGCCTATGTTGGACCCGTCCCAAACGGAGTGCGCCGGTGTCCCCGACCGACTATGGAAATCTCGCCTACCTCGGGCTGCTGGCCGCGGTGCTGGTGGTCTGGATGTTCATCGCCAACCGCGGCGGCCTCGGCCGCAAGCTGCAGCACCTCGCGGCCTGGGGGCTGATCTTCCTCGGGGTGATCGCGGCGGTCGGGCTCTGGGGCGACATCCGCCAGACCGTGATGCCGCAGCAGTCGGTCTTCGCAGAGGAGGGCCGGGTCGAACTGCCGCGCGCGCCGGACGGGCACTACTACGTCTCGCTCGATCTCAACGGCGTGCCCACGCGCTTCGTCGTCGATACCGGTGCCTCGGGGCTGGTGCTGACCCGGCACGACGCGGAACGCGCCGGGCTCGACGTCGCGGCGCTGCTTTACCGGGGCGAGGCGAGCACCGCCAACGGCGTGGTGCGCACCGCGCCGGTGCGCCTTGACGAGGTCGCGCTCGGCCCCTTCACCGACCGCAACGTACGCGCCTACGTGAACGAGGGCGCGATGAAGACCTCGCTGCTCGGGATGAGCTATCTCCAGAACTTCAGCCGGCTCGAGATCACCAACGGGCAGATGGTGCTGGAGCGCTGACGTCTCGAACCTGGCTCCCGCCCGTGGTGGGCCTGCGCCCCCGAGAGGCTGCCGGCGCCGTGGCGCCGGCCCGAGGCGGGGGCTCTGCCCCCGCACCCCCGGGAATATTTCTGGCCAGAAGAAGACCGGGCCGCGGCGCAGTGGAGCGTGGGCTGTAGCGGGCCCCGGGCGCGGGTCAGGCCTCGGCCTTCTTTTCCCAGCGGCCGGATTCCTCGGACCAGTATTGCGCGGCGCAACCGGCCTTGGTGAGGGTCCGCCACTGGCCGCGCGCGGCGTCGACCGCCGCCGGGTCGTGCCCGTCGAAGAGGATGCAGACCCGGTCGAGCGCGGATACCTCCTCGGGCACGACGCCCGCGCCGTCCACCGCCATCAGGCAGGCCGCATCGTTGGGCAGCGCCGCGTCGGTGGTCAGAAGCACCGGCTGCAGCGCGTCATGCGGGCCGCCCGCGAGCCCGTGCGGCAGGAAGCCGTCGTCGGGGCCCTGCCAGAGCGTGCGGTCAAGCCACTCCATGCGGTCGCGGTCGACGCCGCGCACCGCCACGCGCCAGCCCGCCGCCAGTGACTTTTCAAGCAGCACCGGCAGCGTCGCCTCGAGCGGGCGCTGGGTCAGGTGGTAGAAGAAGGCCGCGCCCATCGGTCAGCCCCTGCGAGCCTTGCGCATCTCAGCCCTCTTTCGTCTCGAACCGGTCGCGCACCAGCCGGTCGAGCGCCAGCACGCCCCATCCGGTGGCCCCCTTCGGCGCGAAGGGGCCATCGGTCTTGCGACTGGCGACGCCGGCGATATCGAGGTGGATCCACGGCATGTCGTCACGCACGAAGCGGCGGAGGAACTGCGCCGCGGTGATCGACCCCGCTGGCCGGCCACCGATGTTCTTCATGTCGGCGATGGGCGATTTCAACATGTCGTCGTAGGCCTTGCCCATCGGCATCCGCCAGGCGCCTTCGTCCTCGCTACCGGCCGACTTGAGGAAGGCCTCGGCGAAGCCGTCGTCATTGGAGAAGACGGCCGCGTTCTCGTGCCCGAGCGCCACGACGCAGGCGCCGGTGAGGGTCGCGAGATCGACCATGGCGGCGGGCTTCACGTGTTCCTGCGCGTACCACAGGACGTCGCAGAGCACGAGCCGGCCCTCGGCGTCGGTGTTGATCACCTCGATGGTGTCGCCCTTCATCGAGCGGACCACGTCGCCGGGGCGCACCGCCTCGCCCGAGGGCATGTTCTCGACGAGGCCCACGAGCCCCACCACGTTGGCCTTCGCCTTGCGCTGTGCCAGTGCCTTCATGACGCCCGAGACGACCCCGGCGCCGCCCATGTCCATGGTCATGTCTTCCATGCCGACCGAAGGCTTCAGCGAGATGCCGCCGCTGTCGAAGACCACGCCCTTGCCGACCAGCGCGAGCGGATCGCCCGAGCCACCGTTCCAGCGCATCACCACCATCTTTGTCGGCGCGCTCGAGCCCTGCCCGACGCAGAGCATCGCGTTCATGCCGAGTTCGGCGAGGCGGTCTTCCTCGATCACCTCGACCTCGACGCCGAGATCGCGCAGCGCGACCAGCCGGTCGGCGAACTCGGTCGTGGTGAGCACGTTGGCCGGCTCGTTCACGAGGTCGCGGGTGAAGAACACGCCCTCGGCCAGTGCCAGCGCCTCCTTGCAGGCGGCCTCGGTCTCGTCGGGTTTGCTGCAGAACACATGCGCCGGCGCGGGCGCCTTGCCCTTATCGCTCTTGTGGTCGGTGAAGGCATAGCCGCGCAGCGACAGCCCGAGCAGAAGCTGCGGCAGGCGCGGCAGTGTTTCACCCAGGATGGTGAGCGGGCTGCCGCCGGCGATGCGGGCCAGTGTGGCCCCTGCCTTGCGCGCCTCGGCCACTGTCGGGCGGCGTTCGAGCCGGACGACGTCGACCGCTTCTGCCTCCATGCCGACGGGATAGGCGAGCGTGACCACGTCGCCGGCCGCCTTCGCCTCCCAGCCCTCGTCGGCCACGGCCCGCGCGAGCGCGCCCTTCGTCAGGCGGTTCAGGCGACGGGCACCGCGCCCGAGCTGCCCCGCACCATTCACGAAGACGGCGACGCGGCCCTCGGCATCTTTCAGCGCATCGAGGTCGGTTTCGGCAAAGGTGATCTCGCGCAGATCGGTCATCAGGCTCTCCTGTTCTCGGACGCCCCAGTGGTAGTGGCCCCGCGCGGCATTGACCAGAGCCACCTTTTCCCGCAATTACCGATCGTCTACGGTCAGGCGCAACACGGGATCTGGGGGAAACGCGGACGTGCAGAGATTCGACAGATACATGCTGTCGCAACTCATGGTGGTCTTTGGGTTTTTCGCCCTCGTCCTTGTCATGGTCTACTGGGTGAACCGCTCGGTCAGCCTGTTCGACGAGCTGATCGCCGATGGCCATTCGGCGGGGATCTTCCTCGAATTCACGCTGCTCAGCCTGCCTACGGTGATCGCCATCGTGCTGCCGATGGCGGCCTTCGGGGCAGCTGTCTACGTCACCAACCGGATGTCGAACGAATCCGAGATGACGGTGCTCAAGGCGACCGGGCTCTCTCCCTGGCGGCTGGCGCGGCCGGTGCTGGTGTTCGGCATCCTCATCGGCGCCATGATGGCGATGCTGAGCCACGTGCTGGTGCCCGCCTCGATCGCCCAGCTGCGCCTCCGCGAGGGCCAGATCGCAGGGTCCGTCTCGGCCCGCCTGCTGCACGAGGGCACGTTCCTGCACCCGACGCGCGGCGTCACCTTCTACATCCGCGAGATCACCCCCGAGGGCGAGCTGCGCGACGTCTACCTCTCGGACCGCCGCGATTCCGAGCGCGCTGTGACCTACACCGCCGCCACCGCCTACGTGCTCAACGACGACGAGGGGCCTCGGCTGACGATGCAGAGCGGGCTCGCGCAGACGCTGCGCTACGAGGACCAGACCCTCTCGACCACGGATTTCACCAACCTCACCTATGACATCAGCGGGCTGGTGAGCGCGGGCGATGCGCCGAGACGGCGGGCGCGGCAGGTGCCGACGTGGGAGCTGCTGACCGACACCGAGGCGGTCGCGGAAGAGGTCAACGACAGCGTCGGCGAGGTGCTGGAGGAAGCCCATTCCCGCTTCGAGCTGCCGCTTCTCTGCGTGGTGGCCGCGCTCATCGGTTACGCCGCGCTGATGGCGAGCCGCTTCTCGCGGTTCGGCGTCACGCGGCAGATCGTGGGCGCGATCTTCCTGCTGGTGCTCATAAAGATCATCGAGAGCGTCGTCGGCGGACCGGTGCGCGCGAACGGCGCACTCTGGCCGTTGATCTACCTGCCAAGCGTCAGCGGGCTGGGCATCGCCTGCCTGCTGCTGTGGCAGGCGTCCCGCCCGTTCCGTCCGGCGCGGCGAGCAAACGCCGACCCCGTGGCGGAGGCTGGCGCATGATCCTGCATCGCTACTTCGCGCGGCGCTTCTTCTGGGTGTTCATGTCGATCCTCGGGATCTTCGCGCTGTTCATGGGTCTCGTGGATTTCGTCGAGCAGCTGCGCCAGCTCGGTGGCGACGCGAGCTTCGGCCAAGTCGTGCAGGTGACGCTGCTGCGCCTGCCCGAGGGCATGTACGAGATCCTGCCGCTGGTAATGATCCTTGCCACCGCCTCGCTGTTCCTGATGCTGGCGCGCAGCTCCGAGCTCGTGGTGGTGCGCGCCGCCGGACGGTCGGGGCTGGCCGCGCTCATGGGACCGGTGATGGTCGCGCTGGTCATCAGCGGCATCACCGTGGCGATGCTGAACCCGCTGGTGGCGGCGACCTCGAAGCGCGCGTCGGACCTGTCGGAGAGCTACGAGAGCGGCGGCGCCTCGGTGCTGTCGATCGGCCGCGAGGGTCTCTGGCTGCGGCAGGGCGGACCGCGCGGACAGACCGTGATCCGCGCCGACAGCGCCAACCCCGATGCCACGGTGCTCTACGACGTGAGCTTCATCGCCTACGCACCCGACGGCGGACCGATCCGGCGCATCGAAGCCGCCGAGGCGCAGCTCGAAGACGGCGCCTGGGTGCTGCATGACGCCAAGGCGTGGCCGCTGAGCACCGGCATCAACCCAGAGACGGGCGCCCGCACCCACGCCGAACTGAGGGTCGAGTCGGATCTCACGCAGGACGGCATCCGCGACCGTTTCGGCAAGCCTTCGGCCATCCCGATCTGGGATCTGCCAGCCTTTATCGCGGGGCTGGAAGAGGCCGGATTTTCCGCCCGCCGCCACCAGGTCTGGTTCCAGATGGAGCTGGCGCGGCCGATCTTCCTCATCGCGATGGTGCTCGTGGCCGCGGGCTTCACCATGCGTCCGGCCCGGCTGGGCCGCACGGGGCTATACGTGCTGGCCGCCGTGCTGCTGGGCTTCGGCCTCTACTACGTGCGCAACTTCGCGCAGATCATGGGCGAGAACGGCCAGCTTCCGCCGATCCTCGCGGCCTGGACGCCGCCGGTGGCTTCGCTGCTGCTGGCGCTCGGGCTGGTACTACAGATGGAGGACGGCTGATGCGTCTTGCCCGCCACCTCTGCGTCGCCGCGCTTCTCGCGCTCGGCGCGGCGCCGCTGCCGCTTGTCGCGCAGACCACGACCCTCACCGCCAATGCCGGCGACGAGAGCACCGAGCCTGCGCTGCTGCTGGCCGACGCGGTCTTCGTCGAAAACGGCGCGCGGCTCATCGCCAGCGGCAACGTCGAGGCGCTGCACGACGGCCTGCGCCTGACCGCCGAACGCATCGTCTTCGACCAGGACGCCGGCACGCTGCAGATCGAGGGCCCGATCCGCATCACCGACGAGACCGGCAACCTGCTGCTCGCCGATGCCGCGCAGATGGACGAGGGGCTGCGCAACGGGCTGCTCAAGGGCGCGCGCATGGTCATGGACGACCAGCTGCAGCTTGCCGCCGTCGAAGCCCAGCGGGTCAAGGGCCGCTACACCCAGCTCAGCCGCGTCGCCGTGACCTCCTGCCAGGTCTGCGGTGCGAACGAGGTGCCGTTGTGGCAGATCCGCGCCGACCGGGTGATCCACGACGAGGAGGCCCGCCAGCTCTACTTCGAGGGCGCGCAGTTCCGGGTGCTCGACGTGCCGATCCTCTGGGTGCCGCAGCTTCGACTGCCCGACCCGTCGCTCGACCGCGCGCGCGGCTTCCTGACGCCGTCGATCCGCAGCACCACGCTGCTCGGTACCGGGGTCCGCATCCCCTATTTCATTCCGCTCGGCGAGCATCAGGACATCACGCTCACGCCCTATGTCTCGGCCGAGACCCGCACGCTGGAGGCGCGCTACCGGCGGGCGTTCTCCAATGGCACGATCGAGCTTAACGGCGCGGTCACCAAGGACACGCTGCGCCCCGACGACACGCGGGGCTACCTGTTCATCGAGGGCGAATTCGGCCTCAAGGGCGATTTCACGCTCGATTTCGATATCCAGACGGTCTCGGACGACGCCTATTTCAACGTCTACGACTACGGGCCCAGCGAGCGGCTCGAGAGCGCGCTGACGCTGACCCGCGCCCGGCGCGACGACTTCCTGCAGGCCGACCTGACCTACTACGAGACGCTGCTCGCCTCCGAGGAAAACGACACGCAGCCCTCGGTCATGGTCAACACCATGTACGAGCGGCGGTTCTACCCCGACCGCATCGGCGGCGAATTCCGCCTTGGCGCCATCATGCACGCGCATTACCGCCAGTCCGATCTCGACTACGACAGCGATGATGCCGACAGCATCGTCGACGGTCGCGACATGGCCCGGCTCAGCGCAGAGGCCAGCTGGCGCCGCCGCTGGACGCTGGCGGGCGGCATTCGTGCGGGGATCACCGGCTATCTCTGGGCGGACCGTTTCGAGGTCCGGCAGGACGCCACGTCGGAGAACTCGGCGTCGCAGCTGACGCCCGCCGCCTCGGTCGAGCTGCGCTGGCCGCTGGTCCGACGCGGCGCCGGCGGGGTGCGCGATCTCGTCGAGCCGGTGCTGCAGTACGGCTGGGTCGGCGGCGAACGGCTCGACATCCCGAACGACGAAAGCACGAGGGTCGAGTTCGACGAGGCCAACCTGCTGTCGCTGTCGCGTTTCCCGGCCTCGGACAGGCGTGAACGCGGCGAGCTGGCGGTCGCCGGTCTGCGCTGGCTGCACGAGGCCCCCGCCGGCTGGACCGCGGGCCTTACCGTCGGCCGCGTCTGGCGCGACGAGCTGGACAGTGACCTCGGGCGGTCGAGCGGGCTCGACAGCCAGACCTCCGACTGGCTGATCGCGGGCGGTTTCGCCAACCCGCTGGGGCTCAGCATCACCGCGCGTGGCCTGCTCGACGAGGACGGCCAGTTCAACAAGGCCGAGGCGCGCGCCGCCTGGGCCAACCCACGGGTCGATCTTGCCGCGACCTACGTCATGCTCGTCGAGGACCCGGTCGAGGACCGCGATGAGAGCCAGGCCGAGTGGGGCTTCGAAGGCAGCTACCGTCTCAGCCGTCACTGGACCGGCGCGGCGGAGTGGCGCTACGATCTCGCCGATCGTCGGCTTGACCGCACCGGGCTGGGGCTGCAATACCGCAATGAATGCGTTCAGGTGGATTTCTCGGTGACCCGCAAGTTTGCCTCCTCGACCAACCTCGAACCGTCCACGGATTACGGCCTCACGGTCGCGCTGACCGGCTTCGGCACCGCCGCGAGCGCCAAGGAGTATCGACGCACATGCAACTGACCTCTGCCCGCCTCTTCCGTTCGCTCGTCCTGGCCGCGGGGCTGGCGATGACCGCGCTGCCCGGCGCCGCGCCGGCGCAGGGGCTCTTCGCGCCCGCGATCGTGGTCGACGAGATGGTGATCACCGGCTACGAGATCGACCAGCGCACGCGGATGCTCACGCTGCTGAACGCCCCCGGCAACCCCGAGGAACTGGCCCGCGAGCAGCTTATCGACGACCGGCTGCGGCTACAGGCGGCCCGTGACGCCGGCATCGAGCCCACCGAGGAAGAGATCCTCGATGGCATGGAGGAATTCGCCGGCCGCGCCGACATGAACCGCGAACAGTTCGTCGCGGCGCTCGCGCAGAACGGCGTCGCCGAAGAGACCTTCCGCGATTTCGTGCGGGCCGGCACCGCCTGGCGGTCGCTGGTCCAGGCGCGTTTCGTGTCGCGCGCGCAGGTCTCGCCCGAGGAGATCGACCGCGCCCTCGCCGGCTCCGGTGGAACCTCGAACGTGCGGGTGCTGCTGTCGGAACTCATCATGCCGGTGACGCCAGAGAACGCGCAGGAGGTGCGGGCGCGCGCCGACCGTATCTCGCAATACACCTCCACCGCCGACTTCTCGGCCGCCGCCCGGCAGTATTCCGCGACCTCGACACGGGGCGACGGCGGCCGCCTGCCATGGCGCGACATTAACGAACTGCCGCCGCAGCTGCGCCCGCTGATCATCGGGCTCGCGCCCGGCGAGGTCACCGATCCGCTCCCGATCCAGGGCGCGGTCGCGCTGTTCCAGCTGCGCGATCTCGAGGAAACCGGCTATACCGCGCCGGAGATTTCCGCCGTGGAATACGCCGCCTACTACATGCCCGGCGGTCGCTCGCAGGAGACGCTGGCCAAGGCCCGCGTGCTCGCCTCGAAGGTCGATCGCTGCGACGATCTCTACGGCATCGCCAAGGGCCAGCCCGAAGACGTGCTGCAGCGCGACACGCTGCCGCCGTCCGAGATCCCCACGGATGTCGCCTACGAGCTGTCGAAGCTCGACCCGGGCGAAGTCTCCACGGCGCTGACCCGCGCCAACGGGCAGACGCTGGTCTTCCTGATGCTTTGCGGTCGCACCACCGCCGTGGCCGAGGACACCGACCGGCAGGAGGTCGAGATGGGCCTGCGCAACCGCCGTGTCACCGCGCTGGCCGAGGGCTATCTCGCGCAGCTGCGGGCCAACGCGCGCATCGTCGAGAAATGAGCCCGGTCGGAAGCGCCCCCCTCGCCCCCGTTGCCCTGAGCTGCGGCGAGCCGTCCGGCATCGGGCCGGAGGTGGCCGAAGCCGCCTGGACAGCCCTGCGCGGCGAATTGCCCTTCGTCTGGATCGGCGACCCGGCGCATCTGCCCGGCGGTGTGCCGCACGGCTGGATCTCGGACCCGTCCGATGCCGCATCGGTGATGACCGAGGCGCTGCCGGTGCTGCCGCTGCCGATGCCGGGCCCGCGCGTGCCCGGAGCCCCGCAGCCGGCGCAGGCGGCAGGCGTGATCGAGGCCATCGCGCGTGGCGTTTCGCTGGTTCGGGACGGCGCCTGCTCGGCGCTCTGCACGCTGCCGATCTCGAAGCAGGCCCTGGCCGAGGGCGCTGGCTTTGCCTACCCCGGCCACACCGAGTACCTGCAGGCGCTCGCGGGGGCCGACGAGGTGGTGATGATGCTGGCCTCCGACGAGCTCCGCGTGGTCCCGGCGACGATCCACATCCCGATCTCGGAGGTGCCGCAGGCGCTGACGGCGGAGCTGCTGGAGAAACGCCTGCGCATCACCCATGCCGCGCTGATCGCGCGGTTCGGCATCGCGCAGCCGCGGATCGCGGTGGCGGGGCTGAACCCGCACGCCGGCGAAGGCGGGCGCATGGGCCGCGAGGAGATCGAGCTGATCTCTCCGGTGCTCGACCGGCTTCGGGCCGAGGGGATGGACCTGGCGGGCCCGCTGCCCGCCGACACGATGTTCCACGCCGAGGCCCGCGCCGGCTACGACGCCGCCGTGGCGATGTATCACGACCAGGCGCTGATCCCGATCAAGACGCTGGCCTTCGACCGGGGCGTGAACGTGACGCTCGGGCTGCCCTTCGTGCGCACCTCGCCCGATCACGGCACCGCCTTCGGCATCGCCGGACAGGGCATCGCCAACCCGACCTCGACCATCGAGGCGTTGCGGATGGCGTGGCGCATGGCCGGGACGGCGGCCTGATGGGGGCGCTGCCCCCGTCCGCGCGGACGCGCGGACTCCCCCGAGGTATTTTTCAACCAGAGAAGACATGAGCGCGATCGACGGTCTGCCGCCCCTGCGCGAGGTGATCGCCTCGCACGGGCTGACGGCGAAGAAATCCCTTGGCCAGAACTTCCTGCTGGACCTGAACCTGACGGCGAAGATCGCGCGGCAGGCGGGCGACCTGTCGGGCATGGACGTGCTCGAGGTGGGGCCCGGGCCCGGCGGGCTCACGCGCGGGCTGCTCGCCGAGGGCGCACGCAAGGTGCTGGCCATCGAGAAGGACACGCGCTGCCTGCCGGCGCTTTCGGAGATCGCGGCGGCCTACCCCGACCGGCTCGAGGTGATCTCGGGCGACGCGCTCGAGGTCGATCCGTTGGCGCATCTGACCCCGCCGATCGCGGTCTGCGCCAACCTGCCCTACAACGTCGGCACCGAGTTGCTGGTGCGCTGGCTGACCCCCGAGGACTGGCCGCCGTTCTGGACCACGCTGACGCTGATGTTTCAGCGCGAGGTGGCCGAACGGATCGTGGCGCAGCCCGGATCAAAGGCTTACGGGCGCCTCGCCGTGCTCGCGCAGTGGCGCTGCGAGGTGCGCATCGCGCTGAGCCTGCCGCCGGGGGCGTTCACGCCGCCGCCCAAGGTCTCCTCGGCGGTGGTGCACCTGAAGGCTCTGCCCGAGCCGCGCTTTCCGGCCGACCGCAAGGTGCTCGAGCGGGTGGTGGCGGCGGCCTTCAACCAGCGGCGCAAGATGCTGCGCGCGGCGCTGAAGGGGCTCGCGCCGGACATCGAGGCAAAGCTCGAGGCCGCCGGCATCGCGCCCACCGAGCGCGCGGAGCAGGTCTCGCTCGAGAAGTTCTGCGCGCTGGCGCGGGTTCTGGCCTGAGACGCTTCTTCTCGGAGATTCCTTCCTGAAACGAGAAGCGCCGCGCCCGGAGATCCGGGGCGCGGCGCTTTTCATGTCGCACACACGGCTGAGAGCCAGCCCTACTGCTCGGCGGTATCCGGCGCCGGCGCGTCATCCTTGGGCTTGGCGCGCGACCGCGACCGCGGTTTCGGTGCGGGTTTCGCATCGCCCTGGGGCTGGTCGCCCTCGGCCGCGGGCTCGGCTTTCTTCCGGGTCCGACGGGGCTTCTTGGGCTTTTCCTCGGCGGCAGGAGTCTCGCGGTTTTCCGGCGTCTCGACGAGGCCGGAATCGGCGTTTTCGCCCATGTCGATCACGTCGTCGCCCTGGTTGCCGTTGCCGAGCGGATCCTTGCGGGTCTGGCCCTGCTCGTCCGACGATGCCTGCTGCTCGTCGCGCGGCTTGCCGCCGCCCTGCTGCTGGCCGCCGCCCTGGCTGCCCGACTGGGAGTTGTTGTCGGAGGAGCCGCTGTCGTCGCGGTCGGACGACTTCTGCGCCTCGCGCTCGGCGCGTTCCTTGTCGCGCTGCGACTGGCGTTCGCGGTTCTCGCGTTCCTGCTGTTCGCGACGCTGGTCCGCATCGCGCTGCGCTTCGGACAGCATCCGCATGTAGTGTTCGGCGTGCTGCTGGAAGTTCTCCATCGCCACCCGGTCGTTGCCGAGCGAGGCATCGCGCGCCAGTTGGTTGTACTTGTCGATGATCTGCTGCGGCGTGCCGCGCACCTTGCCCTCGGGGCCGCTGCTGTCGAACACACGGTTGACGACGTTGCCCAGCGAGTTGCGGTTGCGGTTACTCTTCGACCGCGAGCGTGATTTCGAGGATCGCATGTTGTCTGCTATCAGCCTTGTGTCTGACTGTCCCTGTGACCCGTGTAGCGCTCTGGGCGCGGTAGAATGTGAGGTCACATCAATGTTGGGTTGGCGTCGGGCGGGACCGCCGCGAGGCATCCACCGCTCCGACCCCTTCGACAAACCACGTTCGGCGCCCGGAAACAAGGGAAAAACCGAGATAAATCTAAAGAAACTGGCGATGTCTTGCCACAGGGCGGCGTCAAAGCGCTTGCAGTCGCGCGCCCACGACACGGTCGCGCCCGTCGAGATCCTGCACCACGCTCACCTCGGAAAGCCCGGCCAGGTCGAAGAGCGCGCTTACCGCAGCGCCCTGGGTCGGGCCGATCTCGACCAGCAGTCGCCCGCCGGGCGCGAGATGCGCCGCCGCGCCGGCCGCGATGGCGCGGTAGGCGGCGAGCCCGTCGCTCTCGTCGGTGAGCGCCATCCTCGGCTCGTGCTCGCGCACCTCGGGCGAAAGCCCGGCCATCTCGTCACGGGCGATATAGGGGGGATTCGAGATGATCAGGTCGAAACCACCCTGCCCGGGACCGAGCGCCTCGTACCAGCTGCCCCGGCAGAGCGTCGCACGGTCGGAGAGACCCAGAGCGTCCCGATTCCGGCAGGCGACGGCGAGCGCGGCCTCGGAGAGGTCGCTTCCGACGCCGGTCGCCGCCGGGCGTTCCGCGAGCAAGGTCAGCAGGATGCAGCCCGAGCCGGTGCCGAGGTCGAGCAGGCGGGTGACGGGGCCGGAGAGCGCGGTCTCGATGAGGGTCTCGGTCTCGGGGCGCGGGTCGAGCACATCCGATGTCACCTCGAAGTCGCGACCGTAGAAGGCACGATGGCCAACGAGGTGCGAGACGGGTTCGCGGGCGGCGCGGCGCGCGATCAGCGCCTCGAACGCCACGCTTGCGTCGGCAGGCATGGGGTCGGGCAACACGAGCGTGAGCCGCGCGGGTGGCACGTCAAGCGCATGGGCCAGCAGCCGTCGCGCGTCGCGCGCCGCATCGGGAATGCCGGCCTCAGCAAGCCGGCGCGTGGCTGCGACCAGCGCCACCGAGGCGCTCGGCGTGCCAGTGGCAAGGGCTTCGCTCATGCGCCCATCTCGGCGAGCTGCGCGGCCTGCGCGTCGGCGGTGAGCGCGTCGATGATCTCGTCGAGGTCGCCGCCCATGATCTGCTCGAGCCGGTAGAGCGTGAGGCCGATGCGGTGGTCGGTCATGCGGCCCTGCGGGAAGTTGTAGGTGCGGATGCGCTCGGACCGGTCGCCGCTGCCGACCTGCGCCTTGCGATCCGAGGCGCGCGCGTCGGCGGCCTTCTGGCGCTCCATGTCGAAGAGCCGGGCGCGCAGGACGTTCATCGCGATCTCGCGGTTGCGATGCTGCGATTTCTCCGAGCTGGTGACCACGAGGCCGGTCGGCAGGTGGGTGATGCGCACTGCCGAGTCGGTGGTGTTCACGTGCTGACCGCCGGCACCCGAGGCGCGCATGGTGTCGATGCGCACGTCCTGCGGCGAGATGTCGATGTCGACGGCCTCGGCCACGGGCAGCACCGCGACGGTGGCGGCGGAGGTGTGGATGCGGCCGCCGGATTCGGTCTCGGGCACCCGTTGCACCCGGTGCACGCCGCTTTCGTACTTGAGGCGCGCGAAGACGTTCTCGCCCTCGATGCGCACGACAAGCTCCTTGAGGCCGCCGAGCTCGGTGGCCTGCTCCTCGATCACCTCCCAGCGCCAACCGTGCGCCTCGGCGTAGCGCTGGTACATCCGGGCAAGATCGCCGGCGAAGAGCGCCGCTTCCTCGCCGCCGGTGCCGGGCCGGATCTCGAGGATGGCTGGCCGGGCGTCGGCGGCATCGCGGGGAAGAAGGGAAAGCTGCAGCGCCGCCTCGGCCTCGGGGAGGCGCGCGCGCAACAGCGGCAGTTCCTCCTCGGCAAGCGCGGCCATCTCGGGATCGTCGAGCATCGCCTCGGCTTCGGAGAGATCGGACTGCAGCCGGTCCCACTCGGCGATCTGGTCGACCACCGGCTTCAGCTCGGCATATTCACGCCCGAGCGCGGCGATGTCGCCCTCGCCCGTGGCCATCTTCGCCTCGAGAAACTCGAAACGCGCGCGGATCTGCAAAAGTCGGTCGGTCGGGATCATGGCGCAACTGTCTTTCCCGAAACCGCTCAGGCGTCAAGTGCCCGCGAACCGGCCCGCGATGCGCCATCGCGCCTGTCAGTCGGCGGCGCCGATCCGGTCGAGCCAGCCTTCGACCCGCGCCCGGTTCACGCCTTGGTCGGACTGGCCGAAACGCAGGCGGCCATAGATCTCGAGACCGTCGTCCTCGAGTTGCACGGTGGTGTAGTCGGGAAAGCCGAACCACATGGAGCGCGTGATGTAGGTCACCCGGCCCTCGGAGGGCGACCCGGCCAGCACCTCGGTGCGCGGGGTCTCGAGGATGATCCGGTGCAGCGCTTCAAAGGTCGTCTCGTCACCGGGAATGCGCCGCCGCACGCCGCCGGCGAGATCCTGCGCCGCGGTCACCTTGGGATCGACATGCCACACCGCCGGATCCGAGGGGGCCAGCCTGATCCAGGCGAGGCCACCGATCACGGCGAGCAGAACGAGCCAGAAGAAAATCCGCAACTCTCAGGTCCTTTCGGCTGGGGGCGTCGGGCGGGCCGTCTTTCGCGACTCGCCATCGGCCGGCCTCCTCCTGTTCACACGATTCTGGCCGGCGGGAAAAGGCCGGCCCGCCCGCTTTCGCGGGATTTCGCCCAAGCCGGCCGTCAGGCGCCGCCGCGCCGGGTCCAGCCCCAGAGGCACAGCAGCTCGGTCGCCACATGCGCCGCCGCGATGGCGGTGGCCCCGGTGGTGTCGAACGGGGGCGAGACCTCGACCACGTCGCCGCCCTTGAGGTCGATCCCGGCCAGCTCGCGCAGCATCACCGCCGCCTGGTGCGAGGTGAGCCCGCCCCAGACCGGCGTACCGGTGCCGGGCGCGAAGGCCGGGTCGAGCGCGTCGATGTCGAAGGTCAGGTAGACCGGGCTGTCGCCGACGATCTCGCGGGCCTGCGCGGCGATGGCCTCGGGGCCCTGCCGGTGCACGGCGCGCGCATCGAGAATGTTGAAGCCCAGGGTGTCTGGGTTGTCGGTGCGGATACCGATCTGCACCGAGCGGGCGGGGTCGACATAGCCGAGCTTCACCGCCTTGTACATGAAGGTGCCGTGGTCGATGCGCTCGAAGTCGTCATCGGCCCAGGTGTCGGTGTGCGCGTCGAACTGGATGACCGACAGCGGGCCATGTTTCTCGGCGTGGGCCTTGAGGATCGGCAGGGTGATCGAATGATCCCCGCCAAGTGTCACTGCGGCCGTGTCGCTGGCGAGGATGCCGGCGATGTGCCGCTCGAGCGTCTCCGGGAACGCCGGCACGTTGGCATAGTCGAAGGCGAGATCGCCGAAGTCGGCGATGGCAAACTCCGACAGCACGTCGTAGCCCCAGCCGTAGGGCGCGTCGCACGGCTGCAGGAGCGAGGCTTCGCGGATCGCGCGCGGGCCCAGCCGGGTGCCGGTGCGGTTGGTCACCGCCTGGTCGAAGGGAACACCCGTCACCGCGATGTCGGCACCGGCAAGCTCCTTGGTGTAGCGCCGTCGCAGGAAGGAGGCGGCACCGCCGAAGACGTTTTCGAAGCTCGGCCCCTTCAGGTCGTCGCGGGTGAAGGCGTGGTCGATCTGGGTCTTGGCGTCTTCAAGAGCCATGCTGTGTCCTCCGGTATGCTGCCGTGTGGCCTCGTAGGGTGGGCAATATGGCCCGCCCTACCGCTTGTCGAGGGGCTGGCGTGTCTCGACCAGCCGCGCGAAGAAGCTCGCACCGATCGGGGCGGCCTCGTCGTTGAAGTCGAATTTCGGGTGATGGCAGAACGGTCCCAACCCCTGCCCGAGGTAGAGAAACGCGCCGGGGCGGGCCTCGAGCATGTAGGAGAAATCCTCGGCCCCCATCGAGGGCACCGTCTCGTCGTCCACCACCGGCACGATGCCGCGCGCGACCGAGACGGCAAACTCGGTCTGTCGCGCGTGGTTCACCGTCGGCGGGTAGTTGCGCTGGTAGTCCAGCTCGGCAGTCACGTCGTAGGACATCGCCTGCCCCGCCACGATCTCGCGGATGCGCTTCTCGGCCATGTCGCCGATCGCCGGGTTGAAGCTGCGCACCGTGCCCGCCAGATAGGCCGTCTCGGGGATCACGTTGGTGGCGGAGCCGGTCTGCACCACGGTCAGCGACACCACCAGCGCCTGCAGCGGATCTGTGTTGCGCGAGGGCACGGTCTGCAGCGCCTGCCCGATCGCAAGCGCGCAGGGCACCGGGTCGATGCAGGTGTCGGGATGCGCCGCGTGGCCACCGCGACCGGTCAGCCGCAGCTCGAAGTCGTCGACGGCGGCCATCAGCGGGCCGGTGCGGGTGGCGAACTCTCCGAGCGGGCGCGACGGATCGGTATGCAGCGCATAGACCTCCTCGATGCCGAAGCGCTCCATGATGCCCTCCTCGACCATGATGCGGCCGCCGCCGATGGTCTCTTCCGCAGGCTGGAAGATCAGCGCCACCCGCCCCGCGAAGTTGCGGGTCTCGGCAAGGTAGCGTGCGGCGCCAAGCAGCATCGCCGTGTGTCCGTCGTGGCCGCAGGCGTGCATCGCACCCGGCACCTCCGAGCGATACTCGGCCCCGGTCTCCTCTTCCATCGGCAGCGCGTCCATGTCGGCACGCAGCCCGGTGATCGGGCCCGGCCCTTGCCCCTCGATGATCGCCACCACGCCGCTCGTCGCGATGCCCTCGTGGATCTCGGTGATGCCGAACTCGCGCAGCCTTTCCACCACGAAAGCCGCGGTCACGTGGCAATCCAGGCTCAGCTCGGGACGCCGGTGCAGAGCACGCCGCCAGGCTTTCATGTCGTCGGCGAAATCGGCGATGCGGTTGACGATGGGCATGGGTGGACTCCGGGGGGCACTTGTCGCAGGACTGCACCCAATACCGAAACGCGGGGGAAGTCCATGAGCGACGATCTGATCCACGATCCGAACGGCGGGATGCCACGGCTGCTCGAGATCATGCGGCGGCTGCGCGATCCAGATACCGGCTGTCCGTGGGACATCGCGCAGGACTTCGGCACCATCGCGCCCTACACCATCGAGGAAGCCTACGAGGTCGCCGACGCCATCGAACGCGAGGCCTGGGGCGAGCTCAAGGGGGAACTTGGCGACCTGCTGTTCCAGTCGGTGTTCCATGCGCAGATGGCGGCGGAGCGCGGGCTCTTCACCTTCGACGAGGTGGCCGACACCATGTCCGACAAGATGGTGGCGCGGCATCCGCATGTGTTCGGGGAGGAGTCGAACGACAAGAGCCCCGAGCAGCAGACCCGCGACTGGGAGACGATCAAGGCTGCCGAACGGGCCGCCAAAGCCGAAAAGGGCGTTCTCGACGGTGTCGCCATGGGCCTGCCCGCGCTGCTGCGCGCGGTGAAGCTTCAGAAGCGCGCGGCGCGGGTGGGCTTCGACTGGCCCTCGACCGACGAGGTGATCGACAAGATCGTCGAGGAAGCGCAGGAGCTACGCGAGGCCACAGACCCCGACCACGTCGAGGAGGAGTTCGGCGACCTGCTGTTCGTCATGGCCAACCTCGCGCGGCACATGGACATCGACCCCGAGGCCGCCCTGCGCGCCGCCAACGCCAAGTTCACGCGCCGCTTCGGGGCCATCGAGGCCGCGCTCGCAGCCGAGGGTCGCCGGCCCGAGGACAGCGATCTTGCCGAGATGGACAGGCTCTGGGATGCGGCCAAGGCGCGGGAAAAGGCCGCGAAATGCTGAGTATTCCGCTCAGGCATTGACCCGAGTGTTTTTATCGGATTATGTCCACGCGATTGCAATCCGCAGGAATGGAGACCTTACATGCGCCTTGCACCCGCCACCCTCGCCCTGATCGCCGCCGCCGGCCCGGCGCTCGCACAGGAAGTGAACCTCTACTCCTATCGCCAGCCCGAACTGCTCGCGCCGCTCACCGACGCCTTCACCGAGGCCACCGGCATCGAGGTCAACGTCGCCTACCTGAGCAGCGGCATGGTCGAGCGGCTGCAGGCCGAGGGCGACCGCTCGCCCGCCGACCTGGTCTTCACCGTGGACATTTCGCGGCTGTCGGCCATCGTCAACGCCGGCGTGACCCAGCCGGTCGAGAGCGAGGTGCTGGAAGAGAACGTGCCCGAGCAGTATCGCGACCCCGGCAACGAGTGGTTCGGCCTGACAACGCGCGCGCGCATCGTCTACGCCTCGAAGGACCGCGTCGATCCGCTCGAGGTGACCACCTACGAGGATCTCGCCGATCCGAAGTGGAAAGGCCGCATCTGCACCCGCTCGGGCACCCACCCCTACAACGTCGCGCTGGTGGCGGCACACCTCTACCACCACAACGAGGAAGAGACGAAGGAGTGGCTGGAGGGCCTCAAGGCCAACCTCGCACGCAAGCCGCAGGGCAACGACCGCGCGCAGGTCAAGGCGATCTGGGCCGGCGAATGCGACCTTGCGCTCGGCAACACCTATTACATGGGCAAGATGCTGGAGGATCCCGAGCAGAAGGAATGGGCCGACTCCGCGAACGTGCTGTTCCCGGTCTTCGAGGGCGGCGGCACCCATGAGAACATCTCGGGCGTGGCGATGACCAAGTCGGCACCGAACCGCGAGAACGCGCTTAAGATGATGGAATTCCTGTCCTCGCCCGAGGCGCAGGAAGTCTACGCCCACGCCAACTACGAGTACCCCATCGCGCCCGGCACCGAGGCCGACGAACTGGTGCAGAGCTGGGGCAGCTTCGAGGCCGACGACGTGAACCTCATGGATCTGGCCGACCTGCGCCCCGACGCGCTGCGCCTTATCGAAGAGGTCGATTTCGACGGCTGAGTCGTCGCGGCCCGACCGCTCCACCGGGGCGGCCATCACACCATCGCAGGAGCGGCTCCCGAGGGGGCCGCTCTTTTTTCGTGACCGCTCCTGCTGCGGGACGGTGGGCGGGGCGACGCTCCTTCAGGGAGCGAGCGGCGTCCCCGTCACGAAACATCGGCGCCCAAAAGAAAAACGGCGCCCGCTGGGGACGCCGTCTCAAGACACGTATCGGTCCGGAGAAACCCTTACTGGGCTTCCTTGATGAACTTGACCGCGTCGCCGAAGGTCTGGATGGTCTCGGCTGCGTCGTCCGGGATCTCGATGCCGAACTCTTCCTCGAAGGCCATGACCAGCTCGACGGTGTCGAGGCTGTCCGCGCCCAGGTCGTCGATGAACGAGGCGCTCTCGGTCACCTTGTCTTCTTCGACGCCGAGGTGTTCGACAACGATCTTGCGCACGCGATCAGGGATATCGCTCATTAATCCGTCCTCACATTTCTCTGGGCCCCGCGGCCCCGTTCTGCCCTCGCCCCACCGGGGTGGCGGCTGATTTTGCCCGTTCCGGGCAGCTCATCCCGGTGATCCGGGAACGGCCTTGCAGCGCGTATACCGCGCCCCCCGGCCAATTTCTTGCGGGCCTATATCACAAGGCCACGTCTTGGCAAATGCTTTCGACACCCTTGCCGGGACGTCGGTCAGAGCATCGCCATGCCGCCGTTCACGTGCAGCGTGCTGCCGGTCACATAGGCAGCCTCGGCGCTCGCGAGATAGAGCACAGCGGCGGCGATCTCCTCGGGGGTGCCCATGCGTCCGGTGGGGATCTGGTTCAGAATCGCCCCCTTCTGCTCGTCGTTGAGCTTGTCGGTCATCGCGGTCTCGATGAAGCCCGGCGCAACGGCGTTCACGGTGATGCCACGGCTCGCGACCTCGTAGGCCAGCGACTTCGACATGCCGACCATGCCCGCCTTGGCGGCGGCATAGTTGCCCTGCCCGGGGTTGCCGGTGGCGCCCACCACCGACGAGATGTTCACGATGCGGCCCCAGCGCGATTTCATCATGCCGCGCATCACGCCCTTGCAGAGCTTGAACGTCGCCGTGAGGTTCACGTCGAGCACCGACTGCCATTCCTCGTCCGACATCCGCATGAAAAGGTTGTCGCGGGTGATGCCGGCGTTGTTCACGAGGATGTCGACCGCGCCCATCGCCTCGGCGGCCTGCTTCGGCAGCGCCGCCACGGCCTCCGGGTCGCTCAGGTTGCACGGCAGCACGAAGGCCCGCTCGCCGAGCTCGTCGGCCAGCGCCTGCAGCGGTGCCTCGCGGGTGCCCGACAGGCCGACAGTGGCGCCCGCCTGGTGCAGCGCTTTCGCGATGGCTCCGCCGATGCCGCCGGAGGCCCCGGTGATCAGCGCGCATTTCCCTGTGAGATCGAACATGGCTCGCCTTGCCTCTCTGGTCCGTTTCGATGTGTTGCGCCCGCGTATCGCATCCGGCCCGGCGCGAGGCAAGGATATTGCCCGCGCCGCGCCGGCAGCCCTCAGTCGGCCGCGGCAAGCGCCTTCGCGATGTCTTCCGGCGTGCCGATGTTCTGCACCGTGGCCGGGCGGTGGATGCGGCGCACCATGCCCGACAGCGCCTTGCCCGCGCCAATTTCCCAGAACTCGGTGACGCCCTCGGCGACCATGAACTCGACCGACTCGCGCCAGCGCACCGCGCCGGTGACCTGCTCGATCAGCAGGGTGCGGATCTCGGCGGGGTCGGTGACCGCCCCGGCGCGCACGTTGGCAACCAGCGGCACCGACGGCGCCTTGATCTCGACACCGGCGAGCGCCTCGGCCATGACCTCGGCGGCGGGTGCCATCAGCTCGCAGTGGAACGGCGCGCTCACCGGCAGCATCACCGCCCGCTTGGCACCCTTGCCCTTGGCGATCTCGACGGCACGCTCGACCGCGGCCTTGCTGCCCGAGATGACCACCTGCCCGGGGTCGTTGTCGTTGGCGGCCGCGCAGACCTCGCCCGGCACCGTGGCCTCGAAGGCCACCTCCTGCGCCGCCTCGAGGTCGAGCCCCAGCAGCGCCGCCATCGCGCCCTCGCCGACCGGCACCGCCTCCTGCATCGCGCGTCCGCGGGTCCGCAGCAGCCGCGCCGCATCGGCGACGCTCAGCGCGCCGGCGGCGGTCAGCGCCGAGTATTCCCCCAGCGAATGACCGGCCACGAAGGCGGCCGATCCGACCTCGATGCCCTCCGCCTCGAGCGCGCGCAGCGCCGCAATCGAGGTCGCCATGAGCGCCGGCTGGGCGTTCGCGGTCAGCGTGAGCGTCTCCGCCTCACCCTCCCAGATCAACGAGGACAGGCTCTCGCCGAGCGCCGCGTCGACCTCGTCGAACACCGCCTTCGCCGCCGGGTAGGCCTCGGCCAGCGCCCGGCCCATGCCGATCGCCTGGGCGCCCTGGCCCGGGAAAATGAATGCTCGCGACATGGCTTGCCTCCGCTCTCTGTTCTGGAATTGACGTGTTGGGCGCCTCCAATACCTTTCCCGGTCGCCTTTCGCAACGCCCCCGCACGACCCCTGTGCGCCGCTTCGCAATTGCGCTCAGCCGCGGCGCGGCTACTTACGAGCGAACCCAAGAAGCGCCCCTCTGGTCCGACAGGAGCCCCGCCCCATGCCCCTCGCGAACACCCCCACCGCCTACGGCCGCGTCGCGCGCAGCTTTCACTGGCTGATCGCGCTCGGCATCCTGCTGATGATCCCGCTCGGCTGGATCGCCCATCTCGCGCCGATGCAGGACTCCGACCAGATCGCCCTGAAGAGCGCGCTGTTCTCGGCCCACAAGACCCTCGGCGTGGTGCTCTTCTTCCTCGCGCTCGGCCGCATCGGCTGGGCCGTCACCCAGCCGAAACCGGCCCCCCTGCACCCCGAGCGCCGCGCCGAGACGCTGCTTGCCGAGGCGGTGCACTGGGCGCTCTACGCGGCGCTGGTGGTGGTGCCGCTCTCGGGATGGATCGAACACGCGGCGACCGACGGTTTCGCACCGATCCTCTGGCCCTTCGGACAGGACCTGCCGCTGGTGCCGAACGATCCCGGCCTCGCGGAAACCGCCGCGACCGTTCACTTCCTCGCCCAGTGGGTGCTGGTGGGGGCGCTGGTCCTGCACGTGGCGGGGGCCCTGAAACACGCCGCCGTCGATCGCGACGCCACCCTCTCCCGCATGGCCCGGGGCACGCCTGCGGGACAGCCCCAACACGCGCACGGTCTCGCAGGACCGGCCGCCCTTGCCCTCGGCGCCTGGCTGGCGGTGCTCGGCGGCGCGGCGGCGGCCGGCTACTTCACGGAGCCCGAAAACGGCGAGAGCCCCACCCTCGCCGAAGCCCCGAGCGACTGGACCGTCGAAGAGGGCACCCTCGCCATCCACGTCCGGCAGATGGGCAAGGAGATCACCGGCAGCTTCTCCGAGTGGACCGCCGCCATCACCTTCGAAGAGCCCGACGCGCCCGGCAAGGCCGGCGAGGTCGAGGTGACCATCTCGATCCCCTCGCTGACCCTCGGATCGGTCACCAGCCAGGCGCTCGGGCCCGACTTCTTCGCCGCCGAGAGCCACCCGACCGCGACCTTCACCGCCGATCTCGTAAAGCTCGAGGACGGCTACGAGGCCCAGGGCACGCTCGCTCTCAAGGGCGCCGAGGCTCCGGTCACCCTGCCCTTCAGCCTCGAACTCGACGGCGACACCGCGCGGATGGAGGGGCGCACCACGCTCGACCGCCGCAACTATGCCATCGGCGAGGGCATGAGCGATCCAGACCAGCTCGGCTACGAGGTGCAGGCGATCATTGATCTCACCGCGACGCGCGCCGCCGACTGACCCGCCACCGCCGGGGGCCAGAGACGCCCCCATGGTCTTCTCCGGTTCGAAAAATACCCTCGGGGGAGACCGCGCGCAGGCGCGGGCGGGGGCAGAGCCCCCTTGCCTCTTCCCGACCCACACGCGCCGTGCTATCGCCGACCGCATGACCCAGATCACGCTCCGACGCCCCGATGACTGGCACCTGCACCTGCGCGACGGCGCGGTGCTGCGCGCCGTGACCCCCGAGACCGCCCGCCATTTCGGACGCGCGATCATCATGCCCAACCTCGTGCCGCCGGTGGTGACCGGCGCCCAGGCCGAGGCCTACCGAGAGCGCATCCGCGCGGCGATTCCCGAGGGCAGCGGCTTCACGCCGTTGATGACGCTCTACCTCACCGAGGAAACCGACCCCGCCGACGTCGCCCGCGCCCATGCCGAGGGCATCGTAACCGCGGTGAAGCTCTACCCTGCAGGCGCCACCACCAACTCGGCCTCGGGCGTGCGCGATTTCGACAAGGTCCGCCCGGTGCTCGAGACCATGGCCGAACACGGCATCCCGCTCTGCGTGCACGGCGAGGTCGTCGACGCCGACATCGACATCTTCGACCGCGAGGCGGTGTTCATCGACCGCGTACTCGACCCGATCCGCCGTGCCACGCCGGGGTTGCGCGTGGTCATGGAACACATCACCACCAAGGACGGCGTCGACTACGCGCGGGCGGGCGGCGACACGCTCGGTGCCACGATCACCACGCATCACCTGGTGATCAACCGCAACCACATCCTCGTCGGCGGCATCAAGCCGCACTACTACTGCCTGCCGGTCGCCAAGCGCGAGAGCCACCGCGAGGCCCTCGTCGCGGCCGCCACCAGCGGCGATGCGAGTTTCTTCCTCGGCACCGACAGTGCACCGCATACCGACCCCAACAAGGAAAGCGCCTGCGGCTGCGCCGGCTGCTTCACCGCGACCAATACGTTGTCGATCCTCGCCGAGGTCTTCGAGGCGGCGGGCGCGCTCGACCGGCTCGAGGCGTTCACCTCGCTCAATGGTCCGGCCTTCTACGGGCTGGAGCCCAACGCCGACACGGTGACCCTGAGCAAGGGGCCGGCGGTCGCCTACCCGCCGAAACTGCAGACCGGCGACGGGCCGGTCACGCTTTTCGATCCGGGCTTCCCGCTGCACTGGTCCGTCGGCTGAGAGGCGTTGCGGGCCTGCGGCCCGCCCCGCAAGGGGCGCTGCCCCTCTGGGCGCGTGCCGCGCCCATTCACCCCGAGGGTATTTGAAAAGAGAAGAAGCGGCGGGCGCGGCGCGGAGGCCGGCCTCGGCCGGGAGTGCTTTTCCAAGCGTCTGCGCCCCGTGCGGTCTTCCAAGCCGGCGGGCTTTCGCGCTAGAGGGGGCGCGGTCTTACATGCAGGAGTGCGCCCGATGATCCCCTCGTCCTATCCCGCCAAAGAAGAAATGGCCCGGCTGACCGCGCGGATGCTGTGGGAGATCGGCGCGGTTCATTTCATGGAGGGTGGCGAGCCGTTCAAGCTGGCCTCCGGACTGCCGTCGCCGGTCTACATCGACTGCCGCAAGCCGAACTCCTTCCCGCGCGTGCGGTCTACGCTGATGGATTTCCTTGCGGTGACGGTGATGCGCGACGCCGGCTTCGAGGCGTTCGACAACATCGCCGGCGGCGAGACCGCGGGCATCCCCTTCGCGGCCATGGTCGCCGAGCGGCTGGCGCTGCCGATGACCTACGTGCGCAAGAAGCCCAAGGGATACGGTCGCAACGCCCGCATCGAGGGCGTGATGACCGAGGGCCAGCGGGTGCTGCTGGTCGAGGACCTGACCACCGACGGCGGCTCGAAGCTGAGTTTCGTCGACGCGATCCGCGAGACCGGGGCGACCTGTGCGCATACGGCGGTGATCTTCTACTACGGCATCTTCCCCGAGACCACGCAGACGCTGGGCGACCACGGCGTGTCGCTGCATTACCTCTGCACCTGGCACGACGTGCTGGCCGAGGCGAAGGCGCGCGGCGGCTTCGACGCCGAGACGCTGGCGGCGGTCGAGGCCTTCCTGGCCGACCCGCGCAAGTGGCAGGCGGAAAACGGCGCATAGGGTTTCATCGGCGAGCGGTGGATAACACCGGATCGAATCGACCACGCGCGCCAGATGTTGCGGTGATCCCGGCCTGTGCTACGATATGTCAGGGCGAACGCGGGGCAACCGTGTCATCCACCGCCTTATCCCGGCGGTTTTCCACAGAGAAATCCCGATTGGTCGGCGGGTCCGGCAGGGCTATGACGCCCCAACCATCGGGACACGCGCGCAGACGGGAAGCAGGGGCAGAGCAATGAACGATCACAGCGTCTTCAATCCGACCGGTCTCGAGGTCGAGCAGGCCGAGACCATGCCGCATTCGATCGAGGCCGAGCAGCAGCTGCTCGGCGCGATCCTGACCAACAACGACGTCTACGACCGGGTCGCGGCGATTCTCACCGCCGGTCATTTCTTCGAACCGGTGCACCAGCGCATCTTCGAGATCGCCTCGGCGCGGATCGCGAAGAACAACCTCGCCTCCCCGGTGACGCTCAAGGCGTTCATGGAGGACGACGAGGGCCTCAAGGAACTTGGCGGGCCGTCCTACCTCGTGCGGCTGGCCGGCGCCGCGGTCTCGAGCTTCGCGGTACGCGACTACGCGCAGATGATCTACGATCTCGCGGTCCGCCGCGACCTGATCCGGCTTGGTCGCGACATCGCCGACAAGGCCGCCAAGGTCGATGTGAAGAGCGAGCCGCGCGAGCAGATCGTCGAGGCGGAACAGGCGCTCTACAAGCTTGCCGAGCAGGGCCAGGCCGAGGGCGGCTTCCAGAGCTTCCTGCGCGCGGTGACCGACGCGGTGAACGTGGCCAACGCCGCCTACCAGCGTGACGGTGGCCTTGCCGGCATCTCGACCGGGCTCACCGACATGGACAAGAAGCTCGGCGGTCTGCACCCGTCGGACCTGCTGATCCTCGCCGGGCGCCCGTCGATGGGCAAGACGTCGCTGGCAACCAACGTCGCCTTCAACATCGCCAAGGCCTACAAGCGCGGCCAGCGGCCCGACGGCAGCGAGGGCGCCATCGACGGCGGCGTGGTGGGCTTCTTCAGCCTCGAGATGAGCGCCGAGCAGCTCGCCAGCCGGATCCTTGCCGAGGCCTCCGAGATCTCGAGCCACAAGATCCGCCAGGGCGACATGGACGAGAAGGAGTTCCGCCGCTTCGTCGACGCCGCCAAGGAGCTCGAAGCCTGCCCGCTGTTCATCGACGACACCCCGGCCCTGCCGATCAGCCAGGTCGCGGCACGGGCACGGCGGCTGAAGCGGACGCATGGGCTCGACCTGATCATCGTCGACTACCTGCAGCTGCTGCGCGGCACCGCCGACAACCGGGTGCAGGAAATCGCCGAGATCTCGATGGGTCTCAAGGCCATCGCCAAGGAACTCAACATCCCCGTCATCGCGCTGTCGCAGCTGTCGCGCCAGGTCGAGAGCCGCGACGACAAGCGTCCGCAGCTGTCGGACCTGCGGGAATCGGGTTCGATCGAGCAGGACGCCGACGTGGTGATGTTCGTGTTCCGCGAGGAATACTACGTCGAACGCGAGAAGCCCTCGGATGACCGGCTCGACGAAATGGCGTCGTGGCAGGAGCGCATGAGCCGCCTGCACGGCAAGGCCGAGGTGATCATCGGCAAGCAGCGTCACGGCCCGATCGGCACGGTGGAGCTTGCGTTCGAGAGCCAGTTCACCCGCTTCGGCAACCTCGTGAAGCCCTGGCAGCAGGACGGCGGCGAAGGCTTCTGATCCACCGTGATCCGAAAGAAGGCGGGGTCGGTCGGCGACCGCCCCTTTTTCGTTGCGCTCGAGCTTGGGCGCTGCGCGTCCTTGTGGAGCCCTGTTCAGACCGGACCTGCGGGCGGAAACAGCAGCCGGTAGACATCGTTCGGATAGGCCTCGGCGCCGATGCGGAAGTGCGTGGTGCCGATTTTCTCGAAGCCCTGCGACAGGTAGAACCCGATGGCCGGCGCGTTCTCGGAATTCGTCGTCAGCCAGACCGACGCATGGCCCGTCTCGCGCGCATGGCGCAGCGCTGCGGCGAGCAGCGCGCGGCCCTTGCCGTGCCCCTGGTGGCGCGGCTGCACGTAGAAGGTCGCGATCTCGAGTTCCGAACATGCGGGAACCGGTGCGGGAGCGCCGGAGGTCAGGCGAATGAAGCCGTCGGGGCCGTCATCGTTCTCGGAGACGAGCACCCACGCGCCGGGCCGCTCGATCATCGCCCGGAGGTTTCCGGCGGTGAAGGTGGAGAGCGCATGGTCGGCGAAGGCCGTGCTGACGCCGTGGCGGATGTAGGTGCCAAGCCAGACCTCGATCGAGATCGCCGCAAGGCTCGCGGCATCTTCCGGGCGCGCAGGACGCAACCGCGCGCGGCTGAAGGGTTGTGAGCGTTGCATCGGGTCTCCGTCGTGCGGCGCAGGGTCTCCGGGACGTGTCGGCCATCGCGGCGGATCGGGCAAGCCCCGACATCGCCGGACCGTTGCGCTTAGAGAGCGCCCGGACCGCCCGCGAAGGCCACGTCGGCGCGCTCGGGCATGGCCTTGCCCGCATTCCCTCTTGACCCCGCCGCGGCTTCGTATTCCAAGCAGACCATGGCACAGGCACAGCTCACGATCGACCTCGCCGCGATCCGCGCCAACTGGCGCGCGCTCGCGAAACTCACGACCGGCGAGGCCGGCGCCGTCGTCAAGGCGGATGCCTACGGGCTGGGGATGGACAAGGTCGCCCCGGCGCTGGCCGAGGAAGGCGCACGGCGCTTCTTCGTCGCCATCGCCGAGGAGGGCGTGCGCCTGCGCCGCATCCTCGGGCCGGGCCCCGAGATCTGCGTCTTCGGCGGCCACATGGAGGGCGACGCCGACCTGCTGCGCGACGCCCGCCTCACGCCGATGCTGAACTCGATCGACCAGATGCTGCGCCACGTCGAGGCGCTGCCGGGCCACCCGTTCGGCATCCAGCTCGACTCGGGCATGAACCGGCTCGGGATGGAGCCTGCCGAATGGTCGGCGCTGCGCGACATCGCGCTGGCGCAGAACCCGGTGCTCATCATGTCGCACCTCGCCTGTGCCGACGAGCCCGAGCACGGCATGAGCGCCTTCCAGCTGCGCACCTTCCGCGAGATGACCGACGGCATCGACGTGCCGCGCTCGCTGTCGGCCACCGGCGGCATCCTGATGGGCGAGGACTACCACTTCGACGTCACCCGCCCCGGCATCGGCGTCTACGGCGGCATGCCCTTCGCCGACGCGCAGCGCGTGGTGGAACTGCTGGTGCCGGTGATCCAGACCCGCGAGGTCACACCGGGCGAATCCGTGGGTTACGGCAACGCCTGGGTCGCGCGGGTGCCGACCAGGGTGGCGACCCTGTCGGCGGGCTATGCCGACGGCGTGCACCGGGCACTGGCGCAAAAGGGCTATTTCTGGGCCGGCGAGACGCGCTGCAAGATCCTCGGGCGGGTCTCGATGGACCTGATCACCGTCGACGTGACGGCGGTGAAGGAGATGCCGCGCCATCTCGAGCTGCTCGGGCCGCACCAGACCATCGACAAGGTCGCCGACGCCATCGGCACCATCGGCTACGAGGTGCTGACCTCGCTCGGCAGCCGCTACGCGCGGACCTACACCGGCGCATGAGCCCCACCCTGCCCCTCGCCCTGCTCGGCCGCGCGGTTCTGAACGCGCTGGCCTCGGTCGGGCGCGTGGCGCTCTTCGCGCTGTCGGCGGTCACGCACCTGCTGCGGCCGCCCTTCTACGGCCGCGAGTTCTTGAACGCGCTCCTGCAGATCGGCTGGCTGTCGCTGCCGGTCGTCGGGCTGACGGCAGTGTTCACCGGCGGCGCGCTGGCGCTGCAGATCTACTCGGGCGGCGCGCGGTTCAACGCCGAGGCGGTGGTGCCGCAGATCGTCGGCATCGGCATGGTGCGCGAGCTCGGGCCGGTGCTGGTGGGGTTGATGATCGCCGCGCGGGTGACCTCGAGCATCGCCGCCGAGATCGCGACGATGAAGGTCACCGAGCAGATCGACGCGCTGGTGACTCTCTCGACCCATCCGATGAAGTATCTCGTCGCGCCGCGCCTGCTGTCGGCGCTGATCGTGGTGCCGCTGCTGGTGGCGGTGGGCGACGTGATCGGCATCTTCGGCGGCTATGTCGTCGCCACCGGCTCGCTGGGCTTCAACCCGGCGGCCTACCTGAAGAACACCGTGGATTTCCTCGAACCGCTCGACGTGATCTCTTCGCTGGTCAAGGGCTGCGCCTTCGGCGGCATCGCGGCGCTCATGGGCTGCTACTACGGCATGGCCTCGGGGCGCGGCGCGCAGGGCGTGGGCCGCGCGACCAAGGGCTCGGTAGAGGCCGCCGCCGTGCTGATCCTCGCCGCCAACTTCCTGCTGACGGGGGTGTTCTTCTCGGTATGAGCGGCCTCGTCATCCCCCACGCACACGCCGGGCAACGACATGCCTCCAGACGGGATCGCCCTCGCCGTGGCACCCTATTGACGGAGCCGGCGACGTGATCACCCTCGAAGGCGTTTCCAAGAGCTTCGGCCCCAAGCCTGTCCTGCGCGGCGTCGACCTGTCGATTGCCCGGGGCACCTCGATGGTCATCATCGGCGGATCGGGCACCGGCAAGTCGGTGCTGCTGAAATGCATCCTCGGGCTGATCGAGCCGGATGCGGGGCGCATTACCGTCGACGGGCGCGACGTGCACGAGGGCGACCGCGACGCCTTTCTCGCGCGGTTCGGGATGCTGTTTCAGGGCGCCGCGCTCTTCGACTCGCTGCCGGTCTGGCAGAACGTCGCCTTCCGGCTGCTGCGCGGCGCGCTGAAGCGCCCGAAGCGCGAGGCGCGCGAGATCGCCATCGAGAAGCTGCGCCGCGTCGGGCTCACCCCGGACGTGGCCGATGCCTTTCCGGCGGAGCTGTCGGGCGGCATGCAGAAGCGCGTCGGCCTTGCCCGCGCCATCGCCGCCGACCCCGAGATCATCTTCTTCGACGAGCCCACCACCGGGCTCGATCCGATCATGGCCGGCGTCATCAACGAGCTGATCCGCGAGATCGTCACCGAGATGGGCGCCACCGCGATGACCATCACCCATGACATGACCTCGGTGAGGGCCATTGCCGACGACGTGGCGATGCTGCATGACGGTGTCATCAAGTGGACCGGCCCCGTCGCGCAGATGGACACCGCCGCCGATCCCTACCTGCAACAGTTCATCCACGGGCGCGCCGAGGGCCCGATCGAGGCCGTGAGGTAACTTCCGCCGATGTTCGAACCAAGCCCTGTCCTGCTCGCCTTCCTCGTGTTCAAGCGCTTCGTCTTCCTCGAGCTGATCGCCGCGCTGGCGCTCGCCCGCGTGCTGACCGCGCGTGGCGCCTCGCGGATCGTCGCGGGCCTCGCACTGCTGCTGGCCGTGGCCGAAGCCGCGATCCTGCTCGCACCGGTCGCGGGGACGCCGCAGGGGGCGCTCTACCCGAGGCTCGCGCAGCTCATGCAGATGGGCAACGGCATGCTGCCGCTGTTGATCCCGTCGCTGTTCCTCGCGATCAGCGCCTACCTGCCCGGCAAGCGGATGCGGGGGCTCGATTTCGCCCATATCGCGCTTCTGTGGGTGCTGGTCGGCCTCTGGGTCGCGACCATGATCGTCTGAGACGGTGCCGCGCACGGCTGCCCTGCTGAAGGCCGCGAATCTCGCGCTGCTGGTTCTCTACCCTGTCGCCTGGACGGCACCGCTGCTGCGGGCCGGCCTGCTGCCGCTCTTCGGGCTGGAAGAGATCAGCGTGCTCACCGGGCTGCGTGCCCTCTGGCAGACGGAAATCTTCCTCGCGGTGCTTGTCGCGCTCTTTGCGCTCATCGCGCCGCTGGCCAAGACCATCGGCCTCTCGCTCGTCCAGTTCGGTCTGCTGGGCCGACGGGCGCTGGTCGCGCTGAACCTTCTGGGGAAGCTCGCGATGGCCGACATCTTCCTGATCGCGCTCTACATCACGGCGGTGAAAGGCATCGGCATCGGGCGCATCGAGACCGCCTGGGGCCTCTACCTGTTCAGCGGCTGCGTGCTCGCCTCGCTGGTGCTTTCCCTGTTCCAGCGCCGGGATTGACCGTCCCGCAAGACGGAAACAACACCCGGGAATCGGGCCGAATTGTCGATGCGCAATGTTCTCGTATAAGCATTGGTTAAAAATTTTCTAGGTCGCAACGCAACCTTCGGCGTATTCTTGCTGTTGTGATTTAGATCGAAAACAATTTCCGTGGGGCTTTTGAAGATGATCACGCAACTGCGCGCTGGCGGACTGCTCCTTCAATACATCATGCAGCGGGTGACCTTCCTTCTGCTCCTGTCATTCGGGCTGGGCCTTCTGGCCTATACCGTCGCCTGCGCCGCGGGTCAGACTCCGTGGCTCGAAATGCCGCTCGCGTTCGGTGGCCAGATATACGAAGACGCCGGGAACTACGTCCAGGTCGGGCTGACCGCACTGGTCATCGGGATGATGTTCTTCCTGCCCACAAACGCCCGCGTCATGGCGCTTGAGACATCGCACCGAAACTTCCAGATCCGCATGAAGGACGTGGCCCGCGCCTATTCCGCCGCGCATCGTGCCGACCGCGAGGGCGTCTTTACCCTGTCGTCGGAGTTCGACTCGGTTCGTGAACGCATCGCCTTTCTGCGCGATCATCCCGATCTCGGGGATCTCGAACCCTCGGTGCTCGAGGTCGCGGCCCAGATGAGCCACGTCTCCAAGGAGCTGGCGCAGGTCTACTCCGACAGCAACGTGCAGCGGGCACGGGATTTCCTGACCGCGCGCCAGCAGGAAATCGCGGATTTCTCCGTGCGTCTCGAAGAGGCCAAGGTCGTCGCCAACGAGATCCGCCAGTGGCACAATCGCGTCGAGATCGAGGAAGACGTCGCGGAATCGCAGCTCGCCCGGCTGTGCGAGGAACTCGAACAGATTCTGCCCGAGATCGTGCCCGAGCCCGTGGCGCAGGCGCCTCTCGCGCCGTCCGAACATCCCTCCGGCTGGGTGCGCGACAACGACGCCGCCTTCGTCGAGGAGCGCGACGACCAGCGTGTCGTCGCCATGGTCACGCAGCGCGCCGCCGAATAACGCCACGACCGAAGCCCGGTGGCGTCGCGGGGTCTTGCACCTCCGGGCTGCCGCGGCCTAGAAGGCTGCAATGGCGCGCACATCCTCCACTTTCGTCTGTCAGTCCTGCGGCAACACGACCTCGAAGTGGTCGGGGCGCTGCGAAGCCTGTGGCGAGTGGAATACCATCGTCGAGGAAGCGCCGCTGTCCTCCGGGCCGGCCGGCAAGACGCTCGGCGCCGCCAAGGGACGCGCCGCGAAACTCACCGACCTGTCACATCCCGAAGCGCCGCCACCGCGCACCGCCTGCTCCATCGGCGAGCTCGACCGCGTGCTTGGCGGCGGGTTGGTGCCGGGCTCGGCGATCCTCGTCGGCGGCGATCCGGGGATCGGCAAGTCGACGCTGCTGCTGCAGGCCGCCGCCGCCTTCGCGCAGGCCGGTCTGAAGGTGATCTATGCCAGCGGCGAGGAGGCCAGCGCCCAGGTGCGGATGCGGGCGCAGCGGCTGGGGCTGGAGCAGGCCCCTGTGAAGCTTGCCGCCGAGACCAACCTGCGCGACATCATCACCACCCTCGAACGCGAGCGCCCTGCCCTCGTCATCGTCGACTCGATCCAGACCATGTGGGCCGACAACGTCGGCTCGGCGCCGGGTTCGGTCGGACAGGTGCGGGCGGCCGCGCATGAGCTCACGACATTCGCCAAGGGTCGCGACACTGCGGTCATCATGGTCGGCCACGTCACCAAGGACGGCCAGATCGCCGGCCCCCGCGTCGTCGAACACATGGTCGACACGGTGCTCTACTTCGAGGGCGAGCGCGGCCACCAGTTCCGCATCCTGCGCAGCGTGAAGAACCGGTTCGGCCCCGCCGACGAGATCGGCGTCTTCGAGATGACCGGCGGCGGCCTGTCCGAGATCGGCAACCCCTCGGCGCTGTTCCTGTCGGAACGCGGCAACCCGGCGCCCGGCTCGGTGGTGTTCTCGGGCATCGAGGGCACGCGCCCGGTGCTGGTCGAATTCCAGGCGCTCGTGGCACCTTCGCCACACTCGCAACCGCGCCGCACGGTCGTCGGCTGGGACGGCGGGCGGCTTGCGATGATCCTCGCGGTGCTCGAAGCGCGCTGTGGCATCCCCTTTGCGGGGCTCGACGTCTATCTCAACGTCGCCGGCGGCATGAAGATCAGCGAGCCGGCGGCCGACCTCGCCGTCGCGGCCGCGCTTCTTTCCGCGCGCGAGGATGTGGCATTGCCGCCCGAAACGGTGGTATTCGGCGAAATCAGCCTCTCCGGAGCGCTGCGCCCCGTGGCGCAGACCGAAAACCGGTTGAAAGAGGCGCAAAAACTTGGTTTCTCCACGGCCATCCTGCCACGCGGCGGAAAGGCCAAGGGCGGCGGCATGACACTCACCGAGATGCCGGATCTCGCCGCCGTGGTTGGAGAGGTCTTTGGCGCCGGATGACGCTCGGGCAGACAGGGTCGACAAGGGACGGGAACGGATGGAAGGTTTCACTGTAGTAGATGGCGTGGTCGCTGTCGTCATCGTGCTGTCGGCGCTGCTGGCCTACTCGCGCGGCATCGTGCGCGAGGCGCTCGCCATCGCGGGATGGGTCGTCGCGGCGATCTTGGCCTATATGTTCGCCCCGCAGGCTCAGCCTCTCATGCAGGAGATCCCCGTCGTGGGCGAATTCCTGCAAGGCAGCTGCGAGCTTTCACTGATCGCCGCCTTCGCCGCAGTGCTGGCCCTGGCGCTGATCATCGTTTCGCTCTTCACGCCGGTCTTCTCGAGCGTGGTGCAACGCTCTGCGCTCGGCGGCCTCGACCAGGGGATCGGCTTCCTCTTCGGCGTCGCACGCGGCATCCTGCTCGTCGCCATCGCCTTCTTCGTCTACGACACGGTGATCACCGCGCAGGACGTGCCGATGATCGACGACTCGCGCTCGGCGCTGATCTTCTCGCGCTTCACCGACCGGATCGAGGCACAGAACCCCGAGCAGGCGCTCGGCTGGATCACCCAGCAGTACGAAGACCTTGTTGCGGTCTGCCAGGCCCCCGGCGCGAACGACGCCTGATCCCGAGGGCTTTGGCACCGGACCAATAGACATTCCTGAAACGCGCGCAGCTCCGGCTGCGCGCGTTTTTCGTTGGGGATGATGTGTGACGGTGAGCGCCTCGGCCCAGGGCACGCCCGGACAACGCCGGATGCGCCGTCGATATCCTAGAGGATCATCAGCCGGATCAGGTAGGCAATGCTGCCGACCACGAGGATCCCGGCCGCGTAGAGCACGATGAACCAGCCGATCTTCTTCAGCCGGCTCGCCATCAGTGGTAGCCCTCGTCCGGATCGAGCTTCCCGCGGAACACCCAGTACGCATAGGCGGTGTAGCCGAGGATGATCGGGATCAGCACCACCGCACCCACCAGCATGAAGAGCTGCGACGACGCCGGTGCTGCCGCCTGTTGCAGCGTGATGGCCGGCGGGATCACATGCGGCCACATCGACAGGCCAAGCCCCACGAAGCACAGCCCGAACAGCGCCAGCGACAGGATCATCGGCAGCCAGTCCGGACCCCGGCCAGAGGTCAGCGCACGGGCGAGCCACAGCGTCAGGACCGCCACCAGCACCGGCACGATGGCCACCTCGAGGATGCCCGGCCACGCCAGCCAACGCTCGAAGTAGGCGGTCTCGAGGAACGGTGTCGCGGCGCTCACCGCGACGATACCCGCCACGGTCAGCAGTCCGGCGACGCGGGCGATGCCACGTGCCCGCTCCTGGATCGCGCCCTCGGTCTTGATGTTGAGCCAGCAGGCGCCGAGCAGCGCGTAGCCCACCACGACCGACACCCCGCAGAGCAGCGTGAACGGCGTAAGCCAGTCCCACCAGCCACCGGCGTAGTTGCGGCCCTCGACCTCGATGCCTTGCAACAGCGTGCCGAGGATCATGCCCTGAGACATCGCCGCGACGGTCGATCCGCCGATGAACCCGGCGTCCCAGAGCCAGCGCGAGAAGCCGCTGCCCGAGCGCCAGCGGAACTCGAAGGACACGCCCCGGAACACCAGCGCCAGCAGCATGGCGATGATGAGCGGATAGGTCGCTGTCAGGATGATCGCGTAGGCCAGCGGAAAGGCCGCGAAAAGCCCGCCGCCACCCAGCACCAGCCAGGTCTCGTTGCCGTCCCAGACCGGCGCGACCGAGTTCATCATCAGGTCGCGGTCCTTCTTCGTCGGAAAGAACGGGTAGAGAATGCCGAGCCCGAGGTCGAAGCCGTCGAGCACGACGTAGATGAACACCGCGAGCGCGAGCAGCAGCGCCCATGCCGTGGTCAGGTCGATTGCCATGGTCAGGCCCTCCTCATTCCGCCTGCGGGGCGACGTGGCCCTTGTCGGTCAGGATCTGCTGTTGCGGGGTGATGCCGGCGGCGCGGGTCGGCCCCGGTCCGGTCTCGGGCGTCGTCTCGACAGGGTCCGGCGTCTTGTGCATCAGCCGCAGGATATAGGCGACACCGGCCCCGAACACCGCGAAGTAGATCACGATGAAGGCGATGAGCGACCAGCCCACGGCACTGGCGGCGATCGGCGAGACCGCATCGGCGGTTAGCAGTTCGCCGTAGACCACGTAAGGTTGCCGCCCGACCTCGGTGGTGATCCAGCCGGCGATGACCGCGACCAGCCCCGAGGGCCCCATCAGGACCATCGTCCGCCACAGCATCGGCGTCGCGTAGAGATTGCCGCGCCAGCGCGTCCAGAGGCCCCAGAGCCCCGCGCCGACCATCAGGAAGCCGAGGCCGACCATCACCCGGAACGACCAGAACACCACCGCGACGGGCGGCTCCTGCTCGTCGGGCACCACGTCGAGCCCCTCCATGCCGCCGTTCCAGCCCAGCCCGAAGATCACCGAGCTGAGGTGCGGCACCGAAACTTCGTAGTGCATCTCGCCCGCCTCCTGGTCGGGGATGCCGAACAGGATCAGCGGCGCACCGTCCGGGTGGCTCTCGAAATGGCCCTCCATGGCCGAGATCTTCGTCGGCTGGTGCTCGTAGGTGTTGAGCCCGTGCTCATGCCCGAGGATCACCTGCAGCGGCGCGGTGACGACGATCATCCACATCGCCATCGAGAACATCCGCCGCACCACCGCGTTGTGGCTATGCCCCCTCAGGAGCTGCCATGCACCGACGCCGCCGACGATGAAGGCGGTGGTCAGGTAGGCCGCCGTGAGCGTATGCGCGAGCCGATACGGGAAAGAAGGCGTGAAGACGATCTGCCACCAGTCCTCGGGGATGAACTGCCCGTCGGCGTTCATGCCGAAGCCCTGTGGCGTCTGCATCCAGCTGTTCACCGACAGGATCCACGTGGCAGAGATCGCCGTGCCCCCCGCGACCATGGCGGTGGCGAACATGTGCAGCCCCGGGCCGACCTTCTTGCGACCGAAGAGCATGATGCCGAGGAAGCCCGCCTCGAGGAAGAAGGCGGTCAGCACCTCGTAGGCCATCAATGGCCCCACCACCGGCCCGGCAAGGTCCGAGAACCCCGACCAGTTGGTGCCGAACTGGTAGGACATGACGATGCCCGAGACCACACCCATGCCGAAGGCGATGGCGAAGATCTTCTCCCAGTAGTTGAAGATCCGCAGGTAAACCTCGTCCTTTCGCCACAGGTAGAGGGCATTCACAACCGCCAGATAGCTCGCGAGCCCGATGCTGATCGACGGAAAGATGAAGTGGAAAGATACCGTGAAGCCGAACTGAATCCGGGCCAGAAGCGTTGCATCCAGTCCTAGGAATGTGTCCATGTTTCGCTCTCCCATGCACTTGGCCAGTCACCTAGGGCTCGCGAACCGGGCCGCCACCGCGCAATTGCGGCAGGTTGCCGCGCATCGGGATCACGTTCCTGTCAGTCACGCGGCGCTCACAGGAGTTTTGTGATCCTTCCGTGACACTCCGTCGCCTTGGCAGTATGTGGGGGGCACATCTCCCCAATACCGGATTCGGAGCTGCCCTTGTCCGAGCGCCATATGCCCCCCGCCCATCCCTTCGACTTCGATGCCGTCGACGGTGACAAGCTGCATGAAGAATGCGGCGTGTTCGGTGTCATCGGGGTCTCCGATGCCGCGAACTTCGTTGCCCTAGGCCTTCACGCGCTGCAACACCGCGGCCAGGAAGCCGGCGGCATCGTCTCCTACGCCCCCGAGCACGGTTTCAACTCGGCCCGTCGTTTCGGCTACGTCCGCGACAACTTCACCAAGCAGTCGCTGATGGAAACCCTGCCCGGCGCACTGGCCATCGGCCACGTGCGCTACTCCACCGCCGGATCCAAGGGCGCCGCGATCCGCGACGTGCAGCCTTTCTTCGGCGAGTTCTCGATGGGCGGCGCCGCGATCGCCCACAATGGCAACATCACCAATGCCGAGGCCCTGCGCCGCGAGCTGATCGAGCGCGGCTCGATCTTCCAGAGCTCGTCGGACAGCGAATGCATCATCCACCTGATGGCCCGCTCGCTGCAACGCGACATCCCGGCACGGATGGAAGACGCGCTGCGCCGGGTCGAGGGCGCCTTTTCGGTCGTCGCCATGACCCGCACCAAGCTGATCGGCGTGCGCGATGCCCTTGGCGTCCGCCCGCTGGTGCTCGGCAAGATCGGTGACGGCTGGGCGCTGAGCTCGGAAACCTGCGCACTCGACATCATCGGCGCCGAGTTCGTGCGCGAGGTCGAGCCGGGCGAGATGGTGGTCATCACCGAGAAGGGCGTCGAGAGCACCCGGCCCTTCCGCAGCCGCAACTCGCGCTTCTGCATCTTCGAGCACGTCTATTTCTCGCGCCCCGATTCGATCATCGGTGGCCGCTCGGTCTACGAGACCCGCCGCCAGATCGGCGTTGAGCTTGCGCGCGAGGCCCCGGTCGAGGCCGACCTCGTCTGCCCGGTGCCCGACAGCGGCACCCCGGCGGCGATCGGCTACGCGCACGAGTCGGGCATACCCTACGGCATGGGCATCATCCGGAACCAGTACATGGGCCGGACCTTCATCGAGCCGACCGAGCAGATCCGCAACATGGGCGTGCGGCTCAAGCTCAACGTCAACCGCGCGCTCATCCGCGGCAAGCGGGTGATCCTCGTCGACGACTCGGTGGTGCGCGGCACGACCTCGCGCAAGATCAAGGAGATGATCCTCGATGCCGGCGCCGCCGAGGTGCACTTCCGCATCGCCAGCCCGCCGACCTCCTGGCCGTGCTTCTACGGCGTCGATACGCCCCAGCGCGAGAAGCTGCTCGCCGCCACCATGTCCGAAGACGAGATGTGCGCGCATCTCGGCGTCGACTCGCTGAAATTCATCTCGCTCGACGGGCTCTACCGCGCCGCCGGCGAGGCGGACGGGCGCGACAACAGCTGCCCGCAATACTGCGACGCCTGCTTCTCCGGCGAATACCCGGTCGAGCCGGCGGACATGATCGAGAAGGGATTCAAGCTGAAAGCCGCCGAGTAACCGGCGGCTTCGGCCCCTCCCCTTGCACGACCCCGTTCCAGGTGCCATCTGCAGCCTGTCAGAGCCGCTGACCGCCCGCGCCATGCGCCGGCACAGCGAGAACTCTGCCTCCGCGGACCAGGATTGGCAGGCCGCGGCCACCCACCTCAGAACGGGATTTCGACATGCTGACTTCCTCCTTGCGCCCGGTCGCACGGCCGGACAAGCTCGATGTGGCGCGTTACGTGAAGACTGGCCCCGAAACCGGGGACGCGGCGTCGCTCGCCACCAAGCAGAGCATCCTGAACCCCTCGGCGCTCATCGTGCTCGGAATCTTCGGCACCGATGACGACCGCAAGGCGCTGGTGCGCACGCCCGACGGTCGCACCGGAACCTACCGCGCCGGAGACCGGATCGAGGGCCGCGCCATCGTGGCGGTCGACGACGACTCGCTGCTGGTCCGGGTCAACGGACGCGCGCACCGCCTTCAACTGCCCTCCTGACGCAGCCACGCCCCGACGGGGTCACGGTGTGGCGACCGCCTGCCGACCGGCAGGCGACCTTTCGCCACCCGCGTGCACCTCACCCGAGCGTGAGCGCAGGCCTGCTTTCCCGGCCTTCGCCGGGATTGTATTTCGATCCGACCAAGGCAGAACCGACAACGCAAGAGATGGGAGACAGCTCATCATGTCACAGGCAGGCACACCCCCGGCGGTCGCCGCGACCGCGACGAAACGCGCAGACATTCCCCGTTCGGGCCCCGTCCTTCTGGGCATCTTCGGCCGCGACTCTGCGCCCCGGGCGCTGGTCCGGCTGCCCGGCGGACGCACCGCCTCGGTGCGCGTCGGGGATCGCGTCGGCAACCGCCGCGTCGTCGCGATCGACGAGACCCGCATCGCGCTCGCGCGCAACGGCAAGGGCTACTGGCTCGACCTGCCGCAGGTGAACTGAACGCGGCCCCCGCGCGGCGGGCTGACGCGTTGACAAGGCGCGCGCGCCGCGCCAAAGGGGCGGGCATGACCGACCAGATCGCCATTGTCACCGGTGCCTCGCGCGGACTGGGCTTTGCCCTGGCCGAGGCACTCGCGCCCCGCTACCACGTCGTTGCCGTCGGCCGGACCACCGGCGGGCTCGAGGATCTCGACGACCGCATCAAGGCCCGCGGCGGCAGCGCCACGCTCGCCCCCATGGACATCACCAAGCCCGAGGCGATGGCCCAGCTCTGCCGGTCGGTCTACGACCGCTGGGGCGGCGCGGCGCTCTGGGTGCACACGGCGATCCACGCGGCCCCGCTTGCCCCGGCGAGCCACATGGACCACAAGGATTTCGACAAGTCGGTGGCGGTCAACGTGACGCCGATGGGCTATCTCGTGCCCTACATGGCGGCGCTTCTCGGCGAGACCGGGCAGGCACTGTTCTTCGACGATCCGCACACGGGCGAACGCTTCTACGGTCACTACGGTGCGACCAAGGCGGCGCAGATCTCGGTTGCCAAGAGCTGGCAGGCGGAAAGCGTCAAGACCGGCCCCAAGGTCCAGATCCTCGAGCCGCGCCCGATGAACACCGCCACCCGGATGCGCTTCCACCCCGGCGAGGACAAGTCGGCGCTGGCCTCGCCCTACGACGAGGCCGCGCGGCTGCTCGCAGAGGCGGGGCTGACCGCGCCCGCCTCCTGAGCCCTGGCTCGCCGACACGGTCAGTGGGGGCGGATCACTCCGCCGCCACGACCTCCTGCCGCTGCTCCCCGAGTTTCTCGACGCGCAGTTCCATGACGTCGCCCGCGCGCAGGAAGCGCGGGGGTTTCATACCCAGCCCTACACCCGACGGCGTGCCCGTGGCGATCAGGTCGCCAGGGACGAGCTGCATAAAACGGCTCATGTAGGAAACGATCTCGGCGACGCCGAAGATCATGTCCGAGGTGTCGCTGTCCTGCACCCGCTCGCCGTTGAGATCGAGCGACAGGCCCAGGGCCTGCGGGTCCGGCACCTCGTCGGCGGTCACCAGCCACGGCCCGCAGGGCCCGTATCCCGGTGCCGACTTGCCCTTGATCCACTGGCCGCCGTGCTCCATCTGCCAGGCGCGTTCCGACAGGTCGTTGACCACGCAGTAGCCAGCGACATGGTCAAGCGCCTCGGCTTCCGAGACCTGCCAGCAGGGCTTGCCGATCACCACGCCGAGCTCGACCTCCCAGTCGGATTTCTCCGATCCCGGCGGAATGGTCACAGCATCGTTCGGACCCGCGAGCGCCGATGCGGCCTTGGAGAACAGGATCGGTTCGGCCGGCGGCTTGGCACCGGTTTCGGCGGCATGCTTCGCGTAATTCAGCCCGACGCAGAAGAAATTCGGCACGGCTCCGAGACAGGCGCCGATGCGCGCCCCCTCGGGCAGCACCGGCAACGTGGTCAGGTCGATGCCCCGGATCGTCTCGAGCGCCGCGAGCGACACGCCCTGCCCCGTGAAGTCCGGCACGTGGCCGGAAAGGTCGCGGATCTGGCCGTTCTCGTCGATCACCGTCGGCCGCTCTTCTCCCGGCGGCCCCACACGCATCAGTTTCAACTGTCGTCCTCCTTCTTGATGTTCGTCTCCGCCTCGGCGGCAAGCGCCTCGGCGATGTCGTCGGCCATCGAGCCCAGGTGCGCCTCGACCGCGGCAGTCACCGCTTCCGTGTCGCGCGCCAGAAGAGCCCGTGTCAGCCGCTCGTGATGACCGACCACCCGGTCCCGGTTGCGTCGCATCCGTGCCGGCAGGTAGCGCGCCCGCCACAGCCGGGCGAGGTAGGCACCATGCGTCTCGGCCAGTGCCGGATTGTGCGAGGCCAGCGCGATCTGCCGGTGAAACGCCATGTCGAGCTCGAAGGCGTCGAGCGCGTCGAGCCGGTCGTAGTTCTCGGCGACCTCGCGGTGCTGCGCCGCGATGGCGTCGAGCTCGTCCTGCGTGGCCTGCGAACAAGCAAGCTGCGCCGAAAGCTTCTCGAGCGCTTCGAGCACCACCACCTGGTCGCGGATTTCCCTGATGGTGGGGCTGGCCACCACCGGGCTGCGGGCCGGGCGCAGCACCACGAGCCCCTCCTTGGCAAGAATGCGGATCGCCTCGCGCATCGGGGTGCGGCTCACGCCCATGGTGGCGGCGCTGTCGCGCTCCTTGATCGGCGCGCCGGGCGGCAGCGTGCCGCGCAGGATCGACCGGCGCAGCCGCGCCGCGATCTGCTCCGCCAGCGTTTCCTGCGGCGCCTCCATGCGGTCTCAGCCCCGGCCGATATAGGGCATCGCGGTGGCCATCACGGTGACGAACTGCACGTTCGCATCGAGCGGCAACGACGCCATGTGCAGCACGGTCTGCGCGCAATGGCTGGCGTCCATCACCGGCTCGGGCGCGATCTCGCCGCTGGCCTGCGGCACGCCCTCAGCCATCGGCGCCGCCATGTCGGTCAGCGCGTTGCCGATGTCGATCTGGCCGCAGGCGATGTCGAAGGCCCGGCCGTCGAGGCTGAGGGATTTCGTCAGCCCGGTGATCGCGTGTTTCGAGGTCGTGTAGGGCACCGAGCCCCAGCGCGGCACATGCGCCGAGATCGACCCGTTGTTGATGATCCGCCCGCCCTGCGGCGTCTGCCGGCGCATCTGGCCAAAGGCCGCGCGGGCGCAGAGCACCATGCCGGTGATGTTCACCGAGGCAAGCGCCAGCCAGTCCTCGACCGGGATCTCGTCGATCATCGCCGCCTTGCTGAAGATGCCGGCGTTGTTGAAGAGCGCGTCGATCCGGCTCCATCGGTCCGCGACCTGTGCGAAACCCGCGTCGACCGCTGCCGGCTCGGACACGTCGAAGGGCACGACCAGCGCGTTCGGATCGCCGTTCGCGGTCTCGACGAGCGGCGCCTCGCGACGGCCCACCAGCGCCACGCGCCAGCCCGCTTCGAGAAACGCCTGCGCCGTCACGCGGCCGATGCCGCTGCCCGCACCGGTGATCACGATGCCCTGTGTCATGCGATATGCTCCCCCGATTGTGCATCCCCGTGGATCCCGGCGATTTCCGGCCGCCCGTCCGCTTGCCCACACTCGTCCGGCTGGTATACCGATTGCAAGAGCAATCCCAGAACCCCGGACCTTCCCATGACCGCCTTCGAGGCTCTCGACCATCTTCTCGGATCGCGCTTCACCACGACGCTGGCGGCGCGGCAGCAGAATGCCCACAACGAGGCGCATTACGACGAGGCCCTGCCCGACGCCGTGGCCTTTCCCGAGACCACCGAGGAGGTCGCGCAGATCCTGCGCACCTGCGCCGAAGCCGGTGTGCCCGTCACGCCCTTCGGCACCGGCACCTCGCTGGAGGGGCAGCACCTTGCCGTCAACGGCGGCGTGAGCCTCGATTTCTCGCGGATGAACCGCATCCTGTCGGTGAACGATGCCGACATGAACGTCGTGGTGCAGCCGGGCGTGACCCGCAAGCAGCTCAACGAGGAGCTGCGCGCCACCGGCCTGTTCTTCCCGATCGACCCCGGCGCCGACGCCTCGCTCGGCGGGATGGCGGCGACGCGGGCAAGCGGCACCACCGCCGTCCGTTACGGCACCATGCGCGAGAACGTGCTGGCGCTCGAAGCGGTCATGGCCGATGGCTCGGTCATCCGCACCGGCACGGCGGCGAAGAAGTCCTCGGCGGGCTACGACCTGACGCACCTGCTGGTGGGCTCCGAGGGCACGCTCGGTCTCATCACCGAGCTCACGCTGAAGATGCACGGCCAGCCCGAGGCGGTGGCCGCCGCCACCTGCCGCTTCGAGACGGTGGAAGACGCGGTCGACTGCGTCATCCTGACGATCCAGAGCGGCATCCCGATGGCGCGGATCGAGCTGGTCGACGAGATGATGGTGCGCGGCTTCAACCTCCACGCGGGCACCGGGATGCCCGAGAAGCCGCATCTTTTCCTCGAGTTCCACGGCGCGCCGCAGGCGGTGGCCGAGCAGGTCGCCACCTTCCGCGAGCTTGCCGCCGATGCCGGTGCCGAAGGCTGGCAGGAGGCCGCGACCACCGAGGAACGCACCGCGCTCTGGAGCCTGCGCCACGGCGCCCTGCCCGCCATCGGCGCGCTCGATCCCGGGGCCGGGAAGCGGACCTATTCCACCGATGTCTGCGTGCCGATCTCGCGACTGGCCGAAGCCGTCGCGGTGGCCAAGGAAGAGGCACGCGCGCGCGGGCTGATCTGCACCATCGTCGGCCACGTCGGCGACGGCAACTTTCACTGCGGCGTGCGCTTCGACCCAGCCGACCGCGCCCAGCTCGACGCGGTGCTGGCGTTCTCCGGCGCGCTGGCCGAGGCGGCGTTGCGGCTCGGCGGGACGGTCACCGGGGAGCATGGCATCGGCCTTGGCAAGCAGAAATACATGGATGCCGAGCACGGCGCCGCGCTCGACTGGATGCGGCGGGTGAAGACAGCCTTCGATCCGCAGGGTATCCTCAATCCCGGCAAGCTGATACCGCCGGAATCCTGACACCACGTTTCAAACCACAGGAGTGACGCAATGGGCGCCTTTCTCGCCCTCGGGGAATGCATGGTCGAACTGTCCTCGGCCGGCGGCGATCTCTATCGCCGCGGATTCGCCGGAGACACGTTCAATACCGCCTGGTACGCCCGGCGGCTTCTTCCGGCCGACTGGACCGTCGGCTACGGCACCTGCGTCGGCGAGGACAAGGCCAGCCAGGAGATGCTCGACTTCATGGCCGCCGAGGGCATCGAGACCTCGGGCATCCGGCGGGTGCCGGACGCCACGGTGGGGCTCTACATGATCTCGCTCGAAGAGAACGGCGAACGCAGCTTCTCCTACTGGCGCGGCCAGTCGGCGGCGCGGCGCATGACCGAGGACCTCAAGTGGCTCGACGGGCTGCTCAAGGACCGCGACATGATCCACTTTTCGGGCATCACGCTGGCGATCCTGCCGCCGAAGAGCCGCGAGTTCTTCTGCGGCGCGCTCGCCCGCGCCCGCCAGCGCGGAGCAATCGTCGCCTTCGACACCAACCTGCGCCCGAAGCTCTGGGAAAGCCGCGAGGCGATGAAGGCGGGGCTGACCATGGGCGCGCGCACCGCCGATATCGTGCTGCCGTCCTTCGACGAGGAGACCGAGCTGTTCGGCGACGCGACCCCGGAGGCGACCGCCGAGCGCTACCGCAAGCTCGGCGCCGACTTGGTGGCCGTCAAGCAGGGCCCCGGCGCGCTGACCGTGTCGCAGCGCGAGGCCGGCCTGCTGACCGTGCCCTCGGTGCCGGTGACAAAGGTCGTCGACACCACCGCCGCCGGCGACAGCTTTGCCGCCGGGCTGCTGTCGGGACTGGCCATGGGGCTGCCGCTGGAAGAGGCGGCGGCGCAGGCGATGGGGCTCGCGGCGCGGGTGATCCAGGCGCCGGGCGCGCTGGCGCCGTCGGCGGTGGCGCCGGCCTGAGACTGGATCTTCGCGGATGGCGGGGTGCGGTGGCGGAGTGCGGATGTCGCTCCGGCGCCGCGCCGGCGGCACCGGCCGGCAGCGAGGGGCGCTGCCCCTCGCGCTCCCCGAGGGTATTTGGAAAGAGAAGAAGGGAGGACGTCGCGCTGCCGGTCGATGGGCGCGACGCGTGAGTGATGTCTGCGCGGGGGCCGTCGAGGGCGCGGTGAGGGTCGCCGGGGAAGCCTGCCGCGCGGTTGCGGCACGGCCCCCCGCGGCGGCTCAGGTGTTGAAGAGGAAGTGCAGGACGTCGCCGTCCTTGACCGTGTAGGTCTTGCCCTCGGCGCGCATCTTGCCGGCTTCCTTGGCGCCCTGCTCGCCGCCCTGCGCCACGAAATCCTCGTAGGCGATGGTCTCGGCGCGGATGAAGCCCTTTTCGAAGTCGCCGTGGATGACGCCGGCCGCCTGCGGTGCGAGCGTGCCGGTGCGGATGGTCCAGGCGCGGGCTTCCTTGGGGCCGACGGTGAAGTAGGTCTCGAGGTGCAGCAGCTCGTAGCCGGCGCGGATCAGGCGGTCGAGCCCGGCCTCCTCGAGGCCGAGCTCGGACAGGAACATCTCGGCCTCCTCGCCGTCGAGCTGGCTGATCTCCTCCTCGATCTTGGCGGAGATCACCACGTGGGCGTTGCCCTGCTCGGCGGCCATCGCGGCGACCTTCTCGGAGAGCGCGTTGCCGGTGGCAGCCTCGTCCTCGTCGACGTTGCAGACGTAGAGCACTGGCTTGGAGCTCAGCAGCTGCAGCATGTTCCACTGCTTGCGGTCGTCGTCGTCGACCTCGACCATGCGGGCGGGCTTGCCCTGTTCGAGCATCTCGAGCGCGGCCTTCATGAGGCGCTCCTGCTGGACCGCCTCCTTGTCGCCGCCGCGCACCTTGCGCACGATGTTCTGGAGGCGCTTCTCGAGGCTCTCCATGTCGGCGATGATCAGCTCGGTCTCGATGGTCTCGGCGTCGGCCACCGGGTCGACCCGGCCGTCGACATGGGTCACGTCCTCGTCCTCGAAGCAGCGCAGCACGTGGGCGATGGCGTCGGTCTCGCGGATGTTGGCGAGGAACTGGTTGCCGAGGCCCTCGCCCTTGGAGGCGCCCTTAACAAGGCCCGCGATGTCGACGAAGGTCATCCGCGTGGGGATGATGTTCTGCGATTTCGCGATCTTCGCCAGCGTGTCGAGGCGCGAGTCGGGCACGGCGACCTCGCCCACGTTGGGCTCGATCGTGCAGAAGGGAAAGTTCGCCGCCTGCGCCGCGGCGGTCCTGGTCAGCGCGTTGAAGAGGGTCGACTTGCCGACGTTCGGCAGACCCACGATGCCCATGCGAAATCCCATATCCTGCTCCTTAGGCTGGCGTTCGGCGCCTTCTAGGCAGGGATGCCTCCGAGCGCAAGGGAGCGCGCGGCCTGCTGCGCATCGAGCGCCGGCAGCGCGCGACGCCAGAACCTGAGCAGCAGAAGGACCGCCGCCGCCCCAAGGCCTATGGTCAGCCCGAACCAGACGCCCACCGTGCCGAAGCCTCCGTGCAGCCCGAGCAGCCAGCCAGCCGGCAGGCCGAGCCCCCAGTAGGAGACGGCCGCGATGATCATCGGGCCGCGCGTGTCCTGCAACCCGCGCAGCAGGCCGAGCGCCACCACCTGCAGCGCGTCGACCAGCTGGAAGGCCGCCGCGACCATCAGCAGCGCGACGCCGATGGCCAGGATCGCCTCGCGCTGGGGGTCGTCCGGCGACAGGAAGATGCCCACCAGCGCCTCGGGCACGAGGAGGAACAGCGCCACCGTCACCACGACCGCCGCAATGGACAGCGCGAAGACCGTCCGTGCGTCGCGCCGCAGGAAGACCGCATCGCGACGGCCCCGCGCCTGCCCGGCGCGGATCGTTGCCGCGTTGGCGAGGCCGAGGTGAATCATGAAGGTCGCGGCGGTGATCTGCAGGCCGATGCCATGCGCGGCCAGCGGCACCGGTCCGAACAGGCCGATCAGGATCGCCGAGGCGCCGAACAGCCCGACCTCGGCCAGGGTCGTCAGCCCGATGGGCAGACCCAGCGAGAAGACGTCGCGCAGGAGTTCGACGTCGGGCCGCCAGAAGCGCTGCCAGAGCGGGTATTGCGGCAGTTGCACACGAGCATAGAGGGCGCAGCCGGCGAAGGACACGCCATGCGAGACGAGCGACGCCACCGCGGCGCCCCGGATACCGAGCTCGGGCGCACCGAAGTTGCCGAAGATCAGCATGTAGTTGGCGAGCGCGTTGGCCAGCGCCGCCAGCACGGTGATCCAGAACACCATGCGGGTGTGCTCCAGCGCGCCGAGGTAGCTCTTGAACACCATGACGCCCAGGGCGGGAAGCAGGCCGAACCCGGCGACCCGCAGGTAGGTCTGCGCGTCGCGCGCCACCTGCGGTGCCTGCCCGAGCGCCTCGAGCGCGGGGGCCGAGAACCACATCAGCGGCATCGCCAGAAGGAACACGCCGATAGACAGCCACAGGCTCATGCGGGTGGCCCGGCGGATCATCGTGTGGTTTCCCTCGGCATCATACTGCGCGATCATCGGCGTGACCGCCCAGGCGAAACCCGAGCCGAACAGGAAGATCACCGCGAAGGCGGTGGTCGCAAGTGTGAGACCGGCCAGCTCCGCCACGCCGTAGCGGCCGATCATCGCCGCATCGGTCAGGCCGATGGCCATCTGCGCCAGATGCCCGCCGACCAGCGGCAGGCCGAGGAGCAGGAGACCCCGGGCATGGGTTCGATATGGAAGTCGGGTGGTCATGCGCGCGCTCTAGCCCCCGGGCGCGACCGCGGCAAGCCGCAATCTGCGGTTGCGCCTTGTCGGGCCTCAGAGCGCCCGCAGGACGAATTGCCCCGCGAGGACGGCGATCATGGCGCCGGCTGCCACCTCGATGCCCCCCATGACGCGCAGGGCGCCCGGACCGCTCTCGAAGCGCGTGAGTGCCCCCTCGCGCAGGACGACCGAGGCCAACGCGACGACCACGGTCACGGTGGCGGTGCCGAGCCCCATGGCGAAGGCACCGAGGATACCGGCGCCATCGAGCCCCATCCGCCAGGTCAGGATGAGCAGGAACAGCGCCCCCGTGCAGGGGCGCAGCGCGATGGCTCCGATCAGGGCCGCGGCATCCCGCAGCGAGCGCACCGCTTCGGCCTGCTCGGCGGTCGGCGCATGGGCATGGCCGCAAGTGGTGCAGACCGCGTCGTCGGGCACGTGGTGGTGGTGATGCTCGTGCGTCCCCTGCGTGGCCTCCCCCGGGCGCGACGCCGGCCAGAGCTTGCGCGCCCCGCGCAGCACCAGCCACGTGCCAATTAGCGCAATGGCCGCGTAGCTCGCCGGTGCGAACCATGCCTCGGCCGCGCCGGTCAGCTCGCTCCGGCCCCAGCCCAGCAACCACACGCCGGCGTAGACGAGCCCCACCGCCGAGGCGGCCTGCGCCAGGCTGGACGCCACCGCGAGGACCGAAAGCCGCAGAACCGGCACGCGCCGTCCGACCCCGTAGCCTCCGATCAGCAGCTTGCCATGCCCCGGCCCCGCAGCGTGAAAGACCCCATAGGTGAAACACACCGCCAGCAGGGTCGCGAGCGCGCCCGGATCGCCGGCCCGAAGCGCCCTCAGGCCGCCGGCCATGAACGTCTGCGCCTCGCGCTGACCATCGGCGGCCAGCCTTGCCACGAGATCGGCACCACCGAAGCCCCAAAGCCAGAGCGCAAGCCCTGCCACGGCGAGGGCACCACTCAGGAGGAGGGCGCGCATGTCAGCGTGATCCTCTCCGCATAATATTTTCCGACCTCCAGCAGCTCGAACTGATCCTCGGGCACCTGCGCGAGTTCCTCATCGACCGCCCGTTCAGCAGCCTCCGTGTCGGGCGCCTCGACCTCCGCCCGGCAAGGCTCCGGCAGCGCGACCCCGCCCGAGACCTCGTAGGCGACATAGTAGGTCGGATCGAATTGGCGGATCTCGACTCCTTCGGCCGGTGTCGGTGCCACGTCGCGATAGTGAACCGACACGAGTTGCCCGTCGATCAGCTGCACGCCGCGCCCCTCCGGCGCCCCGAGCGCCAGAGAACGCCCCTCCGCGTCGCGAAGGTAGAGATCGCCCTCGAAATCCTCGGGCCAGTTGTCCAGATCGAAGCGCTGCACCTGCTCGAGCTCGTCCGGCGCAAGAACGCCGTCACCGTCGGCGTCGAGCCCCATGTCCTCGAGTATCAGCAGGCTGAAGAGCGCGTCATAGGCCCATGTCACCTCTATCCCGGTGAGCTGTCGCTCGGAGTCGAGGCTCAGCCGCAGCGTCGTGTCGACGAAGACATGCGGATGCGCCCGCGCCGGGATCGCGGGCAGAAGCAGCAGAAGACAGGCAAGCCATTTCGTCATGGCCGGGAACTTACCTTCTCCCCGTGGCTTTACAATAGGCGGTGCAACGGCATCGGCGGATCGGCGCAAGTCGCCGCGAGAGCGTTGAAAAAGAGGTGTGTTCAAACATGGAGACGGCGTCGGATACCGAACTTGAAGGGTTTGCACGGGGCGCGCGCGCCTTTCTCGAGGATCTGTCCCGCTACAACACGAGGGCGTGGTTCCGCGAGAACAAGTCGCGCTACGATGCCGAGGTGAAGCGCCCCGCCGAAACCCTCGTCGCGAGCGTTGCCTCGGGGCTCGAAGACGCCCATGGCCTCCCGGTGCATGGCAAGGTCTTCCGGCCCCATCGCGACATCCGCTTTTCCGACGACAAGACACCGTTCTTCACCCATCTCCACGCCGCCTGGAGCGTGCCCGACGGCCGAGGCTGGTATTTCGGCCTCTCGCCCTCCTACGCCTCGGCGGGTGGCGGCGTGATGCAGTTCGACGAGGAGCAGGCCGCGCACTGGCGCGGCGCGGTCGACGGCCCGGCGGGCGCGGCCCTCGAGGCCGCGCTGGCGGTGCCCGGCGCACGGCTCGATCCGCCCG
>MDTG01215761.1_pt1 | contig 83698 bp, 76 predicted proteins | sample 811421 | NCBI WGS metagenome assembly MDTG01 (sample SAMN05326645, study PRJNA326480) | marine metagenome | isolation source: seawater | place: Pacific Ocean: South East | collected 2011 | reverse complement strand
TTTTGACTTTGAAGTTCTTTTTGAATTTTTTTTAAAAAATTATTGATAATTTTAGCATCTTCTTTATTCAATATTTTTTCTTTTTCACTTGCATTTTTCATCTCTTTTTTTAATTTTTCTTTTACAAATTCTATATTTTCTTTTGAAATAAAGTTTTCTATTTCTCTATTTAATTGTTTTTTTATTACCCCAAAAGTTAAATAAAAAAGAATGAGAAATATAAAGGACGCAAAAAGACACTTATAAACAAATATTTTCATTTTAATTTTTTCTCAAAAATTTCATAAATTATCAAGTTATCTATTACCAATTCTTTTGTTTTAGTAAACTTACCTTCAAAATTATATTTGTTACTTTTAAATATATTAACATCATATATTCTGTTTGAATATAAAATATCTGCATTAAGTATTTCGTCTTCAAAAACAAGCTTAATCTTACTCTTGGCTTTTTCATTTAGTAAACTGTGTGTCCTCCAAATCGGATACCAAGATTTGACACCTAATTTAACTTCACCTTTATAATTCTTATCCAAATTCCTCAAAAAGTCGATAGATGACAATCCCATAAAATCTACCTCAAAATTATTTTTCATTTTATTAGGTATCAATGAATTAAAATAAAGTGATTGGTAAGGATGATAAATAATAACTTTATAGACATTTAAAAAAACTAATATAAAAAATAATGATACGTAAAAATAATTAAAAATTTTTTTTAATTTTATTTTTTCCAAATAATATTCAAGAAAAATCAAGGAAAAATAAATAATAAAAAAATTTAAAAAATAAAAAAATCTCCAGCTGTTATAGTATTTTATATCAAAAAAAGATCCGATTAAAATCAATATTAGAAAAATTATTAAAAGGAAGAAATCCTTTTTTTCATTAGAATTTTTCCAAAAATCATAATTATTTCTATTTTCATTTATAAAATCAAATTTATAAAATACTCTTTTAAGAAGGATAAAAAAACCTGAAGTAAAAAGTATAAGGTTTAAAACAGGCGTCGAAATAAATATCCATAACAAAAGATAATATTGCGGCACTAGATTTGGTTTGTAAAACTCACCATTAAAGAAGACAAGAGGTGGTCCAAAAGAAACTTTGTAATGCGTTAAAAAATCATAAATATTTGTTAAGGTGTTTTCCCACAAAAATGGCCAATGTAAAATTAAGAATAAAAAGTAGAAAATAAAAAAATAAATTATAAATTTTAAATTTTTAATTTCTTTTTTGTTACTTACGATAGACAAAAAGTATAACAATAAAATCCCAAATGGAATAATTATCCCAAAAATTCTTGTTGATGTAGCTATAGCCGAAAAAAGGGATAAAAGTAAAATATTTTTTAACGAATTTTTATTAAAATTTTCAAAATAATAATAGATTGAAATAATAAAAAAAGTCAGAAATATTATATCTTTATTGTTATGAAAGCTGTCACCAAATAATCTTGGTGTTAAAACAAATAATAAAATACCCAACAAAGGTAAAATTTTTTTAGAAAATCTTTTTGATAACAATTTGTATAAAAAAATTACTCCAAGGAAAAAATAGAAAAAATTTAATAAATGTCTTAGTTCATAAACTTTTAAGGGTTCTTTGATATCAAGCATAATCTCAAAAAGAGCCGCTGGTAAATCAAAAATAATCCCGTAATCACCAAACCATGGTATTGTGAAATCATCAGCTAAATTTAATTTTTGTTTAACTGCTAATGAAAAATCATTAAATTGAAAAAAATCAGAGATATACTTCAACCAATAAAGACCACTTTTTCTTTGAAATGATTCATCTATGTTAAAGCCAAAATCTTTATAAAGGCAAATTCCAATTATAAAAAAAAATATAAAAAATAAATAGTGAGAATAATTAAGTAATTTTTTGCTAACATATGACATAATTAAGCTTATAAACTAAAATTACTTATTATAAATAAATTTGTTGGAATTAAGTATAGAAAATTTTGTAAATTATTGTTAATAGTATTTTGGAAATTGTATAAAATTTCATTTTCTCAATAATAGAAAGTTAATTTTTAATGAATATTCACGAACATCAGGCTAAAGATTTGCTAAGAGAGTTTGGGGCTCCTGTTTCAAATGGTATTGTAATATACGATGCTAGTGAAATAGATGAAAAAATAAAACTTTTAAAAGGGGATAAATTTGTTTTAAAAGCACAGATTCATGCAGGCGGCAGAGGAAAAGCGGGTGGAGTTAAACTAATCACTGAGTTAAAAATTTTAAAAGAAGAAGCCAAAAAAATGTTTGGCAAAAATTTAGTAACTCATCAAACTGGGAAAGATGGTAAAACTGTAAATAGAATTTACGTGGAAGAGGCCTCAGAAATATCAAAAGAATTTTACCTGTCATGCCTAGTTGATAGAGCAACAGATAAAATTGCATTTATATGTAGCACAGAAGGTGGAATGGATATTGAAAAAGTTGCTAAAGACAATCCGAATAAAATTATTACCAATCGCGTTGAATTAAAAGATAAACTTAGCAGCGAAGAACTTGAGTTAATATCAAAACCATTTAAAATCAATAATCTTCAAAAAAAAGATTTTAATAGTGTACTAAATGCACTTTATGAAATTTTAAAAAGTAAGGATGCAAGTCTAATTGAAATCAATCCCTTGATAATAACTAAGCAAGATAAGATAATATGTTTGGACGCAAAAATAAATTTTGATGATAACGCGATTTATAGAAGACCTGAAATTTTAGCTTTAAGAGATTTGACAGAAGAAGAGCCTGCTGAGATAGAGGCTAGTAAAAACGATTTAGCTTATATTAAGCTAGACGGCAATATAGGCTGCATGGTTAATGGCGCAGGTTTAGCAATGGCAACTATGGATATTATTAAATTATATGGCGAGGAGCCTGCAAATTTTTTAGATGTGGGAGGTGGTGCCTCAAAAGAGAAAGTATCGGCTGCTTTTAAATTAATTCTATCAGATAAAAACGTAAAAGGAATATTAATCAACATTTTTGGAGGTATAATGAGATGTGATGTTTTAGCTCAAGGAGTTGTTGATGCAGCAAAAGAAACCAAACTATCCGTGCCATTAGTTGTTAGACTTGCGGGTACAAATTACAAAGAGGGAAAAAAGATTTTAGATGAGTCTGGTCTTAAAATTTTGTCTGCAAATGATCTTAATGATGCTGCAAAAAAAATAGTAAAAGCAATCAAATAGATATGTCTATTCTAGTAAATAAAAATACCAAAGTGATTTGTCAAGGTTTTACAGGAAAACATGGTACGTTCCATTCTGAACAATCCATTAAGTATGGTACTAAATTAGTTGGTGGTGTAACACCTAACAAGGGTGGGCAATCTCATTTGAATCTACCAGTATTTAATACCGTACAAGAAGCAGCAGACAAAACAAAAGCGCAGGCAACAATGATTTATGTTCCCCCTAAATTTGCTGCAGAGGCAATTATTGAAGCTATCAACGCTGAAATACAGCTCATAGTTTGTATAACAGAAGGTATACCTGTAATTGATATGCTTAAAGTAAAAAAGGAATTAAAAAAAAGTAAAAGTAGATTAATCGGTCCCAATTGTCCTGGTATAATTACCCCGGATGAATGTAAAATAGGAATAATGCCAGGTAACATACATAAAAAAGGCAATGTCGGAATTGTTTCAAGATCGGGAACATTAACCTACGAAGCTGTTGCTCAAACCTCGGTAAATGGCATGGGTCAATCTACTTGCATAGGCATTGGAGGCGATCCTATCAATGGCACAAATTTTATAGATTGCCTAGAACTTTTTCTACAAGATGATGAAACTCATTCAATTGTAATGATAGGAGAGATTGGTGGAACCGCCGAGGAAGAAGCAGCCGATTTTTTAAAAAAATCAAAAATAAAAAAACCTATAGTTGGTTTTATCGCTGGCTTGACTGCACCACCTGGACGCAGAATGGGCCATGCTGGGGCTATAATATCAGGAGGAAAAGGTGGAGCTGAAGAAAAAATTGAAATAATGAAATCTGCTGGAATAACAATATCAAAATCACCAGCAGATATAGGCAAAACTTTATTCGATAAACTAAATGATTGATTTTTGTAAATTTGTGTTAAAATAAGTTTATGTCATCTTCAAATAATAATATTTATAAAAAAACCTCTTTTTTAGCTGGTAACAATTCCTCATTCATTGAAAAATACTATTCCCAGTATATCTCTAATCCTGAACTTGTTCCAGATGATTGGAAATTATTTTTTGAAGGCTTAAATGATGAAACAGATTTAATCAATAAAGATATAAATGGTCCAAGCTGGTCAAAGAAAAAGATTTCCTCAAAAATAATTGAAACTTTAGAAGTAAAAAAGAGTTTAGATAAGGAAATAAACTATGAAGGTGCAGAAAATACTGCAAAGGACTCGGTACGAGCTATTATGCTTATAAGAGCTTATAGAATAAGAGGACATCTAATTGCTGATCTAGACCCACTTAGCCTACAAAAAAAAAGTGAACACCCGGAATTAAAACCTGAAACTTATGGTTTTACAGTCAAAGATTATAAAAAGAAAATATTTTTAGACGGAGTTTTAGGCCTTCAATATGCAACTTTAGAAGAAATTTTAAGGATACTTAAAAAAACTTACTCTAGCAGAATTGGTTATGAATTTATGCATATGGGGGATCCTGAAGAAAAAGCCTGGATAAGAAATAGGATTGAAGGTCCAGATAAAGACGTGAAATTTACTGTCAATGGTAAAAAAGCAATACTAAATAAAATAATCCAAGCAGAAGGATTTGAAAAATATTTACATGTGAAATTTGTTGGGACAAAAAGGTTTGGTTTGGATGGAGCCGAGTCTTTAGTGCCAGCATTAGAACAAATAATAAAGAGAGGTGGAAATTTAGGTGCAAAAGAAATTAAAATGGGCATGCCTCACAGAGGTAGACTTAACGTTTTAGCCAATGTGATGGGAAAACCATTCAAAGCAATCTTCAGTGAATTTTTTGGTAAAAGTGTATCTTCAAAGAAAGATTTTGAAGGTGATGTAAAATATCATCTCGGAGCATCATCAAATAGAGAATTTGACGGTAACGTGGTTCATATAAGCTTGACCGATAATCCATCACACCTAGAAGCAGTAAATCCTGTTGTACTAGGTCAAGTAAGAGCAAAACAATTTTTTCATAAGGATAAAGAGAGAAAAAGTGTAATACCTGTTCTTATTCATGGAGATGCAGCATTTGCAGGTCAAGGAGTTGTTGCAGAGTGTTTTGCAATGTCAGGTTTACCGGGTCACAATATTGGCGGTACAATACATTTGATTGTAAATAATCAAATTGGATTTACAACCGCACCAAGATTTGCAAGATCTTCACCATATCCTTCTGACGTTGCCAAAACTGCTCAAGCACCAATATTTCATGTCAATGGTGACGACCCAGAAGCGGTGACTCATTGCGCGAAGATAGCTACTGAATATAGACAAAAATTTAAAAGAGACGTTGTTATTGACATGGTTTGTTATAGAAGGTTTGGACATAATGAGGGAGATGAACCTTCTTTTACACAACCAATTATGTACAAAAAGATTAAATCTCATCCTAGCACCCTTAGTCTTTATAGTTCTCAATTAATAAACGAAAAACTCCATTCAAAAAATGAAATTGAAGAAAAAAAAGAAAAGTTCAAAGAATTTTTAGAAACTGAGTTTGAAACATCTAAAAATTACAAGTCCGAACTAAAATGGTTTGAAGGAGTTTGGTCAAGATTTATGCCAGGCCTAGGAAAAGACAAGAGAGGAGTAAGCGGGGTAGATAGAAAAAGAATAATTGATATTGGAAAAAAAATAACAGATATACCGAAAAATTTTGAGGTTCACAAAACAATAAGAAAAATTTTTGATCAAAAAAAACAAATGATTGATGGCAAACAAGGAGTCGACTGGGCTACAGCAGAGTCTCTTGCTTTTGGATCTTTATTACATGATGGTTTTTCAGTCAGATTATCTGGCCAAGACTCGGGCCGTGGCACATTCAGCCAAAGGCATTCAGTTTTAAGAAATCAGCAAAATCATGATAGGTATATACCCCTAAATAATATTTCAAAAGATCAAAAAAAATTTGAAATAATTGATAGTTTATTATCTGAACTTGCTGTTTTGGGTTTTGAGTTTGGTTACTCTTTGTCAGAACCAGAAACTCTTGTAATCTGGGAGGCGCAATTTGGAGATTTTGCAAATGGAGCTCAAGTAATTATAGACCAGTTTATCACCTCAGGAGAATCCAAATGGGGTAGAGCCAGTGGTTTAGTAATGTTATTGCCACATGGTTACGAAGGACAAGGACCTGAGCATTCTTCAGCAAGACTAGAAAGATTTTTACAAATGTGTGCTGGTGAAAATATTCAAGTAATGAATTGCACAACACCTGCTAATTATTTTCACGCTTTAAGAAGACAAATGCATAGGGATTTTAGAAAACCTCTGGTGATGATGACGCCAAAATCATTACTTAGACATAAAAGATGTATATCTAAAATTAGTGACTTTTCAAAAAATACAACTTTTCACCGTATATTAGAAGACCATGCGTATTTAGATAATTCAAATTTGATTAAGTTGAAAAAAGACCAAAAAATTAAAAAAGTGGTATTATGTTCAGGCAAAATTTATTTTGATTTAATTGAGGCTAGAGAAAAAACAAAAGATGACAGTGTTGTTTTTGTAAGACTTGAACAACTTTATCCATTTCCAGCTAAAACTTTAGCCAATATTTTGAAAAGATATAAAAATTCCGAAATAATTTGGTGTCAAGAAGAGCCTAAGAACATGGGAGCCTGGAATACAGTAAGAAATTATATAGATAGAACTTTAAAAATTGTAAAATCTAGAAGTAATAATGTCAGATATATTGGAAGAAAAGCTTCTTCAACAACTGCGACTGGAAATCTAAATAAACATCTTGCACAACAAAGAGAAATATTAGAAAAGGTATTAGGAAAATTTAATTAATGTCCCAAAAAATAGTAGTACCTACGTTAGGAGAGTCTGTAACAGAAGCTACTGTCTCTAAATGGTTGAAGTCACAGGGAGAAAAAGTGATCTCTGATGAACCAATAGTAGAGCTTGAAACAGATAAAGTTAACATCGAAGTTCCAGCACCATCAAACGGTACTTTAACAGATATCTCTGTAAAAGAGGGTGAAACCGTCAATGTCGGATCCCTTTTAGGCACCATTTCCGAAACCAAAACGACAGAGGGAAAAAAAGAAGCTAACGAAAAAAAATATAAACCACCTTTAAAAAAGGAAGAGCACAAAAAACCTAAACCATCAAAACCTATTGCGCAGACTGAACCTTTAATTTTAACTGAGACAAAAGAGAATTTTAAAGAAATAGAAGAGAAACCTTTTATATTAGATAATTTTGTTGAAGAAAAAAAAGAAACAAAAAATCAATCTAATGCAGCTCCATCAGCGAGAAAAATGGCTAAAGAGGCAAACATAGAATTAAATGAAATAGAAGGTTCAGGAAAAAATGGACTCATTTTAAAAGAAGACGTGATGAAGTTAATGGGTATAAAACCAAAACCTTCTGAGCGAAAAACTGTACATGGTCCAGAAGAAAGAATCAAAATGACCAGGTTAAGACTTACGATTGCAAAAAGATTGAAGGAGGCCCAAGAAAACGCAGCCATGCTTACAACATTTAATGAAGTTGATATGCATGAGGTTATTTCAATGAGAAATAGATACAAGGAGGAATTCAAAAAAATTTACTCAGTAAAATTAGGTTTTATGTCTTTTTTTGTAAAAGCATGTGTTGTTGGACTAAAAAATTTTCCTGCAATAAATGCAGAAATACAAGGAGAAGAAATAGTTTATAAAAATTATTATAATATTAGCATTGCTGTAGGTACCGATAGGGGATTAGTTGTTCCGGTTGTAAGAAATACTGATGAAATGTCATTCGCAGAGATAGAAAAAAATATTAATGAGTTGGGTCAAAAGGCTAGGGATGGGAAAATAACTATAGACGATCTACAAGGAGGAACATTTACGATCACTAATGGAGGTATATACGGCTCAATGTTATCAACCCCAATTTTGAACCCCCCACAGTCTGCAGTGCTTGGAATGCACAATATAATTGAAAGGCCAGTGGTCATAAATGGAGAATTGAAAATAAGACCAGTGATGTATATAGCCTTATCCTATGATCATAGGATTATTGATGGAAAAGAGGCTGTTTCTTTTTTAAAAACAGTAAAGGATACCCTAGAGCAACCTGATAGACTTTTTTTGGATTTATAATTATGGATAAAAATTTTGACGTTATCGTAATAGGAGGAGGGCCAGGTGGTTACGTTTGTGCAATACGCTCTGCTCAATTAGGTTTAAAGACTGCTTGCGTTGAAAGCAGAGGTACACTCGGGGGAACATGTTTAAACGTAGGATGTATACCATCGAAAAGCCTATTAAATTTATCTGAAAATTTTCATAAAGCGAAAAAAGACTTTAATAATCAAGGTATAGAAATCGGAGAGGTAAAATTAAACATAGATAGAATGATGCAAAATAAGTCTAAATCAGTTCAAGTTTTGACTAAAGGTGTAGAATTTTTATTTAAGAAAAATAAAGTTGAATATTTGAGGGGCAAAGGGGTAATTTTTTCAAAGAATGACGTGGTAGTTTATGACGGTCAAAATAGAAAATCATACAAGACGAAAAATATAGTAATTGCGACTGGCTCTGCACCATCTACCTTACCAGGAATAGAGATAGACGAAAATACTATTTTATCATCAACTGGGGCTTTATCGTTAAAAAAAGTACCTAAATCTCTAGCGGTAATTGGTGGAGGTTACATAGGTTTAGAGATGGGATCAGTTTGGTCGAGACTTGGCACTGAAGTTACAGTAATAGAGTATTTAGATCATATTACACCTGGTATGGATAGAGAAATATCAAATGAGTTCCAAAAAATTCTTACTAAACAAGGTATTAAATTTAAACTAAATAACAAAGTTAAAAATGTAAAAGTTTCGAATGATGGCACAACAATAGTTTTTGAAGATAATAAAACCAAAAAAGAGGAAAAAATTGTTGCAGAAAAAGTCCTCTTATCGGTAGGCAGAAAACCATATACGGAAGGGCTAAATTTACAAAAAATTGGTATTAGAAAAGATAGCAAAGGAAGAATAGAAGTTAATGATAAACTACAAACTAGTATAAAAAGTATATTCGCTATCGGTGATGTTATTAAAGGCCCTATGCTAGCTCATAAAGCAGAAGAAGAAGGTATAGCTGTAGCTGAAATCTTAGCAGGCCAAGCTGGACATGTTAATTATGATGTAATCCCAGGTGTAATATATACTTCACCAGAAGTCGCATCAGTAGGAAAAACTGAGGAACAATTAAAGTCTCTCAATATTCAGTATAAAGTCGGTAAGTTTCCTTTTCTTGCTAACTCCAGAGCAAAAGTTAACAATGAAACTGAGGGTTTTGTTAAAATCTTAGCAAATGCAAAATCTGATAAAGTTTTGGGCGTACATATTATTGGCCCACATAGTGGAGACATGATCGCAGAAATGGCATTAGCCATGGAGTTTGGGGCAAGCTCAGAGGATATAGCTAGAACTTGCCATGCTCATCCAACCCATACAGAAGCGATTAAAGAAGCGGCTTTGGCTGTTGATAAAAGACCAATTCATTTCTAATTTTAAATTTTTTTAATAGAATAAAAAGATGAATCTACCAGTTCTATTACCAAAAATTTTTGATTATCCATTGACATATAAAACAACAGATAAATCTATAAAAGTCGGCGATTTAGTCGAGGTGCCCTTCGGAAACGAAAGCGCAATTGGTGTAGTATGGGATAAGATTCAAATATCTAATAAAATCTTTGAAATAAAATCGATACAAAAAAAAATTAATACATATTCAATTAATAAAAGTTTAATAAAATTTATTAATTGGTTTTCAGTTTATAATGTTGCTTCTAAAGGAATGGTATTAAAAATGTGTTTAGGGAATTTAAAAACTTTAGAAAAAAAAGGTAGCTTTGATTTTGAAAAATTTAATAAAGATTTTATAAATAATTTTAAATTAAATAGTGATCAGAATATCTCATTTAAATCACTAAACGATAATGGTGAAAAATTTCAAACTACAGTTCTCGAAGGTGTCACCGGTTCAGGAAAAACTTTAGTTTATTTTGAAAGAGTGAGAAAAGTTATGAGGGAAAATAAACAGGCTTTAATACTGCTTCCAGAAATTTTTTTAACAAATCAATTTAAAGAGCGGTTTTATGAATTTTTTGGATTTGAGCCACATATTTGGCATTCGAAAATAACAACCAAAAATAAAAGAAAAATTTGGCATGGTGTAAATCTCAATAAAATAAAAGTTCTAATTGGAGCGAGATCTTCATTATTTTTACCTTTTAAAAAACTTGGACTTATTATTGTCGATGAAGAACACGATACTTCTTATAAACAAGAGGATAGTGTGATTTATAATGCTAGAGATATGGCAATCACCAGAGCTTCAATAGAAAATATTCCAATACATCTTGTAACTTCAGTTCCCTCACTTGAAACTTTTAATAATATTAAAAAAAAAAAATACAAACATACAGTTTTAAAAAAAAGATATAAAAACTTCAAGTTCCCCGAGACTAAAGTGATTAATCTAAGTTTAGAGAGCTTACAAAAGAACTTTATTTCAAAAAAAACTGAAAAAATAGTAAAAGAATATTTGAGTAAAGATAATCAAGTGCTTTTTTTTTTAAATAGACGCGGATATTCTCCTTTCTTAATTTGTAAAGATTGTGGTTTTAAACATATCTGTAAAAATTGCTCAATATATTTAACTTTTCACAAAATAAAAAATAAATTGTTATGCCATTACTGTGGGTTTGAAACAAAAAAAAACAATTTGTGCAAGCACACTAAAAGTGATTGTGATTTTACAATGTTTGGACCCGGAGTTGAAAAAATTTATGAAGAACTTAAGATTAAATTTCCTGAAAAAAAAATTAGAATATTTTCTAGTGACTATATGTCGAAAAAAAGGGATAACCAAAGTTTTTTTGATGAGATGAAAAATAAATCCATCGATATAATTGTTGGCACCCAGATGATTTCTAAAGGATTTAATTTTCCAAAATTAAATTGTATTGTAGTTGTGGATGCTGATTTTTCTGGAAGAGGTTATGACCTAAGATCTACTGAAAAAAATATTCAGCTTTATCATCAACTAAGCGGAAGAGCAGGAAGGTTTTCAGATAAATCTTTGATAATTTATCAAACACTTAGCCCTAATAGTGAAACTTTAAAAGACTTAATAATTAACAATCCAAAGAAATTTTTAGAAAATGAGCTAATTCTTAGGAGGGAAAATAATCTACCTCCATTTTCAAAACTTATTTCAATTATTATATCCTCAAAAAAAAAAGAAAATAGTTTTAGAGGAGCTCAAGAAATAAAATTAAAACTCTCACTCATAGAAAAATTAGATATACTCGGACCCGTGGAATCTCCAATCTCAAAAATAAAAACGAGTTATAGAACCAGACTTCTTATAAGGACAAGAATAGATCAACTGGCTCAAAAAATGATAATTAAAACAATTAAAAATCTTAAAATTTCTAGCAAAATTAAACTTACGGTTGATGTGGATCCAATTAATTTTATCTGAAGACAATATTACTCTCTTGAAGGCTTCAAATTCATATGATACGACATTTTGAATTTCTAAACACAATCTTATAGGTAATATTTTGAGTGGAATTAAATCATTTTCAACAGAGACAGCCGAGAGGTACGCCCTGGCCCTCTTTGAGCTTTCAAACGAGGTCAATAATTTAGATTTGATTGAAAATAATGTTAAAGATTTAATCGAATTATATGAAAAGAATAAAGATCTTAAAAATTTTTTCAAAAATCCAACTAATTCAGCTTTTGAACAACACGAAGTAATAAAAGCTCTTTGTTTGAAATTAGGATTTTCAAAAAATTTTCAAAATTTTCTTCTTTTACTTGTGAGTAAAAGAAGAATTTTTTTTATAGACAAAATATTAAAAACCTTTTTGCTTTTTTTGGCAAAGGATAAGGGAGAAATAAGTGCTTCCTTAATTTCCTCTAAGGAGCTATCAAATGAAGAAATAGAAAAAATCTCTAAAATTTATCAGCGAAAGGGAAAGCCGCGATGAAATTTGACTACAAAGTTGACAAGAGTTTAATAGGCGGTTTTAAAATTCAAGTGGGAAGCTTGCTTATTGATACTTCAATTAAAAATAAATTAAAAAAAATTAATCAACTCATGACGGAGAAATAAATGGATATAAATCCATCAGAAGTAACTAAGTTACTCAAAGAGCAAATTAAAAACTTTGGTGATAAAACCGAAGTCTCTGAGGTTGGTAAAGTATTATCAGTTGGTGATGGTATTGCACGAGTGTATGGACTTGATAACGTGCAGGCCGGTGAAATGGTTGAATTTAGCGATAGCTCTAAAGGGATGGCTCTTAATTTAGAAAATGACAACGTAGGCGTAGTTATTTTTGGTGATGATAGAAATATAAAAGAGGGCGACACAGTAAAAAGAACCAAGTCAATTGTTGACGTACCGGTTGGTAAAGAATTATTGGGAAGGGTTGTCGATGGTTTAGGCAATCCTATAGATGGCAAAGGTAGTTTACCTATTAAAGTTTTACGAAAAAGAGTAGAGGTTAAAGCCCCAGGAATCATCCCGAGAAAATCAGTGAATGAACCTATGCAGACAGGTTTAAAAGCAATTGACAGCTTAATTCCTATTGGTAGGGGTCAACGAGAACTTATTATAGGAGATAGACAAACAGGTAAAACCGCAGTGGCCATAGATACAATTATTAACCAAAAAGAAATCAATAAATCAACAGATGAGAAAAAAAAATTATACTGTATTTATGTCGCCATTGGACAAAAAAGATCTACAGTCGCACAAATTGTTAAAACTTTGGAGGATGCAGGAGCTCTTGAATACACAACCGTTGTTTCTGCAACAGCTTCTGACTCTGCACCATTACAATTTTTGGCACCATATACAGGCTGTACAATAGGTGAATATTTTAGAGATAACGGAATGCATGCACTTATTATCTACGACGATTTATCAAAACAGGCAGTAGCTTATAGACAAATGTCGCTTTTACTTAGAAGACCTCCGGGTAGAGAAGCGTATCCTGGTGACGTTTTCTATTTGCACAGTAGGTTATTAGAGAGAGCTGCAAAATTGAACGATGATGAAGGTGGAGGTTCACTTACAGCTTTACCGATTATTGAAACCCAAGCAGGTGATGTTTCAGCTTATATTCCCACAAATGTTATCTCAATTACAGATGGACAAATATTTTTAGAAACGGAGCTTTTTAATCAAGGGATAAGACCTGCAGTGAATGTTGGATTATCAGTTTCTCGAGTAGGTTCCGCAGCACAAATAAAAGCCATGAAGAAAGTCGCAGGTTCAGTAAAGCTTGAGCTCGCACAGTACCGTGAAATGGCAGCTTTTGCTCAATTTGGATCTGATCTTGATGCGTCAACACAAAAGCTTTTAAATAGAGGCTCTAAGTTGACTGAGCTTTTGAAACAAAATCAATATTCGCCATTGACGGTAGCTGAACAAGTTGTAATAATTTTTGCTGGCGTTAGAGGCTTTTTAGATGATGTAGAATTAAATAAGATTAAAGAATTTGAAGCCAAACTTATTGAGATTATTAAAAAAGATAAAAAAGAAATCCTGGACTCGATTTCTTCGTCGGGTAAATTAGATGAAAAAATTGAAAAGGAAATTGAAGAAGCAATTAATAAGATAAAAAAATCCTAATAAAATGCCTAGTCTTGATGATTTAAAAAAAAGAATTAAAAGTGTTAAATCAACTCAAAAAATTACCAAAGCGATGAAAATGGTTGCTGCAGCAAAGCTTAAAAAAGCACAAGAGAATGCGGAAAAAGGTAGGCCTTATAGCGAAAAAATGCAAAATATAATTCTAAATTTGACCACGACAATGAAAGACAATGATAATGCACCGAAATTATTGATAGGTACTGGCAAAGATCAAACCCATCTATGTGTTTTGATGACTGCAGACAGAGGTTTATGTGGTGGGTTTAATACGAATATATGTAAACTGGCAAAGAATTATTTTAGAAAAATATTATCAGAGGGCAAAACCTTAAAAATTATTGTTGTTGGATCAAAAGGACATGATCAAATAAAAAAAGAATTTTCTCAGTATATTATAAAAGTAAAAGACTTTAAAAATGTAAAAAAAATTTCATTTAATGAAGCGTCGGAAGTCGGTGATATCATTTTACAACTATTCAATGAAAATCAATTTGATAAATGTATATTGTTTTTTAATAATTTCAAAAATGTGATAACACAAATTCCAAAATCTTTGCAAATTATACCTGTTACTGGGGACGATAAAAGCACACAAGACAACAAAGATATTAGTTATGAATTTGAGCCCGACGAAGATGAGATTTTAGAAGATTTATTACCAAAAAATATATCTACACAAGTTTTTAAAGCATTTTTAGAAAATGCTGCTAGTGAACAGGGTTCTAGAATGACAGCAATGGATAATGCAACTAGGAACGCAGGTGAGCTTGTTGATAAATTAACTATTAATTACAATAGAAGCAGACAAGCTGCGATTACAAAAGAATTAATTGAAATAATTTCAGGAGCAGAAAGTTTATAATTATGAATAAAGAGGGAGTAATAACTCAAATAATTGGAGCAGTAGTCGATGTAAAATTTGACGGCGAACTTCCAGAAATATATACAGCGATAGAGGTTGATAACAGTGGCAATAGACTTGTACTAGAGGTCGCACAACATTTAGGTGAAAGTAGTGTTAGAACAATCGCAATGGACTCCACAGAGGGATTAAAAAGAGGTGATAAAGCGATTAATACAAATTCACCTATCAGCGTTCCAGTTGGACCAGAAACTTTAGGAAGAATTATAAACGTAATAGGTCAACCTATTGATGGAAAGGGTGATATAAAAACTAAAGAAAATTGGCCGATACATAGATCTGCACCAAAATTTACAGAGCAATCAACAGAAACTGAAATGTTGGTGACCGGCATTAAGGTGATAGATTTATTAGCTCCTTACGCTAAAGGTGGAAAAATTGGTCTGTTCGGTGGTGCGGGAGTTGGAAAGACAGTAACGATAATGGAATTGATTAATAACATAGCAAAAGCACACGGAGGCTTTTCAGTTTTTGCAGGAGTAGGAGAGAGAACAAGAGAGGGAAACGATCTTTATCACGAGATGATTGAGTCTGGAGTTATTAAGGTAGATGGCAAAGGATCAAAGGCAGCATTAGTTTACGGTCAAATGAATGAACCTCCAGGTGCTAGGGCACGTGTAGGTCTTACTGGATTAACTGTTGCTGAATATTTTAGAGATAAGGAAGGTCAGGACGTATTGTTTTTCGTTGATAATATATTTAGATTTACTCAAGCCGGTTCAGAAGTTTCTGCCTTACTAGGAAGAATACCATCTGCAGTTGGATATCAACCGACCTTAGCTACTGATATGGGTAACTTACAAGAGAGAATAACTTCCACCGGTAAGGGTTCTATCACTTCGGTACAGGCAATTTATGTTCCTGCGGATGACCTAACTGATCCTGCGCCTGCAACGTCATTTTCACATTTAGATGCTACTACGGTACTTTCAAGACAAATCGCAGAATTAGGAATTTATCCTGCAGTAGATCCATTGGACTCCACGTCGAGAATATTAGATCCCAGGGTAGTCGGTGAAGAACATTATAGAGTTGCAAGGGAAGTGCAAAAAATTCTACAAGCATATAAATCCTTACAAGATATAATAGCAATTCTAGGAATGGACGAGTTATCTGAGGACGATAAACTTACAGTTGCTAGAGCAAGAAAGATACAAAGATTTTTATCACAACCATTCTTTGTAGCCGAAGTTTTCACTGGATCACCAGGTAAATTGGTAGATTTAGAGTCAACAATTAAAGGTTTTGATTCTATTTGTAAAGGCGATTACGACCATCTTCCTGAAGCAGCTTTTTATATGGTTGGATCTATTGATGAAGCAGTAGAGAAAGCTGAGAAATTAAAAAAAGATAATTAAAATAATGCCAAGAGATTTTAAATTTGAATTAATCAAGCCAGATGAATTAGTTTTTTCATCTAAGGTTATTGAAGCTAAAATTCCCTGCTTCGAAGGTGAAATGACGATATTACCCGATCATATTCCTATAATCACTTTTTTGAGACCGGGGATAATCGAAATAAAATCTTATGATAAAGATGAAAAATATTACATTGAGGAGGGGACTGTAGAGTTTAATAATAATAACCTTCTAATTTTAACTTCTACCACATTTAATTTAAAAAATATTCCGGTGAGATTTATCGAAGATAACATTTCTGAAACAGAAAAAAAATTGAATGATCATAATTTGAATGATAAACAAAAATTTTTATTATCCTATAAATTCGAGACTTTAAAATCGATTAATTAGTAAATTTTTTAATTTCCTTTACCAACTCAAGGTAAATATGTTTTTTAAATTCAACTATCACATCAGGTAGTTTTTTGACTTCTATCCACTTCCATTCTATAAACTCAGGTCTTACCGTCTTAACATTAATTTCACTTTCATCGCCAACGAATCTTGTGATAAACCATTTTTGTTTTTGGCCTTTAAATTTTCCCTTCCATATAATTCCAACCAATTTATCTGGTAACAAATATTCATACCATTCGTCTAATTCTTTTATAATTTTGATACTTTTTACACTTGTTTCCTCGTAAAGCTCTCTCTTCATAGCTTGAATCATATTTTCATTTTTATCAACACCTCCCTGGGGCATTTGCCATTTATCTATCGGATTATCTCGCCTTTTTCCTACAAAAACTTTATTTTCGTTATTTAACAATATAATTCCTACGCCAATTCTCAAAGGTAGTGCTTTTTTATTTATCATTATGACTGAAACAATTTAATTGCGTAATTTAATTGCCTGTCTTTTTCAGAGCTAATCTCGAAGTCTTCCTCTGACTCCTCAACCATAATATCTGGGGAGACACCAACTTCCGAAATAGATTTACCGGATGGTAAATAGTATTTTGATATTGTTAATCTCATACCACCTCCATTTCTTAAAGGGATAATTGATTGAACAGATCCTTTACCGTAAGAGCTTTCACCTAAAATTATTGCTCTTTTATGATCTTTCAATGCACCCGCAAGAATTTCAGATGCAGAAGCCGAACCATTATTTATTAATACAATAACTGGTTTACCATTTATTCCATCACCGGCTTTTGCGAAAAATTTACGTGTTTCAGAAATTTTTCTTCCTTTGGTAGAGACTATTTCACCATCATCTAAAAAAAAGTCAGTAATACTTATCGCCTGAGTTAGCAGACCACCTGGGTTATTTCTTACATCTAAAATATAACCAACGGGATTATCTTGTTCCATCTTTTTAATTTCATCAAAAAGTTGTTTATCTGTATTTTGATTAAATGATTTAAGTCTAATATAACCAATATTTTTTTGCTTATTTAAAATTTTTGTTTCTACAGATTTTACCTCGATGACTGCTCTTTTAATCTTAAATTCTAAAACTTTTTTTGTATTTTTTCTTCTTATAGAAAGTTTAATTTCCGACCCTACAGGGCCTCTCATAAGTTTTACAGCCTCCATCAAAGTTTTACCCTGCACTTGAATGTCATTTATTCTAACAATATAATCCCCTGCTTTAATACCTGCCTTATCAGCAGGTGTATCTTGTATTGGCGAAACAACTTTTACAACTCCAGCCTCCATTCCAATTTCAATTCCCAATCCACCAAATTCACCCTTAGTATCAGTTTGCATACTTTTAAATAATTCAGGTGCCATGTAAGCCGAGTAAGGATCTAGTGATTGTAAAACACCATTGATAGCTGAGTCCATAACCTCAACTTGATCTATTTCATCAACATATTCATTTTTAATTTTATCCAAAACTTCACCAAATAGATCTATCTTATTGTAAAGTTCGTTTTTGGTATTTGCTTTAAGTGCCTCAACATAAAAAAAAGTTAGAAAGAAAAATATTGTTAGTTTTTTCATATCACTGCTTTTTCTTTTGGAGTTGGTTCTGACCACATTTTTTCTAAATCATAAAATGTTCTTTTCTCAGGGTGAAAAAGATGTATAATTATGTCAATTGCATCAACCAGCTTCCAATCTGCACTTTCTTTACCTTCAATTCTGCATTTATGTATTCCATTTTTTTTTAATTCTGTAACTAAATTAACAGATAAAGATTGAAGATGTCGCGATGAGCTTCCTGTGGCTATAATCATAAAATCGGCTATATGTGATTTATTTTTTAAATTTATTACCACTATATTTTTTGCTTTATTTTTATCTAAGTTTTTTTTTATTAAATTTTTTAACTTCAAAATTTGCATTAATTTTTTTTATAATTAATTCTTATCTTTGTTGAAGATATATCTATTTTTGCATTTTTAATAAATAAGATATTTTTTCTTCCTAACACCTTAATTATAACAGATTTTTTGGCTTTTTTATCAAACCCTTTCCTTGGAAAAACAATTAATCTACAATTTTTGACTATTTCCTTATAACTTTGCCATTTGTGGAAACCAATAAGATTATCTGAGCCTAAAATTAAAAAAATATTCCTATTTGGAATTTTTTTCAGAAAATATTTAACGAGTTTAATAGTACGAGATGATTTTAATTTTTTATCAAGATGAACAACTTTTATATTATTAATACCTCTAGATATTTCTTTAGACTTTTGCAATCTATCTTTTAGACTAAAATATGGTTTTTTTTTAAAAGGATTTTTTTTGGTTACAGCCCAAAAGATTCTTTCAAACTTAAATTTTTTAAGTGCAATTTTTGAAATTTTTAAGTGACCGTAGTGAGGGGGATCGAAAGATCCCCCAAAGATGCCTATAGATTTGCGATAAAATTTCTCCATTATGACTACTGCCTTATAATTCCATTGCCTGATACAATATATTTATAAGACGTTAGCTGATTAATTCCAACTGGCCCTCTTGGAGGTAATTTGTTAGTTGAAATACCAATCTCTCCTCCAAATCCGAATTCACCACCATCGGCAAACTGGGTTGAAACATTGCTCATTGCTATTGAACTATTAACAGTATTAAAAAAATACTCACAATTTTTTTTATCATTCGAAATGATGCAATCTGTATGCATTGTTCCATATCTAAGTATGTGCTCTACAGCCTCCTTTACATTTTTAACAGCTTTAATTGAGAGAATAGAGTCCAGGTACTCTGTGCTCCAATCCTTTTCTTTAGCAAACATTAACTTATTATTAAAAATTTTATTAATTTTTTTGTCAACTTTTACTTTACAACCATTACGAATAAGTAAATCTATTATTTTTCTACCATCGTTCTTAATTATTTTTTCGTTTATCAGCAAGGTCTCCAACGCGCCACAAATACTGGTTCGTCTCATTTTAGAATTTAAAATAACTTTTTTAGCAATCTTAAAATCAGATTTTGCGTCTAAATAAATATGACACATCCCCTCAAGGTGACCTATTACATGAACCTTTGAAAATTTTTGCACTTTTTCAACTAAACCCTTACCACCTCTAGGTACAACCACATCAATATATTTGCTCATGCTAGAAAGGATATAATTAACAATTTTTCTATTTTTTTTTTCAATAAACTGAACACAATTTTTGTCTATTTTATTCTTTATAAGAGCGATTTTAAACAAATCAGCTAAAATTTTATTTGAATTATAAGCTTCAGATCCACCTCGTAATATTACACAATTCCCTGATTTTAAACTTAATGCAGCGACATCCGCAGTTACATTCGGCCTGCTTTCATATATAACAGCAATTACACCAATTGGTGTTGAAACTTTTTTTATTCTCATACTGTTAGGTCTTCTCCAGCTATCTAATGTTTTACCAACAGGGTTTTTAAATCTTGAAATTTGATCTATTGAAGCTCTAATACTTTCAATTCTTTTTGTGTTTAAAATCAATCTATCTACTAGATTTTTTCTTTTTGCATATTTAACGTCCTTTGAATTTTGTAATAAAATTTTATTTTTATTGGCTCTTAATAACTGATTGTAATCTTCTAGAACTTTAACAATTTTTTGATGCTTTACATTTTTCAAATTTTCAAAAGCTTTTTTTGCATTTTCTCCAATTTTATTTAAGTATTTCATATTATAACTTTACCATATCATCTTTATGAATTATTTCAGATTTGCTAGGATATCCCAAAATACTTTCAATATCTTTACTATGTCTACCTTTTATTTTATTAATCTCGTCAGAATTAAAAGAGGATAAACCCCTAGCTAAATTATTATTATTTTCGTCAACAATAAGAACGTTTTCTCCTTTTTCAAAGTTACCTGAGGCTTTTATAACTCCAGCAGCTAAAAGACTTTTTCCACTAGCTAGCGCTTTTGCTGCTCCTTTATCTATATAAATTTTTCCGTGTGAGTTTAATGAACTTATGATCCATTTTTCTCTGGCGTCAAGATTAGAAATTTTTGGCACAAAACAAGTATACCTTTTATCCCTAATTAATCTGCTTAAAGGATTTTTGTGTCTACCATTTCCAATAAACATATGACACCCCGAGTTCATACAAATCTTTGCAGCATCAAGCTTTGTGATCATACCACCTGACCCATAATTACTATTTTTATTACTTGCAAGTTTATAAATATTTTCATTCAGCTCTGTGACTTTCTCTAAATATTTTCCTTTTTTTTTGTCGTATAAACCATCCACATCAGAAAATATTATTAAAGTATCAGCTCCAATAATTTGAGCAACTCTTGCAGCTAACCTATCATTATCACCATATTTTATCTCAGAAGTTGCAGTAGTATCATTTTCGTTTACAAAAGGAATGGCTTTTAATTTGAACAAATTTTCGAAAGTTCTTCTTACATTAATAGCTCTTCGTCTTTGTTCTGTATCATCAGGTGAAATTAATATTTGACCAGTTCTATACTTATTTTTTGCAAAAGATTTTTGAAATTCTTCAGCTAGATGTATTTGGCCTACCGCTGCAATTGCTTGACTCATTTCTACCTTTATTTTTTTTTGTTTAATTTTAAGATAGTTTTGGCCTAACGCTATCGCACCAGATGAAACTAGGACTAAATCAGATTTTTTTTTATACTTTTTGATATCTTTTATTAAACTATCAAACCAAGATTTTTTAAATTTGCCTGATCCATCTACAACTGTTGACGAACCGAGTTTAATGACTATTTTGGATGAATTTTTAATTAACATTTTTTATCAAATTTTTTTTTAAATTTATAATATCTTTCTTATCGAAAATTGACATAATTTCGAATTTTTTATTTATGACTTTTTTAAATTTTCTAATTTTTTCATTCATATTATCTTTATCAATTAAATCAGATTTACTAAAACAAATTATTTCTTTTTTTTTATTTAAACTTTTATCATACGCTATTAACTCCTTTTTAATACTTTTGTAGTTACTAACCAGATTTTCCTCAGTTATATCGATGAGATGTAATAAAATTTTACAACGCTCTATATGTCTTAAAAATTTATCACCCAGCCCTATACCTTCATGGGCTCCCTCAACAAGTCCGGGAATATCAGCTAATGTAACCTCTTTATTGTCATAGTAGGTAACACCCAAGTTTGGATTTAAGGTCGTAAATGGATAATTTGCGATTTTTGGTTTAGCTCTCGTTAAAGCAGCCAACAAACTTGATTTACCTGCATTTGGTAAACCTATGATACCAACATCAGCAATAACTTTTAATTGAAGCCAAATCCAAAATTCCTCTCCTAGTTTACCTCCAGTTTTTTTCCTAGGCGCTCTATTTGTAGAACTTTTAAAATTTAAATTACCTAATCCGCCCCTACCTCCTGATGCAACTAAATACTTTTCTTTGTTTTTAGTAAAATCATAAATTAAAGTATTATTATCTTCTTCATAAATTTGAGTTCCAACAGGTACTTTTAAAATTAAATCTTTGCCATTGGCACCAGTTTTATTTCTCTTACTTCCTGGAAAACCATGCTGTGCCTTGAAATGTTGGTTGTATCTAAAGTCTATTAAAGTATTAAGGTTTCTTTCAGACATCATAATAATGGAACCCCCCTTGCCACCATTTCCACCATCTGGACCACCAAACTCAATAAATTTCTCTCTTCGAAAACTAGCGGAACCCGATCCACCGTTCCCAGCTTTAATATAAATTTTTGCTTGGTCTAGAAATTTCATTTTGGTAATGGAATTTGATTAATTAATTTAATTCGGGATAACAGATACAAAAGTTCTGTTCAACTTTGATTTTCTAAATTTTACTTTCCCTTTAATTAAAGAAAAAATGGAATGGTCTTTGCCCATACCGACGTTATCTCCAGGATGAACTTTGGTACCTCGTTGCCTTACAATTATATTGCCTGGCAGTACATTTTGGCTTCCGTATCTTTTTACACCAAGACGTCTACCTTTACTATCTCGTCCGTTCCTTGATGATCCACCTGCTTTTTTTGTTGCCATATTAGTGTTATCCTATTTTTTTTTTGACTTTTTAGAAATATCTTTTTCGCTTTTTTTTTCTAATTTGTTTTCAGATTTAGCTTTTGCCTCAGATAAAATCTTACCATCTTTTGACAATATTTTTGTAATTTGTATCATTGAATGTCGTTGCCTGTGTCCATTTTTTTTTCTAGAATTTTTTCTTCTTCTTTTATGAAATACCAAAATAGTTCTATCTTTGGTATTTTTTATTAATTTTGCCTCAACAGATGCACCTTCTAAGTTTGGATTTCCAATCTCAACGTTATTTTCATTCTTAAGCAATAAAACGTTTTTAAATTTTACAATCTTACCTTCTTCAGCATCAAGTTTTTCAACTTCAAGTATTTTACTTGCCGATACCTTGTATTGTTTGCCACCAGTTTCAATAATTGCAAATGTCATAAATGCCCATTTTCTAAATAATGCGAATATATATAGATAGAGTATCAAGTCAAGTTATATGAATTAAAAAGAGTCTTTCAATTCTCTTAATTTTTTGAATGTTTCAAAATCTGAGGCTTTTTCAAAACCAATTTCTTTTTTGATTTCTATATTATCAAACCTCAAAAAAATGTTAGATTTGAGCTCGTCTTCTAAACTTACAGGTATGGTAGGTAATCCTTGAGATATACGTTTAAGAATAAATTGATTTTTTAGAGACAAATGAGTATTTTTTACGTCATACTTAGAGCAGAAATTGTAATTATTTTTTGTGTACTCATGCCCACAGTAAATTTCAGTATTTGGAGAAAAACTTTTTATTAAGCATAATGATTTAAACATCTGTTCCATAGTTCCCTCGAATACTCTTCCACATCCTAAAGAAAATAACGTATCTCCGGTAAATAAAATATTATTTTTAAAAAAATGGAAACAAATATGTCCAAGCGTATGCCCTGGGACGTGAAAAACTCTAAATTCAAATTCGTTATCATGCGTATAAATTTGTTTATCACTTAATTTGATATCAATACCCGGTATTCTTTCTGCATCTTGCTCAAAACCAATAATTTTAGCTTTATATAATTTCTTCAGTTTCGTGTTTCCACCTACATGATCTAAGTGGTGGTGTGTATTAAGAATTAATTTCAATTTTATCTTATTTTTATTAAGATATTCTATAATTGGCTCAGCGTCACCTGGGTCTACCACGCAAGCGGTATTCTCTTTTTGGTTTAATACTAAATAAGTGTAATTATCCTCTAAACATTTTATTATTTTTATTTTCATTTTAGTTTTCTATTAAAAATATTCCTATTTCAGAGAAAAAATTTTTTAGTTCTAAATTTTTTTTTGAAATTATCGATTTATTCGAGTCCCAATTTTCTTGATTTGTGCTTATTGCTAATGCGTTATAAATATTGATATTTCTCTCTCTACAATAATTAAAAAAATCTTTTATCGTGCACATGTGTAAATTTGGAGTGTCATACCATTGATTGGGCAAATTTTTTGTGACAGGCATTGTTCCCTTTAGCAGTAAATGAAATCTTACTTTCCAATAACCAAAATTTGGTATTGTGACAATTGCTTTTTTTCCTACTCTAAGCAATTCATTCATGACATTTTCTGGATTGAGAAATGCCTGAAGAGTTTGACTAAGAATAACATAATCAAAAGAAGAGTCTGGAAATTGTTCCAAATCATCTTCAGCATTACCTTCAATAACTGTTAATCCTTTTGATATACATTTTTGAACATTATCCTTTGAAATCTCCAAACCTCTAATATTGATAGTTTTAGTATCTTTTAATAATTTCATTAACTCTCCGTCACCACAACCAACATCAAGAATTTTAGAGTTATTTTTTATAATTGATGATATAGCTTTAAATTCATTTTTCATTTTATTTATCAAAATTATTATCTAAAAAATTCTTGAGTGCTTTTAAAAAATCTGGCACATTTAAAAGAAAAGAGTCATGACCTTTATCAGAATTAATCTCTATAAATCCTACATCTGCCCCAATAGAATTAAGGGCAATTACTATTTCACGATTCTCGGAAGTGGGATATAGCCAATCAGAATTAAATGATATAATTAAAAACTTTGTCTTGCTATCTTTAAAGGCTTTGGCAAGGTTTCCGTTATGTTGTTTAACTAAATCAAAATAATCCATAGCTCTGGTGATGTATAGATAACTATTAGCATCAAAACGATCAACAAAAATTGAGCCCTGATACCTTAAATAACTTTCAATTTGAAAATCCGCATCGAAACTAAATTTAACATCATCTCTTTCTTGAAGTTTTCTTCCAAATTTTTCTTGCAGACCTTTTTTTGATAGATAAGTAATATGTGCTGCCATTCTTGCAACAGATAATCCCTTATTAGGAGTATTTTCATTTATATCGTATTTCCCATTTTTCCAACTGTTATCAGCCATGATTGCTTGTCGCCCTAGTTCGTTAAAGGCGATATTTTGTGCAGAATGACTTGCTGTGCACGCAATTGGTATTGCGGTTTTTGCTTTATTCGGAAAGTTTGATACAAATTGTAAAACTTGCATCCCACCCATTGAACCTCCAACAACACAAAAAAGCTTTTCGATCTGGAAAAATTCTAAAAGATTAAACTGAGCATTAACCATATCATTAATAGTTATTACTGGAAAATCTGTCGATAAAGGTTTATTTGATTTACTATCAAAACTGTTTGGTCCAAAAGAGCCCATACAACCACCAAGTACATTTGCACAGATTACAAAAAACTTTTCGGTATCTATAGCTTTACCTGGCCCAACAGCAGTAGTCCACCAACCGTCTCTTTTAGTTATAGGGTTAGTACCGCTTGCGAATTGGTCACCAGATAACGCGTGAAAAATCAGGACACCATTTGATTTATCAGAATTTAATTTTCCATAAGTTTCGTAAGCGATAGGAAAATCTTGTATCACCTTCCCACAGTCTAATTTTAAAGGTTTTTTAACTACAAGTTTTTTAATCTTATCTATTTTATCATTCATATAAAAAAAAAGCCCAGCTAAACTGGGCAATACCCTTTTTAGCTACATTTATTTTGCGCCCGCAATTTGGTTAAATCGGCGCTATAAATTAGTACTAAATAGTCTTAAACTTGTCAAATTCATATGTAATCAAACATAGAATTTACAATACTTTTTAGATATGAAGTTATAATAAATATGAATTTACCCAAACCAAAAAAAATTAATGCTGATAAATATGTTGCAGGTCTTAGTTTATTCAAACAAAAGGCTGCAAAAATAAAACTCTCAGCTAATGAGTCAGCCTTAGGGCCTAGCCCAAGAGCTATCAGAGCCTTTAATAAAGTATCTAAAAATATTAAAAGATACCCTGACTCAGATGGAACATTTTTAAGAAAAATATTAGCAAAAAAATTTAAATTGGATTTTAATAAAATTATCCTTGGCTCAGGGTCTGACCAAGTGCTAGAACTAATTTGTAAAGCTTTTTTGTCAAAAAATGATGAAGTAATAATCCCGGAATTCAGTTTTATAATCTACAGAATTTATAGTAAAATCTGTGGGGCAAAAATTGTATACGCTAAAGAAAAAAATTATAAAATATCTGTAGAAAATATCTTATCTAAGGTTTCTAGAAAAACTAAAATTGTTTTTTTAGCAAATCCTAACAATCCTACTGGTACTCTTTTAAAAAGAGATGAACTGATAAAACTTAGAAAAAAATTACGGAGCAATATATTATTAGTTATTGATGACGCATATTACGAATATGTTGATAATAAGAATTATTCATCTGGCTTAAGATTATTTTCTAAATCTAAAAATGTAATTATTACGAGAACCTTTTCAAAAATTTATGGCTTAGCTGGATTAAGAGTTGGATGGGGTTATGGACCTAAAGATCTAATAAACTCAATAAGCCAACTTAAACCACCGTTTAATGTTAACAGAGCTGCACTTTTCGCTGCAACAGAGTCTATAAGGGATACTAAGTGGCTTAAAAAAGAAATTAAGCACATAAATAAATGGTCAAAAATTTTTTCTAAAACCTTTAAGCAATTAAATATAGAAACTAATTATGGTCACGCAAACTTTTCACTAATAAATTTTGATAAAATTAAAAAAAATTCAAAGCAAGTATTTTTGAAATTAGCTAAATCTGGAATCCTTGTGAGGAAAATGGATGTGTATAAAATTAAAAATTCATTAAGAGTAACAATCGGAAACACTGAAGAAAATAAAAAATTTATCTCAACTCTCAAGAAGGTAATAAATGTTTAAAAAAATTTGTATAATTGGATGCGGTTTAATTGGCTCCTCAATTTTAAGAGCTATAAATAACAAAAAATTATCTACTACAACATCCGCTTGTGACAAGTCAAAGAGTGTTTTAAACTTTTTAAAAAAAGAAAAACTATCAAACGAAGTAACAAGTGATATTCGTTTAGCAGTTAAAGATTCTGATTTAGTTATTATATCGGCACCATTGAGTTCGTACGCGGAAATTCTAAAATCCATAGGAGATCATATATCAAATAATGCTATACTAACTGACACAGGCTCAGTAAAAGTTGAGATAAATAAAATAGTAGATAGATCAGCTTTAAAAAAAAGCATTTCATGGATCGCTTCACATCCCATAGCAGGCACAGAGCAAAGTGGACCAGAAGCCGGTTTTGCAGAGTTATTTCAAAACAGATGGAATATATTGTGCCCTTCAAAAAACTCAACCAAAGAGCACTTGGAAATTCTCAAGGAATTTTGGAAAAATTTAGGAAGTAATATTAAAGTGATGGATTTTGATGAACACGATAAAATATTATCACTCACTAGTCATCTTCCACATGCAGTTGCTTATAATATTGTTAGATCTTCTTTAGGTTCTAATGAGAAAGTAAAGGACCAGGTAATTAAATATAGCGCTGGTGGACTGAGAGATTTTACAAGAATTGCATCCTCGGATCCAACTATGTGGCGGGATATATTCATAGATAATAGTGAAAATGTCATAAAAGCATTAGATGACTTTTCTAAGAATATTGAAGAATTTAAGAGACTAGTTATGGATAAAAACGGCGATAAACTTTTAGAAATCTTTTCATCAACAAAAGACGTTAGAAGAGCAATCATAGAAGAGGGACAAGATGTTGATAAACCAGACTTTGGACGAAAAAAAAATTAAATTAACGTGTCTGTTGCTGAATAAATTTTATTTTCAACCTCACTTATGAAATCGTTTTTATTTTTACCCGGTTCGATCGGTTCAAGAAATTTGATGTGGATATTGCCCGAGTATTTCATAAAACTATTTTTTGGCCAAACTTTTCCGGAATTTAAAGCCACAGGTACGCAAGCAATATTTAACTTTTCGTAAATTCTACCGATTCCTTTTTTAAATGGGGGTCTATCGCCAAATTTTATTCTTGTGCCTTGAGGAAATATTAAAAGAGGTCTTTTCTCTCTTTCAGTTATATTTTTAATTCTGCTGTAAAAATCTAAATTTTCTTTTGTTGTCGTTTCCCTAATTATTTCAATTGAATTTATTTTTTTAAGGTACCAACCAAAAACTGGTATCTTAATAAGTTCCTTTTTTAAGATAAATATTGGAAAATTAATTGGTGCTTGTAAAACAAAAGTTTCGAACATTGATTGATGAGCTGAAGCAATAAAATATTTATCATATTTTTTCAAATTTTCTTGGCCTTCAACTATTACTTTACAGTTAAGCGTGATTTTTAATAAAAAAATTGTATAATAAGCTAAAAATTTACCAAACATAAGCGTGAATTTATTTGGCAGTAATAACGTAGGTAATGCAACAATTAAAACTATCACCATTACCAAATAAAGAAGAATATTAAAAATTAGAGATTTAAGAAATTGCATTATAACTAAATAATATCAGTTAAACTTTGTCTTTTTCTAATAATTTTGAATTTGTTTTTATTGACAATGATTTCTGCAACTAAAGGTTTGGTATTATAATTTGAAGAAAGTGTTGATCCATAAGCTCCTACATTTAGTATTGCAATTAATTCACCTTCATTTAATTTTTGATAATTCTGATATCTAATAAATTTGCAAGACGACTCACAGATTGGGCCAACAAATTCGATTGCTTTTTTATTTTTCTTATTATTTTTAATTACTGGCGTTATATCATGAGATGCTCCATATAACGCAGGTCTTATAAAATCATTCATACCAGCATCAATTATTGCTAACGTTTTGAACTTATTTTCTTTTAAATATTGAATTTTAGAAATTAAAACTCCAGTATCACCCACTATCGCTCTTCCAGGTTCAAATATAATTCTACACTTATATTTTTTTTTGAATTTATTTACTAATTTTGAATAATTATTTAACTTAATTTTTCTATCATATTTTCTATATGTAATTCCAAAACCACCTCCCAAATCAATAAATTTTAATTTAATATTTAAAGTGTCTATTATTTTACTTAAAACTTTAAGCGTCTTTTTATATGGATTGTCAGTTAAAATTTGGCTTCCGATGTGCACACTTAATGCATCTAATTTTATGTGTCTAAGTTTTTTTATCTTTTTACAGAAATTTAATAAGTTACTTTTTGAAATACCAAATTTGTCTTCTGCTCTTCCTGTTGAAATCTTTTTTATTGTTTTAGCGTCAATGTCAGGATTAAGCCTTAAGCCAATACTTGTTATTCTTCTCAATTTCTTTGAGATTTCATTGATAAGAAAAACCTCATTTTCGGACTCAGCATTTATAAGTAAAATTTTTTTTTTTATTGCTAATGTCAATTCTTCCGGGCTCTTCCCTACACCTGAAAAGACGATCTTATTTGGTTTTATGCCTGCTTTTAACGCTTTAAGAAGTTCACCAGCAGAAACTACATCAGCACCTGAACCAAGTTTACCTAAAAATCTTAAAATTTGATTATTCGAATTAGCTTTTACCGAGAAGCAAATCAAAGGATCAACATTTTTAAAACTGCTAGAAAATGATTGAAAATTTTCTTTTATTCTATTTCCAGAGTATAGGTAAAAGGGTGTCTTTATTTTTTTTGCGATATTTTTGATAGAAACATTTTCAGAAAAGAAATTGTTATTTTTATATTTAAAATAAGACATTATTTTCTACTTTTGTTATTAAATTAGCTTTATATTCTGGGTCAGATTTTTTACCACAGGAAACTAATATAAATACGCTTATCAAAAAAATTATTACAAATTTCATAAAATATCCTTTTTATTTCTTCTAATCATATTTTTTATATTTTTTTCAGCTGTTCCGCCATAAGATATTTTAGAGTTCATCGAATTTTTTACATCAAATACTTTTAATACTTTACCATCTAAATCAGGGTAGAATTTTTTTAATTCTTTTAATTTAATCTCATTAAGTTTTTTTGATTTTTTTTCAGCATAATTAACTAGTTTTGAGGAAATAGAGTAAGCCTCCCTAAATGACATTTTTTTCTCTTTAACTAAATAGTCAGAAAAATCAGTTGCTGTTGTAAAACCTTCATTCGCCATTTTTAACATTCTCGATTTATTCGGCTTGATATTTTTAACCAGTTCATCGGCCATAATTAAAGTATCTTTTAAAGTGTCATAACCGTCAAAAACTAGAGATTTGTCGTCCTGTAAATCTTTAAAATAAGATATTGGCAAACCTTTCATAATTGTCAAAATAGAATTTAGTTTCCCATAATTAATCCCAGTTCTTCCTCTTATTAGTTCAGCTGGATCCGGATTTTTCTTTTGAGGCATAATTGAGGATCCAGTTAACATTTTATCATTAAAAGATATCAATTGATAAGCGTCCGAATTCATTATTATGAAATCTTCAGCTAGTCTAGAAAGATGCATTGCACAAACTGCACTTGCATAAAGAAAGTCGATTGCGAAGTCTCTATCTGATACGGAGTCTATTGAATTTTTAGTTGGTCTCTTAAAACCAAGTTTTTTAGAGGTAAAATTTCTATCAATATTGTATGAGGTACCTGAAAGTGCTGCTGAGCCTAGTGGGGACTCATTTATTAAAATTAAATTATTTTGAAATCTATATCTGTCTCTTTTAAGCATTTCAAAATAAGCAAGAAGGTAATGAGAAAACGAAATAGGCTGAGCATTTTTTAAATGTGTTAGACCTGGCATTACATGATCTGTATATTTTTCTGATTTTTTTAAAAAAGATTTCATTAAATCATTAATTTGTAAAATGATTTTATTTGAGTATTCCATGACCCATAATCTAAAGTCAGTTACCACCTGGTCATTTCTTGATCTCGCTGTATGCATATATCCTGCGGCGGGCCCAATTAATTCAAATAATCTTTTTTCAATATTAAGATGAATATCTTCAAATTTTTCTTTAAATCTAAATTTACCTTTATTGATTTCTTTTTCGATTTTTTTCAACCCTTTTATAATCTTCAGCCCATCGCTTCTTGAAATAATTTTCTGTTTAATTAACATTTGAGTGTGAATAGTTGATGCAAATATATCTTGCTTATATAATCTCTTATCAACATTTATTGATGCCCCAATTCTTTGAAAAGACTGGGACATAGTGCCCTTAAATCTTTTTGACCAAATAGTTTTATTTTTATTTCTTGTTTTCATGTGTTATTTTCAATTTAAATTAATATGAGAATTAGTAAATCTTTTAAAATCTTTATAAACATAATTTTGAGTTTATTTTTTGTATCCTTATTAGAAGCTAACTCAAAATTATCAGGAAAAGTGATCATTTATGATCAACCTTTATCCATCAAAGAAATAAAGTTTAAAGATATTAATTTAAACGAAATTGATTTAAATCAAAAAAAAGGCAATATCGTGATATTAAACTTTTGGGCCACATGGTGTGCTCCTTGTAAAAAAGAGATGCCTTCTTTGGAAAAATTGGCCAAAAAATTTCCAGAATTAGAAATATTTCCTATTAATCTTGAACCTCCAAATAAAAAAAGAACAACAAATTTTTATAAAGAATTAAATATCAAGGATTTAGATATATATTTTGATCCTGAACTAAAATTGGTAAAAAAATTTAAAATGAGAGGATTGCCAACAACAGTTTTGATCAATAAGGAAGGAAATGAGTTTGGGAGAATTATTGGAGAAATTGATTTTGCCAATAAATCTTTTTTTGATTTGATTAAAAAGTATATTTAATTTTTAAAAAAGTAGGCAAGAACCACCAATACAATTATAGCTATAAACTGCAAAAGAACTCGTAGTTGCATTAGTTTATTTGAATATTTTTTGCTGGTATTTCCACCTTTAAATAAAGTATAAATACCTAAAATTAGAACAATGCCTACTGCACCAAGCAAAGTGAAACCAATAAAATTAAATATAAATTCAGTCATTACTAATTTATTAACATGAGCTATTCACTTAACACAATAATCATAAACCCACAAACAGATCATAAACCATATAATGCAGTAATTCTTTGTCATGGATATGGAGGAAATGGAAATGATATTTCAATCTTAGCGAATTATTGGAAAAATTATCTTCCAAACACTGTTTTTATTTGTCCTGATGCGCCAGAACGTTGTGCGATAAGCCCTACAGGTTTTCAGTGGTTTGATTTATTAGACGAAAATAGAGAGCAAATTTTGACAAAATCTTTAGTAGCTGAAATGAAATTAAATAAATTTATTGACGAGGTTAAAGCAAATTTAAATTTAAACTCAGATAAAATTATTATAAGTGGTTTTAGTCAAGGGTGTATGATAGCATTACAAACTGCAATCAAAAGAAATGACAAATTAAACTCAGTAATTGGTTACTCTGGCAAAATAATAAATACAGACCACTTATCAAAAAACATTGTTTCTAGACCAGAGGTTATTTTGATGCATGGGGATAAAGACGAGGTAGTTCCTATAAATTTTTTATTAGAAGCTAGGGAGTTTTTTAATAAAAATTCATACAAGATAAAAACACACATTTTTAAAAATTGTGAACATAGAATTCCTCAAGAAGGTTCAAGTTTAGGTCTGGAATACATTAGAAATAATTTATATAAATAATTATAAGTGCAACAAATTTAAACCTTGATAAAATATTTAGTTTCAGATAGCTTTTAAATATGATTATTTCAGCTTCTGAAAAAGTACCTCTAGAAAAGTGTCCGGCGCTTGTATTAAATGCCGACTTTAGACCTTTAAGTTATTATCCATTGTCACTTTGGTGCTGGCAAGATGCTGTCAAATCAGTTTTCCTTAAAAGAGTTAGTATAGTTTCAAATTATGAAAGAAAAATTAGAAGCCCTTCATTTGAGATGAATTTACCGAGTGTAATTGCTTTAAAAAGTTTTATTAAGCCTTCAGAAAATCCTAACTTCACAAGATTTAATGTTTTTTTAAGAGATAAATTTACTTGCCAATATTGTGGAGACGGCAAAGACTTGACCTTTGATCATCTTCTACCTAAATCTAAAGGTGGAATAACTGATTGGGAAAATGTTGTTACAGCATGCTCAACTTGTAATGTAAAAAAAGGTGGTAAGTTATACGAGATAAGTGGTATGAAATTATTTAACAAACCTTACAGACCTTCAGTGGAGGACCTTCACAGAAATGGTAGACATTTTCCTCCAAATTTTTTGCATGAAAGTTGGATGGATTACCTTTATTGGGATATTGAACTTGAGCCTTAATTAATATTTTTCAGAAATCGCTATTGCAATTCTAGATGAAGTTTTTATTACTCCATCTAAAATTTTATATAAACCTTTTTTTGTTGCACCTTCTTCATAAGCAATGTCCTTATGATCTAATTCATCTTGTCTAAACTTTTCTATCTTTTTTTTTAATTCTTTTTCATCTTCCTTTAATTTATATGTTTGATTTTTATAATGGTCATCAATCACTTCTTCCACGGAGGCGGTACAAAGCATGGCAGCTTTTTTACCTAACATTGCAGTGCCAAATCCTAACGCAACACCCATTACATCCCATAAAGGCAAAAACTTAGTTGGCTTTATTTCTCTTTTTTGTATCTCTTGGTCAAAAAACTCGTAGTGTTCTCTCTCATGCTCTTTCATCTCCTCTATTTTTCTTTTTAATTCCTCATCTTGTTTAAAGGTTTTGAGAGCTAAAAGCTGTCCTTCATATATTTTAATTGCTCCTCGCTCACCAGCATGGTCCACTCTTATAATTTCTTCTAAAGTTTTTTTATCTGTGTTCATAATTAAATAATAATCTAAATAAACTAACACTTATTATAAAAGATAATAGAGTATTAATTGTAGCAAGTGAAAGCCCCAATAACCTAAAGGTAACGACTTTACAGCTAATTGAAGTCATTTTAAGTTCATTTAGAAGCAGTGTTTTGTCGGTTGTGCTTTTATTTTCTAAATTACATAAAAAAGACTCTTGAAAAATACCTTTTTCAATTCCCACATGATAAATTGAAACTATTACACCAGCAAAAAATAAGATTAAAAGGACCGCAATTATGATTTTCTCATATTTTTTATTAAAAAGATTGTAAGTTAATAAAAATAAAGCAGCAAAATACGGTAACCTTTCTATTATACAAAGATTACATGGTTTGTGATTAAGAAAATATTCAATAAAAAAAGCTAAGCTAATTGTAGTAAAACTTAATATCAAAATACCATTTAGAATTAAATTTTTTTTCATTAGATTAAGATATCCAAATATAAATTAAGCTCAATATCAAAATGATTAAGAAACCAAATATCAGGAATGTTTTTCCTCCTCTAAGAAAGAAGAATTCTTCAAATTTTTTACCAAATTTCATTGATAAATAAGATACTATAAAAAATCTTAAACCTCTTGAAATAAGGCTTACTAATATAAATAAAGTTAAATTGAAGTTAATCATCCCACTTGTAATTGTAAAAACTTTGTAAGGAACAGGTGTAAATCCAGCTAAAAATAAAGCCCCTAACCACAAAAATTTTCCACTTCTATTTGACAACTCTTCTTGAAGTTTTAAAACTTTTTCTTCATAATTATAAAATTCTATTACTGACATCGACAATTCAATAAAAAAATTTCCTAAGAAGTATCCAAAAACACCACCCAAGACTGAAAAAAGCGTAGCTATTAAAAAATTTTTAAAATAATCCTCTTTTTTTGCAATTGACATTGGAATGATCATAATATCTGGAGGGATAGGAAAAAAAGAGCTTTCTACAAAAGATATAAATGCTAAAGCTGGCTTTGAAAATTTATGTCTAGCTAATTCTAAACATCTGTCATATAATTTCTTAATCATATTAATATGAATCTAAAATGCACAATACTTAAGTTCCTGGCAAGCTTAATTTTATCACCATTAGCGATTTATGCAGTTTTATTAATCGCCAAAGCAACCGGTGCCGAATACGTTTTTACTAATGGAGAGTCATTTGTAATTTGGCTGTTGATGGCAATATTAATTTCTAATAGTGTGACGTGGAAAAAATAACATATGTCAGATTTAAAAAAAAATTATATCACCGAAGTTAAATTTGACAGGTCAAATAAAACACAAAAATTTCCCAGTCAATTAGTTCACGCATCTGATCTTGAAAATATACTAATTAATAATTTACCAAAAGTTCAGACGTCATGGTTTAAATTTCAATCTGAGTGGGCTTATAATTCATATCAATCTATGAGGGATATGGATAAATATTTAATACTAATTTATTTGATACAAAAAAATTTCAGACATTACGCAGATACCTTTCAGATAGTTTCTGAAGAAACAATGTACTCGTTTAGCTCCTTTGAAATTGAGAAAATCAATTTAATTGAAATTTCTGAGTCGTTAAGGATACCAAAAGAAACTGTTAGAAGAAAAATTAATGAACTTAGTAAAGAAGGAATAATTGAGCGTACAGGAAAAAGAATAACTCTAAAAAATAATGCCTTTAATAAACAAAGACCAGTTCAAACTATTAAAACCTTAACCTCTTTTTTGAGCATTTGCATCAAGATGATAGCTGATGAAAGTAATATTGTTAATGAAACAAGCAAAGTTGATATTGAAAACTTTATAAGAAAAAATTTTAGTTTAGTTTGGAGATTCTTTTTTGAAACTCAAATACCAAATTTAGTTGATTGGAGAAATTATTATGGTGACTTAGAGACTTGGATTGTAACTGCGACCGTATTAATCAATCAGTCACACAAGTTAAGAGATCTTTATAAGGGAAAAGGGATAACCTTAGATTTCGATCAGATGACTAATGAAGAAAAATTTAATAAGGTTTATGATTTTATATTTTCTAATAGTGAAAAAATAGTTGGAGTTAATGCCTCCTCAATTGCAGAAATTACTGGGGTACCGAGAGCTACAGTTATAAGAAAATTAAAATATGCAACCAAAATTGGAATTATAACCAAAGATAAGAAACAACTTTATCTAACAAAAAGAATGCCGGGACCAAAAATGAAAAATTTCTCTATTGTGGCACAAAGAGTTACGATGAGAGTGTACAAATTTATTGCAACTTTTATTGAAATTTATAAAAATAAGGAACAGTTGCCAGGCTCAAAATAATTCTTTTTTTTTACCTCAAAAACATATTATATTTAATCTAGGGCGAATGGTGGAACTGGTAGACGCGCCGGACTCAAAATCCGGTGGTAGCAATACCTTGAGAGTTCGAGTCTCTCTTCGCCCACCAATTTATGGATATTAGTAAATTAAATAGTTTAGTTGAACTTTATTTTGAAAAAGTAAAAGCAGTTAATGGTAAAAAACCATTTTTGAAATGGCTTAAACCAGATAAAAGAATTTATAGTTGGGATGACGTAACTCAAAGAATTTTCAAACTTACCGCAATAATAAAAACATTAATTAGCGAGGGTGACAGATGTTTAATACTATCAGAGAATAGACCTTATTGGCTTATGACTGATATCGCAATTATGAATTCTGGCGGTATCTCCGTTCCAATTTTTACAACTTATTCAGCTAATGATTATGAATATATTCTTAATGATTGTAAGCCAACATTAATATTTGTATCAAATCAGGTTCAGTTTGACAAAATTAAAAGATATATAAATAAAGATGTAAAAAAAATTATTTCTTATGAAAAAATCGACTCAGAAAGTTTACTAATAGATGAAATTTTAGATGAAAATAACTTAGAAGAGAAAATTAATAAAAATCTTAAAAGGAATATGCCCGCATGTATAATTTATACTTCAGGGACATCAGGAAATCCAAAGGGAGTAGTTTTAAGCCATGGCGGTATTTTATCAAATTGTGAAGGTGCAGTTGAATTACTTAAGCCTTTAACCGATAAAAAGGATCCAGTTTTTTTAACATGGCTGCCTTTATCGCATTCTTATGAGCACACTGTTCAATTCATACAAATTATAGTAGGAGCTAAAGTTTTTTACGCTGAGAGTTTAGAAAAATTAATTTCAAATATGTCTATTGCCAAACCTACAATCATGACTGCAGTTCCAAGATTTTACCAGAATCTATTTACCAAAATAAATATGAATTTTGAAAAACAGCAAGGTTTTAAAAGAAAGATAATTGATCAAACTATAAAATTAGGCAAAAAAAAATTAAAAAAAGAGCAATTAAATATTAAAGAAAAAATAACAAATTTCTTATGCGATAAATTAGTCAGAAAAAAAATTAGAAGTCAATTTGGTGGAAATCTACAAGCATTTGTTTCTGGAGGAGGGGCTCTAGATCAGAAAATTGGTGAGTTTTTGAATGCCATTGGGCTACCTACTCTTCAAGGTTATGGTCTTACCGAGGCTTCCCCAGTAGTTAGCTGCAACCTACCCGAATTAATAAAAGTTGAAACGGTAGGTCAACCTTTTAGAAATAATATTGTCAAAATAGCTAATGATGGTGAAATATTAGTTAAGGGCGAAAACGTAATGCTGAGATATTGGAATTTAAAAGAAGAGACTGAAAAAGTCATTAAGGACGGGTGGTTACATACTGGAGATATTGGTGAATTGGATGAGAATAATTATTTAAAGATCACCGATAGAAAAAAAGATATTATAGTAAATCTTGGTGGAGATAATATTTCACCTAGTAAAATTGAAAATATTTTATGTCTAAATGAAAATATTAAACAATCTTTTATTTATGGAGATAAAAAAAATTATTTGGTTGCAATAATTGTTAGTGAAAAAGAAATTAATAAAGAAAAAATTAAACTTATAATTGAAAATATAAATAAAAACTTAATGTTAATTGAAAAAATTAAAAAATTTGTTTTAATTCATGAAGAATTTACAATTGAAAACGGAATGCTTACACCAACTTTAAAGTTAAAAAGAAAAGAAATAATTAAAAATTATAAACAACAACTAGATAGTCTTTACTAAAAAATAAATTAAAACTTATTTGATTTGCTTAAAAAAACATTGATATTACTAACTTTTTTTTAATTTTAAGAAGAAATAAAAAATTTAATTAAAAATTAAAATTTGAATCAAATTTACAAATTAATTTATGTTTGACATGAATCTTTAATTAACTAAAGATTAATTATTAAACGAATCATTAAGATTTGTTTGTAAACAAGGGAGATAAGATGGCTAAAAGAAGAAAAAAAGCTAAAAAGAAAAAGAAAGCTAAAAAAGCTAAGAAAAGAAGAAGAAGAAGATAGTTCCTTTCTTTTTAAAAAACGCCCTAACTTTATTTTTAAGTAGGGCGTTTTTTTTATTCCAATTTCTCTAGTTGATCTACTCTACCCAGAGCTTTATCCATTTTTTTCTGAACTTCTTCTGGAGTAATTGACAACACAGCCTCAAACTCTGATTTAAGTCTTTCGTAGGCTTTTTCAAAAAGCTGCCTTTCAGAGTATGATTGATCTGCAATAATATCAGTATTTTTATTCAAATCTTTTACCACTTCAGCGAGCTCATAAATTTTACCTGAATTAATCTTTTGATCGTATTCTTGGGCTCTTCTACTCCACATGGTCCTTTTAATTTTTGGTTTAGTTTTAAGAATTGAGATACATTTATTTACCTGATTCACTGAAGCTATCGGTCTAAGATTAGATTGCTGATTTATTGGAACAGTCAAAGTGAGTTTCTCTTTTTCTATGAGGATTTTATAAAATTGTATATCTATTTGTCCGATTTTAGCTTTTTCTACTGCAGTAATTTTACCTACTCCATGTTTAGGATAAACTACGAAATCTTTAACGTTATAAATTTTTTTCTCGGATATTTGTTTTTTTACTTTGGTAATAACTGGTTTTTCATCTTGTCCAACTGCTGCTATTTTTTTTTCACTAGAAACAGGTTTTTTTTTTAAAGTAATCTTTTTTACCTTCGTTATTTTTGCCTTTTTTTTCTTAGTATTTTTTTTTCTAGGCATTTTTAACTTCCTGGCTTCTCTGAAAAATGTTTTTCATATTTGTCTTTAATATTTCTGAATTTTTCTTGATCAATCATTGGGTCCTTTTTTTTTGTAATATTAGGCCATATTGCAGAAAACTTTTTATTTAGCAACAACCATTTTTCTTTATCATTAACGCCAGCGTCAGCATCAGACTTTATTGCGTCTATCGGACATTCTGGCTCACAAACTCCGCAATCGATGCATTCGTCTGGATTTATAACTAGCATATTTTCACCTTCGTAAAAACAGTCAACAGGACAAACTTCAACACAATCGGTTAGCTTACACTTAATACATTCGTCTTTTACAATATAAGTCATTTTTTTTCTAAAATCTTAAGTTTTATTTCACCACATAACTTGTCTGGAAAATAAATCAAGCCGCAAATTCGCCTAAGCAGATTAGATTCATATTGGTCTAATTTATTATCAGATATCATAATTTCACAAATCTGCTCTATAATTTTTGATTTTACCTCTTGTGGTTTTTTTTTAATATCGTTTGTAAAATTTAAAAGTTGATTGGAATTAGCTTCAAGCTTTTCAGCCCGGTCTAAAATTTCTTCACTTTCTAAATTTTTATTTGGGATTGATGATATAAACCGAAGAATTAGCTTTTTTTCTTGCTCTGTGTAATTTTCATCAATTTTAGCAGCATGTACTAATAATGCACTAACACCAATAATTTCGTTTGCATTTAGCTGTGTCATATCTATTTTAAATTAAGTTCTAGTAGTTTATTAAACGGATTTGAAGAATCTTTATTTTTAAAAATCTTTTTTTCTTTCTTTTTGTCACCTAAATAAAAATAAGTATCCGGCTCCTTAGCTTTTTTGTAGTTCATTAAAGCCATTAATTTGTGGAAATTTTCAGTAGAGCATCCTAATAAATTAATCATATCAGAATTTATTTTAAATTTACGCTCCTTAGTACTTTCTAACATTTTAATAAATAGTTTCTCCAATATATCTACTCTTACATAAAATTCTTTAAATTTTTCAAATCCACATAAAAGCATAAAGTTTTTATCATATTTTCTATTTATAATGAAATTGAGGCCTGATTTTGGTATGTCGTGCTCAGTAGAATTATTAAAAAGCTTCCACAGTCCCACTCTAAAATTTAATGCCTTAGGTTTTAACATTTTAGGGAGATAAATATGATAACGTCCCATTTTAATTCCCATGCCCCAAAGTTTTTTTCTATCCTCACTCGTTATCAATTTTACAATCTCATTAGCGTCACTTCTTTTTATTAAACCATTTTTCTCGTAAAGTTGAAATGCAAGAGCTCGTAGGTATTGGCTATCTATTTTTCTAGTTGTCAAACCAAGCAAATCACCTAAAATTTCATTAAGATGTGACTTTAACCAATTATTTAAGAAAATCTCTAATTCCGATTTTAAATCGCTTTCTAAAGACTCATCTGCGACTATATCTATTTCGGGATTAAGATAATCGTAACCTTTCTTTAATTTTGCTATAATATTATTGTTCCAAATAAGCTTATTATCATAATCTAGAGAAATTTCTTTACTTTGAATAATTTTTTTAACTCTATTCGCTAATTCTTTTTTTATACCTTTTCTTGCAGCTTTTTTTATAGATTTTACGTCTGTATCAAGAGTGTTAGAAGTCAGAGCTATAAGAAACTTTAATCCTTTTAATTCACCTATTAATTGACCATCAATAAAAATCTGATTTTTTTCATCAATTTCGGTTTTAAGTACTAGATCTTGTTTTAAATTTCTGGATAAAACACTAATTTTTTTATCTATAAAGCTGCGTGTTAATTCATCATGGAGTTTATCGGATAATTTATCTTCTATACCTTTTGTTAATTGAACCCAGTAATCTGAGTTTTCTACCCAATTTTTTTTATTAGCAACGTATGACCAGGTCCTTACATTTGAAATTCTATGTGATAAAACATCTATGTTCCCGTGTTCTTTTTCTAATCCTTTTAGTTGTTCTTTCATATAATCATTCGGGATTTTCTTTTTCTGAGTTGATAAAAATTTGAAAACTTTATCTACAACATTGATATGTTGACCATAGGCTTTTTTTTCAAAATCAGGTATTTGACAACACTCCCAGAGCAATTCTAAATTTTTGTAATAAAGATTGTTATTTTCACCTTTTTTTAAAAAAAAACGTAAAACACTCTCGTCTAAGGAGTCTTGGGTTTTTATCAAAGATTTCTTTTGTGGTTTGAGCTCCAAAGAGTCGATAAGATCACTAGGACTTTTAAAATTTAGATTATTGTTTCGCCAATAGATTATCTTAGTGTCTGGTAATGTATGTTTTTCAACATTCTCTATTTCGTCTGAATTAATACTTTCGCAATCGCCAGTAGTTCCAAAAAAACCGTCATTCTTATACCTTCCTGCCCGCCCAGCTATTTGTGAAATTTCGATTAAATTTAATCTTCTAGTTTTTTTTCCATCGAATTTTTTTAAATTAGAAAAATAAATTTCATTTATATCCATATTTAAACCCATTCCAATTGCATCAGTAGCGACTAAGTAATCAACATCACCTGATTGATATAATTCGACTTGTGAATTTCTAGTTTTTGGACTTAAAGAGCCCATAATTACTGCAGCTCCTCCTTTTTGTCTTCTAATCAATTCCGCAATTGCATAGACTTCTTCAATTGAAAAAGCGATGACAGCTGCTTTTCTATCTAATCTAGATATCTTTTTATATCCGCCATAACCTAGCTTTGAGAATCTCTCTCTTTTTATAAATTCTACATTTTTTAAAAGCTCACTAATAATATTTTCCATAACTTGTGAGCCAAGAAACATTGTTAATTTTTCACCTCTAAAATGCAAAAGTCTATCGGTGAATATATGGCCTCTTTCTTTGTCAGCGCACATTTGTACTTCATCTACCGCTATGAACTCCACTTTTTTATCTTTAGGCATAGATTCCACTGTACAAATAAAATATTTGGCGGAACTTGGAATAATTTTTTCTTCGCCAGTTATAAGAGCAACTTTTTCAGATCCAACTTGTTTTGAGCATTTATCATAAACCTCTCTAGCGAGAAGTCTTAATGGCAACCCAAATATTCCATTTTTGTAAGAAAGCATTTTTTCAATGGCAATATGAGTTTTTCCAGTATTAGTAGGACCTAAGAGGCATAAAATTTTGTTATTATCGGTTTTTTCCATATTTGTGTCTGAATTTTTTTTTTATACTATATATAGATAGTCGTTGAGAACAAAGGAAGATTAAAACATGACCGAATCGATTTGTCAAATGTTCTTGTTGTGAGAATTAAATTGACTATAAACCCTAGATCCCCGTATAGGATTAGTTAGGTTTAATAAAGTAAATGCAATGAATCTTGTAAAAAAAAATATAATTAAAGTTAAACCGTCTGCGACTTTAGTAATAAATGAAAAATCAAAAAGATTAATTTCAGAGGGGAAAAAAGTTTATCAATTTGGATTTGGTCAATCACCATTTCCAGTACCAGAAAATATAGTTTCAGTTTTAAGAAAGAATGCACATAGAAAAGAATACCTCCCAATCCAAGGTTTGGAGGAACTAAGAGAGGTTATATCAAATTATTTATTAAAAAAAACAAACGTTAATTATTCAAAAAATAATATTTTGATCACTCCAGGCTCGAAGGAGGCAATGTTATTAATGCATTTAGCATTTAATGGTGAAATTTTATTGCCAACATCAAGCTGGGTATCTTATGAGCCGCAAGCTACTATTGGTAAAAATAAGATACACTGGATAAAAACAACAAGAGAAAATAATTGGTTTCCCACTGCAGAAGAGTTTGAAAAAAAACTTAAATCTATAAAAAGAAAAAACTTAATACTTATTTTAAACTCTCCTAATAATCCATCAGGACTAGTTTGTAATAATCTCAAAGATATAGCGAGTGTAGCAAAAAAAAATAAAGTTCTTATTCTATCCGATGAGATTTACACTGATTTAACTTTTAAAAACGGCTACCAGTCAATATCCAAATATTATTCAGATGGAACTTTTATAAGCGGCGGATTAAGTAAATGGTGTGGAGCTGGAGGATGGAGACTTGGTTTTTTTGCTGTGCCAGATAAATTAACAAAATTTCTAAGTAGTTTAAAAACTTTAGCTAGTGAGTCTTATTCTACAGTTAATACTCCATTACAATACGCAGCTATAGAGGCTTATAAGGGTAATTATGAAGATTATAAATTTAAAACAAAAAAAATACTTAAAACTGTGGGCGACTATGTTTACAATCATCTTAAATCTAATGAGATAATATTAAATCAACCCGAGGGAGCTTTTTACCTCATGCCTGAATTTATGAGTAAAAAATTTAATCATTCATCAAAATTATGTGAAAGGATATTAGAAGAAACTGGAGTTGCTTTACTCCCAGGGTCTGAATTTGGATTTTCACCGAAGCAGATGTTAGCAAGATTAAGCTATACAGACTTTGATGGTAGTAAATTTTTAGGTTCAATTAATTCAAATGATAATTTAGATGATCTAATGGTTGAAAAATTTGCCCCAAATGTAGTAGAAGGTATAAAAAAGCTATCTAATTGGGCTAAAAAATTTTAAAGATTCTCTTTGACCTTCATATTACAAAGTAGTTAAATCTATCAACTTAACGAAGGGAGATACGATGAAAAAACTAATATCAACAATCTCTGCTGCATTAGTGTTGTTTGCGTTATCAAGCCCATTAACTACAATAGCTAAATCTGCTGAGTTCTTTTCAATAGGAACTGGTGGACCTACTGGAGTTTATTTCCAAGTAGGAAACGCTGTTTGTAAAATGGTAGCAAAAATACAATCTGCAGAACATGGAAGAAAAAAAGGAACAGATAAAGCATTAAGATGCTCTGCTCCTTCAACGGGAGGTTCTACTTACAATATCGGACAAATCATGCAAGGTGAGTTACAATTTGGTGTAGCCCAGTCAGACTGGCAATACCATGCATACAATGGAACAAGACCTGATAAGGTAAAACCTTACGATAAATTAAGAGCAGTTTTCTCTGCTCATCCAGAGCCATTTCAAATTATTGCTAGAAAAGGTTCCAAAATAAAAGATTGGAAGTCTTTAAAAGGCAAAAAAGTGAACATTGGTAATCCTGGATCAGGACAAAGAGGAACTTTTGAAGTTCTAATGGAAGCACACGGAGTAGATACAGGATACTTTGGTGCGACTTCTGAATTAACGTCATCTGAGCAATCAGGTGCACTTTGTGATAAGAAAATCGATGCGTTCGGATACACTGTTGGTGTACCTAACGCTGGAGTAGCTCAGTCAACTGATGGATGTGGTGCAAGCATAATTAACTTGAATACAGATGCAGTAAAAAAATTAGTATCTGATAATCCTTTTTATGCATTCGCAACAATTCCAAAAGGTACTTACAAAACTTCAAAAAAGGATGTAACTACTTTTGGTGTAATGGCATCATTTGTTACGAGCGCAGATGTTTCTGATGACTTAGTATATTCAGTAACAAAAGCTGTTTTTGAAAATCTTGACGATTTTAGAAAACAACATCCTGCATTTGCTAACTTGGATCCTAAGAAAATGATTGTCGACGGTCTTTCTGCGCCGTTGCATCCGGGTGCAATTAAATATTATAAAGAAAAAGGCTTAATGTAAGTCTAATAGATTTAAGGCCCAGTTGCAAAACTGGGCCTTTTTTTTTATTCTGTTTAAATGTCAAAAGTGAATGAAAGTTTTTTTAAAAGGCATGACGAGGAAGGTGGTTCAAGACGTATCCTCAAAAGCTGGAATCTTAAATTAGTTGGAATACTAGCAATCACGTGGTCTTTATTTCAATTATGGTACGCGTCACCCTTACCATTCATTCTTGACTTTGGTAAATTTATTGACGTCCCAGCGAGAGCAATTCATTTAGCATTCGGCATGGGTCTTTGTTTTTTAGCTTATCCGACTTTAAAGTCGAAAAGAAATTCACCCATTAAAAATTCTGATTTTGCTTTAGCTTTAATTTCTCTTGTAGCTACATTTTATTTGGTAATAGATTATGAAGGTTTAGTTTATAGGCAGGGTATTCTCGCATCTCTTGATCTTTTTGGTTTTAATTTTCCCTATGAACTAATACTTGGTAGTTTTGGTATACTACTTCTTTTAGAAGCGACTAGAAGAGCTATTGGAATTCCCTTGGTTGCTATAGCTTTAATATTTTTACTCTTTTCAGTTTTTGGTCAAAAAATGCCTGATTTAATCTCTCACCAAGGTTTATCAATAACAAGACTTGTTGGCTATCATTGGTTTGGAGGAGAAGCAATTTTTGGAATACCTATTAGTGTATCAGTTAGTTTTATTTTTCTTTTTGTTTTATTTGGTGCTACTCTAGATGCAGCAGGAGGCGGTAAATATTTCCTAAATTTGGCTTTTGCATTAGTTGGTAAAATGAGAGGAGGCCCTGCTAAAGCTGCTATTTTAGCTTCCGGATTAACTGGATTGATCTCTGGGTCTTCAGTTGCAAATACTGTAACTACTGGAACTTTTACAATTCCAATAATGAAAAGAACTGGTCTTACGCCTACTAAAGCGGGCGCCATTGAGGTTGCTGCATCAGTTAACGGCCAGATCATGCCACCGATTATGGGCGCCGCTGCATTTGTAATGGCAGAATTACTTGGCATCTCATATTTTACCGTTATAACCCACGCATTTTTACCTGCGGTTATCTCTTATATTGCTTTATTTTATATTTCACATTTAGAGTCTGTAAAATTAAATATAAAAGGATTACCAGATGATCAAATACCACCACTTGGAAAAACATTTATAAGTGGTATCCATTTTCTAATTCCAATATTCATTTTAATTTACTTATTATTAGTAGAGCGTTGGACGGCAGCATCTGCCGTATTTTATTCAATTTTATCTCTATTTATAATTATCATTGTCAAAGAGGTTTTCACTTCAGTTAAATTAAAAGAGGGGTTATTAAATGGATTACGTGAGGGATATAATAAAGTCATAACTGGGTTAGAAAAAGGAGCTCTCAATATGATTAGTGTTGCAATAGCCATTGCAACTGCTGGAATAATTGTAGGCGCAGTAGCCTCAACTGGTTTAAGTAATAATTTAATTGTTATTGTAGAAGCTATTTCTGGTGGAAATGTAATTACACTTCTTTTATTAACGGCTGTACTTTGTATTATATTGGGAATGGGGTTACCGACTACAGCCAATTATTTAGTTGTGGCAGCTTTAATGGCTCAAGTAGTTGTAGAGGTAGGAAGTGCTTCCGGATATGTTTTCCCTTTAATTGCTATTCATTTATACGTTTTTTATTACGGTTTAATGGCAGATGTTACACCACCAGTAGGTCTTGCTTCTTATGCAGCGGCTGCAATATCAAAAGCAGATCCAATTAAAACAGGAGTTCAGGCTTTTTGGTATAGTTTGAGAACTGGCATCTTGCCAATCGTTTTTATTTTTAACCCAGAACTGTTGTTAATTGGTATAGAAAATTTCTGGCACGGTATGACTGTTGTTTTAACATCTTTATCAGCTATTTTGATATTTACCGCAGCAACTCAAGGATGGTTTATTAATCGTTTGAAATGGTATGAGATTGCTGTGTTCCTTCTAATTTCAATGTCACTATTTAGGCCGGGATATATACTAGATAAGTTTTATCCTAAATTTGAAGAGCAGCCTCTTCAGGTAGAGGAAATAAATACTCTTCAGTTTAATCCTGATAGAGAAGTACATATCAAAGTAACAAGACGAACAGAGTATGGAGATAGGTATAAATTATTTGTAATAGAAAAAGATAGCTTCGAACAAAAATATAATTTAGAGGAATATGGGATTAATCTAATCAATAAAGATGGAAGATTGACTGTAGATACCTTAAAATGGAATGGCTTAGCAAAAAAAGCCGGTATAGAAACAGCAGATGTGATTAGTGAATTCAAAATTGAAAACTTAGATAGGCCAAATAAAGCAATAATTTATCCTTTTTCGTTTTTATTGATATTAATTTTTGGATATAATAATTATAAAAGAAAATTAGAGTAATTTTATGCTGAAGCAGATTTATAAATTGTTCTGCTATATAGGTATACATAGGTACGATATAATAGATACTAAGTATGGTTTCGGTGCGGCCGGCTCTACCGAAACTGTTAAATGTAAAGATTGTGAAATAACTAAGATAAGGCAGAAAAAATAAATTGAACAAAAGATCATTTATAAAAATTTCTTTTTATGGATTATGTTTTCTATTATTTCCATTTAAAATTTCAGCGATTGAAAAAAAAATAATTAATCCAAACCTAACTGATGAGCAAAAAAAGATAATGTTCGAAGAAGGCACAGAACGAGCAGGTACCAGCATTTTAAATTATGAAAAAAGAAAAGGGTCTTATCATTGCGCGAACTGCAATGCAAAATTATTTAGCTCTGTAGCAAAATTTGATAGTGGAACTGGGTGGCCATCTTTTACCGAGGCCTTACCTGGGGCATTTAAAACAAAAATTGATTATTCATTTGGTATGAAAAGAACAGAATACCATTGTGCTAAATGTGGGGCTCACCACGGACACGTATTCAACGACGGACCTGGTAAAGGGGGAAAAAGATATTGCAACAATGGTTTATGTCTAATATTTGTGTCTGATTAATTAAGAATTTTCCAGGTACCACTAGCTGACGCAACAATGTCATCTAAACTACTAATTTCACATGATATAAAAATTAAGGTTTTGGTTCTTTTTAAAATTTTAACTTTACCTACCATTTTTTTTCCTGATTTTCCTGCTGAAATAAATTTAATATCTAAGTTAATAGTTACACATCTTTTACCATCCACAATCATATGGGCTGCAGTACCCATCCCAGCATCAGCAATAGTTGCTATATAACCACCATGGGCTATGCCTCCCGTATTCAAATGCATTTCTTGTACCAAAGTTGAAAATTCAAAATTTTCATTATCTATCTTTTTAAAAGACAATCCACCCAAGTGTTTCATAAAGCCTTTTTTTGACTCATCCATATTTTTTTTTACCATAAATTGGGATTAGTTGTGAGAAAATTACAGAGGAAAGTATAATGATTATACCAAAAATTTTAATCTCAGACAAAAATTGGTCTAAAATTATCCATCCAAAAATAGAAGCGAATACCCCTTCTAATGAAAAAATTATGGTCACAGGTGCTGGAGATAAATTTTGTTGACTATAAACTTGCAGTAAAAAAGCCAAACCACTCGACAAGACACCAGCATATAATAATTCTTTAGCTTCTAATAATATATTGCTAAAAATCAACATTTCAAAAAAACCTGCGGGTAGAAAAGCAAAAATTGATCCAATCAAGCACTGCAAGCAAGCTATAATCACTGGGTAGTTATAAATTTGTATCAATTTTGATATATAAACTATGTGAAATGCCCACATGAAAGCGTTAATCACTGCGATGCTATCTCCAATTCTAACACTCATACTATTTAAATCAGTTAATAGAAAACCACCTAACAGACAAAAAAGTGCGGACGGCCATATAGACCAATGTATATTTTTAGAGAAAAAATAGTAAGCAATCATAGGTACTAAAATTACATAAAATGCAGTGAACACGGCTGTGTTTGCAACATCAGTATAAAGCAAAGCAAGTTGTTGAAAAGAGTTTCCAAAAGATAACATAAAACCAACTAAGACAAGGTAGTAAAAAACTTTTGGATTCTTTTTTGGATTTATTTCTTTTAACGGTTGCCATTGAAAAAACATGAAAGGCAAAAGTGTTAAGAAACCTAAAAAAAGTCTTACCGCTGTAAAAGTAAAAGGACCAATATGATCCATACCCATATCTTGAGCTACAAAAGCACTTCCCCAGATGAATGAGCAAGATACAGCACAAATTAAAGAAAAAACTTTTTTATTCATGAGATTAATTAAGTGAAAAAATTCTAAACAGCAAGCTTGAAAGCGAAATCTTTACCTAAACTTTTTGCTAAATGCACACAAAATCGGGCTCCTTCAGCTCCGTCAATGATTCTGTGATCATACGAGAGTGAAATTGGTAAAATCTTTCTTGATGTGTACTTCCCTTCAATTTTTAATACTTTATCAAAAGCCTTTCCTACACCCAATATTGCGACCTCTGGAGGATTTATTATGGGTGTGAAATAATTTCCTCCAATCCCACCTAAACTCGAAATAGTCATGGATCCACCAAAAAATTCTTTTTTATCAATTTTAAGATCCCTACATAGTTTACTCACTCTTCTCAATTCACTTGAAATTTTTTTGATTGTCATATTTTCAACATTCCTCAATTTAGGAACCATGAGACCATGCGGTGTGTCAACTGCAAATCCTATATGGAAATATTTTTTATAAGTTACTTTATTAGTTTCAGAGTCAATAGAGCAATTAAAATTTGGATAGGCTTGAAGAGCCTTAACTACAGCTCTTGTGATGAAAGCTAAAGGTGTTATTGGTAATTTTTCACCGGTATAAACATCTCTTAACGATTTTCTAAATATTTCCATTTCCGTGATATCTATTTCATCGTGTTGAGTAACATGAGGTATCTCAGTCCAAGACCTAACGAGTTGTGGTCCTGAAAGTTTTTTTACCCTTGGAATGTCTTTGATTTCTACTTCACCAAATTCAGAGTGTTCATATTCATCAATATATTTTTTCTTATTTATTTTTTCACCTTCTGTTAAAGCAACTTTAGATTTGACAAATTTTTTAACATCTTCCTCGGTTACTCTACCGAGTCTTTCTGTTCCAGAAATTTCATAAATATCTGCTCCAACTTCTCTGGCAAACTTTCTTATTTTAGGACTAGCAGCTTTAGCTTTTCCTTTATTTTTTTGATCATTCTTATTTTTTTGGACAATTTGTTTTTTTTGATTTTCTTTTAATCCTTTTTTTTCTACATTTTCATTTTTGGTATCTGATGTTGTTTTACTGATTTCAAGTAATAAAATTAAATCACCCTTATTAACCTTATCTCCAATTTTTACATTAACGTTTTTAATTAATCCTTCATGAGTAGACGGAACTTCAACACTTGATTTATCGCTTTCTAATGTAATTAATGAGTCATTCTTTTTAATACTTTGACCTGGTTTTACCAGAACCTCTATTATTTCGACATCCTTAAAATCACCTAATTCAGGAACTAAAATTTTTTCAATTGACATATCAATAATTTATCAAAAATTTGGCGCGCCTGCTAGGATTTGAACCCAGAACCTCCTGGTCCGTAGCCAAGCGCTCTATCCAGTTGAGCTACAGGCGCGTAGTTATCAAATATCAAATAAACTATTGTATTTAAAGCACTAACCTCTATATATTAGCTAAATGTCTGAAAACTCAGTTGTAATAACCTCAGCAGTAAGGACGGCGGTTGGTTCACTTAATAGAAGTTTAAAAAACGTGCCCGGTCATGAATTGGGGTCGGCGGTGATACAAGAGAGTATTAAGAGATCTAAATTAAAAAAAGAAGAAGTAGACGAAGTGATAATGGGTCAAGTTCTAACTGGTGGAACTGGACAAAATCCTGCTAGACAAGCATTGATACACTCTGGCATACCAAAAGAAAAACCTGCATATGTAGTAAATCAAGTTTGTGGATCCGGCATAAGATCTGTAGCATCAGGTTTCCAAAGTATTAAATCTGGAGACACAAAAATTATAATCGCTGGCGGTCAAGAAAGCATGTCTTTAGCTCCCCACTCGATTCATTTAAGAGATGGAAAAAAATTAGGTGATACCGAAATGACAGATACTATGATCAAAGATGGGCTGTGGGATGCTTTTCATGGATACCATATGGGAGTTACCGCTGAGAATGTTGCAACTAAATTTCAGGTTACTAGAGATCAACAAGATGAATTTGCATTAAGCTCTCAAGAAAAAGCAGTTAAAGCACAAAAAGATAAAAAATTTCACGATGAAATTGTGAATTTTAAGATTAAATCAAAAAAGGCTGAAATAGATTTTAATAAAGATGAGCATCCAAGAGAAGGCATTAATCTCGAAGCTTTAAAGAGATTAAAACCTGTATTTAAAAAAGATGGAACAGTGACAGCAGGAAATGCTTCAGGTATTAACGATGGTGCAGCATGTTTAACTTTAATGAGCAAGACAGAAGCAAAAAAAAGAAGTCTTAATTATCTTGCTTCAATTAAATCATGGGCCAGTTGTGGAGTTGATCCTGCATTAATGGGTACTGGTCCAATTCCTTCGTCTAAAAAAGCACTTGAATTAGCAGGCTGGAGCATAAAAGATCTAGACCTTTTAGAAATCAACGAAGCTTTTGCAGCTCAAAGTATTGCAGTTTTAAAAACTCTAGGAGTTCCTCAAGAAAAAGTTAATGTTAACGGCGGCGCAATAGCTATTGGCCACCCGATCGGAGCATCTGGGACAAGAATACTTGTGACTTTAATTCATGAAATGATTAAAAGAGATGTTAAGAAAGGGTTAGCTACTCTATGTATCGGTGGTGGTATGGGAATAGCTATGTGCATAGAAAGATAATGGAAATCTCAAAACCTTATAAAGGAAAAAATAAAAGAAAACTAAAAAAGATGCCTTTTACTGTTAGGGGTTATATTTATTATTATCTCTTTTTTTGGATTTTAATAATTTCAATTTACTTGTCATATAATTAATTTTTTCTGATAATGATTATCATTAAAAGAATTTTAATGGTTTTTTTCTGATAATGATTTTCACTATTGAACATAATTCTTGCATTCACTTTTTTTAATAATAATCTCTAGCTATGCAAACTTATAGCTGTAAAAAATGTGGTTTGACAGTTCCCGCTACCTGTTCAAAATGTGACAGAGTAGTTGACATAAAAATTGTTGGTGAGGGTTGTTTGGTAAAGGAAAATAAGTGTTTAGATTGCACAAGCGTTCCAATTATCAAAGACATTTGCCTAGAAAAAATTGCTTAAATTTTAAACGTCCCTCTAAAGTTTATTTTTTTTGTAGTTTTGCATCCAAGTATTAAAAACCTTAATAGCTTCTATCATATCCCGGGTTTGATTTGGGTGTTTTTTTGCTCGACCTAACATTGTTGAAATTACATTTAATTGATATTTGATATTTCTGCTTTTTATAGTTTTAACTGTATGTATAGCCTTTTGTTTATTTTTAAAACCCAATCCGTGTGTGGTTGTTTTAGGATTATAATCTGAAAATAAAGATAAATTAATTGGCTTTATCTTTTTATTTTGTATTTTTTTTGAGATAGGCATTCCATCAACTTTTTTAAATATCTTTTTAATATCAAGCTTTTTAAGCTTCAATTGTCTTTGGCCATCAAATCCAATCAGATCTAGTGAAAAATTATTTTGAGATTTTTTAACTATCAATTTTATAAATCGTTTATGGAAATTTTTAATTTCTTTTTGATACATTTTTTTTGTAATAAGATAGTTTGAATCTTTGTAATTTGGCGTATTTACCAATAATATTCTACATTTCCATTTATATTTTTTTATCATTTATCTCTTTAAAAAATTGAATATTACAGTATAGATTAAAATTATGGAACTTCCCGTAGTAAATCACCCTGATTATGTTGCTAAAATTAATGACGATAATAAGTTCCCTATAAAGAAATTTGGTGCTTTAGCAGATCATTTACTCAAAGCCAAAGTTGTAAAAAAATTCCACATACCAAAAGAATGTTCTATTGAAACAATGAAAACTTCTCATTCTATTGAATATATAAATCATATTAAAAACAAAACACTCGATATTAAATCACAAAAAAGAATAGGTTTTCCAATAAATGACAGCGTGGTAAGAAGGTCTTTTGTTGCAACCGGAGGCACTGTTCTCGCAAGTAAACTTGCTTTAGATGCTAGACTTGCTTGCAACACTGCAGGTGGTAGTCACCACGCAACCTTTAGTTTTGGTGCGGGATATTGTGTTTTTAACGATGTTGCAGTTGCAGCGAACTATTTAAAAAATAAAGGTTTCGCAAAAAAGATTTTAATTTTAGATTTAGATGTTCACCAAGGAAACGGTAATTCTGAAATATTTAAGAATGATAATAATGTTATTACCTTTAGCATGCATTGTGCATCTAATTATCCAGCAAAAAAGTCTAAAAGTGACTTTGATATTGAGCTTAGTGATAACATGGAGGACGAGGAATATCTAGATGTGCTTTATAATAATCTAAAAAAACTTGACAGAATTAATTATGATTTTGTATTTTATGTTGCGGGTGTAGACATCCACTTCAATGACAGATTAGGTAAACTGAAGATCTCAGATGATGGTGTAAATAAAAGAGATCAAATTGTAATTGAAAAATTTTTTTCTAAAAGAATTCCTCTCTGTGGAGTTCTTGGCGGAGGATATAACAAAAGTTTTGATAAACTTATTGAGCTACATTCCATGCTACATAAGAATTGTGCTAATTATTTTTAATTTTTTAATTGTGGAAGTTTTTCAAAATACTTCAAACTTTCCGGATTAGCTATTGCTTCTTTGTTATTAATATTTTCACCATTAATAATTTTTTTGACAGCAAGTTCAACGATTTTTCCACTTTTAGTTCTTGGTATTTCAGGAACTTTTATTATTATTGAAGGCACATGCCTTGGAGAACAATTTTTTCTAATTCTTGATTTAATAAATTTTACTTTTTCATTATCAATTTCCTGATTATTTTTAGTTGTAACAAATAAAATTATTCTTACGTCATCATTAAAATTCTGTCCTACCACTAAGCCCTCGGTTATGAAGTCAATATCTTCAACTTGCTGGTAAATCTCTGCAGTTCCAATTCTTATCCCACCGGGATTTAAAGTGGCATCAGATCTTCCTCTCATAATGAAACCATTATTTTTTGTTCTCTCTATAAAATCGCCATGATGCCAAATATTTTTAAATCTGGTGAAATATGCCTGGTGATATTTTTTACCATCATCATCTCCCCAAAACTTTACAGGCATCGATGGGAAAGGTTGTTTGACGACCAACTCCCCCTTTTCATTATCATTTGCGCTTTTTTCATTTTCGGTAAAAACATCAACGTCAATCCCTAAACTTTGCCCTTGGATTTCACCTTTGTAAACATTTGAAAAAAGATTTCCTAAAACTAAACAACCAACTAGGTCTGTACCACCTGCTATAGAAGCTAAATGAACATCTCTTTTAATATCATTATAAACATATTTAAAACTTTCTTCAGCAAGCGGTGAACCAGTTGAAGTAATAATCTTAATAGAACTTAAATCCAGATTTTTACTGTTGAATTTTTCATTTTTTAGATGGTCAATATATTTAGCACTTACACCAAAAAGATTAACTCTTTTATTTTGACAGTACTCAAGAAGAACATCTATTTTTGGATATGTTGGAGCACCATCGAATAGAAATATAGACGCACCAGTTGTTAAACCTCCAACCAACCAATTCCACATCATCCAACCGGTTGTCGTATAATAAAATATTTTTTCATTTTCCCTAACATCACAATGAAGCATAAATTCTTTGTTATGTTCGATTAAAACATTTCCTGTTCCATGAGTAATACATTTGGGTTTTCCTGTGGTGCCACTAGAGTAAAGAATATAAATCGGGTGATTAAAATCAAATCTTTCAAATCTCTCGTCTAATTCGGATAAGAGCGCTTCCTCAAAATCAATGAAGCTTCTAAAATCCTTTTTTTTATCACTATTATATCCGAAAACTAAAGTTTTTTCGATTGATGGTATCTCCTTAACAATTTGATTAACTTTGTCTAATATCTGTATTTTTTTTCCGTTGTAAAAATAATAGTCACAAGTAATCAAAATTTTTGGCTCAATTTGTTTAAATCTATCGACAACACCTTGTACTCCGAAATCAGGAGAACAAGAGGACCATATAAGACCGTTTTTTGCGCAGGCAAGAAAAGAAATTACAGACTCAATTTTATTTGGTACGTATGCTGCAACTCTATCACCTTTTTTCAGTTTAATTTTTTTAAGATAAAATGAAAAACGACAAACTTTTTCATATAATTCTTTCCAAGAAATACTTTCCTCAAATCCTTTTTCCGATAAGAAGTTAATAGCTGTATTTGTAGACCTTTTTTTTAAAATGTTTTCTGCATAATTTATTTTTGAATTAGGAAAAAATTTTGTCTTATTAAATATCTTATTTTTTTCAATAATCTTGTCCCCTTTATCTCCAAGGATCTTTGAAAAATCCCAAAACTTTGACCAAAAAATCTCAGGATTTTTAACACTCCATTCCCAAAGTTTTTTAAAATTATATTTAAAATCTTTGCCAATAAAATTTGTAAATTCATTTAAAATAGAATTTTTGATTAATTTTGGTGATGGTTTCCAAAGATTATTCATAAAGCAAAAGCTTTAAGAACTTATCTCAATAAATATTTTTTTAATAGGATTTTCTGAACTATTGGATCGTTGCCCAATTTTAGTTCTTTCTTCTTGAAAATTATGTTTAATAACCAATTCATATTATTCATTATCAAATTCTAAATGTCCAAAAATAGGGAGAAATGTGTCAAAAAGTGAGCTTATTAAGGCTAATTGCTTCATTTTTTACATTTATTATTAAATGAATTTTTAATAAATTCCATTCCAGACTATAATAGAATAATGGCTCAAAATATTTCAGTACCTGATATTGGCGACTTCAAAGATGTTGAAGTGATTGAAATTCTAGTAAAACCTGGCGACAAAATAAAAAAAAATGATCCAGTCGTAACAATTGAAAGTGATAAATCAAGTGTTGAAATCCCATCTCCATCCGAGGGGCTTATTAAAGATCTGAAGGTTAAAGTGGGTGACAAAGTTTCAGAGGGAAGTGTTTTAGCAACCATAGAAAATGGGCAAGCAGCGCAACCTACCTTAAAAAAAGATACAATTAAAAAAGAGACTGTGAAAGAAGAAAAAAACGATCAAGCAAAGTCCAATGGAAACTTAAATAACGGCGCTGTTATAAAACAAGTAAAAAAAATTTTTGCAGAACCAGCTTCCAAAGAAGATATAGACCCACTGGAAACTAATGAATGGATAGACTCATTAAACTCTGTTATAGAAAATGATGGAGCTTCAAGAGCTAGTTTTTTACTAAATAAAGTTATTGGTCAAGCTTATAAGTCTGGATTAGTTCTTCCAGATACTAGAACAACGCCTTATATAAATACTATCCCTCCCGAAGCCGAAGCAAAAAATCCGGGCGATCAAAATATTGAAAAAAAAATTAGAGCTTATATTAGATGGAACGCTGCAGCAATGGTAGTGAAAGCAAATAAAAAAAGCTCAGAACTTGGAGGGCACATAGGTACTTTCGCATCAGCAGCAACTCTCTATGATATTGGCATGAATCATTTTTGGAGGGCGAAGTCAAATAAATTTGGCGGGGATCTAGTTTATTTTCAAGGTCATTCAGCACCAGGAATGTACGCAAGAGCATTTTTAGAGGGAAGATTAAGCGCAAAACAACTTGATGGTTTCAGGCAAGAAGTTAATAAAGGCGGACTTTCATCATATCCTCATCCTTGGTTAATGCCAAATTTTTGGCAATTTCCAACAGTCTCCATGGGGCTGGGACCTATAATGGCAATTTATCAAGCGAGATTCTTAAAGTATTTAATAAATAGAGGATTGATGAAGGATCAAGGAAGAAAGATTTGGGTTTTCCTTGGTGATGGAGAAATGGATGAACCAGAGTCTCTTGGTGCAATTGGTCTAGCTGCTAGAGAAAAATTAGATAATCTTATATTCGTCATCAACTGTAATTTACAAAGGCTAGACGGCCCGGTTCGAGGTAACGGAAAAATAATTCAAGAGCTTGAAGGTAGTTTTAGAGGAACAGGATGGAACGTTATCAAAGTAATCTGGGGTTCCTATTGGGACAAGCTATTATTAAAGGATAAAACTGGGTTATTGATAAAAAGAATGAACGAATGTGTCGATGGAGAATATCAAGCCTTTAAAGCTAAAGGTGGTGAATATGTTAGAGAAAAATTCTTTGGTAAATACTCTGAGCTTAAGGACTTAGTTTCAACTATGACGGATCAGGATATATGGAAATTGAATAGAGGCGGTCATGACCCACATAAAGTTTACGCAGCTTACCATGCGGCAATGCAACATAAAGGTTCGCCCACAGTTATACTTGCAAAAACAATTAAAGGATACGGGATGGGTAAGTCTGGAGAAAGTATAAACACCACACATCAACAAAAAAAATTAGATGAAGAAGATTTATTATATTACCGAGATAGATTTGAAGTTCCTTTGACTGATAAGCAGGTTAAAAATATCGAATATTTTAGACCCGATGAAAACTCTGAAGAAATAAAGTATTTAAAAGATAAAAGATTGAAATTAGGTGGGTTTATACCCGAAAGATCATCTTATGCTAAACCAATAAAAACACCGCCTAAGGAAATTTTTGACAATTTTATGAAGTCGACCGGTGAAAAAGAAATGTCAACTACAATGGCTTTAGTTAGAATGCTTACTGCTTTATTAAGAGATAAAAGTGTTTCACCAAGACTAGTCCCGATTATTCCCGATGAAGCTAGAACTTTTGGTATGGAGGGTTTTTTCCAGAAAATAGGTATATATGCTCACGAAGGACAAAAATATGAACCAGTGGACTCGGAACAACTAAGTTCCTATCGAGAGGATAAAAGCGGGCAGGTTTTAGAAGAAGGTATAACAGAGTCCGGCGCAATGTCATCTTGGATAGCGGCTGGAACCTCATATACAAATCATGATCTTGAAATGATACCGATTTATATTTTTTATTCCATGTTTGGTTTCCAAAGAGTGGGGGATCTAGCCTGGGCAGCTGGAGACTCGCAAGCAAGAGGTTTTCTCATTGGAGCTACCGCTGGCAGAACAACTCTTGCAGGTGAGGGATTGCAACATCAAGATGGGCACAGCCATCTTTTAGCATCAAACATTCCAAATTGTGTAAGCTATGATCCAACCTTCGCCTATGAAATGGCAGTTATTCTTCGAGAAGGAATTAAAAGAATGCATGAAAAAAAAGAAAATATTTTTTATTACATTACCGCCATGAATGAAAATTACTCACATCCTGAAAAACCAAAAGGCTCTGATGAAGGGATTTTAAAAGGAATGTACATCCTAAAAGAGTTAAACAATAAAGGTAAGATTAAAGTTCAATTATTAGGATCGGGGACGATTTTGCGGGAAGTGATGTCTGCTGCTGAAATTTTATCTAAAGAGTATGGGATTGACTCTGACATTTGGAGTGTAACAAGTTTTAATGAATTAAGAAAAGATGGTATGGAAACAGAGAGGTGGAATCTTTTAAACCCAGAGGAAAAAAAGAAGAAACCCTATGTTCAAAAATGTTTAGAAAAAAGGGATGGACCAGTTATTGCAGCATCGGATTACATCAGAACTTTTTCAGATCAATTAAGACCTTACATTCAAAAATCCTTTTATTCTTTTGGAACTGATGGATACGGCAGAAGTGATACAAGAAAAAATCTGAGAAAATTCTTTGAGGTAGATAAAGAACATATCGTAGCTTACACCTTAAGCGCCTTAGCCCAAGAACAATTAATAGCGTCTAAACATGCAGAGAAAGCATTAAAGAAATATAAGATTGATAAAAATAAATTATTTCCAACAAAATTATAATCATGTCATTACAAAATTCTGTTATAATATTTTTTATATTGGTTTTTTTCGTAATTTTGTTGCTTAGTTTTATCTTGTAAAATTTTTAATACCTAGAATTTTATTAAAATTTAAAAGCATTGGTAAAAATAAAAAAATTATTGATGCGTTTTGTGTAGAAAAAAAACTACCAGAACTCCTAATAGGGAATGCTTCTGAAAAAATGATAAGAAAAATAGGCAAAATTAAAAATCTAACACTAAGTAATACGTTATAATTTGTATCATTCAAGTAATGTATTAAGAAATTTATTATCGGATAATAGAACAAAACCAAAAAAATTAATAAACCTACAATTCCTAAATCAACCATGACTTCAATATAATAATTATGAGTGTGAGGTGCGCAGCTATGGTTAAATTTCCATTCACAATTTATTTTAAATGATTTAATTCCACCGCCAAATATAGGCTTTTCTTTCCAAGTATTAACTCCAGCATTGAAAATTCTTAAGTGAGGCGACTTTATAAGATATTTGTCTTTAGTTTCCTCTTCAAATCTTCTTTTTTCTTTCTCGGTAGACTCAACAAATGTCACCCAGTCATGCTTATATTTTTCATTACCTAAAAAAGCACCTTTGGCTTGGACAATTATTTCTTTGGATTGCAAATATAAATTTTTAAAATGAACTTGTAAGTTGGAGTTAATTAACTTTTCATTTTGATAATTTATTGATGCATAACCCAAAATAATTGTCGTAAAAATTAAAATAAGAAAATTTTTAATTAATTTTCTCTCAACTAAACACATTATACCCAAATTTAATATAAATAATAAAAAGGGCATTCTATTACCTGAAATAAAAATACATACTAAAAAGAAGATTGATGAGATTAAAAAAATTATCATTAAATTTTTCTTTGAGAGATTTTTAAGAAAAAATATTGCAAATATTGCAAACAAACTAAACTTCTGTAGATAACTTCCTGCCACATATTCCTGGTTAAAAAAACCAGCAAGACGTCTTGTTTCATCCCCGTCTTTTGGAATAAATCCAAAAATATCTTTACCCAAATTATACTGAATGATCAAATCAAGACCCAATAAAAAACAAGCAAATGTAGATACATAATAAAGATAATTAAGATTTAAAATTTTTTCCTCTATTATTTTATTAATTACGAAAAATAAAAGAAGATATCTTAAAAAAAATATTGATTTTAGGAAATTTTCAAAATAAAGATTTTGCTCCCCAAAAAATTTAAAATAGCTAATAAATGATAAAATAACTATATATAAAAAGAAAATTGATATTGTATATTTATAAAATTTTTCTTTACATTCAAAAAGAGACAACTTGTAATTTAGTATTCCAAAAATAATAATTAATAAAATATTAATATTAATCGCCAAAGTTCCAAAAATTATAGAAATTGGAATTATACCGATTAAAATGTTTATTAAGTGATAATTTGTTTTATTAGAAATATGCATAAATTAATATAAGTGAACCAATTAAAACTCTATAAATAACAAAAAAAGATAAATCAAATTTCTTAATAAACTTAATAAATAATTTAATCGTAATATATGAAAAAATAAATGAAAGTAAAATACTAATCATATTAATACTTTTAATGTAAACCTCGTCTTCTTTAGATAAATTATAAATTCCGTAAAAACTTAGAATAAATAATGTTGGTATTGAAATGATAAAAGAGATTTTTACTGAGTCTTCTCTTTTAAATGATAAAAATCTACAAGCTGTTATAGCTATGCCTGATCTGCTTACCCCAGGTATAATAGCCAAAGAATGTATTAGACCGACTATCAAAGCTGATTTAATTGAGAAATCATTTTCATAACTCTTCTCGTTATTTTTTTTATCGCTAATAAATAGCATTAACCCAAATAAAATTGTTGTCCAACCAATTATTTCTATATTTCTAAATTTATTGATATATCCAGTTTCAGACATAAGGAAACCCAGAAGTAAAACTGGTAAAACTGCTACTGATAATATTAAAAATTTTTTTTTATCTTTAAAAATTATAATTATATCTTTAAAATAATAAACACTTACTGCTAAAAATGATCCTATATGTAAACTAATATTTAATAACAAACTTGAGACAGAAATATTAAAAATTTTTGAAATTAAAATTGTATGACCAGTTGAACTTATTGGCAAAAATTCCGTTATGCCTTGAATTGCAGAAAGAATTAAAACTTCTAACATAATTACTATTTATTAAACTTTAGATTGAATTCCAAAGGTATTATAAATATGCATAGCAGCTATGACTCATAAAATGTAATAATTCCTTACTTTTTTCAAATTTAGGTAAGTAATTATTACCTAATAATTGTTTAAATCTTTTTATTTTTATAATAAACCCTCCAATTGATATGACAAAAAAGATGCTAAAATTTGTGAATTTAAATCAGGAAACCCCAGAGAAAAGATCAGTTGATACGAGAAGGGGGGACTTTAATGAGATCTATAATGAGTTCATTGTAGACAAAGCAAAAGAGCAATCCAGTAGATGCTCCCAATGCGGAGTACCTTTTTGTCAAATACATTGTCCTCTGCAAAATAATATTCCAGATTGGCTCAAGTTAACTGCAGAGGGAAGACTGCAAGAGGCTTATGAAATTTCACAGAGCACTAACAACATGCCTGAAGTTTGCGGTAGAATTTGTCCGCAGGACAGATTATGTGAAGGAAATTGTGTGATAGAACAATCAGGGCATGGAACAGTTACAATAGGTTCAATAGAAAAATATATAACTGATACAGCCTGGGACAAAGGCTGGATAAAACCAATTAAAGTAAAAAGAGAGCTTAAACAATCAGTCGGGATAATCGGTGCTGGCCCAGCCGGTATGGCTTGCGCGGAAGAATTAAGAAAGTCTGGTTATCAAGTAACAATTTACGATCGATATGATAGACCAGGTGGACTTCTAATTTACGGTATACCAAATTTTAAATTAGAGAAGTTTGTAGTGGAAAGAAGAACAAAACTTTTGAAGGAAGGCGGAATAAAATTCGTACAAAATTTTGAAGTGGGTAAAGATAAAACTCTACATGAATTAAAAGAAAAGCATGATGCAATTTTAATTGCCACAGGTGTATATAAAGCAAGAGAAATAGATATCCCTGGCCATAACTTAAATAACATTTTTCCAGCGATGGATTTTTTAACCGCTTCTAATAGAAAGGGCTTAGGAGATAAAGTTGAACTATTTGATAATGGGGTTTTAAACGCTGAGGGAAAAAATGTAGTTGTCATAGGAGGAGGAGACACCGCAATGGATTGTGTAAGAACCTCAGTAAGACAAAAAGCAAAATCAGTAAAATGTTTATATAGAAGAGATAGAGAAAATATGCCTGGATCTGCTAGGGAAGTAGGTAATGCAATTGAGGAAGGGGTAGAATTTGTTTGGCTAACTAGTCCAAAAAGTTTTATTGGTGACACAAAGGTAAAATCAGTAGAAGTTAATAAAATGAAGTTAGGTGATCCTGATGTTTCTGGAAGAAGAAGACCAGAAGTTCAAAAGGGATCGGAATATAAAATACCAGCTGATCTAGTAATTAAATCCTTAGGTTTTGACCCAGAAAATTTACCAAAATTATTCAATGCAGAAAAATTATCAATTTCCAAGTGGGGAACGATAAAAATTAATTTGAAAACTATGCAAACGAATTTAGATGGTATATTTGCAGCGGGTGATATAGTTAGAGGTGCATCTTTAGTGGTTTGGGCAATCAGAGATGGAAGAGATGCAGCAGTTCAAATAGAAAAATACTTAAAGTCTAAATTGAATAAAAATAAATCTGAGGCAGCAGCTTAGATGAAAAATTATAAAAAAAATAAACTCCTCTTAGAACAAACACATAATTATAGTTCAAATATGGAGCACGATGCTTGTGGAGTTGGATTAATAGCATCAACAAATGGAAAAAAATCAAGAAAAATTGTAGAATATGGTATTGAAGCACTTAAGGCTATCTGGCATCGTGGTGCAGTAGATGCCGATGGAAAATCTGGTGATGGAGCAGGAATTCAGATTGAAATAGCACCTGATTTTTTTAAAGAAAAAATTTTGGCAACTGGTCACTCACCAGATGATAATAAAAGAATTTGTGTCGGAATGGTTTTTCTGCCGAGAACAGATTATACAGAACAAGAAAAGTGTAGAGAAATCGTAGAGTCAGCCCTGCTTGAGGAAAATTACTATATATATGGATGGAGACAAGTACCAATTAATCCAAGTGTGCTTGGTAAAACAGCAGATCAGAGCCGTCCTGAAATCGCTCAAGTAATGTTTAAAAAAAACGAGGATTTATCAACCAATGAACTTGAGAGAAATCTTTTTGAAACTAGAAAAAAAATTGAAAAAAACGCAAGAGAAAATCAACTTAACAATTTTTATATATGCTCATTCAGTTCAAGATCTATTGTTTATAAAGGAATGTTTCTCGCCGAAATGTTGTCAGAATTTTACTTGGATCTTAATGATAAAAAATTGACCTCAAGATTTGCTGTATTTCACCAAAGATATTCAACTAATACATTTCCAAGCTGGGATCTGGCTCAACCGTTTAGAACCCTAGCTCACAACGGAGAAATCAATACCCTTAGGGGAAATATTAACTGGATGAAAATTCACGAACAAGATATGTCAAGCTCACTTTTTAAGGATGTCAAAAATCTTAAGCCAGTAATCTCTAGCTCATCTGACTCAGGTGCATTAGATAATGTATTTGAATTGCTCGTACACTCAGGAAAGTTAGCTCCTTTAATAAAGCTAATGATGATACCGGACTCTTGGTCAAAAAGAAGTAAAACACTGCCCAAAAGCCACCAGGATTTATTTAATTTTTTAAACAGTACTATCGAACCATGGGACGGACCAGCCGCCATTTGCGCAACTGATGCTAAGTGGGTTTTAGCTGCTTCTGATAGAAATGGATTAAGACCTCTGCGTTATTCAATAACATCTGATGATTTATTTTTTGCGGGATCAGAAACAGGTATGATTAAAATTCCAGAAGAAAAAATAATTGAAAAAGGGAAACTAGGACCAGGACAAATCATAGCAATAGATTTAAAAAAAGGTAAGATTTTTAAAGACAGAGCGATCAAAGATTTATTAGCTAAGGATTATAAGAAATATAATAAACAAATAATTGATTTGGAAAGTAAAATTTCAGCAGAAAATGAGAAACCAAATTTCGTAAGTGAAGAATTAAGAAAAAGACAATATCTTTCTGGTTTAAGCATTGAAGATTTAGAATTAATACTTCATCCTATGGCTGAAGAAGGAAAGGAAGCGTCAGGATCTATGGGAGACGATACCCCGGTTGCGGTATTATCTAGCCACTTTAGACCAGTATCTCATTATTTTAGACAAAATTTTAGTCAGGTTACCAATCCTCCAATTGACTCATTAAGAGAAAATAAAGTTATGAGTTTAAAGACCAGATTTGGAAACCTAGGAAATATTTTAGATTTTGATAATTTAACTCAGGAGAATATCTACGTTTTAGATAGCCCGATACTATCCAATTCTCAATTTAAAAAGTTTAAAAAGTTTTTTTCGAAAAAAATTAAAGTAATTGATTGCACTTTTGATATTTCATCCTCTTTAAGAAATAGAATCGAACGTATAAGAAAAGAAGCAGAGACTTCAGTAAGAGAAGGGAGCACTTGCTTAATTTTATCGGATAGAGATATAAGTAATGATAAAGCCAGCATACCTAGTATTTTAGTTGTGGGCGCAGTTCATTCTCATCTTGTTAAACTTGGTTTAAGGGGTTATTGCTCCTTAAATGTTGAATGCTCGGATGCATTAGACACACATTCATTTGCTGTATTAATCGGAGTTGGTGCAACAACAGTAAACCCGTATTTGGCTATTGATAGCATTCATCAGAGATACGAAAAAAAATTGTTTGGTAAATCTGATTTTGAAAGTTGTGTTAAAAAATTTAAAAAATCAATTGACGCTGGATTACTTAAAATAATGTCTAAAATGGGCATATCAGTGATAAGTTCTTATAGGGGTGGCTGTAATTTTGAAGCCGTAGGACTTAGCAGAGCCATTGTTGCTGACTATTTTCCAGGAATGTCATCAAGGATATCCGGTATAGGTGTCATAGGAATTGAGAAAAAGATAAAGGAATTACATGCAAAATTTAACTCTAAAAATGTTTTCACATTGCCTATTGGCGGTCTTTATAGATACAGAAAAAGTGGTGAAGATCATCAATATCAAGGAAGACTAATTCATCTCTTACAAAACGCTGTCGGGAATGGATCATATGAGCAGTATAAAAAGTATTCCGCAGGCATACACAACTTACCGCCTATAAACTTAAGAGATTTATTAGAATTTAAAAATACAAAAGATAAAATAGATTTAAATGATGTAGAACCGATAGAAGAAATATTAAAAAGGTTTGGAAGTGGAAGTATGTCCCATGGCGCTTTGTCAGCAGAGGCGCATGAAACTTTAGCAATTGGAATGAATAGAATAAAAGGAGCATCTTGCAGTGGAGAAGGGGGCGAAGATGCAAAAAGATTCCAAGCTCAACCTAATGGAGATAGTGCAAACTCAAGAGTAAAACAAATTGCTTCAGCTAGGTTTGGTGTTACAGTAGATTATCTTAATAATGCTAACGAAATAGAAATTAAAATCGCGCAAGGCGCAAAGCCAGGCGAGGGAGGTCAATTACCTGGTTTTAAAGTAACTGATGAAATTGCAAAATTAAGACACTCAACTCCTGGCGTAACCTTAATCTCACCTCCTCCGCATCATGACATTTATTCAATTGAAGATTTAGCTCAATTAATTTACGATTTGAAGCAAATCAATCCTGGCGCAAGAGTAGGAGTAAAGTTAGTGGCCTCAACGGGTATTGGAACAATTGCAGCTGGTGTTGCAAAAGCAAAAGCAGATATAATCTTGATTTCTGGACACTCAGGCGGAACGGGAGCTAGTCCACAAACGAGCATTAAATACGCAGGCATACCTTGGGAGATGGGACTTACAGAGGCTAATCAGGTTTTAACTTTAAATAACCTAAGACATAACGTTACTTTGAGAACTGATGGGGGGTTAAAAACAGGTAGAGACGTTATAATTGCAGCTATGATGGGCGCCGAGGAATATGGGATGGGCACATCTTCTCTCGTAGCAATGGGCTGTATTATGGTAAGACAATGTCACTCAAATACTTGCCCTGTTGGAGTTTGTAGCCAAGATGCTTCTTTAAGAGAAAAATTTTCTGGCACTCCGGAAAAGGTTGTTAATCTATTTAAATTCGTGGCTACTGAAGTGAGAGAAATCCTCGCTTCACTTGGATTTAAGTCAATCAATGAAATCATTGGCAGGACTGATTTATTAACTCAAGTAAATAAAGGCGCATCAAACCTAGATGACTTAGATCTCAATCCTCTACTTGTTCAAGCTGACCCTGGTGAAAATTTAAGATATTGCAAAGATAATCATATAAATGAAGTACCAGACACTTTAGATGAAAAAATTTGGTCAGAAATTAAAAATAAAATAGATGCAAAAAATAAAAATTATTATGAATATTCAATAGAAAATACTTTTAGATCAGTAGGGACAAGATTATCTCATCACATATATAAAAAGTTTGGTAATGAAAAACTTACTGATGACACAATTAACATAAAGTTAAGTGGTTCAGCAGGGCAATCACTAGGAGCTTTCCTTACCAAAGGTATAAGTTTAACTGTTGAGGGAGATTGTAATGACTATGTTGGTAAAGGCTTGTCAGGCGGAAAAATCATTGTGAAGCCATCATTAAAAAGTAATTTGTCATCAGTTGATAATACAATAATTGGTAATACTGTTTTGTATGGGGCGACATCTGGGAAACTTTACGCGTCTGGCCAAGCAGGTGAAAGATTTGCAGTTAGAAATTCTGGAAGTTTTGCTGTTGTAGAAGGTTGTGGTGCTCATGGATGTGAATACATGACAGGCGGTACTGCAATAATTTTAGGTAAAGTCGGGGACAATTTTGGAGCAGGTATGACTGGCGGCATGGCATTTATTTACGATATAAGTGATGATTTTGAAAAAAAAGTAAATCCTGCTTCAATAATTTGGCAAAAAGTCGAAACCGACTTTTGGAAAAAATTTTTAAAGGAAAATTTAAATGAATTTTTTCAAAAAACTGAGTCAAAAATAGCAAAAAAAATATTAGATAATTTTGAAATCGAGATAAAAAATTTTAAACAAGTTTGTCCAATAGAAATGTTAGATAAGCTCGAAAACCCTATCAGCTTAAAATCTCATATAAAAAAGGCAGTTTAATGAATAGGATAAAAATTTTTTGCTTTGGGTTTGGCCAAGTCGCAAAAGGTTTTTTACAAAAAATTAGTAAAGAAAAAGTTCAATTTGATTTTAGTGGGACATCGACTAAACCAAGCAACGATATAAGACACAACGACTTTAATATTAAACTATATCAATTTAACAACGATTCTTTTGATACTGATTTAATATCGAAACTTGAAGAAGCTAAATTTATTTTAATATCGATCCCGCCAATTAATGGAGAGGACATCGTAATTAAAAAATTTAAAAATGTTTTAAAAAAAGCTAACAAATGTAATTGGATAACTTATCTTTCCGCTACAAGTGTTTATGGAAATCATAATGGTGCTTGGGTCAATGAAAACAGCAACACTAATCCAACCTCTAAAAACGGTATTCATAGACTAAACGCTGAAAATTCATGGAAAGAATTTTCAGAAAAAAATAATCTTCCTTTACAAATTTTTAGACTGGCGGGAATATATTCAAATGAATTTAATATTTTGAAAAGACTACTACATGGCAATGTACAAATAGTTGACAAGAAGAATCATTTTTTTTCCCGTATTCATGTTGAGGATATAGCTAATATTTTATTCGAGTCTATGAAGAAATTTAATAACAGAGAAACTTATAATATTTGCGATGATAAGCCCGCTTCACAAAATGAAGTAGCTGCTTACGGGGCTAAATTACTAGAATTAGAAAAACCTAAACCAGTAAAATTAGATGAAATAGAAAGTGAAATGTTGAAAAATTTTTACAAGGACTCAAAAAAAGTCGATAATAAAAAAATGAAAAGTTTTTTTAATTATAAATTGAAATATCCAACTTACGAAGAGGGACTAAACTATATTTTCAATAATATTGTTTAATTCTCTAATTATTCTTTTCAGGGGATTTTTGTTTGATAGGCTATGATCACCATTTTTAATTACCACTAACTTTCTTTTTGCTTTAGTGAATAGAGTGAGAATTTTTTGTGAAAAGGATACAGGCACAAGTTCGTCTTTATTCCCGTGGATCATGGTAACATCAATTTTAAACCTTATCTTTTTTGAAAAAACTTTATTTTTTCTACCATCTTTAATCAATTGATAAGTAATAGGGTATTCATATTGTTTCTGTCTATTTTTTGAGTCACCATGTTTAATTATACTCACACCTTTCTGTATTATTTCTTTTTTAATTTTTTTTGTAAATTTTTTCCACATTAATCTCTCAAGAAATTCAGGGGCTGATCCTATCCCTATAAAACCTTTAATTCTATTTTTAAAATATTTAAATTGATTCAAAGAAATCCATGCGCCCATACTTGAGCCGATAAGAACAAAATTGTTTTTTTTTACAATTTTTTTAATTAATCTTTTGGCATCATTTGACCATTCAGTAATATTTCCTTTAGTAAATTCTCCCGATGATTTGCCATGGCCAGAATATTCTAAAGCTATAAAACCAATTTTTTTTCTGATGGCGTATCTCCTGAAAGCTTGCGGTTTTTTACCATCAATATCGGACATAAAGCCCGGAAGAAAAACAATATAGAGTCCCTTTCTTCTATAATTGTGAATAATTCTAAGTTTTTTTGTTTTTGATAACTTTATGTAATTATATTTTTTCATCTACTTAGTCTTTAAGTTGTCTGATAATGTAATAATTAACATATGTCATCAAAAATTAGAGTTTTACAAGTGATACCCAAACTTGGTTTTGGCGGTGCCGAGACCGGGTGTTATGATCTTGCTCATTATTTATCAGAAAAAGATTGTAAGTCATATATCATTACTAGCGGCGGGGAGCTTTTGAAATACGTAAAAAAAAATAAAGTAAAAGTTTTTAAATTACCCGTTCATAGCAAAAACCCGCTTCTTATATTTATGAATTTTATTTTAATCAGTATTATCGTGTTATTTTATAATATAAACATTATTCATGCACGTAGTAGAGCACCGGCCTGGTCTTGCTATTTTTCATGCATTATTACGAGAAGAATTTTTGTAACCACATTTCATGGTACTTACAGCTTTAACAATAAATTAAAAAAATTTTATAATAGCATAATGCTAAGATCAAAATTGATTATTGCTGGATCAAATTTTATATTTAATCATATAAATGAAAACTATCTGGATTACTTAAATCCCAAAAACAAGTTGATGGTAATATTTAGGGGAATTAATTTAGATTATTTTAGCAAAAAGAATATATCTGAAAAGAAACTATCTATACTTAAGTCTGATTGGAGAATTGTTGAATCAAGCGTAAAAATTCTATTACCTGGAAGACTTGTTTCATGGAAGGGCCATGAAAAATTTATAGAAGCTCTAAATATTTTAATACAAGATTATAGCAACCCAAATTTTCAAGCTATTATTTTAGGCTCTGATAGAGGAATAAAAGTTTATAAAAAAAAACTTCTAGACTTAGTGCAAAGATATAATTTGAATAAAAGAATTGCTTTTATTGAAAGTTTAAGGGAAATGCCATTAGCTTATTCTATTGCTGATATTGTTGTCTCTAGTTCTACTAGACCTGAAGCTTTTGGAAGGATAGCTGTAGAAGCCCAAGCAATGGAGAAGCCAGTTGTGGCTAGTAATATTGGAGGTTCAAAGGAGACAATTTTGAACAAAAAATCTGGTTTTTTATACGAGTATAATGATCCAAGAGATTTAGCAAAGATACTTAATACTTTAATGGAGAAAGATAAAGATACATTGAATTCAATTGGAATCGAGGGTAGAAAAAACGTATCAAAAAAGTTTGATGTTGAAAAAATGTGTAATACTACTTTTACAGAGTACAAAAAACTATTAAATTAAAAAAATGGCTGAGATTAAATTATTAGATGGAAAAAAAATTAAATTTTCTAATTCAATTAATGGTTTTGAATTATCAAAAAAAATAAGCAAATCTTTGGAAAAATCCGCGCTAATTATGGAAGTGGATGGAAAACTAAAAGATCTAAGTTTTGAAATAAAAAAAAACTCAAAAGTGAGAATTATTACCTCAAAAGATAAAGAGGGTCTCGAAGTAATCCGACATGATGCGGCGCATATAATGGCAATGGCCGTGCAAGAACTATTTCCCGGAACCCAAGTAACAATTGGACCCGTCATAGAAAATGGTTTTTATTATGACTTTGCAAGAAAAGAAGCTTTTACTGAAGATGATTTAAAAAAGATTGAGAAGAGAATGTCTGAAATAATTGACAGAGATGTCAAAACTAAAAGAGAAGTTTGGAAAAGAGAAGCAGCGATAGAGCACTTTAAAAAAATTGGTGAAAAATATAAGGCTGAAATCATAAAAAGCATACCAGAGAATGAAGAATTATCTATTTATCATCATGGAGAAACTTGGCATGATTTGTGTAGAGGTCCTCATTTAGTATCCTCTGGTAAAATTGGAAAAGCCTTTAAACTTACAAAAGTTTCCGGAGCTTACTGGAGGGGTGATTCTAATAATGAGATGTTACAAAGAATTTATGGAACATGTTGGGAAAATAAAAAAGATTTAGATAATTATCTAACTAGACTTGAAGAAGCTGAAAAAAGGGATCATAGAAAACTTGGAAAAGAGATGGATTTGTTTCATTTTAGAGAGGAAAGTCCTGGAGCAGTTTTCTGGCATGAAAAGGGGTGGTATTTATTTCAAAGATTAGTTGAGTACATGAGAATGAAGCAAAGACTAGCTGGTTACCGTGAGATAAACACACCAGAATTACTGGATAAATCACTATGGGAAAAATCTGGACATTGGGATAAATTTGGTGAACACATGTTCACATCTGAAACACCAGATGAAAAAGTCTTCGCCGTAAAACCAATGAATTGCCCAGGATGTGTCCAAGTATTTAATCAGGGATTAAAAAGTTACCGTGATTTACCTTTGAAATTATCAGAGTTTGGAAAAGTTCATAGATACGAACCCTCAGGAGCGTTACATGGTTTGTTAAGAGTGAGGGCTTTTACCCAAGATGATGCCCATATTTTTTGTACTGAAGATCAAATTACTGATGAAAGTATAGCCGTAACCAAACTTATTATTGAAATTTACAAAACTCTTGGTTTTAAAAATATAATTTTAAAATACTCTGATAGACCTGAAAAAAGAGTTGGCACAGATAAAATCTGGGATAAATCTGAGGCAGCTTTATTAGACGCAGTAAAAAAATCAAAATTAAAATACGAAATTAATAAAGGGGAGGGAGCTTTCTATGGTCCTAAAATTGAATTTGTTTTAAGAGATGCAATTGGTAGAGACTGGCAATGCGGAACTCTTCAGGTTGATTTAAATTTGCCAGAGAGACTAGGTGCAACTTTCGTTGACAAAGATGGAGTGAAAAAGACACCGGTAATGCTTCATAGAGCATTATTTGGTTCTATAGAGAGATTTGTTGGAATTCTCATCGAGCATTATGCTGGCAAATTGCCAATATGGTTGTCGCCTACACAAGCAGTAGTATTACCGATATCTGAAGAAAACAATTCTTATGCAAAAAAGGTCTTTGAAGATTTATTCAAAGAAGGTATAAAATGTGAAGTGGATTTAAAAAATCAAAAAATTAATTATAAGATAAGAGAACACTCTTTATCAAAAATACCAATTATACTAATTTGTGGCAAAAAAGAAGAAACTAACGACACTATTACAGTTAGAAGATTAGGCTCAGAGAAACAAGAAACTTTGAAAAGAAAAGAATTTACACAACATATGATAAAAAATAACAAGCTTCCTTTAAATTAAGTGCCTAACGCAAAACCTTATTTTCATAGAAAACCAAAATCTCACGGACCAAGGTCTAACGAGCGGATTAGGGCCTTAGATGTTCAAGTCATTGGCAGCGAAGGAAACAATTTGGGCGTTCTCCCTCTTAAAAAAGCAGTAGAGATGGCGAGAGAAGAGGGTTTAGATTTAATTGAAATCTCACCAAATGCAAACCCACCTGTTTGTAAAATAATGGACATGGGTAAGTATAAGTATGATTTGCAAAAAAAAGCTAACTTGGCTAAAAAAAAACAAAAAATTGTTTCTTTAAAAGAGATTAAGTTAAGGCCAGTCACTGAAATACACGACTATAATTTTAAAATAAAAAATGCCAAAAAATTTATTTCGAAAGGAGATAAAGTTAAGTTTACCGTAAGGTTTAAAGGAAGAGAAATGCAACACGTTGATTTAGGAAAAAAATTGATGGATAGGATTATAGCGGATGTAAAAGATATTGGTAAAGTTGAAACAAGCCCAAAATTTGAGGGGAAACAAATGATAATGGTGATTCAACCCGTCTAACCCAAGTAAAAACATCTTGTAAAGACAATACATTAATTATATAAAACCGAATTACTTATGCCAAAATTAAAAACAAAAAGTTCAGCAAAAAAAAGATTTAAAATTTCAGCTTCTGGTAAAGTTGTTATGCCGCAAGCAGGTAAAAGACATGGAATGATCAAAAGAACTAATTCGCAAATCAGAAAACAAAGAGGCACTACAATTATGTCAAAACAAGACTCAAAAATTGTAAAATCATACATGCCTTATAATTTAAGAGGTTAAAATGTCGAGAACTAAACGAGGAGTTACAAGCAGATCGAAGCATAAAAAAGTTTTTAAAGCTGTAAAAGGTCAATACGGTAGAAGAAAAAATACAATCAGAGTTGCAAGACAGGCTATGGAAAAAGCTATGCAATATGCCTACAGAGACAGAAGAGCAAAAAAAAGAGAATTTAGATCATTGTGGATACAGAGAATTAATGCCGGCGTTAGATCGGAAGGCATGACTTATTCTCGTTTTATCAACGGGCTTGCAAAGTCAAAAATTAAACTTGACCGTAAAGTGTTGGCAGAATTAGCCTATAATAATCCCGAAGTTTTCAAATCTATCGTAAAAAAAGTTCAATCCTCCCTTAATTAATCAAGGTCTTTAATTTTTGTTCATAGTACAGTAAGAATCAAATTAATGAATGATTTAAATATTATATTAACAAATTTCACAGAAAAATTTTCTAAAATTAATTCAAAAGATGAATTACAGAATTTAAAGTCTGAGTTTTTCGGAAAAAACGGTAAAATTACTCAACAATTTAAAATCTTAGGATCCCTTGATCCAGAAAAAAAGAAGGAATTTGCATCTAGTCTAAATAGAATAAAAAGCGATTTGATGGAAAAAATTGAGCAAAAAAATATTGAAATTGGCAACAATGAAATAAATGAAAAATTAAAAAATGAAAAAATTGATGTAACATTACCAATAAGACCTTATCAACAAGGTAAAATTCATCCAGTATCTCAGGTTATTGATGAAATTTCCTCGATATTTTCTGAAATTGGGTTTTCAGTCGCAGAAGGTCCAGACGTGGAGTCAGAGTATAATAACTTTACTGCATTAAATACCCCAGAAGATCATCCAGCCAGAGATATGCATGATACATTTTATTTAGAAAAAAATAAAAAGATTTTGTTAAGAACACATACTTCTCCAGTGCAGATAAGAACAATGATGAATGGAAAACCTCCTTTTAAAATTATCGTACCCGGTAGAACTTATCGATGTGATAGTGATCAAACCCACGCACCCATGTTTCATCAACTAGAAGGTCTTCATATCGACAAGAATATTACAATGGGTCATTTAAAAGGTTGTTTAGATTATTTTATTAAGGAATTTTTTGAAGTAAAAAATGTAAAGATGAGGTTTAGGCCAAGTCATTTTCCATTTACAGAACCTTCAGCAGAGGTAGATATCGGTTACAGAATTGAAGATAATAAAATTATAATAGGAGAGGGAGATAAATGGTTAGAAATTCTAGGCTGTGGAATGGTTCATCCAAACGTTCTTAAAAATGTAAAAGTAGATGAAAAAAAATATCAGGGGTTCGCCTTTGGAATTGGAATTGACCGTCTTGCAATGCTTAAATACGGCATAAATGATTTAAGAGCTTTTTTTGAAACAGACTATCGTTGGTTAAGTCATTTTGGATTTGACCCTTTAGATGTCCCGACAAACTATAGAGGTTTAAGTAAATGATTATAACTATTCCTTGGCTTAAAGAACATCTCAAAACTAAAGCTAATCAAAAAGAAATAATTGAAAAACTTACGAGTGTAGGTTTAGAAGTTGAGGGAGATAAAGAGAGTCCAGAAAAGCTAAATGAATTTAAAATTGCTAAAATTATTAGAGTGGAGAAGCACCCCAATGCTGATAAATTAAAAGTTTGTGATGTAAGGATCGGTTCAAATAAAATATTAAGAGTAGTTTGTGGAGCCCCTAATGCTAGGGAAGGATTGATAACGGTTTATGCTCCGCCAGGTTCAATAATTCCCAAAACAAAATTTAAAATAAAGATAGCTAAAATCAGAGGCGTAGAATCCAAAGGGATGCTTTGCTCTGAAAATGAACTTAACTTATCTAAAGAAAGTGAGGGAATAATTGAACTTAAAAACCAGGAAAATGAAATCGGAAAAAATTATTTTAGAAAAAAATCAGAAAAAGCTATAGAAATTTCAATTACTCCAAATAGAGCTGACTGTTTAGGTGTTAGAGGAATAGCGAGAGATCTCTCATCGTCTGGAATTGGAAATTTGATACCATTAAAAAAAATAAGATTAAAACAATCTACAAAACATTTGATAAAAACTTCAATTAATAAAGATCCTAAACAAGGATGTTTAACTTTTGGCAGTTGTTACATAAAAGATATTACCAATAAAGAAAGTCCAGATTGGTTAAAAAATAAACTTCTTGCGATTGGATTAAAACCTATTTCAGCAGTAGTTGATATTACTAATTATGTAATGTTTGACCTAAATCGTCCTTTACACGCATATGATGCAGACAAAATCGATAGAGAAATAATCGTAAGAAACGCGAAAGAAGGAGAAGAGTTTGAAGCTCTGGATAACAAAAAGTATAAATTAAAAAAAGGAATGTGTGTCATTACCGATAAATCAAGCGTTCTAGGACTTGGCGGCATAATTGGTGGAACTAAAACATCGACTGAACTTGATACAAAAAATATTCTTCTGGAGTCAGCTTATTTTTTACCATCCTCAATTAGGAAAACAGCCCGTGACTTGATGATTGACTCAGATGCTAAATATAGGTTTGAAAGAGGCATAGATCCTAACTCTGTTATAGATGGATTAAAGGTTGCTACCGAACTAATAGTCAAAATATGTGGAGGTCAAGCTAGTAAATTCGTCGTTTCTGGAAAAAATTCACAAAAAAAAAATATCATTAATTTTGAAATTGATAAATTTAAAAATTTGATTGGGGTACCTATTTCTGTAAATGAAGTTTACAAAATATTTTCATCTTTAGGATTTAGATTTAAAAAGGGAAAAAAAGATTTAAAAGTTGAAGTCCCCTCGTGGAGACCTGATATAAATTTAGATGTGGATTTAATTGAGGAATTAATAAGAATTAAAGGTTTTAAAAACATAAAACTTGTTGAACCTGAAAGAAAACGACAACACGAAACATTAAACTTTAAACAAAAATTATTCCATTTATCGCAAAGATCTCTTGCATCAAAAGGATTCCTCGAAGCGGTAACTTGGTCATTCACAGACTCAAGAATTGATAAACAATTCACTTTGGGAGAAAAAGAAATTAAAATTTTAAATCCTATTTCTTCTGATTTAAATGTTTTAAGAAGATCAATATTTTCAAATCTCGCAATATATTTAAAAAAAAATCAAGATAGAGGCTATGAGGATATTTCTTTGTTTGAAATAGGTCCAATATTTTTTGGATCAAATCCTGGAAATCAGCAAATTGTAATTGGAGCTTTAAAATCTGGTAAAGTTAGTAGAAAGAGTTGGATTGAAAAAGAAAGAAATATAGACGTGTTTGATATTAAAAGTGATGTAATTAAAACATTAATTGAACTCGGAGTGTCAGGAGAAAATCTTTTTGTAAGCGACGGCACTAAACAATGTTACCATCCAGGTAGATCAGGTAAAATAAATTTAAAATCTGGGAATGGTCCCCTATTAGCTTATTTTGGTGAGATGCATCCTGCAATTGTCAAAAAATTAGATTTTAAGGAACCCAATATCTATGGGTTAGAGATTTACTTAAAAAATATACCTGAACCAAATAAAAAAATTAGACAAACTAAAAAAAGTTTCCAATCCTCAGATTTTCAAAAATCTGAGAGAGATTTTGCTTTTGTAATAGATAAAGGATTTAAAATTGGGCAACTTGAAAAAATGATAAAAGAAATCGATAATTCTGTAATTCAAAATGTTAATATTTTTGATATTTTTGAGGGAGGGAGCATTCCTGGCGATAAAAAATCAGTCGCCATTAATGTTACACTTCAGGCAAATGACAAAACTTTGAGTGAGAAAGATTTAGATCAAATAAGTAAAAAAATCATTGATGAAGTAAAAAATAAAACTGGCGCTACAATTAGGTCCTAAATGTCTGATATAAAAAGAATTCGTAATTTTTCTATAATTGCGCATATTGATCATGGAAAATCTACCATTGCTGATAGAATTATACATAAATGCGGAGGATTATCAGATCGAGAAATGAAACAACAAGTCTTAGATTCTATGGACATAGAGAGGGAACGAGGCATTACAATAAAAGCTCAAACTGTGAAACTTAAATATAAATCAAAGGACGGGAACGAATACATATTAAATATCATCGACACCCCAGGACACGTTGATTTTGGTTATGAGGTAAGTAGATCTCTATCTGCTTGCGAAGGTTCTTTGCTAATAGTAGATAGCACTCAAGGAGTCGAGGCTCAGACTTTAGCGAATGTTTATCAAGCTTTAGAGATTAATCACGAAGTAATTCCAATTCTCAATAAAATTGATCTACCTGCATCAGATATTGAAAAAACCAAAAAAGAAATAGAAGACGTTATCGGGATAGATACAGCTAATGCTATACCCTGCTCAGGAAAAACTGGTGAAGGGATTGATAGTATATTAGAAGCAATAGTAAATAATCTTCCTGCTCCAAAAGGAAAAAAAGATGAAAAGCTCAAATCTTTATTAGTTGATAGTTGGTATGATAGTTATCTCGGAGTCGTAATCTTAGTTCGCGTTGTAGATGGCAAAATTAAAAAAAACATGAAAATTAAACTAATGTCTAATGATCAAGAGTATATTATTGAAAAAGTAGGTATTTTCACCCCAAAGCCATCAGATATAGACGAACTTAATTCTGGAGAGATTGGCTTTATTATCACAGGCATTAAGTCTTTATCTGAAACAAAAGTCGGTGATACAATTTGTGATGCTAATAATCCTATAGACTCCCCATTACCTGGATATAAACCTAGTAAACCAGTTGTTTTTTGCGGTTTATTTCCGATGGATAGTTCGGAATATCAAAAACTTAAAGACGGTTTGGCTAAGCTCAAGCTAAATGATGCGAGTTTTTCATATGAACCTGAGTCATCAAGTGCTTTAGGCCTGGGTTTCAGATGTGGTTTTTTAGGATTACTTCACTTAGAGATTATCACCGAAAGACTAGAGAGAGAATTTGATGTAAATCTAATCACGACAACACCTGGTGTTATATATAAAGTTCACAAAATTAAAGGTGAAATCATTAATCTACAAAATCCGACAGAAATGCCCGACCCATCTCAAATAACCAAGATTGAAGAGCCTTGGATTAAGTCAACAATAATAACCCCGGATGAATATTTAGGGTCAATTATTAAAATTTGTCAGGATAAAAGAGGAATTCAGACAAACCTAAGCTATTCGGGTAATCGGGCAGTTTTGTCTTATGATCTACCTTTAAACGAAGTTGTGTTTGACTTTAATGATCGCTTAAAATCTGTTTCAAGTGGTTATGCTAGTTTTGATTATGAAATTTCAGCATACAGAGAGGGTGATCTAGTAAAATTAGGAATATTAGTAAATGATGAGCCTGTAGATGCACTAGCTATGATTATTCATAGAGACTTTGCTCAAAAAACAGGAAGACAAGTTTGCGAAAAACTTAAGGATTTAATTCCTAGACACAATTTTATGATACCTGTTCAGGCAGCTATTGGTGGAAAGATTATCGCGAGAGAGTCAATTAAAGGTTTTAAAAAAGACGTTCTTACAAAAATTCATGGGGGAGGAGCTGGTGATCGAAAAAGAAAACTACTTGAAAAACAAAAACGTGGTAAAGCGAGATCTAAACAATTTGGTAAAGTTGAAATACCGCAAGAAGCGTTTATAGGCGTTTTGAAAATTAATAAAGAGACTTAATGTTCAAAAAAAAAATTTTAGTTATAGGTGGCACTGGATTTATCGGATCTAATTTAATTTCTAATTTATCTTTTAAAAACTACAAAATATTCTGTGTATCTAGAAAGAGAGTCAATCAGAAAAAAAATAAAAAGATTAAATACATATACGCAGACCTCACCGTTAAGAGACAAATTTTAAATAAATTAAATGATGATTTCGATATTATAGTTAATTTGCTTGGTGACTCTCTAGGTAATCAAGTAAGAAAACAAAACTTTAAAAGATTATTAAAATATCAGAAAACAAGCATGAATCTTATTGATTTTTTTTCAAAAAAAAAAATTTCGAAGTTTATTCAAATAGGTAGTGCTGCAGAATATGGCTCTTCATTTGTTGCTAGAAAAGAAAACTCAAATTGTAAGCCAACATCTCTTTATGGTAGATCAAAATTAAAAGTTTCAAAATATCTCGTTCAAAAATCAAAGAAATATGATTTTACTGGGATAGTTCTAAGATTGTTCCAAGTTTATGGAAAGGGCCAAGAAAAAAGCAAGATAATTCCGTACATAATTGACAAAATTAAAAAAAATAAAAAATTTAATATATATTCAAAAAATTCAAAAAGAGATTTTTGCCATATTAATGATATTGTTAAAGCCATTATTTTAGTGATCAAAACAAATAAATTAAATACTTCAATTTTTAATGTTGCTTATGGCAGAAGTATATCAGTTGAAAGTTTAGTTGTAATGTTAATAAAAAAAATGCGCAAAGGAAAGGCTATTTTTAAAGACCCAAAAAAAAATGATGAAATTTTAATAAGTAAAGCAGATATCAAAAAGATTAAAAAAAATTTAGGCTGGGAACCTAAGATAGGTTTAAACAAAGGTTTAGATTTATTATTGAAAAAATGAAAGATAAAATTTGTATAATCACCAATGAGAAAATTTACGAGGAAAATCAAAAAAAATTTTGTGATAATATAGACATCAAATCCATACCCGAAGGACTGGAAAGTTTTTTTGACATTGTCCTAATAGGAAGAGGATCAAACCAAATTAGATCAAAAGAAATAAATGTTAAGAACGTAAGTGTTTCTAAAAACTTATTTGATTTATTTAAAAAAATTAAGAATAATTTTAAGGCAAAAAATCTAAAATATTTAGTGATATCAATTTCACCTTTTACATTCATGGCTATAATTTTTTTGAAATTATTTAGAAGAAAAGTTTTTTTGTATTTGAGAAGTGATGGATTTGAAGAATATAAATCAATCCTAGGTTTACCTGGACCATTAATCTATGGTTTAATGTTTTATATTTCTTCAATTATGTGTGATTTAATAGCCTGTAGAAAAAGAATCTTGAGGGGAAAAAGGGGGATAATCGTTCATCCATCACAGTTAAATGAAAATTGGAAAAAAAATATTTCAAAGCCCTCTTTGGATAAAGTTCAATTACTTTATGTAGGGAGAATTAGAGTAGAAAAGGGAATTTTTTCTTTATCAAAAATGATAGGTAACACAAATTTAAAATTGAGTGTTGTTACGTCAGAGATGATAACAAATTATAAAAATAGTTTTTCAAATATAGAGATTATAAATTTTAGAAATATTGATGACTCAATCATAAAATTTTATGATGAGTGTAATATTTTTATATTACCATCGTTCACGGAAGCACATCCACAAGTATTAGATGAAGCTTTGGCTAGAATGAGGCCAGTAATAGTATTTGATGAAATTTCCCACGTAGCAAGAGACAGAAAAGGAGTTTATATTGCTAATAGAAATTTGGAATCCCTAAATGAAAAAATAAAATTTATAATAAATAATTATACAAAAATACAAGAGGAGATAAAAGAGAACAAGCTTCCAAGTAAGAAAATTTTTATAAATCAAATGAAGAATATTTTTAGTAAAGAGATAAAATGAAAAAAAATATACAGATGATAATTTTATGTGGAGGCAAAGGGAGAAGAATGGGAAGATTGACACAAAAAATACCAAAGCCTTTAATTAAAGTTGGAAAAAAATCGATCCTCGAACACAAGATAGATTATTATAAAAGCCAAAAAATTCAAAATTTTATTTTTTGTCTGGGCTACAAATATAGGTTGATAGAAAAATTTTTACAAAAAAAGAAAGTAAAATCTGAAATTGTAAATTCAGGCATTAATGCCGGAATTTTAAAAAGAATTTATTCAACCAAAAAGTTTTTAAAAAATAATGTATTGATAAGCTACGGTGATACTTTGGCGCAAATAAATTTTAATTCTCTTGTGAGATCTCATGAAAATTCTAAACGTCTTATGACGCTTGTAGCAGCACCGATACAAAATCCTTTTGGACTTTTGTCTTGGAATAAAAAAAAACTAGTAACCGATTTTAATGAAAAGCCTATACTTAACCACTTCATTGGTTATGCTGTTTTAAATCCGAATATCTTCAAAATTTTGAGTAAAAATATAATTAACATGCCTGATGGAAAAGGAATGATAGAAGCTATTAAATTTTTAATCAAAAAAAAGCAAGTAAATATTTATACTTTTGAGGATCTGCAAGTTACAATTAACTCTCCTGAGGAATTGCAAAATGCTAAACTTAACTATAAGAAATACTTTACTTTAAATGAAAAATTTAAAAAATAAAAAGATATTAGTTACAGGTGGCGCAGGTTTTATAGGCTCACATCTTGTAAAAAGATTATTAAGCTATGGATCTAGAATTTATGTAACAGTAAAATATAATAGCGTTATAGATAACCCAAGAATAGTAAATGTTTGGGATAAATTAAATATTATTGAGACAGATCTAAGAAATACGGACTCTGTAAATGAATTATCAAAATATAATTTTGATCTAATTTTTCATTTAGCAGCATACAATCACGTTGGTGATAGCTTCAAGCATGTATTTGAAAATATTAACTCAAATTTAATGTCAACAATTAATTTATTAAATAGTGGTCCAAAATTTGAAAAATTTATTCACATTGGATCTTCAGAAATTTACGGCGAACAAAAGATTTTGCCGTTTAATGAAAAATCAAAACCTAATCCTATGTCTCCATATGGATTATCAAAATATGCGAGTGAGTTATTTGCTATTTTGAAATCAAAATATTCCAAGAAACAAATATTGTGTGTAAGACCTTTTAATACATTTGGGCCGTACCAAAGTGAAAAAGCAGTAATTCCTGAAATAATTCTAAAATGTCTTAATAGCCAAACAATAAAAACCACTGGTGGAAAACAAACTAGGGAATTTAACTTTGTAGATAATATAATTGACGGCTTACTTTTACTAAATAATAAAGTGAAAGAAAGTATTAGTCCTATTAATATAGGTAGTAATAAACCCATACCAATTAAAATTTTAGTAAAAAAGATACATAAATACTCTAATTCTAAATCTAAATTAAAAATTGGCTCATTAAATTACCGACCTAACGAAATTTGGAAAATGAGTGCGAACAATAAGACCATCTTAAACAAAGGGTGGAAACCAAAGATAAGCTTTGATGAGGGATTAAAAATCACAGTAGATTGGTATAAAAAATTTAATAACATATTCATTAAAAAGAATAGTAAGTTCCATCAAATGTAATGATTGGAAAAAAATCAAAAAAATTATTTAGAATTTTATTTAAATTTTTTCAATACTTTTTGATTAAGTTCTTAAGTTTTTTTACCGGAAAAAACTTTAAGATTATTCCTGCTTTAAATGAGATCAGAATCTCAAGGTTTGATTATTCTAAAAGCACGAGAAGATTAGTTTTTAGATTAGATAAAGATAAATTTGGTAAAATAATTTTTGATACTAGTTTGTTAAACTCAAAATTATGTAATTTGGGAAGTAAATTTGGAACAAACAAATCTAGCATTAATCTTAATGGCCCTAGAAGTAGTTTTACAGGTTTATATACTTTAATTCTATCAAACATGCGTAATAAAAAGATAAACTTTGCGGAAATAGGTGTTGAAAAGAATTCATCTATTAAAATGTGGAGAAGTTTTTTTCCGAAAGCAAAAATCTTTGCTTTTGATAATGATAAGAAAAAACTAAATATTGCTAAGAAACTTAAAATTAATAAAACATTTTATAATCAAATGGATGTAAAAAGCTCAAAGGACATAAGAAGTAAACTTGGAAAAATCAAAGGTAAGTTAGATGTTATTCTTGATGATAGCACACATATATTTGAGGATCAGATAAGAATTATAAAAAATAGTTATCAATTTTTAAAAAAAGATGGACTTATTATAATTGAGGATATTCATCGATTTAGGAAGGGATACGAGGAAGAAAGATATTTTAGAGAATTAAGAAAGATTAAAAAAAATTTTTTTGAAATAATTTTTTTAGAGAGCTATAACACTAATAATTTTACTGCTAATTGGCATAATGAGAAGATCTTACTTTTGGTAAAAAAATGAGAAAAAATATAATCTATCTATGTGACTCAGAAAAGAAACCAAGTGGTGGTGTTAAAGTTATATATCAACAGTCTAATGTTATTGATAGTTTAAAAAGTTTTAATTCTTTTGTTACACCTATAAAAAAAAAATTCGCAAGTAAACTACTTACATCACTTAAAAAAAAAATTAGGATTAATAGTCGCCAAAGTAGTGGCTGGCGTTACAAAGACATAACAGTAAGAAAAAATTATAAATCTCCTTGGTTCAATCAAAACATTAAGTTTAAAAATAATTTAGAATTTAACGAGTATAGTGATTTTGTTATTTTGCCAGAAATCTTTGCTCATTTTGCTGAGGAACTGCTAATAAAAAAAAATATTGCATATGCTATATTTGTTCAAAATCATTTTTCAATTTTTTCATCAAGTGAGAAAAATAAAATTTTAGCAGCATATAAAAATGCAAAATTTATTATATCAAATTCATCTATTGTAACAAAATCATTAAAAAAAAAATTTCCTACTTTAAGAAAAAAAATATTCAATATTATAATTTCAATTGATCAAAAAAAATTTAATTTATATTTGAATAAGAAAAACTTAATAAGTTATATGCCGAGAAAAAAAATTAAACAAAGTAAAAAAATAATTGAATTTTTAAGAAAAAAATTACCAAAAAATTGGAAATTAATAAAAATTGACAATGAAAAAGAAAAAGAAGTTGGTAATATTCTATCGAAATCTAAAATTTTTTTATCATTTTCTCATAACGAAGGTTTGGGTTTACCTCCCATAGAAGCCGCATTAGCTGGTAATAAAGTTATCGGGTTCATTGGAGAGGGTGGAAATGAATATTGGAAAAAACCAATTTTTTCAGAAGTTAATAAAAAAGAAAACTTCGAAACAGAGATAATTAAATTCTTAGGACAAAAAAATTTTTCAAAAAAAACTAAAAATCAAAGAAATTTTTTGAAAAAAAAATATTCAAAAATAAAAGAAAAACAGAGTATCTTAAATTTTTTGAAATTTGTTTGAAGGAGAGGTGGCCGAGTGGTTGAAGGCGCACGCTTGGAAAGCGTGTAAACGGGAAACCGTTTCGAGGGTTCGAATCCCTCTCTCTCCGCCATTCATTA
>MDTG01177022.1_pt1 | contig 83825 bp, 69 predicted proteins | sample 811421 | NCBI WGS metagenome assembly MDTG01 (sample SAMN05326645, study PRJNA326480) | marine metagenome | isolation source: seawater | place: Pacific Ocean: South East | collected 2011 | reverse complement strand
CGACAATGCCGAGAAGGCCAAGGCCGCCGGCGCCGACAAGGTCGGCGCGGAAGACCTCATGGAAGACATGCAGAACGGCAACCTCGATTATGACCGCGTGATCGCCACGCCGGACATGATGGGCGTCGTCGGCCGTCTCGGCAAGGTGCTGGGTCCCAAGGGCCTGATGCCGAACCCGAAGCTGGGCACCGTCACCCCGAACGTGGAGCAGGCCGTGAAGGACGCCAAGGGCGGCCAGGTCGAATTCCGCGTTGAAAAGCAGGGCATCATCCACTCCGGCATCGGCAAGCTGTCGTTCAAGGATGAAGACCTGAAGGCGAACTTCGAAGCGCTGACCCAGGCTATCGTCAAGGCTAAGCCCTCGGGCGCCAAGGGCAAGTACGTGCGCAAGGTGTCCGTCACCAGCACGATGGGCCCGGGCCTGAAGATCGACCTTTCGGAAGTCGAAGGGGCGTAACCCGCGCTCAAGTAGCGAAGCGGTAGCGCAAAAAGGGAAATCCCTTTCCTACGATAATGGTTTTGGCGAAAGGGCCGGGGAAGCAATTCTCCGGCCCTTTCTCTTTTTGCCAAGGTGTCTGCTAACGCATGGCGATGGAATACCGCCGCGATATCGATGGCCTGCGTGCCGTTGCCGTTCTGGCGGTGGTCCTGTGCCATGCCGGCGTGCCGGGATTTGCCGGCGGCTTCGTCGGCGTGGACGTGTTCTTCGTCATCTCCGGCTACCTGATCTGCGGCATCCTGGCGCGAGAGCTTGAAGCGGGCGACTTTTCGCTGGCGGGGGTCTACGAACGGCGCGTACGGCGCATCCTGCCGCCGCTGTTCCTGGTGATCGCGGCATGCTTCGCGCTCGGCTGGTTCCTGCTGCCGCCGCCCGCCTACCTCGACCTCGCACGCTCGGCGATCCCGGCGACGCTGTTCTGGTCGAACCTGCATTTCCGCAATGAAGGCAGTGACTACTTCGCCATCGATGCGGAATTCCAGCCGCTGTTGCACACCTGGTCGCTGGCGGTGGAGGAGCAGTTCTACATCGCCGTGCCGCTGGCCATGTGGCTGGTGTGGACGATAGGACGCCGCGCCGCCCTGCCAGCGGCGGTGCTGGCAACGGCAGCCTCCTTCGCCTGGAGCGTGCACATGGTGGATACGACGCCGACGGGCGCCTTCTACCTCATCCAGTCGCGCGCCTGGGAACTGGGCGTGGGTGCCGTGCTGGCACTTGGCGTTGCCCGCATTGCCCTGCCGCGCTGGCTGGCGGAGGCGGCGGGCGCGCTGGGCCTCGTCGCCATCGCCTACGCGACCTATGGTTACGACGGGACTACCCCCTTTCCCGGTGTGGCGGCGCTGGCCCCGGTGCTGGGCGCGGGGGCAATCGTCTGGGCCGGGCAGCATCATGCGACGCTGGCCAGCCGCCTGCTCTCCCGCGGCCCGATGGTGTGGGTGGGGCTCGTCTCCTACGCGCTCTACCTGTGGCACTGGCCCGCGCTGGTGCTGGCGCGGCACCTCTACGTCAGCGTCGAGATCCCGTTCCTCGGCACCTCGCTAGTCCTCGCCGCCTCGCTCCTGCTGGCCTGGATGAGCACGCGGTGGGTAGAGCAGCCCCTGCGGCGGCGCGGAGAGAAGGCCGTGATCGGGCGCAACGCCGCATTCGTGCTGGGCGGCCTTGCCGCGCTTGCAATCGTGGGCATCGCCAGCCTCGTGATCCGCAGCGAGGGCGCATGGCAGCGCGCTCCCGATGCACGCGCGGTTGTGGAGGAGGCGAGAATGCGCAGCGCGCTGGAAGAGCAATGCCGCGCAAGCTGGCGCGAGGCCGGGGTGCCTTGCGAATTCGGCGCGGCGGGCGAGGAGCCGCAGGTGCTGCTGTGGGGCGACAGCCACGCGGCTTCGCTCCTGCCCGGCCTCGATGACCTGCTGCGCGACAACGGCGTGACCGGAGCCGCTGCCGTCTCGACCGGCTGCCCGCCGCTGCCGGGCTTTCGCCGCGCGAAACACGGTGACGACATGGATTGCGCAGGCTTGAACGCCGCTGCCTTGCGCCTGCTGGAGAAGCGCCCCGGTGCTTATGGAACCGTCATCCTCAGTGCACGATGGATCACCCACATCACGCAGGCCAACGCGCCCGGCGAGGGCGGCAGCTACGATCCGCTGGTGTCGGTCCGGACGGGAGAGCCGGTAGCGGCGGACAGATCGGCGGAAGTGGTGGAACAAACGCTGGGCACCCTGGCCAGGCGGCTCACTGCCACCGGCAGGAGGGTCATCATCGTAGCCGGTATTCCCGAGCAGGGGCGCGATGTTCCCGGCCGCTATCTCGCGTCCCGCTTTGGCGGGCTGGCGGGGCTCGAACCGGTCCCTGTCTCCACTGTCATTACGCGTGAGGCTCCGGCCCGCGAGATCCTGCGCAGGCTGGACCAAAGGCCCGGTGTCACCGTTGTCGATCCCTTGGTAGCCATGTGCAATGCGGACTGCCCGGCGGAGCAGGGCGGCGTGTTGCTTTACCGCGATGGCGATCATCTAACGGTTTTCGCATCTCGCCTTCTTGTGCCTGAAATGCTCGGAATGGAGCTATTTCATACGCTTTATCAACATGATGAACGCGTTAATTAAACAAGTTACTATTGATATAATCTGCGACTTCTGTTCACTTGGCCTTCTCTGAGTCTCTTGGGGCAACGACGTCCCGGGACTTTCTCACAAAAGGGGACACCGGCCATGAATCGCGCATTCGTCACAAAACTCGCAGGCTCCATTTCTGTCGTCGCAGCTTCCGCCGTGCTGGCGCAAACCGCCATGCAGAGGGCGCCGGGAAAAACGCGGGCCTCAAGGTTCTGGACGAATCGGGCGTGGTGGTGACGGATGGGACCGAGATGTTGTTGCCACCGCCCGAGGGGGCCTACGACGCCATCGAGGACGTTACCGGCGTCGGCCAGATGGTGACGCAGCCCGATCGCAACTCGTTTGCCGTCGGCCTGTGCACCGGCACGCTCATCAACCCGCGCACGGTGATCTTCGCTGCCCACTGCGTGAACGATATCGCCGCCGAGGACTACGGTGCGGCCAGCGGCGGCGTGCCGATCAGCTTCGGCTTCAGCGCCGATAACCTGCCCGCTGCGCGTGACTGGCTGGGCGTGTTCGGCAACACGCCATACCAGTCGAACCCCGATCTCAACATCTACAACGTGGAACAGCTCTGGTACGATGAACGCTCGGTAGAGCTGGGCTTCCTCGAAGCCGATGTCGCGCTGGTCACGCTCGATACGCATGCCGACGGCGTGCCGACGTGGACGATGCTGTTTTCTCCGCTGACCGAGGAAACCCACGTCCTCATCAACGGTTACGGCCGTTCGGGAACCGGCTCCGCTGGCGATATCAACCCCGTTGATTTCCGTCGCCGGATTGCCGAAAACGTCGTCTCCGTACTCGGCTCGCTGAACGACCGGAACGAGTGGTTGTTCGGCCCCGGCGACTATGGCCTTCCGCAGAACCTCTACCAGACCGATTTCGACAGCCCCGAAGGCGAGGCCGCATACAATATCGCTGCGTCCAGTTTCGACTTCGACGTTTTCAACGGCACCGCGCTGCCCAATGAAGGCTCGACGGCCGGGGGCGATTCGGGCGGCCCGCTGATCGCCGACGAGAAGTTCGACGTGCCCGTAATCCTTGGCGTGCTGTCGGGCGGTTCGCGCTTTTTCCAAGCCCAGCCGTCATCCAGCTACGGCACGACCAGCTTCTACCAGCCGCTGTTCATGTTCTGGGAATCGATCGTTGCCAACAACAGCTACGCCTACGTCAGCGCCGAGGGCGGGACGTCCAACTGGAATAATCCCAATCACTGGGTGCAGGACATGGACCCGGCCTATGCCATAGAGGTGGACGGCGAACTGCAGAACGCCCTGCCGGGCTTCTCGCAGCCCGGCATCTCCGGTGAGACCCCGCAGTTCGGCGAGGTCTGCTTCCTGACGATCTGCACCGACCTTGCCGATGGCAGCGTTCCGCTGGAAAGCACCGGACCCAATAGCATCTACGTTCCCGGCGGACCCGGCACGACCGGCTTCGTGCCGGACAACGTGGTGGGCGATCCCTCGCAGGGTATCAAGGCGCGCTATTATGAAGTGACGCTGGACCAGGCCGGAGCGACCATCCTTGGTGACAGCAAGACCATCGATCGCTTGAATATTGCGGGCCAGGCCGCCCTGCTGGTGCGCGGTGGCGGTGATCTGTTCGTCTGGGGCGACTATACCCAGACCGGTGGCCTGCTCGACCTCGACGGCACCCTGCGCACGGGGGAGGCCTTCATCAACGCCGGCTTCCTGTCGGGCTCGGGCTTCTTCGACCCGACCTACCTGACGGTGGCACAGGGCATCATCGCGCCGGGCGACATCGGCAAGCCGGGCACGCTCACCATTGCCGGCGATGTCATCCTCTCCAGCGCATCGGTCACGATCTTCGACCTGCTGAAGCGTGGCGGCGACACGCTGGCCATCATTGGCGATGCAGACAATGCCGGGATCGCGTCGCTGGGCGGCACCGCGGCCTTCGCTCTGGGCACCAGGGGTCAGACCCCGCGCTGGGGCCAGAGCTTCGAAGTCCTCACCGCAAAGGGCGGCGTGGAGAACGAGTTCGACGCCGTGGTGACGATGGGCGTGGGCGTTCTCTACCCCGAGCTTACCTACAACGAATTCGACGTGACGGCGGAGATCAAGGCCGGTTCCTTCGTGAACTACCTGTCCTCGAGCGGCATCAGCGACCAGTACGCGCTCGCGTTCGGCAAGGCCTTCGACAGCCTGCGCATGTCGAACTACGCCGACCTGTCCGGGATTTACGGTGCCATCGACGTGATGGGCGCGGCAGATGTTGCCGCGACCTTCGGTGCCAACTCGGTGGCCGCCACGGGCAACCTCTCGGTCTCCGACGAGCGGCAGGGCAGCTATGTCCGCACGCTGGTGGGCGATCGTCTGTCCATGCTCGGCCAGAAGCAGAGCGCCGGGCGTATCCGCCTGTCGGGCACCACTGCGGGCTATACCGGCTCGGGAGAGGTTTCGCCTGCCGCCGCATCGCAGATGTCTTTCGCCAGCAATTACAACGGCGGCAACATGGAAGGGCTGGTCCTGCCCGATCACATCAGCGGCTTCATGGCGGTCGGTTATGACCGCAAGAACGAGCTGGGCGGGGCGAGCGGCGTCGACCAGAGCGGGACCTGGAACATGGCGATGGGCCTGGAAATGGCGCTTGGCCAGGATAGCGTGGTCGGCACTGCGGTCGGTTACTCGCGCGGGCAGCGGCAGATGTCGGGTGTGCTTGCCTCGCTCGATACCAGCCAGATGGCCCTTTACGGTTCGCACCAGCTTGGCGGCGGCATGTACGTCGGCGGGCAGGCGTCCTTCGCCTTCACCAAGCTGGATGCCAGCAGCCGGGTAGACAGCAGCCTTGCAGCAGGGTTCGCCGTCGACAGCACGGCCAGTTCCTACGCTGCGGACGTGGAACTGGGCTACAACCACCAGTTGGGCGACCTCACGCTCACCCCGCGCACGCGTATCGGTTACTCGCGCTACGCGGTCGACGGGTTCCAGGATAGCCGTGCGCAGTTCGCCATGGCCATCGACGGCGTGAGCCGTGCCGGTGTCGACTGGCGCACGGGCCTGAAGCTGGCCGGAGAGACCCGCATGGGGTTTGCCAGCGACTGGGTCATGCAGCCCGAGATCCAGGCCGACTACGTGCGCCGCCTCAGTGGCAACAGCACCGATATCGACCTGCACTTTGCCGAGGCGGCTCACGTGAACCTCAACCTGCCGGTCAACCTGCACGATGCCTACTACGGCGAGGTGCGCGGCGGCGTGAACTTCAGCAACGGGCCGATCACCATCGGCGCCGCCGTGGAAGCCCGCGTGGCACAGGACACCTATCGCGATGACCGCGCGACGGTGAACTTCAGCTTCAGTTTCTGAGCGCTGGACGAACCGGTTTGAAAGGGGGACGGGGCGACCTGCCCCCCTTTTCGTGCTCTCCCATACCGGCTTGTCGCGAAGTAGCGATCGGGCTTTTTCGGAAACTTGACCCATACGCCGCGTTGATTTTCCGAAAGGAAATTCAATGGCCGGAAGACTGATCTTCATTCTCGTCGCCGTAGCGGTAATCTTCGGACTGTCTGTGTGGGTGGATAATCGCATTGCTGCAGGGGCTGGTGCGCTCTTGCTGCTAGGTGGCCTTATCTACGGTTATGTGCAGACCAAGCGCACGACACCTGCGCAGGACGCGCGCTCCGAACGTGGGGCACGAGAGCTGCGCGAGGAAATTGTCGAGGACGAGGAAAAGCGCGGGACGCGCTGATTTCGCCAGGCTGCACCCAGCTTCAGATACCGCCCGGCGTGAAATCGAATCCTGCCTCGGCCAATGCTTCGCAAAGGGTATCGACCGCGCTATCCAGCAGGTCGCGGCTGGTCGAGCGCACGACGAAGTTCGAGCCGACGCGCCCCTCGCGGAAAAAAGGATAACTGCCGATCTGGCAGCCCTCGTGCGCCTTCTCCACTTCGCGTAGGATCTCGGCGACTTCAGTCTCGGGAATGAAACCGCCCACGGTTTCGCTTATCAGCGGCGCCCCTCCCTCCAACTGGCCCGTCAGACCGTCCAGCATCTGCGCGGTGATGTGCGGCACGCCTGCCATCAGGAACAGGTTTCCGTGGCGAATGCCGGGCGCGCCCGACATGCGGTTTGGGATGAGGTCGGACCCTTCCGGCACTCGCGCCATGCGCAACCGCGCCTCGGTCAGGCCGCCGGGCCGGTCCTTGTAATATTCCTTCAGGATGGCGTGGGCTTCCGGGTGGATCACCACGGGCACGCCCAGTGCGCGCGCCACCGCATCCACAGTGATATCGTCATGCGTCGGCCCGATCCCGCCGGTGGTGAAGACGTAGTCGTAGGCGGAGCGCAGCGCATTCACCGCTGCGGCAATGGCCTCCATGTCATCCGACACCACGCGTGCCTCGGTGAGGCGAATGCCCTGCACCTGTAGCCAGCTGGCGACCTGCGCAATATTCTTGTCGGCGGTGCGGCCCGAGAGGATTTCATCCCCGATCACCACCATTCCGGCGGTCCAGACCTTGTCGGCTGCTTGGCTCATTGGGCGGCAATCTTCTCGTGTTCTGGCGCGCTGTCATGCTGCGCGGCAGCAGGCGCCTGGCGAAAGCGGAGTACGCCGTCGGCGACCGGGCGGCTCTGGAAGTCCCGGCGGTCTTCCAGGTAGTTGTGCGCGAGGGTCCAGGGGCGCTCTGCCGCGACCTTGGGCATCAAGTCCTTCGCGCGGTTGAGATAACCGGAGGTATAATCCCACGGCTCCACGGCCTCGGGCTCGTCCTCGGGCGCGAGTTCGGGAACAGCGATATCCACCCCGCGCCGCGCCATCTCGTTTAGCACTTCGCAGGCGTAGCGCGCGTTGCAGTCGGCCCGCAGCGTCCAGCTGGCGTTGAGGTAGCCGAATACGAAGGAGAGGTTCGGCAGGTTGGAGAACATGGTGCCGCGGTAGAAGAAGTGCTCCGGCCATTCGACCGCCTCGCCATCCTTCGAAATCTCCACCTTGCCGGCGAGGACCAGCCGCAGGCCGGTGGCGGTGATCACCACGTCGGCCGGTACGTAGTCGCCCGATTCCAGCTTGATCCCGCCTGCATCGAACCCGGCAATATGATCGGTGACGACTCGCGCCTTGCCCGCCTTCATCGCTTCGAACAGGTCGCCATCGGGCACCAGGCACAGGCGCTGCTGCCACGGGTTGTAGGGCGGCTCGAAATGCTTGGGATCGTAATGGGGGCCAAGCTCGTCTTTCAGGCGGCCCCGGATGAGCTCCGCCAGCCGCTCCGGCTTGCGCCGCGACAGGTTGAAGAAATAGCTGCGCAGCGCGATGTTCTTCCAGCGGGTGAGGCGATAGGCGAACTTCTCCGGAAACCAGCGCAGGAAACGCTGGCTCCACACGTCCTGCCGCGGCCCGGCACCCATCCACGTGGGCGTGCGCTGGAGCATGGTGACGCTTTTCGCCTTGTCGGTCATGGCGGGCACCATCGTTACGGCGGTCGCGCCGGAGCCGACGATCACCACGTCCTTGCCCGAATAGTCGTAATCCTGGGGCCAGAATTGCGGGTGCAGCACATCCCCGCCGAAATCGCCAATACCGGGAATGTCCGCTTCGTGCGGCTTGTCGTAATCGTAGTATCCGCTGGCGAAATAGAGCCAGCGGGCGGTGGTGACGGTCTGCTTTCCGTCCACTCCGCGCGCGGTGATCGTCCAGCGCGCGGTCATCGAATCCCAGTCGGCGGAGAGCACTTCCTGACCGAAACGAATGTTATCGCGGATGCCGCGTTCGTCGGCGATGCGATTGAGGTATTGAAGGATGCTCGGCCCGTCGGCAATCGCGTCCTCGTGCCGCCACGGTTCGAAATTGAAGCCCAGCGTGTGCATGTCTGAATCGGAACGCACGCCGGGATAGCGGAACAGGTCCCACGTCCCGCCGATCTCTTCGCGCCGTTCCAGGATGGTGTAGCTGCGGTCAGGGCACATCATGCCGATGTGCGCGGCCATGGAAATGCCCGATATGCCTGCGCCGATAATGCAGATGTCGGTGTCTGGCTGGGGCATTGAATTCCTGTCTGTCTGCGCGGCCATGCTAGAGACTACTCATAGGGCGAGAACTCTCATCGGCAAAGGGTGGCTTTGGCCCGTGAGCCTATGTTCAGCCAGATAGCGCCTTCGCCGCCTGCACCGTGTTGGCCAGCAGCATGGCGATTGTCATCGGCCCGACGCCGCCCGGTACCGGGGTGACGGCGCGGGCGTGCTGCACTTCGTCGAAGGCGACATCGCCCACCAGCCTGTCCTTGCGGTCCTTGCCCTCGATCCGCGTGATGCCGACGTCGATCACGATGGCGCCTTCCTTCACCCAGTCGCCTTTCACCATTTCCGGGATGCCGGTGGCGGCCACGATGATATCCGCCTGCCGCGCCTTTGCGGGCAGGTCGCGTGTCTTGCTGTGGGCGATGGTGACGGTGCAGCCGAGCGCGGTGAGCATCATGGCCACCGGCTTGCCGACGATGTTGGAGCGACCGATCACCAGCGCATCGAGCCCTTCGACGTCTGGCTCGACCGATTGCAGCAGCTTGATGCAGCCGTGCGGCGTGCATGGCCAGATGCCTCCTGTGTCGGTGGACAGCCTGCCGACGTTTACCGGGTGAAAGCCGTCGACATCCTTGGCCGGATCGATGGCGTCGATCATGGCGCGCTCGTCGATATGACCGGGCAGGGGGACCTGCACGAGGATGCCGTGGACGTGCTCGCTGGCGTTCACCCGGTCGATCAGGGCGAGCAATTCCTCCTGCGTGGTGCTTGCGGGCAGGCGATGCTCGGTGGAGCGCATGCCTACCCGGTCACACGCCTTTACCTTGTGGCGCACGTAGACATCGCTCGCCGGATCGTCGCCCACGAGAATGACGGTGAGGCCGGGGCGGTTCTGTCCCGCCGCCACCAGAGCCTCCACCTCGGCCTTGGTCTGTTCGTCAATGCTGCGCGCAAGGGCGCGACCGTCGATCGTTTCTGCCATGTGCGGACATTCGACCAGCAAGTGCCGCTTGGCAAGCGTGCCTCAGGCCGTGGTGTGCATGCTCCGGTCGGGCGCATCGGCATAGTCGTCCCCACGCTCGGCATTGCCATAGCCCATCAGGTTGCGCGCGGCCTGCACCGTGTTGGCCAGCAGGCAGGCGATGGTCATGGGGCCGACGCCGCCGGGAACCGGGGTCACGGCCTTGGCGTGCTGGACCTCGTCGAACTTCACGTCGCCCACCAGCTTCGTCTTGCCGTCTTCGCCTTCCTTGCGGGTGATGCCGACGTCGATGATGACCGCGCCGTCCTTCACCCAGTGGCCCTTCACAAGTTCGGGGGCGCCGGCGGCGGCCACGATCACGTCCGCCTGACGACAGATTTCGGGCAGGCCTTCGGTGTAGATGTGGGTGACGGTGACTGTCGCCTCGGCATCTAGCAGCAGGTTCGCCACCGGCTTGCCGACGATGTTGGACTTGCCGATCACCACCACGTCCTTGCCCGTCAGGTCGGGAATGACGCTTTTCAGCAGCATCATCACGCCCAGCGGGGTGCAGGGCACGATGCCGCCCGTGCCGGTGCTGAGGCGACCGACGTTGACCGGGTGGAACCCGTCCACGTCCTTTTCGGGCGAGATCGAGCGCAGCACGAGGCGCGTGTCGATGTGATCGGGCAAGGGCACCTGGCACAGGATGCCGTGGACGTCCTCGTCCTTGTTGAGCTGGTCGATCAGCGCCAGCAGGTCTTCCTGCGAGGTATCGGCGGGCAGGCGGTGCTCGGTGGAGCGGATGCCGACCTTCTCGCACGCCTTGATCTTGCGGCGGACATAGACCTCGCTGGCAGGATCCTCGCCCACCAGGATCACCGTAAGGCCGGGGGCGGAGTGCCCCGCTGCGACCAGTTCGTCCACCTGGGCCTTGGTCTTTTCGTCCAATTGGCGCGCGATCGCGCGGCCATCGATAATGTCCGCCATTTCCGGCAAAACTCCCGTCAGCTTGTTATTCGAATACGACCGTGCGGTCGCCGTTCAGGAAAACCCGATCCTCCAGGTGCGCGCGCACGGCTTTCGCCAATACGCGCCGTTCCACGTCGCGGCCCTTGGCGACAAGATCGTCGGGGCTTTCGGCGTGGCTCACGTTCTCCACGTCCTGCGCGATGATCGGGCCTTCGTCCAGATCGTCCGTCACGTAATGGCTGGTTGCCCCGATCATCTTGACGCCGCGGGCATAGGCCTGGTGGTAAGGCTTCGCGCCCTTGAAACCGGGCAGGAAGGAATGGTGGATGTTGATGCAGCGGCCCGAAAGGTGCTTCGACATGTCGTCCGAGAAGATCTGCATGTAACGCGCCAGCACCACGAGATCCGCGCCGGTCTCTTCCACGATCTTGCGAACCTGCGCTTCCTGCTGCGGTTTGGTGTCCTTGGTGATCGGCAGGTGGTGATAGGGGATATCTCCGATCAGCGATGTGGTGAGCTTCTCGCGCGGGTGGTTGGAGATGATCGCGGGCACCTCCATGTTGATCTCGCCGATGCGCATCCGGTAGAGCAGGTCGCCCAGGCAGTGGTCGAACGCGCTGACCATCAGGATGACCTTCGGCACCCAGCCGGGCTCGCGCAGGTCCCACTCCATTTCGAAATTTTCGGCAATGGCTGAGAACGCATCGCGCAGCGCCGTTATGTCATTATCCTGCGGATCGAACACCAGCCGCATGAAGAAGCGCCCGGTTCTCCGGTCGGAGAACTGCTGTGCTTCCTCGATGATGCAGTCGCGATCGGCCGTGAATCCGGTGACACGCGCCGAGATTCCGGTGCGGATGGGGCAGGCGAGGCGAAGCGTTGCCGTCGCCATTACTTGTGCCGTGCGTCGTAATCGTTGATCCATTCGGCAGACGCGGTGAGCGCGCCGAAGGGGTAGAAGTGCAGGCGTACGCGGCCGTGGCGCTCGGTCAGCTTCTTGTCGAGGCTGTCCACCAGCTTGTCCGGGCCCGCCTTGCCGACGAGGTTGGTGAGCGAGACGCCGTATTTCTTCATCACGCTGGCAGATGCGCCAACGCCGCAGCGCTTGGCAAAGCCGAGCAGTCGCTTGATCCCCGCAGGGCCGGGCACGCCCAGGCGCACGGGCACATCGATGCCGCGCTCGCGCATTTCGGCGAGCCATTCGACGATGGCATCGTCATCGAAAGCGAACTGGGTGACGACCAGCGGCGTCATGCCGTGGGCGCGTACCGCGTCGATCTTCTTCTGCATCCACACCCACAGGTCGTCCTTGCTGACGTTGGGGTGGCCTTCGGGGTGGCCGCCCACGCCGATCACTTCGTAGCCGTACTTTTCCAGAAGGCCGGTCTCGATGATCTGCAGGCTGTCCTCGAACGGGCCTTCGGGCTCCGGCGGGTCGCCGGCGATGACGAAGATGCGCTTGGCCTTGGCGCGCTCGGCGGTTTCCCTGAGGTAGTAGTCCAGTTCCTCGTGGCTCTTGATGCGGCGCGCGGAGACGTGGGCGATCGGCTCGAAACCCAGTTCGCGCACAAGGCACGATGCCTCGATGCGCTGTTCGATTTCTTCACCAGGCAGGAAGGTGACGGCGATCTGCGTGTCGGGACGGATCAGCGGCGCGGCCTCGCGCAGGCCATCGACTTCTTTCGCTGTCATTTCCAGCGAATAGCCATCGACCATGTTCTCGGCCGGCTTTTCCCAATTGGGATGGATCGTCTCGTAAGATGCCATGTCACTCTCCTGGTGCGGACTGCCCGCCGACGACTCCGGCAGGCCCGAATTATTGTCGAGATAGGCCCTAGCCTAAAGTCGCAAATTCGTATAGATGAAATTTTCAAGAACGCGAAGAAAGTGAGGGGAAGCCGCCGAAATGCTCATGTTCCTGCCTGGTCTCATCTGCGATTCGCGCATCTATGCGCCGCAGCAAGCCGCCTTTCCTGACGGACTGGTGGTGGATGGCTATGGCATGGCCGACTCGCTGGCGGAGATGGCGCGGATCGCGCTGGCCCAGGCGGATGAGCGCGGCGCGGACAAGCTCGACGTGTTCGGCCACTCCATGGGCGGGCGCATCGCGATGGAAGTGTTCCGCCTCGCGCCGCACCGCGTCCGTCGCCTCGCGCTGGTGTCCACCGGCATCCACCCCGTGGGCGAGAACGAACCGGCCAAGCGTGCCGAGCTTCAGAAGGTTGGCTACGACAACGGTTTCGACGCGCTGGTCGATACCTGGCTGCCGCCGATGGTGGCCGATGCCAATCGTGACACTCCCGAATACAATGTGATGCGCGAAATGTGCCTGTCCAAAGGGCAGGCCGTGTTCGACGCGCAGATAAAGGCCCTGCTGGGCCGCCCGCCGTTCGACGACCTTCTCAAGCAGGTGCGGTGCCCGACGCTGGTGATGACCGGCGAACTGGATGCCTGGGCTCCGCCTGCGCAGCACGAGACGATCGCCGCGGCCATCCCCGGATCGAAGCTGGTTGTGGTGCCCGGCGCGGGACACATGATCCAGCTCGAGGCGCCCGACGCGGTGAACGCTGCCATTGCCGATTGGCTGGCCATTCCTGCCGACGACTGATTTTTCAAATACCTGAACTATCGCAACCTTCCCCAGAGAAAGGAACTGAAAGATGAGTGAGACACTGCAACAGAAGCTGGACAGCAAGGGCGACATCGTCGAATTCCTGCGCAACCAGCAGCTTGGCCCGAACCCCTATCCAGGCGTTCCGGCGGAATATTCCAACTGGCGCAACGAACAGCGCGCCTGGGCCGAAAGCGCCGTGCTGTTCAACCAGAGCTATCACATGGTGGAACTCTACGTGCGCGGCCCCGATGCCATGGCGCTGCTGGAATACACCGCCATCAACAGCTTCAAGAACTTCGCCGTGAACAAGGCGAAGCAGTACGTGCCGGTCACGCCGGACGGCTATGTCATCGGCGACGTGATCCTGTTCTACCTCGACGAGAACGAATTCAGCCTGGTGGGCCGTGCGCCGGCCATCGAATGGGTCGAATTCCACGCTCAGTACAAGAAGCCCGACGGCAGCAAGTGGGACGTCGAAGTCGAGCGTGACGAGCGCACCGCGATGCGTAACGATGGCAAGCGCAAGAACTACCGCTTCCAGCTTCAGGGCCCGAACGCCATGAAGATCCTGGAAAAGGCCATGGGCCAGACCCCGCCGGACCTGAAGTTCTTCAACATGGCTCACGTCGACATCAACGGCAAGGACGTGATCGCGCTGCGTCACGGCATGGCTGGCCAGCCGGGTTACGAACTGTTCGGCCCCTGGGCCGATTACGAAGCCGTGCACTCCGCCCTGGTCGAAGCCGGCAAGGACCACGGTCTCGCGCTGGTGGGTGGCCGCGCCTATTCGTCGAACACGCTGGAATCGGGCTGGCTGCCATCGCCGCTCCCCGCGTTCTACACGGGCGACAGCGAGATGATGAAGGACTTCCGCACCTGGGCATCGGGCAAGTCCTATGCCGGCATGTGCTCCATCGGCGGCAGCTACGTTCCCGACAGCATCGAGGGCTACTACCTCACGCCGTGGGACATCGGCTATGGCCACATCGTGAAGTTCGACCATGACTTCGTCGGCCGCGAAGCGCTCGAGAAGATGGCCGACCAGAAGCACAAGCAGAAGGTCACGCTGGCTCTCGACAACGAAGACATGATGCGCGTTCTCTCCTCGCTCTATGCCGAGGGCGACCGTGCCAAGTACTTCGAATTCCCGAGCGCCGTTTATGCCATGCACCCGTTCGACGAAGTGAAGAACGCTGCTGGCGAAGTGATCGGCGTATCGACCTGGGTCGGCTACTCCTCGAACGAAGGCAAGATGCTCACGCTCGCCATGATCGATCCCGACGAGGTCGAAATGGGCAAGGAAGTGAAGCTGGTGTGGGGCGAGCCGAACGGCGGCACCTCCAAGCCGACGGTCGAGCCGCACGTCCAGACCGAGATCAAGGCTGTCATCAGCCCGGTTCCGTACTCGAATGTCGCCCGCACGGCCTATGCCGACAGCTGGCGCGCCAAGGGTGTCGGCGCCAACGCCTGATAAAGCCTTTCCCGTTTGGGAGGGGGAGGGGCGACCTGCGCAAGCGGGTCGCCCCTTTTGCTTGCGATAAGCGCCCCGATTGCGCCATGCTGCACAAATGGTTGCACGGTTTTTCCTTTTCCTCGCGGCGTTTTGCCTGTCCGCGCCCGCACTCGCCGACGATCACGACGCATCGCTGGATGGGCACTGGGCCTTTCGCATCGACGATGCGACGATCTTCGTCTTCCTTCTCGAACAGCAGGAGGACGGCGGCTGGGAAGGTGCGTGGACACGGCCTGGACAGATCGACAGCAACGGCGTCATCTTCCGTGCCATGGCCGGTCAGCAGACCGTACGCCCGACCTCGGTTTCCGAGCGCAACGGTGCCCTGCAACTGACCTTCGCCGGCCCCGGAGACACCGGGCGCAACGATGTGCTGCGGTTCCGGCAGTCAGGGGAGAACCGGGCCGAGCTGAATTACGTGGGGATTCCCGGCGATCCCTACCCGCTCTTCCGCGTCGCCCCGGATACGCCCCTGGGCCCGTTTGACGATGTACGCATCTATGACCGTGACAACGCTGTGACCGAAGCGGACTACGTGGCCGGGTCCGAACGGCTTTCCGAAGGAGAGGCAACGGAGGGCAGCGAAGAGGAAGCGGATGCGGCAGAAGCCGAGGAACCGACGGGAGCGGACGTGGAAGCCGAAAGCGAGGAGGAACGTCCCCGCATCACGGCGGATTTCCTGGATGACCTGTAGGCCCTAGCTGCCTTCCAGCAGCGCTGCGGTCTTGTCCAGCATGTCGCGGACGCGCTGCTCCGTGGCCTCGTCCACGCGAACCTTGGGCATGGCAACCGCGATGGAACCGACCGGGTTGCCATCGATCTTCACCACCCGCGCGATCCCCTCGATCCCGCGCGAGAACTCCTCGTTGGTGGTGGCAAACCCGCTCTCGCGCGACTGGGCGATCTGGGCGCGCAGCGCCGCTTCCTCGGTCACGGTAGATGGCGTGAAAGCCTCGCGTGTCGTCTCCGCGAAATAGCGGTCGAGGTCCTCTTCCGGCAGGGCCGCCAGCAGCACCTTGCCCGCCGCCAGAGCGTGCATCGGCAGGCGCTGGCCGCTGGGAACGGAATAGCGCAGGGCCTGTTCGCTGCTCTCGGTGACGATGGCCTCGATCTCCCAGCCCTCGCGAATGAAGAAGCTGGTGGTTTCGTCTAGTTGCATCCGCAGGGTGCGCACCAACGGCGCAGCGCGGTCTCGCAAGGTGTAATGCCCGCCCGTCGTCTGCAGCCGGGCAAGCCCCGGCCCGGCGGAATAGCGGCGGCCGTGCCGCTCCAGATACTCTCGTTCCACCAGGGTTGAGAGAAGGTAGGAAAGGCTGGACACCGGAATGGCCAGCGCTGTCGCGATCTCCTGCGCCACCAGCGGGCGATCGTGCGCGACGACATACTCGATGATGTCGAGCGTGCGCGTGGCTGATTTCACCTGGCTGTTTTGCGCAGGGGCACTCGATGCCGCAGTTCTGGTGGTCGCTTCCGCCATGCGAAAGCTATTTCATATATACGAAAATTACGCAAGAGTGAAAATACGGATGTCAGACAAGTCTTTCGTCAGCGATATCCGCCCCTTCGCGAAGCGCGCGCAGCTTGGTCCAGGCCACCTTCGGATCGATCTTGCCATATCCGGCGAAAGTGCCGAAGCCGCAGTCCGTGCTGGCGATCACCCGGTCCTTGCCCACGATGGCTGCGAACCGCTCGATGCGCTGGGCGATCAGCTCCGGTGTCTCGACGTAGTTGGAGCAGGTATCCACCAGGCCGGGGGCTAGCACTTTCTCGGCAGGCAGGTCAGCTTTCGCCCACACGGCCCATTCGTGCTCGTGGCGCGGGTTGGCGGCTTCGAAAAGGATCGTGGCGGGGCGTGCGCTCAGCACCACATCGAGGATCGTCTCCAGCGGAATGTCGTGCGTGTGCGGGCCTTCGTAATTGCCCCAGCACACATGCATCCGCATCATCTCGGGCGCGATGTTCTGCGTCGCCTCGTTCAGCGCATCCACGTTGGCGCGGATCGCGGCGAGGAATTCGCTCTCGTTCATGTCCTGGTAGCCGGTGTGCCGGCTCATCGCGAGGTCCGGGCAGTCGAGCTGCAACTGCAACCCGGCATCCACGATCGCCTCGTACTCGGGCCGCATCGCGGCCGCCAGATCGGCAAGGTAGGCTTCGTGGCTGGGATAGTACTGGTTTGGCTGGAAGGCCGTAATGAGGCCCGGCGATGCAGAGTTCAGGAAAGCTTCGGTGCCATTTCCCTCTGCCTCCAGCGCGGCTTTGAACCGGCGAATGTCGTCGTGCAGGGGTTGCAGGTTCACCAGTTCCACCTTGTCGACGGCGCTGGCCCGCGTGAATTCCTGGCTGCCCATGATGTGCGACAGCTTCTTGGCGAGGTCCGGCACTTCGGCAAGGTCCTTCGCGGGCTTGCGCGGCGTATGTCCGCCAAAGCCCGAAAGCCGCTCGATGATGTAGGTGGAATAGCCCACCTTGCCGAGCTCTCCGTCGCTGACGACGGAGACGCCCGCCGCCACCTGCTGGCGCACCGCCTCGGTCACCGCATCCTGCACTACGCGGTCGAATTCCTCCGCGTCGTATGGCTCGCCCTTGTCGCGGGCGAGAAGGAGTGGGACGAGCTGTTCTCCGCGCGGCAGGCTGCCGACATGACTGGTCTTGATCATGCGCGCCTCATTTCATGCACGTGAAGCTTTCGCAAGAACGAACTTTGCAGGGGCCGGCAACCGTCATTACCGTTGCCCCCAATCGTAACGCCCGTTAACGTCCAGGCAGGAAGCTCGGAATGAGCGGGGGAGAGAGACAATGAGCCGAACGCCCGATGAAGAGGCGAATCTGGCGCTGGTGGTGGCGATGTTCGAGAACGTGCTGTTGCCGCTCGATAGCAGCCGCGTCGACGAATACATCGCCGAGGACTACATCCAGCATCACCAGAACGTGGAGCCGGGGCGCGATGCGCTGAAACGCTTCCTCGACTGGGCGAAGGGCCAGCCGGGCGAGGCGGAGCAGATCCTCCACCGCTCTTTCGTGGATGGCGACCACGTGATGCTGCACTACCACGTGATCCGTCACGAGGGCGATCCGGGCTTCGCCGTCATGGACATCTTCCGCGTGGAAAATGGCAAGATCGCAGAGCACTGGGACGTGATGCAGGACGTCGATCCCGGTCGTCTCAACCCGCTGTCACCATTCTGAGGAACTGCCGATGAGATTCAAAGACAAGATCGTCCTGGTCCTCGGCGGCAACTCGGGCATGGGTCTTGCTGCGGCGCAGGCCTTTGCCGCCGAAGGTGGCAGGGTGCACCTGACGGGGCGAGACCAGACGACCATCGATAGCGCGGTCGCCAGCATCCCCGGCGCAACCGGCTACCAATCCGACATTTCCGACCCGGCAGCGACCGAGCAGGTCGTAAAAGCCATCGAGGACACCGATGGCCGGATAGACGTGCTTTACATCAATGCCGGCGTCGGCGGGTTCGCGCCCCTGCGCGATATTACCGAGGAGGCGTGGGACCATACCCATTCGATCAACCTTCGTGGCTGCGTGTTCGCCTTGCAGAAGGCGGTGCGGATCATGGGCAAGGGCGGCTCCGTCGTCGTCACTGGCTCCATCGGTGCCCACGGCGCGCTGGAGGGCAACGGCGCCTATGCCGCCGCAAAGGCGGGGCTGTTCATGGCAATGAAGGTCTTCGCCAAGGAACTGGTGGCAGAGGGCATCCGCGTCAACGTGGTCAGCCCCGGACCCATCGACACGCCGCTGCTTTATCGCAATCCCGGCATGACGGACGAGCAGGTGGCGGGCCTGAAGGACATGATGATCGCCAACATCCCGATGAAGCGGATGGGCGAGAGCGAGGAAGTGGCCAAGGCCGTGCTGTTCCTCGCCAGCGACGATGCCAGCTTCATCAGCGGCGCGAACCTGTTCGTCGACGGCGGCCTTATAGAACTGGGATAGACATGACCGATTTCAACGACACCACCCCGTTCACCGCGCCGTTCAGCGAACTGGACAACCCGCGCATGGAATTCGTCATGGAAGTGCGGCTGACCTTCCCCGAGGTCTATACCATCACGCCGCATCCCAGCGGCGGAATGCGCAGCGCCGTGCTGGTGAAGGGCGGCACGTTCGAGGGGCCGCACCTGAAAGGGCGCGCCGTGCCCGGTTCGGGCGGTGACTATGCCTACTTCCGGCCGGACGACGTGGCCGTATTCGATGCGCGCTACCTGCTGGAGGAGGACGACGGCACGATCATCCTGCTGCACAACAAGGGTTTCCTGTGGGGTCGCCGGCCCGACACCATGCAGCGCCTGCGCGACTGGGCCTTTGCCGATGGTGAGCCGGTGCCGCATCCGGAGTATTACCTGAGGGGCAACCCCACCTTCGAATGCGCCGTGGGCAAGCACGACTGGCTGACCAAGCACGTCTTCATTGGGGTGGGAGAGCGCCGTAGCGACGGCAACAGGTTGCGGTATTACGCGCTGACCTGAGGAGCAGGCACTGAAAACACTCAACTTTATGAATTCGCTCCTGTTTTGATTCGCGAATACGTGCCAAAGGCGGTATACCTGCCGACTTGGAGCGATCACTTCCGCGTCGCCCCGGAAAGGAAGATGCGCGATGCATCGCGTCGCCAACTTCGATGTTGCCAGGCAATTTCACAGCAAGCGCCTGGGCTTGTTCATGAAGGTCATGTTCGGTCTGGGCTGCGCGCTGGCCATCGTGGGCATGCGCGTGTTGCTGGACGTGTGGGCGGAAGCCTCGGGGCCGTTCGCGCTGGTCTATCCGACAGTGCTGATCGCTACCTTGTTCGGACACTGGCAGGCGGGCATCACCGCCTACGCCGCGAGTTTCCTGTGGGCGTGGTATTTTGCCCTTGCCCCGATACGGGCATGGGGCTTCGAGAACGAGACAGACGCGTCGCGCGTGGTCATTAACGCCGCAGCCGTCCTGATCGTGCTGGTTCTCGCCGAGGCGTTTCGCCGGGCGGTCGCCAACGCCATCGGAGAACGCGACCAGGAGATCGAGCGGCGGGTCATCCTGCAGCAGGAACTCGAGCATCGCACGAAGAACAACTTCGCCCTCGCCGCCAGCCTGCTGGAAATGCAGAAACGGCGGGAGGAGCAGCCGGAGGTTTCCGCCGCGCTGGAAACCGCGATTGCGCGTATCCACTCGTTCTCCTCGGCCTACTCTAACCTCGCCCTGACGCAGGGCGAGGGGGCAATGGTGACGATGCAGGATTACCTCGTCGACGTCGTCGACCGGGTGACGCGCGGCGCATTCATGGAGAACGTGCGAGTCGAGGTCGACAGCGGCACGGCCGATTACGCGATGCCGCGAGAGGTGGCCGTCGCTATCGGGCTGTTCACGAACGAGGCGCTCACGAACTGCGCGAAATACGCCTTCCCTGACGGGCGGGACGGCAAGGTCACGGTGAAATTCGATGGCAGCGGCGACAAATGGTCGCTGGCTATCGAGGACAACGGCATCGGCACTTGTGCCAGCACGGAAGGCTCCGGCATCGGCGAGCGGCTGTTCGCTGCGTTTGCGCAGCAGGCACAGGCGGAATACCGCGTCGACGCCAAACCCGGCGGGCGGGCGCTGTTGCTCGCCAGCCAGTCTCTCAATTAACCCGGCTTTCGACCGCCTCCGCGATTCCCGCTTTGGCAAGATTGCCGATGTCCGCCGATCCCGTCAGTCCACAGGGCGATATCCCCTCGTATGGACTCTTTCGCAAATTGACATAGTCTTCGCGAAGGGCAGCCCGACAAGAGGCTGCATCTAAGGAGAGGGGAACAATCATGACTGCATATCTCGCGCTCGCGTTTTCAGTGGGCCTGCTTGCCATTCTGGACACCTGGCTTTTCGGCGTCCCACTGGCGAGCTTCCTACCCGGCCTCGTGTGGATCAGCTTCATCGCCTGGGGTTGCCACTTCCATTCGGGCGGCGGCGTGAAGGGCATGACGACGGCAATCGTCGGCATGAGCTTCGGTGCGCTTGTCGGCATGGTTGCCGTGATTCTCGCGGGCGGCGCGCTGGCAGGACTTGGCGATTTTGCGGCACCGGTGGCCGTGGGCCTTGGCGCCTTTGTTATCTGCCTTGCCAGTGCAGTGCCGTTTCTGGCGACGATCCCAGCCAGCGTCTACGGTTTCGCGTCGATTGCAGGGCCGATCCTGCTTGCTGGAATGGCACCGACGGAAGCGATCGTGCCGACCGTCGTATCCATCGTCATAGGCGCGGTGTTCGGTATCGTATCGGAGAAGCTGGCCGGCGCTCTGACGAAGAAGGACGTTGCCGCAGCGGCGGCTGAGCCTGCCGAGTAAGGACGACGATTCCAGCGGCGGACGGGGATTGTTTCGGCATCCCCGTTCGTCTGTCGGCTAACGTGTTCTTCCGGAAACGAGCGAATAGTCCGGCAAGCCTTTCCAGGCGAGAAGCGGCACGAAATAGTGCCGCCACGGCCACGCCAGCACCACGTTGAAGATGATGGTCAGCGCGCCGAAGACGTATTCGATCACGCCTTCGTCAAGCACGAAGTTCCAGTAGACGATCACGAAGTTGATCGGCGCGATCGCGATCACGCTGAGCGGCATCAGCCGGTTGGCGAGGATCAGCAAGCCAAGCACGATCTCCGCCACTTTCACACAGGTCATCAGGCCGGAATCGATCATGGCCAGCGAGAAATCGATGGCAGCCTGCTCCTGTCCCAGCGGCTGCCACGCGGGATCGATGAACGGCATCGCGCCGGAATAGACCCACCAGCCGCCGAAGATCACGCGGCTGGCGTGATAGAGCCACTTCACCTGACGGGTTCTCCCTCGCTGGGTTCCTCGCCCTGCTCGATCCATGCCTGCGCACGCTCTTCGGCGAAGCGCGGGCTGGTGGCGGTGATGTAACCGCGGATCTGCACGTTGCCCTCGTGGCAGGCATATTCGTACATGCCGTAGTCGTCCTCCCGCAGCCACGGCAGGTCGATCTTGTAGTGGCCTTCCATCACCACCGGATCGCGCACCCATGCCTCGTAACGGATCTGGTTGTCGTTCATCAGTGTCAGGTGTTCGGTGATGCGGAGTTGGTCGGAATTGGGCGCGGGACCCATTGACATGCCGGGGCGGAAATTGGTGGTCTCGATCACCAGCGTATCGCCTTCCCAGTGCCCGACCGAGTAGCCGAGGTCGTACTGCACGTCGGGCGCTGGCGGTTCGCGCCCGTCGAGGTAGACGAGCCGCGTTTCGTGGATCATTTCAAGGCTGATCGCGACAAGGCCGGGCGCCTGGAAAATCTCGATCCCGCCGTTGTAGGCGCCGGGCAGCATGGAACCGGGCATTCCCCGCGTCAGGCAGCGATCGAAGATGCCGAAATCGTCCATGTTCTCGAACACGTCGGTGTTCCAGCTCGTGCGCTCGTTGGCTTTCCACTCCTGCCCCTGTGCGGTCAGCGGCGGGTAGCGGCCATTGGCGGGCTCCACGATCATGCTCGACTGGCGCAGCGGGTGGCCGAATTCGGCCCAGTGGCCCATCGCCATCAGGCCCGCCTTGTCCTCTTCCTCGTACCGGTCGAGATCGCTGTCCGCGCGGGCGAAGGCGCGCTCGTATTCCTCGTCCGTCAGGAAGGCGCGTTCACCCAGTGCGGGGCTGCGTTCGCGCGGGGTACGGCCCAGGTAATCGACCGGCCACTTGCCGCGCAGGTCCGGATCATCCCATTGCGTGCGCGGCATAGACCACCCTTCGGGCGGCGGTTCGAACCGCGCTGCCATCTGTTCCTCGAACGATGCGTCCTGCGCGCCCAGCGGCGATGCCGCCAGCGCGCACGTGGCCAGTGCCAGCACGAGTTTTCTCATGCGCCTCTCCCCTCTAGGCGCAACCTATGCCGCATCGGCCATGCCATGCAACTCTTTCGCCGAATGTGGCGATCCCGGTTGACGCGGTATGAAATGTCCGAAAGGATATTCCCGAATTGTCACAGGGGTTTAGGAATGACGAGACTTAACGGGCTGGCGATGCTGGCGGCATGCACGGCATTGGCAGCTTGCGGAGGCGGAGGAGGGGTTTCCAGCACGCCGCCGCCAATCGGCAACCCATCGCCATCGCCATCGCCATCGCCAACGCCGACGCCCACTCCGGCACCAACGCCGACTCCTACGCCCCCTCCAACTGGACCCAACCCGGGAGGGTTTGCAGCCAATGTCCTTGATGATGATGCGTCCTTCACGTCCAGCGCCACACTCTCCGATGTGGAACTGACCCGTGCCGCTGCCGAAGTTGCGCAGACTGCGGTGGAGCGCAGGGATATCTCCATCGATTTCAACGCTTCGGCACAGACCTACACGCTGCGTTTCGGTTCGACCGAGCAGCAATTCGGCCCCGCCGACCTGACACAGGAAAGGGGCGACGGGCTGGCCGCCTACCAGATCGACACCGCGAGCGGGAGGCAGTTCCTGTCGATCTATACAGTGCCTTTCATCTCGGCGAGCTTCGCCACGGATCTCGATTACAACCAGTACGTAGCGCAAGCGTATTGGCAGCTCGATTCGGCGGACAATTCCAGCCAGTTCACACGCTTTTTTGCCTTCGTGTTTGGCGACGAAACCGATCCCGCCGAAATGCCGACCACCGGCTCCGCGCACTGGCTGGTCGACATTTTCGGCGCTCTGGCCAAGCCAGGGGAAGAGCTGCTGACGATATCGGGCACCGGAGATTTCGAGGTCGATTTCAAGCAGGGCGTTTACCAGTTCATGAGCTCCGTCACCGAGACCGAGTTCCAGACCTTTGGCGGGACAGCAGGCGCGCTGTACCTGCAATCGTCCGGCAAGCTGCAGGCCGACGGCACCTTCGGCGGACCGCTGGCATACGACGGCACTGCAACCCTGGACGGTTCCCTTTCGGGCCGCTTCTTCGGACCCGGCGCTGCCGAACTGGGCGCCACTTTCGAGGCAACGGACGGCAACGGCACGACGCTGAACGGTTCCTTCACCGGACAGCGCAGCACCTTTGCCTCGACCTCTGCCGGGATTTCGAACATCACCCTTACCGATCCCCTGACGGAAGGCCGCACCTTCGGCGAGGGCGTGGAAGGCCACATCAGCTACAGAAGCGACGACCCGGAAGATTTCGCAGACATCGGCTACATTTCGCGCGAAGGTGTAGTCACCTACGATGGCAATGGCGTTATCAGCGTGTCGGGCAACTTCTACCGTGTCCTTGCCGAAGAGGATCGGATCGCGGACTCAAGTGGCAAGTTCGATCGCTATGCCTATTCCGACGAGGAAGGCGAATACGAGTTGGCGCTTTACAAGCTGGGCGACGCCAATCCCGAAATCGCGCTGACCTATGCCAGCTTCTATACTCAGACCGCCATCGAGGAGAGTCCGACCCCGAACGCCACCGTCCTGCGACGCGAGGACCGCTTCGTGCACTGGGGCCTGCGGACAATGCCGGAGATCATTCGGGCAACTTCGGGCACCGCTCGTTACGGCGGGGTGGTCTATGGCCGTGCCAACCGTGCGGATCGCGCACAATTCGAAGTGGGCGGGACCTCCGCTTTCACCATCGATTTCGGTGCCGGCAGCTATGACGGGCAACTGGTTCTGACCGGCACCGAAGTGGGGCAGGGAGGCCAGGTCGACCTGGGCACCTGGACCTTCGGCTCGGAGATCAGGAGCGGCTTTATCGCCAGGGCGAATATGTCGGCAACGGTCGGCGGCAAGCCCGGCTACGGGCAGATTTTCCCCACACTCTACGGTCCCAATGCCGAGGAGATCGGGGCCGACTTCGAGGCGACCGTCGAAAACGGCCTGGGCGACCCGATGCGGCTCGACATCTTCGGCGTCACCGTGGGCCGGCGCGAAGACTGATAACGGCGAGGATTTTCGGCGCGGCAACTAGACCGCGCCGTTCCTGTCAGCCCTTGCGCACGCTCGCGTCCAGCTTGGCATGGCTTACCCAGGTCCCGTGAACCTGGCTGCGCAACGCCTTGCCGGACCTGATCTTCGCGACAGGGCCCTTCTCGATGGCATCCGCCTCCACGATCCACAGTTCGCTGGAATAGTCGGACGGATCGCCCGCTCCGGGAGGGCCGTTGGGAATGTCAATCGTGGTGAGCAGCCAGCCGCCGTGACCTCCTGCGGGATCGACCACGTGTGCAGGTTCGCTGATGGCGGCACCCGGCGGCGTCTCCATCATCGATAGCTGCCCGGTGTTCGGGTTGATGCGCAGCAGCGCGTTGAAATTCGCACCGACGGGGCCGCCGAGCATGGGCGGGCCTTTCGCATCGGGGTTCATGCTGAGATACCACGCGCGGTCGTAGGGGCGGCCCTGCACCGCGTCTTCCACCCGGCACAGGTCTCCCGGAGGGCCAAGCGGACGTTCTTCTATGGCCAGCGTATCGGCGCTCATGTCCACGCTCCAGCGCGTGAGCGCGCCTTGGATTTCCTGCTGTGGAATGTCGATCCCGCCCGCCTCGCGCATGAACTGGAAGGCGTTGGTGTCGGTCAGGCACAGGTCGACATGCACCGTGTCACCCTCCTCGAAGGCATTCACCTCGTGGAAGCAGGAGACGCCGATCGGGCCCTCGATCCATTTCATTTCCGACACATCGCCATAGCGCGGCATGATGCCGAGGTAGCTCGGCAGGTCCTGGTGGTGCGCCCAGTGTGCGCCACCCTCCTTGATCCGGTCGAGATCGGCCAGGGTCGGGAAGATCGGGAAGATCGCGTAGTTCTCGGTAATGACGAAATCGTGGATGGTGGAGCAATACGGCTGATCGAACCACTGTTCCTTCACGAGATTGCCGTCCTTGTCGGCAATGCAGTAGGCAACGTCCAGCGTGCACAGCCCGCCCGCCTCGTAGCCGAAGAAGAACATCTCGCCGGTTTCGGGGTCGATGCGCGGATGGGCGGTGAAGGTCTCGCTTTTCAGCTTGCCTTCGTAGTCCCACCGCCCCTCGGTCTCCAGCGTATGCGGATTGACCTCGTACCCGCGCCCGTCTTCCTTCGTCATGAACAGTCGGCCGCCGTGCCAGACCGGCGTGGTGTTGGCGACGGTGCGGTCCTTGCCCTTCACGCTCGGATCGTCGGTGAAGGGGTTGCGGTATCGCCCGAACAGGGCGCGGCCCGCTTCCTTCTCGGCAAGGTAGCGCTCGGTCTCGACATACCTGATGGCGAAGTCGACCTTGCCGCCTTTAAACGAAAAGGCGGAGATCATGCCGTCGTGGTTGAGGGCGATGTCGTCCTCGAACATGGGTTCGTGCGCGTTGTCGGGCACGGCGCGGAAGAAGGTGCCTTCTACCGCCGAGGGGATTTCGCCCTCAACTTCAAGGTTTTCCAGCCGGTATTCCTGTTGCCGGGGTGTATTCGTACCGATAAAATGAATGGTCTGCGGAAAAGCGCCCATGACCAGTTCCCTCCCAATGATTCTTGGCGATAACGCTAACGTTTGTTACGGTTGGTGCAAGGCCAGTTCATTGATAACGGTCAATCGGGGAGAGTGAGGATGGCGGGGGACACCGGGGAGGCGCTGAGGCCGCGCGGGTCCGTTCACTCGGGCGAAACCGACGAGGTGGTCCTGCTGCACCGTATGCTGAAGCTAACCAACAGGTTGATGGCGCCGTTCTCCATCCACCTGTCCCATCGCTACAAGATCAGCATCAACGAATTCCGCCTGCTGATGACCGTCGGTGCGCTGGGCCGCACGGCCAGCCACGAGGTCGCCGAGCTGACCGGCGTGAACGCCATGAGCATCAGCCGCGCCGTCGCCACGTTGCAGAAGCACGGCCGCGTGATCGTGGAGCGGGACGAGAGCAACAAGCGGCGCAAGTGGCTCAGCCTGTCGGAAGAGGGTGAGCGGCTCTACGAGATCATGCGGCCGCAGACCGAAACTGTGGCGCATTACCTGTTCGGTAAACTGGAGAAGGGCGAGCTTGCAGGTTTCGCCAATATCGTCGAACGCCTGATCGAACGGCTCGATGCCGAGGACGAGGACGGCAATTCGCTGTTCCTCGAACGCACGAAACCCCAGGAATAGCGCCGAAGGAATGACCATGACCGAAGAACAGCGCCGCGCGATCGAGGCCGATGTGACGCGCCTGATCCACCAGTACGTATGGGCCAACGATGCGCAGGACTGGGAGCGGTGCGCCGCGCTTTACACCGAGGATGCCGTGTTCCGCCGCCCCAGCGGCGGCGATCCGGTGGTGGGGCGCGAGGCGATCCTCGCCAGCTTCACCGCTCGCCCGCCGCGCGCGCAGCGGCACGTGATGGCGAACACCCTGGTCGACGTGGTGAGCGATACCGAGGCGCGGGCGAAAAGCGTGATCGTGCTCTACATGGGCGATGCAGCGGAAGAGGGACTGCCGGTGCAGGATCCCAAGTCGCCGCTGATCGGCACTTTCGAGGATCGCGTGGTGCTGACGGGCGACGGCTGGCGCTTCGCCGAGCGAACCGGCGGACTGGACTTCCGGCCCTAGCCGAACGCCTTCTCCGCCTCGGCCTTCGCCTCGACGGCCTCCCGCCGCTTGAGCGCGGCGGGCACCAGCAGCGCCACCACCACGCAGGCAAGCGCGGGCAGGGCGGCCACGCCGAGGAAGGTCTGCGCCGGGATTTCGTTTGCCAGCATCCAGCCGCCCAGCGGCGGCCCGGCAAAGGCTCCCAGCCTTGCCACCAGCACGCCCATGCCAACCGCGCTGGATAGAAGGCGCGCGGGGAAGAGGTAGGCGCACAGGCCCGGCAGCACCATGCCGCCTGCGCTCGCGCCGCCGACGCCAACGCAGAGCAGGACGGTCCACATCACGGGATCGGGCGCGGTGACGAAGACCCCGGCAAAGCACACGGCCATCGCGCCGAACAGCAGCACCAGTGTCCACGCCTTGTGCCACCGGTCCAGCAGCAGGCTGGCGCCGATACCGATGGCAAGCCCGGCAAGCTGGACAACGCCCGAAACGCGGGCTGCATCGTCCAGCGTCATGCCCGCTTGCGGCAGCACGGTCGGCAGCCACGAGTTCAGCAGGTAGAGGTTGAGCGCGTTGAGCGCGAGCATCGTGGCGAAGACCATGAAGGGAAACAGCCACGGCGCGCTGAACAGCACCAGCTGCGGCAGCTTCGCGCGCTTTTCTCCCGGTTTCACGTCCTCTGCCGGGGGACGCTCTCCCGACAGGATCAGCCAGAGCGCCACGGCAAGGGCAACCGCCATCGCGCCCGGTGCGATGAACAGGCCCTGCCAGCCGCCAAGGTCGATGATCTCCGGCGCGGTCAGCCCGGCAATGGCGATACCCAGCGGAATGCCGGCGGAGACAACCGCCATGATCGTGGCGCGCAGCCGATCGGGTGCCAGCTCCGCCGACAGCGCGCTGACGTTGGGCAGGCACGCCCCCAGCGCGAGCCCGGTGACGAAGCGCCAGACGAGGAATTCGGTGATGCTGCCCGCCGTTGACGTGGCCAGCGTGGCCGCGCCCGTGATCACGCAACCGCCGACGATCAGCATCCGGCGGCCGAACCGGTCCCCCAGCGGTGCCAGCAGGGCGCCGCCCGCGCCAAGCCCCACCAGCAGGGCGGTGAAGACCCAGCCGAAACCTGCCGGATCCAGTCCCATGTCGGTGAGGCGCGGTACGGCGAGGGCCATGGCGGCAATATCGAAGCCTTCCATCACGAACACCCCGCCCAGCAGGACGAGCGAGAGCAGGGGGCGGCCATTCATGGCGCGGGTTTCAGGCGACACGGTGCAGGCCTCCGCCGCCAGCCAGCGCTTCGTCCCGCCCGTCCCACGGGGAGGGCATGCGGTAAGGCACCGTGAGGAAATCGGCCTCCACCTGTTCGATCGCGCCATCGCGAATGCGGAAGGCTTCGGCGAGGTAGTAGGAATGCGGGCGGCGTACCGGGCTCTTTGCCGTAGTGCCATCCGTCAGCGTGTATTCGCCGATGCGGCCCGAATGGTCGATGAAGCCGTAGGCCAGCACGATGCCGCGCTCTGTATCCACCAGCGGGAAGCGGCGGGCGCGCAGGTCATCGTCGTAGCGATACCAGCCGAGCGCGAACTGCTCCTCGCAGCCCAGGCGCGCGACGGGCAGGGGAAAGTCGGCGTTGTTGGTGGTCTGCACCCCGTTTTCCACGCGGTTGCAGCTGGGCCAGAACTTCGTGTTGATCGTGCCGTCGTTGCGCTCGATGGTTTCGAAGTAGCCGTCGGCAACGCGCACCAGTTCCTCGCGGGTGGAGCGGGCGCCATCGGGGATCAGCGCTTCCATCATTGGCTTGCGTTCGAAATGCTGCGGGCCGAAGGGGAAGCCCTCGTCCTTGTTGCGGGCCACCACGGTCTCGATCCCGGTGATTTGCCCGAGCGACACTTCCAGCCGGATGCATGCGGGGTTCAGCGCGTCGGTTTCCTCCACCGCGGTGAGCACGGCCACCTGCCCGCGAGAGGCTTCCGCGAAGCGCAGGTCGTAATCGTGCCTGGCCGTGATCGTGTTCCACAGCCCGTCGCCGACTGCGATCTGCACGTTGTTCTCGGTATTGAAGACGCTCGGCGCCATCGGTGCGCGCGACGGATCGCGCTGTGTCAATGCCGACAGGTAGGCGTCGAGAACGCCGTACAATTCCTCACGATTGGCCAAGACCCTCTCCCATAGCTTGACTCGAAGCGGTGCTAGCTGAAAAGTAACGAACGTTAAAGTCGCGCATGCAAGTCGCGTGGGAGAGGGACGGATTAATTATGGCGGATACACCGCTGCCACCGGGAATGTCGGCCATGCGGCTGGACGAGGCGCGCCGGGCGCTGGAAAGCGCGCTAGGGCCGGACAAGGTCTTTTTCGAGCCGCTGGACAGGCGCAGTTACCAGGACAAGTTCGCCGTGGACGATGCGCTGCATCATCCCGCGGGTGCCGTCTCGCCCGAAACGGTGGAGGAAATCCAGGCGGTGGTGGCGATTGCCAACGAATACCGTCTGCCGGTCTTCCCCATCGCACGCGGCAAGAACCTCGGCTACGGCGGCACCGCGCCGGTGATGGCAGGCTCCGTGGTGATGGACCTGTCGCGCATGAAAAGAATCGAGTTCGATGCCGAGAACGGCACCGTCCTCTTGGAGCCGGGCGTGGGCTTCTACGATCTCTACGACTACATCCAGCGCCACAACCTGCCCTACTGGCTTTCAACCCCCGGCAACAGCTGGGGCAGCGTGATGGGCAACGCGCTGGACCGCGGCGTGGGCTACACACCCTACGGCCAGCATACCGAGAATATCTGCGGCCTCGAAGTCGTGCTGGCCAACGGCGAAGTGGTGCGCACCGGCATGGGCGCCTTCACCGGCGCGCCCACATGGCAGACCTACAAGTACGGCTTCGGCCCCGCGTGGGACCAGATGTTCGTGCAGTCCAACTTCGGCATCGTGACGAAGATGGGCATGTGGCTCATGCCCGAACCCGAAAGCCTGATGGGCATGGACGTCGAATTCGACCGGCCCGAAGACCTGAAGGTGATGGTCGACACCATCGCCCCGCTGCGGCGTGAACGACTGCTGACCCAGTCGCCCAGCATCGGCAACTGGATGCGCGCCGCCGCCGTGCTCACCACGCGCGACCAGTGGACGGACGAGCCGGGGGCATTGTCCGATAGCGTGATCGACGCCATCCGCCGCCAGTTCAACATCGGCTGGTGGGGCGTAAGCCTGCGCCTTTACGGCCGCGAAGAGGTGAACAAAGCCGCCTACAAGGTGCTGGAAGAAGCGATGGGCAACGCGGGGCCGATGTCGATCCGGCCCACGTCATGGCGCAAGGGCGAACCGCTGGAATACACCGGCTGGACCGGCACGCCGATGACTTTCCCGATGCAGAACGTGAACTGGTACGGCGGGCGCGGCGGGCACATCGGTTTCTCGCCCATCATCGAGCAGGACGGCGACAAGGCACTGGCCCAGTTCCGCCGTACATACGCGCGCTACCAGGAATACGGCATGGACTACCAGGGCAGCTTCGCCTTCGGAGAGCGGCACATGGTCAACGTGAACGCGATGATCTTCAACAAGGATGATCCGGAAATGATGGCTAAGGTCGACCCCTTCTTCCGCACGCTGGTGGCAGACGCGAAGGAGCAGGGTTACGGCGAATACCGCACGCACCTCGATTACATGGACCTTGTCGCCAATTCCTATGACTTCAACGGCGGCTCGATGAAGAGGATGAACGAGGCCGTGAAGGACGCGCTCGACCCCAATGGCATCATCGCGCCGGGCAAGAGCGGTATCTGGGGCAGCCACTGGCGCAATGGAGGCGCGGCATGAAGCGGCTGGCAGTGATCGCGGGCGCGGCGGCGCTCCTCGGAAGCGCGGGCGTGGCACTTGCGCAGAGCGCGGCGGGCATCGACGATGAGACCGAAGAGGCCGCCGCCGCGCAGGCCGGGCCCCCGCCAATGCCGCAGCCCGTAACGCTGGCGAAGCGCCCCGGTGCGACAGGCGGAGAGGCGCTCTATGTCGAATACTGCGCCATGTGCCACACCGCGAACGGCATGGGCACCGGCCTGCTGGCGCGGCGCGTCGATACGCCGATCCTGGAAGAGCGCGACAACCTCGCGGCGGCATACGTGGTGGTTGCCGCACGCAATGGCATCGGCAACATGCCCGCCGTGCCGCGCGGTGAGCTTTCCGACGAGGATTTGCAGGCGATTGCCGAGTACCTGGCCGCTGGTCCGCACGAGGTGACACCATGAAGGTAACGCGTCGCAATGTCATGGCAGGTGCCTTGGCGGTGCCTGCAATCGCGGCGATTGGGGACGCCGCGTGGGCGCAGTCACCTCGGGTCGTGGGCGTTTTCGACGCGCAGCTCCCTGCCGGGCAGCGCTTCGCCAGCCTGCTGCGAGATGCCGGGCAGGGTGCCCGCACGGTGGAGGGCGACCGGATCAGGCTGGCGCGAGACATTCTCGCCTCTCGCCCACCGATGCTGGCCGGTGTCACACGCAGCGCCGATGCCCTGTTGTTTGCCGAAGTGGCAGCAGAGGATGGCTACGAGATGACGCTCGAACTGCGCGGCAACCGCCAGGGCTGTTCGGGCTTCACATGCAACCCGGACTGGAACCCGCTCAGCCGCCAGATCGTGGGCGCGGGCGCAGATTGGCTCGGCGCCTTTGCCGGTTTCGTCGCCAATCCGTCAGCGCCCGAGCCGACCGCGGGCCGGGTCGACGATGCGGCCACCGCGCTGGCCTGGTTGCTGGTGCGCCGCGCCTGAAGGCTAGTTGCGGATAATGAGGCTGTCGGGCCGCTTGCGCGGTTTCCAGTCGCCGTGGCCGGGGAAGCGTTCCAGCACCTTGCCGTCCCACAGCCGCACCACGCGGGTCCGGAAGCACCACTTGCCGTCTTCGCCTTTCACCGCGTGATCGTCATAGTAGCCGCAGAAGCGCAGTTCGTAGGGCGGCTCGTCGTGGCACTCTGTAACGAAGGCGAAGCCGCGCATCTTCACGCTGCCATCTTCTTGCGGGAAATATTGCACCTGCGTGACGTGATGCTGACGGCCGGGGAAGCCGGGGGCATTGGCATAGTGGCTCATCAGCCCGCGAATGCCGTCGTGACCCTGCCAGATGTCCGGGTCCTCGAACACTTCCTCGCGCATCTCGCAATCGGTGGTGAAGCATTCCACCAGAGCTTCCGCATCGCCGGTGTCGAGCGCCCAGCTGTAGGCCGCGATCAGGTCTTGCAGGCCCAACCGGTCCTCGATCGAAACAGTCGTCATGTCATCTCCCTCCAGTTGCGCTGATTGTAACAATCGTTATGATGGACGCAAGCAGCGCGCTTCACGAAAAGCGACTGCCATGGGAGAGTTGAGTGGCAAAGATCATCGTTTCCGGGGCGTCCGGCCAGTTCGGCCATGCCGCCGCTTCGCAGCTTCTGGACATGGGCGAGGACGTCATCGCGCTGTCGCGCAGCGCCGACAAGCTGGCCGACCTGGCAGAGCGCGGCGCCGATGTGCGCGCCGCCGATTTCGACAGTCCCGATGGACTGGAGGAAGCGATGGCGGGCGGCGACAAGCTGCTGCTGATCTCCACCACTCTTGTCGGCCAGCGCCCGCGCCAGCACGGCAACGCGATCGATGCGGCGAAGAAGGCGGGCGTGAAGCATATCGTCTACACGTCTGTCACAGATGGCGGTAATCCCGACCATCCGGCGGTGGAGCAGCACGATCACTACGCCACGGAGCGGCTGCTCAAGGATAGCGGCCTCGACTACACGATCCTGCGCAACAGCCAGTATTCCGAAGCCATCGCGACGGCCATGGTAGCGCCCTCGCTGGCATCGGGCGAGAAGCCTGACAATTGCGGCGAGGGGAAGATCGCCTTCGTCAGCCGCGACGATTGCGTTGCTACCGCGGTGGCCGTGCTCACGAACGAAGGTCACGAGAACAAGATCTATAACGTAACCGGCCCCGAACGATTCACCGTGCCAGAAGCCCTTGCGCTGGCATCGGAAATGGCGGGCAGGTCGATCAAGGTCATCCACGTCGACGACGAGGGGATGTACCGGTACTTCGATTCCATCGGCGCGGTGCGCAAGGCGGAAGACCTTACGCCCGAAACGCCGATCCCGTGGGCGAGCGAGGGCATGGTGACTTTCGGCCAGGCCATTCGCGAAGGCTATTTCGACGTCATTTCCGACGATGTGGAGCGCATCACCGGCAAGAAGCCGCGCACGCTGCGCTCCGTCTATGAACAATACCAGGGAGCATGGCCCGCATGAGCCGCCTTCTCGCATTCGCCGCCGTCATCGGCCTTTCCGCCTGCACCGCTGCCGCCGTGCCGGAACCGCAGACCGCCACGCCGCTGGCCGCGCAGGACGCGCCGCTGGGCGCGGGCGAGGACTGGGACAATCCCGGCGGCGACTGGGCGGAAAGCCGATTCTCGCGGCTGGAGACGATCAACCGCGCCAACGTGTCGCGCCTCGGCCTCGCCTGGGAATACGACCTTGGCACCGCCCGCGTGCAGGAAGCGACGCCGATGGTGATCGACGGGGTGATGTATACCTCCGGCAACTTGGGCCGGGTCTACGCGCTGAACGCCGCGACGGGCGAGGAACTGTGGACCTTTACGCCAGAGCTGGACATGCAGGTGAACCGCTCAGCCTGCTGCGACCAGGCCAACCGCGGCGTCGCCGTCTCGGATGGCAAGGTCATGGTCGGCGCGCTCGACGGGATGCTCTATGCGCTGAACGCTGAAACCGGCGCCATCGAATGGAGCGTCGACACCGTGGTGGATCACACGCGCGGCTATACCTCCACCGGCGCGCCGGAAGTGGCGGGCGACATTGTGGTGATCGGCAACGGCGGCAGCGAATACGACGCGCGCGGCTATGTCACCGCCTATCGCATCGCCGACGGCCGCCAGGCCTGGCGGTTCTACACCGTGCCGCGCGACCCCGCCACCGGCCCGCAGGAGCATCCGGAGCTGGACGCCGCGCTGGAAACCTGGAGCGAGGAAACCCGCTGGGACATCGGCGGCGGCGGCACCGCCTGGGATGCTATCACCTACGATCCGCAGTTTGACCAGGTGATCGTGGGCACCGGCAACGGCGGCCCCTATCCGCAGGCGATCCGTTCGCCCGGCGGCGGCGACAACCTCTACCTCAACTCGCTGGTCGCGCTGGACCGCGAGACGGGACGGATGAACTGGCATTTCCAGGAAACCCCGCAGGACAACTGGGACCTGACGGCCACCCAGCCGATGACGCTGACCACGATGGAAATCGGCGGCGAGCAGCGGCCGGTTATCCTGCACACGCCCAAGAACGGCTTCTTCTTCGTGGTCGACCGGGAAACTGGCTTTGCCCACGCGGCCAATCCCATCGTGCGCACCAACTGGGCCAGCGGTTTCGACGTTGCCAGCCAGAGCTTCACCATGACGATGGAGGACAGCGACTATTCGCAAGGCCCCAAGATCGTCTATCCCGCATCGCCCGGTGCGCGGAACTGGTATCCCGCCGCGTTCGACCCAACGCGCAACACCTATTTCGCGCAGGTGCTGGACATGGGGAACCTGCTGTTCCTGCCCGGCCCGATCGACAACGTGGAGCGTCAGGAGAAATTCCTGAACGCGGGCGCGGCCATCATCTTCACCAGCGACCTCGAGGCCGCCGCCGAAACGCTGCCGCCGCCGCTGCGCGCTGCCGTGCAGGCGGAGGATTCGTGGCAGTGGGTGCTGGACCAGCCCTATTCGAGCCAGCTGCGGGCAATGGACCCGCTGACCGGCGAGACGAAATGGGCGGTAGACGGCCTCGGCTGGCAGGACCGTTTTGGCGTGCTCGCCACGCAGAGCGGGCTTGTCTTCCACGGCAATTCGGCAGGCACCGTCACCGCCCGCGATGCCGATACGGGCGATGTGCTCTGGAGCATCGAGACAGGCTCTACCATCATGGCCGCACCCATGACCTACATGGTCGACGGCGTGCAGTACGTGGCCGTGCAGACCGGCTGGGGCGGCGGTGGCTGGGGCTTCGTGCCGCGCTATGCCGCAGCCTATGAAAAGGGCAATGCCAACCGCATCCTCGTCTTCCGGCTGGACGGCGGCCAGGTGGCTATCCCCGAAGACCTGCCGCCCTTGCAGCCCGCGCCGGAGCCGCCCGCGCAATATGCCGACGCCACGCCGGAAATGATCGCGGCAGGTTCGGCGTTGTTCACCGCGAACTGCTCCATCTGCCATTCGAACCAGCCGCGCGCCCCGCTGCCGGACCTTCGCCGGATGAACCGCGGCATCCATGCCGGTTTCCAGCAGATCGTGCGCGGCGGGCTGTTCGTCAGTCGCGGTATGCCGCACTTTGCGGATCGGCTGAGCGAGGAGGACGTGAAAGCGATCCACGCCTGGCTGATCAGTGTGCAGGGCCCGCTGCGCGAGCGTGAACTGCAGTTGCAGGCAGAGGGCCTGCCGCTCGATACCCAGTCGCTCACCATCCTTTCGAACTACTGAGCCGGAGGACAAGGCAATGACCCCCGAAAACGTCAACATCGCCCACCCGGACAAGCTGTTCATCGGCGGAGAGTGGGTGAAGCCGCAGTCCAACGCCTCCATCGAGGTGGTGAACCCCGCCAGCGAGGAAGTGATCGCCCGCGTCGCCCATGCCGGCAATCGCGACATGGACGCAGCCGTGGCTGCTGCGCGCGATGCCTTCGACAATGGTCCGTGGCCGCGCCTTTCGCCGCAGGAGCGTCAGGCCAAGCTGATGGAGATGGTCGACTACCTCGAAACCCGCGTGCCCGAACTGGCGGCGGCGTAGACGGCGCAGGTGGGCGGGCTTGCGAGCGCGGCAGGCCCGATGCACGCAGGCGGCGTGGCTGGGCTGCGCGGGATTGCCAGCCTGGGTGAACGCTTCGCTTGGACAGAGCAGCGCCCCGGCATGGCGGTGGACACCGTCACCGTGGTGCGCGAGCCCATGGGCGTCGTCGTCGCCATCGCGCCGTGGAACGGGCCGTTCGCGATCATGGCCAACAAGGCGTTCTATGCCCTGATCGCGGGCTGCACCGTGGTGATGAAACCGTCGCCCGAAACCCCGCTGGAAGCCTATATCATCGCCGAGGCGGCCGAAGCCGTGGGTATGCCGGCAGGCACGGTGAACCTTGTGCCCTCCGGCCGGGAGGCGGCGGACCACCTGATCCACTCGACCCATATCGACAAAATTACGTTCACCGGCTCCACCGCCGCGGGCAAGCACATTGCCAGCGTGGCGGGCGGCAACATGGTGCGCGCGACCTTCGAACTCGGCGGCAAGAGCGCGGCGATCGTGCGCGACGATTTTCCCATCGATGCGGCGGCGAACATCCTCGGCAATACCATCACCGTGATGAGCGGGCAGGTCTGCGCCATGCTGAGCCGCGCCATCGTGCCCCGCGCCCGCCACGACGAACTGGCAGAGGCCATCGCGGGCGTGATGAAAGGCGTGAAGATCGGCCATCCCGAGGACGAGAGCACCCAGCTTGGCCCCGTCGCCATGCACCGCCAGCTCGAACGTATCGAGATGTATATCGAGGCGGGCAAGGCCAGCGGCGCGGACCTTGTGACGGGTGGTCATCGCCCCAGCCATATGAACAAGGGCTACTACATCGAGCCGACGCTGTTCGCGAACGTCGATAACAAGAGCAAGATCGCGCAGGAGGAGATTTTCGGCCCCGTCCTGTGCCTGATCCCGGCGGAGGACGAGGAAGACGCCATCCGCATCGCCAACGAGAGCGACTACGGCCTCAACGGCTCCGTCTTCACCAACGACGCCCAGGCCGCCTACGACATCGCGCGCCGAGTGCGCACGGGCGTCGTCGGCCAGAACGGCATGCGCATGGAATGGACCGCGCCTTTCGGCGGCTTCAAGCAATCGGGCATCGGCCGCGAAGGCGGCGACGAGGGGATCTGGGGCTATGTCGAGACGAAGACGATCCTGACGGATGCGGGAGTTGAGGTTTGAAGGTTTGTTAGCGGCCGAGTTGCGGATTTCGAGAGGACGTGGAATGCACGGGAAGTGCTGACACCGGCTTCCACCCTTGAAACTGCTCTTCGTGGACGAGGATGTCGCGCCTTCCGCCGAGAAACAGACTGGAATTTTAACTTCGGTGAGGACTTGGGCATCGCCGCGTTTGTTCCTTGGCGCGTTGTCACTGCCGATGGCATTGCGCTCGGGCTGGAGGACGACGGCCAACGGTTCGGTCTGCCTCGACCTTTGGATGGTGAGGCTCGTGTCAACGAACTGCTGAGCGGCCAAAGAGTTAGCGAAATTGAAGTGGACGCTCAGACGGCAGACTTGCGAGTTGTCTTTGATGGAGGCGCTCGGCTCGACTTCTTCAATAACTCTTCAGGCTATGAAGGCTGGCAAGCTTCAGTGCCGATACACGGAAGGGTGCTGACGATCGTTGCGCTCGGCGGAGGTGAACTGGCCGTAGTCTAACGCCCCCTTCTCACCCATTCCCAGCCCCGCCTCAATCAATCCCGATAGCCGCCAGCAGCGCCTCGTCCGGGTCGAGCGCAGTCTCGCCCGCCGGGAAGCCATTCTGCTCCAGCATGTAGGCCGTCACCGCCAGGTAGTCGGGATCGCTCAGAGATCCGGGTGCGCCCATCGGCATGGCCTCGCGGGTGTAGGCGAACAGTTCCGCCACGCTGCGACCGCGCCAGCGGCTCATGAAGGCGGCTCCGCGAATGGGGGCGACGCCGCCTGCGCCTTGCAGGTCCGGGCCGTGACAGGCGGCGCAGGCGCGCTGGTAGACGGCGAGGCCCGCTTCGGCTTGGGCTGCGGAGAACACTCCGCTGGAGGCCGCGCGGCTGAAACCGCCAATGTTGCCGCCCGGCGGTGGCGCGTCGGCCGATCCCATTGCGCCGGCTGGGTTCACTTGCGCCCGCTCCGGCCCGCGATGGCCGATGCTCGCCTCGGGCAGGGCGAAGACGAACAGCGTGTTCTGCCGGCCGTGCAGGATTTCGGGCGTGAAGTTGTCGCTCAGCCAGAAGCCTGTCGAGAACGCGACATACTGCTGCCCGTCCACCGCGAAGGTCGCCGGATAGCCCGTGACCGAGGAGCCGACGTTCATCGACCACAGCACTTCGCCGCTGCGCTGATCCATCGCCAGAACGAAGCCTTCCGCATCGCCCGCGAACAGCAGTCCACCACCGGTGGTGAGCAATGACTGCGTGCCCGCGCGCTGCCGGTAGGTCCACTCGCTCCTGCCCGTCACCGCGTTCACAGCGTGGATCGCGCCGATCATGCCGCCCGCCTCCGGGTTGGCGTAGGCGCGAGTGGCGATGCCGTAGACGCCCGTGTCGCCATCTGCCGGGTCCAGCGAGGACATTTCCGCGCAGGTGTTGGTGAGCGGGAAATACATCGTCTGCGTCAGCGGGCTGTAGGCGGGGGCGTAATAGTTCGCGCCGCCGGTGGGGGCGGGGCAGATGGTGATGCTTTCACCGTATTCGGTCGGGATGGTTTCCGGGTTCACCGTCACCCGCCCGGTCGCGCCGTCGATGTGGCCCACGAGGTTCTGCTGCAGCGTGGGCCGCGCCCAGAGAAACTTCCCCGTCTCCCGGTCCAGCGTGTAGATCACGCCGGTCTTGCCCGGCACGCCCGACAGTGTGCGATAGGTGCGGCCCGGCTCGATATCGGGGGCCATCCATTCGACGTCTGCCGGATCGGGCGCGACCTGCTGGTCTATCAGCATGCGCGGGAAGGTGTGGTCCATGTCCCACTGGTCGACGAGGTGCTGGTAGTGCCAGACGATCTCGCCCGTCTCCACGTCCAGCGCCAGCGTGGAATTGTGGTAGAGATAGGTCTCGTCATTGCCCGCCAGCCTGATCTTGGGGGTCGGCGCGCTGACCGACGTGCCCATGTAGACAAGGCCGAGTTCGGGATCGAAGCTGGGGATCATCCACGCGCCCACTTGCTGCCGGTCCGCCAGCGGCACGTCGCCCCAAGTGGCATCGTTGGGATCGGACCCTTGCGCGATGATAGGCGTGCGCCAGACTTCCTCGCCCGTTTGCGCATTGTGCGCGACGATCACACAGGCCGCCGGTCCGCCCTCCGGCTCGCATGATCGCCCGGTGATGGCGAGACCATTGGCAATGATCGGCCCGCTCGATTGCTTTGCACCCTGCCGATAGTCGAGAATCTGCGTCTCCCACGCGAGTTCGCCCGTGCGGGCGTCGAGCGCGTAGAGATAGTTGTCCGCCGAATTGCCGATGACGAGGTTGCCATAGAGCGCGACGTTACGGGTGGTATCGTAGACCGGCAGGTAGTTGCCGATATCCTCCGGCAGGTCGCGCGCATGACGCCAGATGAGCTGGCCGCTTTTTGCGTCGATGGCGTGGATCGTGTCCGCCGGGCCAGGGAAATACATGATCCCGTCGCGCACCAGCGGTGTGCCTTCCTGGTGGCCGGAGTTGAGCGGCATCGCCCAGACGAGGCGCAGGTTCTGCACGTTGCTGGTGTCGATCTGGTCGAGCGGGGAATAGCCCCAGCTATCCAGCGTGCGCCGCCAGCTGAGCCAATCCGACGGATCGGGCTGCTGGATTTCCGCATCGGTGACCGGGGCGAAATCGGGCACCGTCTGCGCCGCCACCTGCGTGATTGCCAGCGCCGCCAGAGCACAGCCGAGCGCGAATTTTCCGGATTTTCCCATCGCCGATATCCCTCTCCCTGCCGCCTTAGTGCCAAAGGCGGGGTGACGCGGCAAGCATTCGCCGCTAGACAGCCGGACAAAATCAATTTCAACCGTGAGTCACCCATGAAATACCTGCTTCTTGCCAGCGCCGCAGCAACGCTTTCTTCCGCTCCCGCATTCGCGCAGGACGAGCCCGTGGGCGATCCCATCATCGTGCTGGGTGAAGGGCTGGAGGATGCGCCCTCCGTTCCCGCCTATTCGGTGATCGAGCTGGACCGCGAGCAGATCGTCACCACCGGATCGGGCACGCTGGAGGATACGCTGAATTCCGTTGCCGGCTTCCAGCAGTTCCGCCGTTCCGACAGCCGCAGCTCCAACCCCACGGCGCAGGGCGCCACCCTGCGCGCGCTGGGCGGCAATGCTTCCAGCCGGGCACTGGTGCTGCTGGACGGGGTGCCGATGGTCGATCCCTTCTTCGGCTACGTGCCATTCAACGCCATCGCGCCCGAGCGGCTTTCCTCAATCCGCGTGACGCGCGGCGGCGGCACCGGGCCGTTCGGCGCGGGCGCGCTGGCGGGTGCCATCGAACTGACCAGCGCCGATGCGCAGACGCTGGGCCTTGTCAGCGGTCAGGCACTGGTGAACGATCGCGGCGGCACGCAGACCTCCGCCACCATCGCGCCGTCGTGGGACGGCGGCTATGCCGTCGCCAGCGGACGCTGGGACCGGGGCAAGGGCTTTTACACCACGCCAGAGGCCGACCGCGTGCCCGCCACGGCGCGTGCCGCCTACGATAGCTGGTCCGCCAGTGGCCGCGTGGTGCAGCAGATTGGCGACAACCTGGAAGTGCAGCTCCGCGGCCTCGCGTTCGAGGATAACCGCACCCTGCGCTTCGAAGGCGCGGACAGCCGCATCCGGGGCGAGGACGTGTCGCTGCGCGTCGTCTCACGCGGGCCGTGGCAGGTGGACGCGCTGGCCTATGCCCAGTGGCGCAATTTCTCGAACGTCATCATCTCCTCCACCCGCTTCGTGCGCGTGCTGGACCAGAAGGATACGCCCGCCAGCGGTCTTGGCGGCAAGATCGAGGTGCGCCCGCCGCTGGGCGAGAACCACACCCTGCGCCTCGGCGTGGACTATCGCCGCAGCGAGGGCGACCTGTTCGAGGACGCCTACTCCGCCTTCAGCGGCAACCTGACCGAGAACCGCTTTGCCGGGGGCAACAACGACGATCTCGGCCTGTTCGCCGATTACGACTGGAATTACGGCCCGATCACGCTGACGGGTGGCCTGCGCGCGGATCGCTATTCGATCAACGACGGTTTCTATCGCGCCGTAGAGGCGGACGGCACCGTGGTGACCGACGATACCTTCGCCGACCGATCCGACTGGGAGGTGACCTGGCGCGCCGGTGCCCGCCTGCAGATGAGCCGCAAGCTCACCTTGCGCACGGCGGCCTACAGCGGTTTCCGCCTGCCCACCATCAACGAACTTTACCGCCCCTTCGTGGTGTTCCCCGTGGTGACGCAGGCCAATGCCCAGCTGGAGCCGGAGCGGCTGGAAGGCTGGGAATTCGGCATGGACCTGGCCGCTGCCGACTGGATGCGCCTGTCCGCAACCTTCTTCGATAACAAGGTGAAGAATGCGATTGCCAACGTGACGCTGGCAGAAAACCTGCGCCAGCGCCGCAATCTCGATGCGATCGACGCGCAGGGGCTGGAACTGGCCGCATCCGTGGATGCCGGGCAATTCGGCTTCGACGGCACGCTGACCTTCCTCTCGCCGGAGATCGAGGGAACCGGCCCCGCTTCCGTGCTCGACGGCAACCTGCCGCCGCAGACGCCCACTTTCGCCGCCAGTGCGACGGCCAGCTGGGAGCCTGCGGACGGCGCGCTGCTGGCGGCAACGCTACGCCACGTCGGCAAGCAGTTCGAAAGCGACCAGGAAACCGAGCCGCTGCCCGCCGCCACGACGGTAGACCTGTTCGCGCAGGTGCCGCTGTTCGGTCCGCTGTCGGCCGTCGCGCGGGCGGAAAACCTGCTCGACGAAGAGATCGTCACCCGCAACAGCGGCGGCGATCTCGATCTCGGTGCGCCGCAAACATTCTGGATCGGCCTGCGCTACGGTTTTTGAATAGGTAAAACCTTGCAAGCAGCCTAGGCTGGCCATCGAACAGGGAGAGCAAGATGGGCAAGCTGGAAGTCATCAACCCGCGAACCGGGGCGGCGGATCATGCCATCACCCCGGCCAGCCGGGACGACGTGGCGGCAAAGGCCGCCGCGCTGCGCAAGGCGCAGCCCGCGTGGGAAGCGATGGGCGTCGGCGGGCGCTGCGGTGTGATGGCGCGCTGGCTGCAGGCGGTGAAGGCGCGGGCCGCCGATATCGGCGAGGCCGATGCCCACGACACCGGCGGCTGCCACACCAGCTACCTCCAGGGCTTCATCACCATGGGCAATATCGGTGGCTGGCTGGAGGACGCGCCAAAGGCCTTCGCCGCGCTGGACTATGACGCGATGAGCCCTTCGATGCCCAGCGTGAGGGTGCAGTCGCAGGTGGTGGCCTATCCGCTGGTGGGCGTCATCAGCCCGTGGAACGCGCCGCTGATGCTGGCATTGCTCGACGCCGTGCCCGCGCTGTTCGCGGGCTCTTCGGTCCTGCTCAAACCCTCCGAAGTGACGCCGCGCGTGATCGAGACACTGTTCGAAACCGTGCGCGAAGTGCCCGAACTCGCGGCCGTGTTCGATTACGTCGCCGGGCCGGGCGCGGTGGGGCAGGCGGTGATCGAGCAGGCGGACACGGTCTGCTTCACAGGCTCCGTCCCCACCGGGCGCAAGGTCGCCGTGGCCTGTGCGGAGCGGTTGATCCCCTGCCACCTCGAACTGGGCGGCAAGGACCCGTGCATCGTCACCGAAAGCGCCGATATCGAGCGCGCTGCCACCGCCGTGCTGCGCGGCGCGGTCTATGCCACCGGGCAGGTCTGCTATTCGGTGGAGCGGGTCTACGTGCACGAGGCGATCCACGATGCCTTCGTGGCAAGGCTGGTGGAAAAGGCGGGCGAGGTGCGCCTCAACGCCGATAACCCGCGCGGGGGGCATATCGGGCCATTCACCCACGGACCGCAGGCGGATATCGTGGCGGGCCACATTGCCGATGCCGTCGCCAAGGGCGCAAAGGTGCAATACGGCGGCGAGATCGAGGATATCGGCGGCGGCCGCTACCTGCGCCCCACGGTGCTGACCGGGGTGACGCACGGCATGGCGATCATGCAGGATGAGACCTTCGGCCCGACGATCCCGGTCATGGCCTACTCCGACACCGACGAAGCCGTGCGCCTCGCCAACGATACGCAGTTCGGCCTCACCGCCAGCGTGATCGCGGGCAGCGCGGAGGAAGCCGAGGCCATCGGGCGGCGGCTGAACGCGGGCGGCATCTTCCTGCAGGACACCTTCCTCACCTTCGCCAAGATGCGCACGTTCGGCACCGACAGTTTCGGCTGGTCCGGCCACGGTGCGCCGCGCATCGGGCCGGAAAGCCTGCGCCGGTTCCTCAGGCGCAAGAGCCTGCTGACGCAGACCGGCGAGGTCGCGGATATCCGCAACGACCATCATCTCGGAGATGGCGCATGAAGATCACCGCAGCCCTCTCCGGACGGGGCGGCGACGCGCCGCAACTGGTCGAACTGGAACAGGAAGCGCCGCGCGCGGGCGAGATGCGCATCCGCCTCGTCGCCACCGGCATTTGTCATACGGACCTGCACGAACATCCCGGCAGGCACTCGCCCCAGCCCATCGTGCTGGGCCACGAGGGCGCGGGCGTGGTGGAGGAACTGGGCGAGGGCGTGACGGGCTTCGCCGTGGGCGATCACGTGATCCTGTCCGGCAATTCCTGCGGGCAGTGCCCAGCTGCCTCGCCGGTCGTCCGACCTATTGCGACCTTGCCATGCCGCTCTGCTTCGGCGGCAAGCGGCTGGATGGCTCCACCGCGCTTTGTGCAGGCGACGAGACGGTACATTCGCACTTCTTCGGCCAGTCCAGCTTCGCCACCCATTCGATCGTGCCCCAGCGCACGGCGGTGAAGATGGCGAAAGACCTGCCGCTGGAAAAACTCGGGCCCCTCGGCTGCGGAGTCGTGACGGGAGCTGGCGGCGTGATCGAGGCGCTGAAAGTCGGCTTCGGCGATACCATCGCGGTATTCGGCACCGGGGGCGTGGGCCTGTCTGCCGTGATGGCAGCGAAGCTGGTGGGGGCGAGGCGGATCGTGGCGGTGGACCTGTCTGACGAACGGCTGGATCTGGCCCGCGAATTCGGGGCGACCGACACCTTCCGCGGCGACCAGGACGGGCTTGCCGAGGCCATCCGACAGGTGACGGGGCGCGGTATGGACTACACCTTCAACACCACCAATGCGGGCGCGGTGCATACCCTTGCGCTGGAAGTGCTGGCGATGAACGGCACCGCCGGGTTCGTCGCCGCGCCGCTGCCGGGCAAGGACGGGCCGTGGTCGCCGCAGATGTTCGCCATGCTTGCGGGCGGACGGCAATTGCGCGGCATCCTTGGCGGCGATGCCAATCCGCGCACCTTCCTGCCGCAACTGGCCGAGTACTGGCGGCAGGGCCTGCTGCCGTTCGACCGGATGCTGAAATTGTATCCCTTTGCCGAGATCGAGCGCGCCTTCGCCGATGCGAAGAGCGGCGCCGCGATCAAGCCTGTCCTGTTGATGGAGAGCCAAGATGACGCCTGATATGCGAGCCGAACTGGAAGCGCTGGGAACGGAACTCTCGCCCGAAATGCTGGGCGGCACCCAAGCCATGATGAAAGCGCTGAACAAGGGGGTGGCTGCGGAAACGCAGATAACGCGCGACATCGCCTATGGCCCTGACGAACGGCACCGGCTGGACCTGTTTACGCAAGGCTCTCCCTCCGGCGCGCCGGTGCTCGTGTTCCTGCACGGCGGCGGCTTCATGATGGGGGACAAGCATACGGAGGGCTCTCCGTTCTATTCCAACATTGGCGATTTCGCCGCTCGGATGGGCTGGGTGGGCGTGACGGCGACCTATCGCCTCGCGCCCGCCAATCGCTTCCCCAGCGGCGTGGAGGACCTGCGCCTGCTGGCCGAATGGCTGCGGCTGAACGTGGGCGAACACGGCGGCGATCCGGCGAAAATCGTGCTGATGGGCCAGAGCGCAGGGGCCAGCCACGTGGCGAACTACCTCGCCCACGCGCGCGACCATGCAGAGGGCATCGCCGGGGCCGTGTTCCTCAGCGGCATCTACGACACGCGCACCAGCGCGCACAACGATTTCAACAAGGCCTACTATGGCGAGGACGTGAAAGGCTGGGGACCGGCTTCCGCGCTGGCGGGGCTGCTGGCATCGGGCGTGCCGATGCAGTTCAGCGTGGCGGAATTCGATCCCGACGATTTCCAGAAGCAGGCTGCGCAACTGGTCGCCCAATGGTCAGCAACCAAGGGCCGCCTGCCCGAGATGCACTACCTTACCGGCCACAACCACCTGACGCCCGCATTGTCCATCGGCAGCACCCAAAAGGAGGTCGAGCGTATGGTGGCAGGTTTTGTGAACAGGGTGACAGGCTAGCGAGCCGATATCAGGGCCAGTACGCTTCCTTGCGACGACGCTTGCGGACGCGCTGCACCTGCCAGTAGGCGACGAGGCATCCGATTACGACCAGGGCGATGAGGGCGATCCCCACGAGTTCACGCATTTCACTTTCAACTTTCCGGTTTCCCCCCGGTCACGTGGCCTTCAACACATGGACCAGGGGATGTATCCGGAAAATCGCGTGAATTCGCCGCTATCCCTTTTTCGCGCAGTTGATGCAGAGCGCTGATTCGGGCCGCGCTTCCAGCCGCCCGTCGGAAATTTCCTCCCCGCATTCGACGCAATAGCCGTATTCGCCCTTCTCGATGCGGTCGAGCGCGCGCTTGGTCGAGGTTATCTCGCGCGTCACCAGCCGGGCTTGGGCTTCCAGGCTCTCGTCGTCCTCCATCTGCACTGCGCGTTCGCTTGAATCGGGATCGTGCGGCTCGTCCAGATCGCGCTCGATCCGCTCCAGTCGGCTTTCCAGTTCGCTCAACTGTTCTTTCAGGCGGGCCTTGTACTTGTCGTCGCTCATGCGGCTTTCTCCGAAGGTACCCAGCAGCCGTGGAAGGCCATGGGCATGGCAAAAGGTAGCTTGACGGTCGCCAGCGGCGGCTTGCTGACATCGTTGCCGTCGAGGATCAGCAGGTCGGCCCGCTTTTCCTCGAACCGGTCGACCACGGTGAGGATGAAGCCATCGCCTTCCGGCGCATCGGGGCTGCGCGGGATGAAGACAGGCTCCTGCGCGGCGGCACCGGCGAGTTCGTGGACTCGCAGTTCACCTGTGTCCCACATGATCTGGCCAACGCCCATCTGCGGAAAATCGCGCAGGGCGAAATAACCGATCGAATGCTTCGACATGGCAAAACGGTCGTCGATCTTGGGCATGTCGCCCAGCGCGCCCTCTACAGGGTGCAGGCTGACGGCCTCGTCGTCCGGTTTCGACAGGTCGAAGACGATGCGCGTGATCTGGGTGATCGTCTCCGGCATGGTGGGGAAACGGCCCGACTTGTCGGCGAAGAAGCTAAAACAATTGCCGGGCGATGCAGGCGTATCGAGGATAACCCGGTCGCCTTCGGTATAGGCGTTCATCACGTGGCCCATCACGAGGCCGGGAATGTCGAACCAGCGCATGTCCCTGGCCGGGTCCCCGTCGCGGGGCATCACGCCCCACTTGCTTGGCAGGTCCGGATCGTATTCGTAATAGGCCCCGCCTTTGCGCAGGCGGGCATCGTCGGCCACCAGCGGCATGATCGGGAAGACCAGGTGCTCGCGCGTCACGCCCCAGTCGTGGCTGAGGCCGGGGTAGGGCGTTTCGAACATCTGTTCGCGCACCAGCTTCCCGTCCCTGTCGAACACGTGGAGGCTGGCCGTCGTGCTCGGCTCTCCGTCGGCAAAGACGCCGTAGCTCCACCATTCGCCGGTTTCCGGGTCGATCTTGGGATGCGCGGTCAGCGCGGTGCTTTTCAGGTCCCCGAAATCGCCGACGCCTTTCGTTTCCAGCGTGTCCATGTCGAGCTCGTAGGGGCGGGAGTCCTCGCGCAGGGCGAAGAGCTTGCCGTGATGCTCGAAAGCATAGGTGTTGCCGGTGTTGTCGCGCTGCGGAAGGTTGGAGACGCTGGGATCGTCGGTGTACTTGTTGCGGTAATGGCCATAGAGGCGCCGCCGCGCACCGCGCTCCGCCTTCAGGCGCTCTGTCTGCACGTAGCGGCTGCGGAAGGACACGTGGCCGTCCTCGAAATGAAACGCGCTCACCATGCCATCGCCGTTGAGGATGATGTCATCCTCCAGGCTGGGATACTGCCGGTCGCCCCCGCTGCGGAAATAGGACCCTTCCAGTTCCGGCGGGATTTCACCCTCCACCTCGCATTCGAACACATCTGCCTCGAACCGCATGGGCTTGCGCTCCTGCAGCCCGAAACTGGCGAAGGGGTGAAATACTTCCGGCATTGCTCTCTCCCGTGTTACACCTTGATTGAAAGGGTTATGGCGTCGCATTGCAAGCGGGTATTTGACGGGAGACAAAATCAATGAACGCAAGCCAGAGCGCGTGCTGGCCGGACGGCGTGCCGCAGGTGATGCCGGCCGAGGATCGTGGCGAGATCGAGGAACTCTACGCCCGCTACGCCTGGGGAATAGACCTGGCGGATGAGGAGCAGGCCATCGCCACTTTCGCCCGCGATGCGGAGTTCGATCACCTGTGGCAGGGGCGCGTGAAAGGGCACGATGCCATCCGCGAGAACCTGCGTTCGCTGTGGTACGATCGCCAGCACTGGTGGTATGGCCGCCAGCACCTGATGAACCAGTTCATCATGGACCCCCATCCCGAAGGCGCGCGGGTACGCTGTTTCTTCCAGATCGTGCAGTGGAACGCCGACTATCGCACCAATTTCGTGTTCGGCATCGGCACACGGGACGACCGGCTCATAAAAGAAGACGGCCGCTGGAAATTCTGGCGATTGACGGTGAACGCCTGGACCGAGGTGGACCAGGTGCCGTGGAAAGGCGAGCGCAATCTGCCGCAGCGCCCGCCCTATCGCAGCGAACCCGCCGACACGCGGCCCTTCGACGAACAGACCAAGGATCCGTTCGAGGACGGTTAGGCCTCGACGATCCCCTCGCAGCCGAGCCACCCGGCGAGTTTCGCCAGTTCGGTCTCGACCTGTTCGGACACCAGTTGCGCGCGGCCCGGCTCCAGCCACAGCTTCAGCACGTCGCCCTCGCGCGTAAGCCTGCTGGACAGCAGCGACAGGCGCGAGCCTGCGCCGAGGCGGCGGCACAGGCGATAGGCGAGGCCCCAGGCGGTGGCTTCGTGCAGCGCTTCCGGGCTCGCCACGGCTTCCAGTTCGGGCATGGGGGCAAGCTGGCCGTTCGCCCCGCGCAGGGCTGCGGCCAGCATGGCGCGGCCCTTGTGCGTGATGCCAAGCCAGCGCTTGTCGAGCGCCCAGTCTATCGAGTGCTTCAGCCGCATGTTCGGCTCCAGCCGCCATTGCGCCTGCGCCAGCATGATCGCAGCCAGCCGCAAACGCTCGCTGCCGTTCGTGCCGGAACGGGCAGCGTCGGAGGTCCATGCGGCGATCTGCGCCGCCATGGTCTGCGATGCGCCGCGCGGTTCGGTGAAGTGGGAGATCGCCGCCAGCAGCGGGTCCAGTTTCTGCGCGCCGTCCGACAGGTCGCGGTAGAGCACGCCCTCGCGAAGGCCCCAAGAGGAGAATACCAGGCCTTCCGGCTTCAGCGCCGCCATCAGCGGGCGCAGCATGGCCGCGGCGTTGGGCAGGCCTTCCGCACGGTTCGAGGAAATGCCGGGAATGTTCGACAGTTTATCGGGCGACATCTGCGCCAGCTTCTTCGCGTACTTGTCCGCTTCGGCCACGGACAGGGTGAAGCCCTGCGGATCGGTGAGCGGGTACTTGGTCTTGTGCATGGCGTAGGCGGCCAGCGCGCGCCAGGTGCCGCCCACCATGAACAGCGGACCGGGGTGCACCTTTGCCCAGTCGGCGCGTCCCATCTCGCCCTTGATCGTCTTGTTGAACGCCTTTGTCCCGCTCTCGCGCAAGGCCGGAAGCCGCAGGGTGCCGAGCGGCAGGCTGACGCCGTGCGAAGCCTCCCCATCGCCGATGGCCACCAGTTCCAGGCTTCCCCCGCCAAGGTCCGCCACCACGCCCGTCGCGCCGGGGAAGGCACCGATCACGCCGTAGGCTGAGGTGATGGCCTCCTCCTCGCCGGAAAGCACTTCCACCTTGAGGCCCAGCGCCTCCACCTGCTTCACGAATTTCGGCCCGTTCTTCGCATCGCGCACGGCGGCGGTTGCCACGGCGCGCACGTTCGTCACCTCGATATCCTTGAGGATCGTGGCAAAACGGTTGAGCCCGCGCATGGCGATGGCGATGGCTTCGGGCGGCATCTTGCCCGTGCGTGCCAGGTCACGGCCGAGCTGCGCCGTCACCTTTTCGTTGAGCCAGACATCGGGCGCGCGCTGCGGGCCGGAATAGACCACCAGTCGCACCGTGTTGGAGCCGATATCGATCACCGCGCGCTGCGGTCTTACGGCATTCTTCGCCCGCTGGCTGGCGAAGGTCGCCGTCATACGGCTCCCTTGCGCAGGGCCAGTTTGGGAATGCGATCTTCCTTCAGCGCGTCGCCGCGCCCGGACAGGGACGGGTTTGTCATGAAGTATTCGTGACAGTTGAATCCATTGTCCTCAAGTCCGGGCTCGCTTTCCACGCGCTCGTAATCCCCGGTTTCGCCGTCCAGCAGCCAGCTTTGCTCGGTGTCGAGAAGGTTCGCCAGCAGCACCTGTTCCAGCACCTGATCGTGCACGGTATCGTTGATGATCGGCACCAGCGCCTCCACCCGGCGGTAGAGGTTGCGGTCCATCACGTCGGCGCTGGAGATATAGACCTTGGCCCTGTCGCTGGGCAGCGGCTGGCCGTTGCCGAAGGCGTAGATGCGTCCATGTTCGAGGAAGCGGCCGATGATGGATTTCACCGTGATATTGTCCGACAGGCCGGGCACTCCGGGGCGCAGGCAGCAGATGCCGCGGCACACGATCACCACCTGCACGCCCGCCTGGCTGGCCTCGTACAGCTTGTCGATCACGGTTTTCTCGGTGATCTGGTTCATTTTCCACCAGATCGTGGCGGGCTTGCCCTCGCGCGCGAAAGCGATCTCCGCCTCGATATCGGCCAGCAGCCTGTCGCGCAGGTTCAGCGGCGATATGGCCAGCCGCTCCAGCCGGTCGGGCTCCACATAGCCGGTGATGAAATTGAACAGCTTCGCCGCATCGCGCCCCAGCGCCGGATCGGCGGTGAAGTAGCTGAGATCGGTGTAGATCTTGGTGGTGACGGGGTGATAGTTGCCGGTGCCGAAGTGACAGTAGGTGCGATAGCCGCCGTCTTCCTGTCGCACGACCATGCTGATCTTTGCATGGGTCTTCCAGTCGATGAAGCCGTAGATCACCTGCACGCCGGAGCGCTCCAGCTCGCCTGCCCACTTGAGGTTCTGCTCTTCGTCGAAGCGGGCTTTCAGCTCCACCACGGCGGTTACGGACTTGCCGTTCTCCGCGGCCTCGCACAGCGCGTTGATGACAGAGGATTGCTGGCCCGCGCGGTAGAGCGATTGCTTGATCGAGACGACATTGGGATCGGCTGCCGCCTGGCGCAGGAAATCGACCACCACCTCGAAACTCTCGTAGGGGTGGTGGATCACCATGTCCTTCTCGTGGATGGCGGCGAACACGTCGCCATCGTGCTCCATCACGCGTTCCGGGTAGCGGGGGGAGAATGGCGGGAATTTCAGGTCCGGCCGGTCTTCCTCCACCACCTCGGCAAGGCCCACGATGCCCAGCATCCCGCTGGTCTTGGTGATGGATGCCTGCTCCAGTTCCAGCTTGTCGCGCAGCAGTTCCTCCGCCTCGGCATCGAACCCTTCGTCGATCTCCAGCATGATCACCTGCCCGCGGCGGCGGCGCTGGATGGCGCTGCGGAAATAGCGCACGAGGTCCTCGGCCTTTTCCTCCACCTCGATATCGCTGTCGCGCAGCACGCGGAACACGCCGTCGCCGTTAATGGTGAAGCCGGGGAACAGCAGGTCGGCAAAGCGCACCACCAGCCGCTCGATGGCGACGTAGATCGCCTCGTCGCCTGCCACCTCTTCCGGAATGCGGACGAAGCGCGGCAGGGCACTGGGGATCAGCACCATTTCCACCAGCTGGCTGCCATCCTCGTTGCGCGTCAGATTGAACAGCGCGCCGATGCCGAGGTTGGCGACGAAGGGAAAGGGGTGCGCGGGGTCGATCGCCTGCGGGGTGATGACCGGCATGATATGATCGAGGAAATACTGCCGCAGCCAGGCATCGGATGCCTCGTCCAGCCGGTCCTCGCCCTTGATGTGGATGCCCTGCTCGGCCAGCAGCGGAAGCAGTTCCAGCAGGGCAGCCTGCTGGCGTTCTTCCAGCTCGCGGAACCGGGCGCTGAGCGCGGCAAGCTGCTGCTTGGGCGTGCGCGCGTCGAGCGACATTTCCGCCACGCCGCTGCGAACCTGCCCGGCAAGTCCGGCCACGCGGATCATCATGAATTCATCGAGATTGCTGCCCGAGATGGAGAGGAAGCGCATCCGCTCCAGCAGCGGGTAGGACGCCCGCCGCGCCTCTTCCAGCACGCGTTCGTTGAACGACAGCCACGACATCTCGCGGTTGAAATAGCGTTCCTCGGGAGAAAGCTGTTCCGGATCGATCGCGGCGGATTGCTCGGCTTCGGGCGTATCGGGGGCGGTGCTCATCGGTCCTCGAAAATGTCAGGGAAGGGCAACGGTGAATCGCCGCGTGCCCGTCAGTTCCAGGTTTCCACCAGATCGCTGGCGCGTGCAATGGCGGCGATGCCGCGCTTGCCCTCGGCACGCTTCAATTGCACGATCACGTCGATCACGCTGGCGGCATAGGCGATGGTGTCGCTGCGCGTCAGGCCGATGCCGGTCTGCATCACCATCAGGCTCAACTGCTCCAGCGCGCCGCGCAAGCTGTTCGCGTGGATGGTGGAGAAGCTGCCGGGGTGGCCGGTATTGATCGCGCGCAGGAAGCTGACGCTCTCCGCTCCGCGCAATTCGCCTAGCACGATGCGGTCGGGCCTCAGGCGCAGGGCCGATTGCAGCAATTCATTTGCGGTGACTTTCGCTTCGCCCAGCTCGCCTTTCACGGCGACAAGGCCTACGGCGTTTGCGCCGGGGAACTTCAGTTCGGGCGTATCCTCCACCATCACCACCCGCTCCTCGCGCGGAATCTCGCCCAGCATGGCGTTGAGGAAGGTGGTCTTGCCGGTGGAGGTGCCGCCGGAAATCAGGATGGTCTTCTTCGCCTTGATCGCGGCGCGCAGGAACTCGATCGGCGCATCCTGCGGATCGGGCATGTCCGCCTCGCTCGGCTGCACGAGCGGGCCGGCGTCGTAGGCATCGAGCGGCAGGTCCAGCCGGCGGTGGCGGCGCACCGCCATGGCCCAGTGCTTGCGCGTGGCGGGCGGTCCGCAGAACTGGATGCGCGCGCCGTCAGGCAGCGTCGCGCCCAGCAATGGATGCTCGCGGTTGATGCCCTGGTGGCTGATGCGCGCCACCTGCTCGGCCAGGCGCTGGATCAGCTTGTCGTCGACCGCGTCCAGTTCCACGCGCTGCATGCCGGGATGGGCGGCATCCTCCACCCACATCTCGCCCGGCTTGTTGACGAGGATTTCGGTGACGGTGTCCCGCTCCAGCCAGTGCTTGAACGGCGCGAGATAGGCGTCGAGGTAGACAGAACCGCCCGAAGCAGTTTTGGGCACCAGCGGCGCATCGGCGGGAGAGCCCGCCGCTATCGGCGCGCCCTCTTCGTCACGCTCCGGCTTGTCGCCTAGATGGTGGATTTCCGCCGACACGATGGACCTCAGCGAACCTGCGGGGCCTGGCTGAAATCGAGGTCGCGCGCGGTATAGACGCGGATCGGCTCACCCATGCGCACGCGCACGGTGGGCGGGCGCTGGCCGTCCTGCTGAAGGGCGGTGCTGGCAGCAGATTCGCCGCCACCCAGGATCACCGAGGCGCCGCCGCTGGCCACCGTTGTCAGCCCGCCGATCACAGAGAGCAGCATGGCGCTGCCGAAGCGGCTGAAGAAGTGCGTGTTCACATCGCCCTGGAGGCCCGCCGTGCCATCGAAGCTGGTGGCCGGGCTCTGGATCGAGACGGTCACGCCGTCAGGACGGATCACGCGTTGCCAGATCACGTAGGCGCGGCGCTGGCCCGCCTGGAGGCCCGACTGGTACTGGCCGACGAGGCGGCTGGAACGCGGGATCAGCACGCGGCTGCCGTCGAAGCTGCGCACGTCCTGGCTCACCACGGCGCGCACGAAGCCGGGCACATCGGTGTTGATCGCGGTTTCCAGGATCGCCGGAATCATCGTGCCCTGCGTCACCGTGGTGGCGGGGTTCACATCCTGCATGGCCACGGCCGGACCGCCGCCGACGCCGCCGATGCGGGCGGCAAATTCATTGGCCGCACCGCCACCGGGAACGACGGTGTTGCCGGGCGTCGCCGCAGCCGCTTCGGCGGCAGCGGCATTGGCCGCGGCAGAGGCGGGCGCGGTGCCGCCGTCGAAAACCAGCGTGGGCGAGGAATAGGGATTGGTGGCAGGACCGACAGCCGTGGTGCCATCGGGCGCGCGGGCCAGCACTGGCGCGGGCGCGGGATCGGCCTGCGGCACGGCCCCTGCATTGGCGCTGGGCAGGCCATCGGTGGGGGAGGCGGCCATGTCCACCGGCGCGGGAGGCGGCGGAGCGGGCTGCGCGGCTTCCGCCGTAGTCGCGGCATCGTCCCCGCGCCCGGCGTTCAGGCCCCACAAGGTGGCAGCGCCCAGCAGGGCAACGAAGCCGACACCGGCCAGCAGGCCGAGCGCGTCCTTGCTGCCCTTGCGGTTCGCCACTGCCGGGTATGACGTGCGGCTGGCAAGGTCGATGACCTCGGTCGTTTCTGCATCGCGCGGGTCTGCATCGTTGGCATGACCCAGGCTCTTTTCGGGAAGGCGCATGGCAAGTTTCATATCGCTATTCTCCGTGACGCCTGTCAGGCGCCCTGTTGCTGGCTTGGCACTTGGGCCGTTCCATCCGCATTCGCCGCGCCGAGAGTGCCCTCGTTGACCAGCAGTGCCGCATTGTCGCCGGACCGCAGGATTATCTCGCCCGGCACGATGTCGAGCACGATGGTATCGCCGCGCACGGCGAAGTTGACGGGGCCTTCGGTACCCTCGTGATCTTTCACCAATATGGCAGGCATCGGCATGCCCGTGGGCCAGGCGAGGAAAGTTGCGGTGCCATCGTCGTAGATGCGTTCGGGCAGCAGGGCGCGGTCGCCGCTGGTGGCCCATTCGAAATTGAGGCGCGTGGGGTCGAGCACGGCGTAGTCGTCGTTCGCGGCGGCCATTTCCACGGCATTGGGCTGCTCGCCGGTCGGGCGCGACGCAAGCTGCGTTTCCTCTTCCACCGGCTCCACCTCGATCGGATAGGTGAAGGTGAGGACGTAGAGCGGCGTGCGGTTCGTGGGGCTGGAAACGAGGTCGAACAGGTAGGTGTGGCGGTTCGTCACCACCGTCATGTTCGTCGCGGCGCGCGGGGCCAGCGGTTTCACGAACAGCAGGTTCGCACGGCGGTTGGGCGTGACCTGCCAGCTTTGGCTGTCACCGATGGCGACGTTCTCGATCACTTCGCCTTCGCCGAACTGGATGGTCGACTGGACGTTCACCTTGCCCTCGATCCGCACGACCTGCGTGGGATCGTAGAGGCGCTCCACCAGGCGCGGATCCTGCGCGGCGGCAGGGGTGGCCAGGAGTGCGGATGCCAGCAGCATCGCGGCGATGCCATTACGCAACATTACATTTTCTCCGAAGAACGGACGGGTGCGCTCTTGAATCGGCTGCCGATGCCGCGCGCACGCGATGGGGAGGTGGAGCCGCTGCGGCCCTGATCGGCGCCGCCACCGGCCTGCACGAGCTTCGTCTCGCGCACAGTGGAAGTGCCGCCGGTATCGTTCGCGGCCGCAGGGGCGCTCGCCGTCACGCGGATATCGCGCGAGGCGGGCGGGGTGGATTGCGCGGCGCGGTCGCGCGCCGTCGTGCTGGTGACGGCGGGAGCAACCGGAGCGGTGGCAGGGCTGCGGGCGGTGTCGAAGCCGCCGCGCTCGTCGGCTCGGTCACTGGTGGCGAGGCCGAACACGTTCCAGCCGCTCACCATCGTGGTGGTGACCTTCAGCACCATGAACATCAGCGCCAGGTGAACCGCGCCGATCATGAAGAAGGCCATGGCCGGGCGAACGTCGATCTGGCCGGGCGTTGCCATCAGGCTGGAGAGAACCGGCACGGCCAGTTCCAGCATCAGCGATCCACCCAGAACGGCGAAGAGCGGGGCCAGCGCCATCAGGACGACGCCTTTCAGCCAGCCCACGAACAGGCCGCGCGTGCCGTCGAACAGGGCGAGCAGGATGAAGATCGGCCCAAGCCCCATCAGGATGGCAAGCGCGATCTTGCAGGTGGCGAGCACGCCGACGGTGCCCAGCAGCAGCATGGTTCCGCCAGACCACAGCAGGCCCGGCGGGGAGAAGATCGAGGTGTTGTTGTCCATCGCATCGCCGCCCGATGCTTCCATCAGCGAGAGCATGACGACGTCCAGCTTGTCGGCAAAGATGGTGGTGGCGGAGCCGTCCGTCCCCATGATCGAGGTGGCGATCCAGTCCGGCGCGCCCACGGCGAGGTTCCAGAACACCGCCTGGAACGCGATCCAGCTGGTGGCGAATGTGGCCACGAGGCCCACGGTCACCATCTTGGGCGTGAGAGCGGACAGGCCAAGCCGCGTGCGCCCGGTGATGAGGCCGAAGCCGATGAAGGCGACGAACAGCGTCAGCGCCAGCGTGAGCGTGGTGCCCATCGCGCCGTTGGCGAACAGGTTGTTGAAGGCGGCCTGCGCCATCTCGCTGGCGGCGCAGTCCACGCCGCGGAGAGATGCGCCGATGCCAGCGCCCACGCCTTCCATGGCGCGCATGCATTCGACGCCAACGCCGCTGGTGGGAGTGGTGACGCTCATTCCGCGGCCTGCCAGTTGAAGCCGTCGTCATCGTCCTGCGACTGACCGCTTCCCGGCCACGGACGGTTGGTGAGTGCGGGATACCACTGCGCGGGATCGTCCCCCACGGCCTCGCGCAGCAGATCGAGGCGGCGCACGCTCGATTCGCGGCCAGAGAGGATCGTCAGCACTTCGGGCGCGCCCGACAGGTCGAGCCGGACCACGACGCTGGCATCGGGCTGGCGCACGAGGAAGCAGCGGCTGTGCGCGGGCAAGCTCTTGATCAGCGCCAGTTCGTGCTCGGTGAGGCCAAAGCCTTCGCAATAGTCCTCCGCACGGGCGCGGGCGTTGGGCATGAATACCATGGTGGCCGTCTGCTCCACCAATGCGGTGGAAATGCGGCTATCCAGCGCGTCGCGGGCGGACTGCGTGGCAAATCCGACCAGCGCGTTGCGTTTCCGCAGCGTCTTGAGCCAGTCGCGGATGCGGGCTGCGAACACCTCGTCGTCCAGCGCCTTCCAGCCTTCGTCGATCAGCACCATCGTGGGGTGCCCGTCCAGCCGCTCGTCGATGCGGTGGAACAGGTACATCATCACCGGCGTGCGCAGCTTGGGATTTTCCAGCAGCGCGGTCATGTCGAAGCCCATGACGCGGGTGGAGAGGTCCAGCTTGTCGGCCTCGTTGTCGAACAGCCAGCCGTTCTCGCCATCCTCGATCCAGGCGGACAGGCGATCGGCAAGGTCGCCCGGCTGCGGGCGGCGCGCGCCGGAAACCAGTTCCTTGAAATAGCGAAGGCGGCGCAGCGAGGGATCGTTGGCATAGGCCGCGTCCACGGCAGAGGCGATGGTGGCGTGCTCCTCCGGCCCCTCGGCTTTCAGCAGCACGGCAAGCCAGTCGCGCAGGAAGCCGCGGTTGGCGGGCGTATCGGGCAGGGCGAGCGGGTTGAAACCGGTCGGCTCTCCCGATCGGATGCGATCGTAGCTGCCGCCGATACCGCGAATGAACAGTTCCGCGCCGCGATCCTTGTCGAACAGGATGGTGCGGGGGCTGAACTTCTGCGCCTGCGCGGCAAGGAAATTCATCACCACGGTCTTGCCCGAACCCGACGGCCCGATGACCGAGAAGTTGCCGAGGTCGCCGGTGTGGAAGTTGAAGAAGAACGGGGTGGAGCTGGTGGTCTGCAGCAGCGTGACGGCCTCGCCCCAGTGGTTCCCCTCGGCCTGCCCCAGTGCGAAGCCATGGAGGCTGCCGAAGCTGGCCATGTTGGCAGTGGAGATCATCGCGCGGCGCACGAGGTACTGCTCGTTGCCGGGGAACTGGCCCCAGAACGCGGGCTCCAGATTGGTGTCCTCGCGCACGGCAATCGCGCCGATGTCGGCCAGCGAAGCGGCGACCGACGCGGTCGCATCGTCCAGCCGTTCGAGGTTGCGCTCGCGCACCAGCACGGTCAGGTGATGATCGCCAAAGGCCACGGAGCCTGCGCCAAGTTCGTCACGCGCGGCCATCATCTCGGCGCGCTCGCTCTGCGCTTCCTCGTCGGCGCTTTTCAGGCGGCGGATGGCAAGGTCGATCTTCTCGCGCGCGGTCTGTCGTTCTTCCGGAGCAAAGCTCTCGGTAACGATCATCTCGTAAGGAAGGCGCAGCATGCCATCGAGCAGGCCCGGGCTGGTCGCGTCCGGATAGTCCTTCAGGCTCAGGATCGAGGCGAAGTCCGCCCCGCCGCTGCCGCGCAGTTCCATCGCGTCGAGGCCGAAGCTGGCGCGGCGGTAAGGCAGCATGTTGCCGACATCGGTATCGAAATCGGGGCGGCGCACCGGGCGCATCTCGCCGTTGTAGAGCGCGGAGAGCAATTCCAGCACTTCGTTGTTGGTGTTGCCCGAAGGGCCGACATAGTCACCCAGCGGCTGCGCGCCGTAATCGCCGAGGCTGGCGGCCAGCGCCTGCAATGCGCCGCGCAAGGATCGCAGGTCCTTGGGATCGACCGGCTCTTCCTCGTTGCGGCGCTTGAACAGCTTGGTCGCCTTTTCGGCGAGGCCCGCCTTGCCGCGCGCCGGACGGCGCACCAGCGAGACGAACTGGTCGTTCACGAACAGCGACCCGCTAGACAGCTTTTCGCGCCAGCGCGCGTCGATGTGGGCGGACAGCGGATCCTCGAAACTCGCCTCCAGTTCCACGCTCACCCGGCGGCGGATGACGTGGTGGTAGAGCACGAAGCGCGCATCGAGGTTGGAGCGCAGCATCACTTCGCGCGTCTGCGCGTGGGCGTTCAGCGCTTCGGTATCTTCCGTTTCGAACAGCAGGCCGGGCACCTGCATCGCCGCCATCAGCGAGCCATCGCGCAGCAGCACCACGTTTTCGTCGACCAGCCGCGCATAGGGCAGACGCTCGCCCGCCTGCGCTTCCTTGGCGCTCCAGGCGGCGGCTCCCAGCCGGAACTTGGGCAGCTTGCTCTTCATGGTCTCACTCCATGCCGCCCACGTGCGGGCGGCGGTTCAAATGGCGCGCGGCTTACGCGGCGTAACTGTTGCAGCCCCAGCGGCTGTAATTCCTCACCCGCGGGCACTTGCTGACCTTGGTCAGCCATAGGTCGAAGATGCGCGGTTCGCGAAGGCAGGCGAAGTATCCGATCACGTGCATGATGACGGGTATCGGCAGGATCCACAGGCTCTTCAGGATCAGGAAGGCCTCTGTCGTCACCAGCGCGTTGATGATGAAATAGTTGAAGGTCACGCCCGCAAACATCTGCGGCCGGGTGAGCGCGCGATGGACACGGTGGCGGACAAGCTGCATCGATCCCGCTCCCTTACCCTGCCGCGCCCTGGATGCCCGCTACGATGGAGGCGGCACCGAAGATGATGAAGCAGCCCAGGATCACCGTTGCGCCAAAGCGCCAGTTCATCCGGCCCGTCAGCATCATGAAGCCGACGGCCGCCACGGCCATCACCGCGACCGCGGTGGCCACGCTGCCGAGCAGGGTGTTCTGCATCCACGCCAGCGCATTGTTGATCGGGCCCGAACCCGCCGGGTCCTGCGCGTAGGCAGCCGTAGGCGCGATCAGCACCGCGAAAGCAGCGGCAAGGCGGTAAAAAACGTTCATTGTCAGTCGGAACTCCGGGAATGGTCTGCAAGGCGGCCCATGATCGAGGATACATAGACCTGTGTTTCACGAATACGCGGGATGCCGCCTGAACGGATTACCCGTCCGGGTCCGGCGTTGTAGGCGGCAAGAGCCTTTTCCAGGTCGCCATCGAACCGGTCGAGCTGTTCACGCAGGTAGCGCGCGCCGCCCTCCAGGTTGGCGAGCGGGTTGTCCGGGTCCACGCCAAGGTCGCGCGCGGTGCCGGGCATCAGCTGGGCAAGGCCGCGCGCACCCGCGGGCGACACGGCGTTCTCGCGCCAGCGGCTTTCCTGCCAGACCACGGCTTCCAGCAGCGCGGGCGACAAGTCGAAACGCTCGGCAAGCTGTGCCACGTGGGCGGCATAGGCGGGCGGGATGGCGGAGGAATGGTCCGCCGTGATGGCAACGGCGCTGTCGGGCACGATCGCTATCGCTTCCACCGGCACTTCCGCCAGCGGCGCGGCGGGCAAATTGTGGGTGGCATTCATGTCCGTCCGGCCTAGCGGCCCGGCGATCCACTGCGCTTCCCCGTCTGCCGACACTTCCAGCACATCGGCCTGCGCCGGCAGCGCGCACACGGCGGCCGCCGCAGCTGCGAGCGTGGATGTGCAGAAACGCAGAATCATGTGGGACCCTCCAAAGCCGCCCCAATGCTTACAACAAATGACAACGGCATGACAGTGCAGGCCAATTCGCCCCCATCGCGTCGCCATATAGCAAAAGCCCGGCGAGCCGAAGCCAGCCGGGCAGTTGCTGGAACCGGCGCGCTCTATCGGCGGCTCGGCCCTATATAATATGGTCTGTCGGGCCGATTAATCGGTCGTCGAGTCCAGCGACAGAAGGGCAAGGCGCGCGGCCTGGCGGGAATCGACCCACTCGCCGCTGGCAAGTTCGAGGTCGTAACGATCGTTGCTGGCAATGGCCTCGCGATAGGCCTGCTCGGCCAGTTGGTATTCGCCGACTGCGGCATAGGCAGCGCCGAGGTTGATCAGCAGCGCCGGATCGCCGGGGTTTTCTGCGCGGGCAGCTTCCAGGCGTTCGATGGCGGCGCGCGCTTCACCCGAGGCGAGGGTTTCGTAGGCAACGTCGCGGGTCTCGATTTCCGACGGGGTGGTGGCGGCAGAGGGTCCGGCCTGCACCAGCATCAGGAAGGCAAGGGTAGTGGTGGCAAACATGATGGTTCTCCCAAACTCTTGCCGACAATAATGCGCCCGGCGCGCCGCAACTGCAACAAAACCGTCACAATGTCACAAAAGTGCAATATCGCGCTCTGTGGAAAGAATTTTCCGTTCAAAAGCAGTTGCCTGCCCCGAATGTGACAATCCGTAACACGAATCCGTCACATGGTCGCCAAAGTGTCATTTGGCCCGCCTAGCCGTCTCCTCGCGACATCGCATTTCGCTTCGCTTCTTTTTTCGATTCTCGGTTTTTTGAGGGGACCGCTCGCCGTGACTAATCTTTCTCGCTTCCTGATCCTTGGTTGTTCCGCCATGGCGCTCGCCGCTTGCGGTGCCGAGGAAATCGCTTCGCCGGGCACCGGCGGCAATGTCATCATCAACAATCCGCCCGCACCCGCGCCGACGCCTGCGCCGACCGCAACTCCCGCGCCGACCATCACTCCGGCAGCCGGTTGCCCCACCATCAGCGACCCGCAGGGCCTGACCGACGAGGGCACCATTTCCAACAGCAACGGCGATGAATGGCGCGTGTGCGCCACGCCGCAGCGCTTCAACGCCTCTTCCACCCTGCGCCAGATCGACGGCCTGCTCTATCGCCTGCCCGGCCAGGTGAACGTGGGCACCGACGGTGGCCCGGCTCCCGATGCGAGTGACGGCTTGTCCGACACCAATGTCGAACTCACCATCGAGCCGGGCGTCATCATCTACGCCGCCGGTTCCTCGTTCCTGAACGTGACGCGCGGCAACACGATCGACGCCAACGGTACGCCCGACAAGCCGATCATCTTCACCAGCCGCGATAACATCGTTGGCCTGAACAACGAGAACTCCTCGGGCCAGTGGGGCGGCGTGGTGCTTTCGGGTCGTGCTCCGGTGACGGACTGTTTCGAGCCTGCCGCAACCCCGGGCAGCGTGGACTGCGAACGCCAGGTGGAAGGCGCAGCCTCCCCCAGCTTCTTCGGCGGCGCCACGCCGGACGACAGCTCCGGCTCGATGAGCTACGTGCAGATCCGCTATTCGGGCTTCGTGCTTTCGGGTGACAACGAGCTGCAGTCGCTCACCACGGGCGGCACCGGTTCGGGCACGCAGCTCAGCCACATCCAGTCGGTCAACTCGTCGGACGATGGTGTCGAATTCTTCGGCGGCATCGTCAACATCTCCAACCTCATCGTTGCAGGTGCGGAAGACGACTCGCTCGATACCGACACCGGCGTGAAGGCGAACATGCAGTTCGTGATCGCCGCGCAGCGTGCGGGCATCGGTGACACGATCATCGAAGCGGACTCCAGCAATGGCCTGGAAGAGCAGACCCCGCGCCAGAACACCACGATTAGCAACTTCACCTTCATCCAGCGCCGCGCCGCCGACCAGGTGGTGCGTATCCGTGGCGGTGCCGACTACGGTCTCTACAACGGCGTGATCTTCGATGCCTCGGGCTCCACCCCCTGCATCCGTATCGACGACGAGGAAACCATCCGCGCGGCCAACGCCGGGCTGGACGATGTGGGCACCGTGCGCTTCAACTCGGTCGCGCTTGATTGCGCCACCAACTTCCGCAACGGCAGCAACGGCGGTGCCACCGCCGCGCAGGCCGAGGCGATCTTCGATGCCGGTACGGGCAACACGAAGGACTACACGCACACGATCGCGGGCGGCTACCTGAACGGTGCCAGCGAGGATGGCTACACGCCGATCTTCGATCCGACCGCGCTGTCCAGCTTCTTCAATGCCACCACCTTCATCGGTGCGGTGACGGCATCCGACGACTGGACGCAGGGCTGGACCTGCGACTCCTCGGCCGTGGCCTTCGGCAACAACACCGGCCTCTGCACGCAGATCCCGGTTCTCTGATTGAACGGGGAAGGGGGAGCGCAAGCGGGGCAATTCCCGGCGCGCTTCCCCTTCCCGCCTTTTTACCTGATCGACTCATAGGGGAGTCACGACAATGACCACTGGCAAGCGGCTGGCGGGGCTGCTTCTGCTCACCACCGCGCTCACCATTCCGGGCGCGGCCTTCGCACAGGATTCGGCAGGCAGCGCCGTATCGCCCACGCAAGCAGACGTGGAGCGGGACGAACTGCTGGACGATGAGCCGGAGGGGCAGGAGGACGACTTCCAGGATACGGACGTCTCCATCCCCGGTGGCTCGATCATCGTGACGGGGCGGATCAACCGCAACCCGGAACGCAATTCCACCCAGGTGGTCAACGTCCTTTCGACAGAGCAGATCGCGCGCACGGGCGAAGGCGACATCGCGGGCGCACTGGGCCGCGTGACCGGCCTTTCGGTACAGGGGCAGGGCTTCGTCTACGTGCGCGGCCTTGGCGACCGCTACTCGCTGGCCTTGCTGAACGGCCTGCCGCTGCCTTCGCCGCAGCCGCTGAGCCGCGTGGTGCCGCTGGATATCTTCCCCACCAACGTGGTCGCCTCCAGCCTCGTGCAGAAGACCTACTCCGCCAACTTCCCCGGTGAATTCGGCGGCGGCGTGATCAACCTCACTACCCGCGCCGTGCCGGACGAAAGCTTCCTCGAAATCAGCGCCGGTATCAGCGGCAATACGGAGACGACCTACCAACGCGGCCTGTCCTACTATGGCTCTGACTACGACTGGTTCGGGTTCGACGATGGCACGCGCGACGTCCCGCCCGCGCTGCAGACCTTCTTCGACAGCGGCATCCGCATGAGCGACGTGCCGCTCGATCCGGAGCAGAACGTGAACGGCGCGCCTTTCACGCAGCTCGACGTTGCCAAGCAGCTCGGCAATCCGAACCTGATCCTGGTGCAGCAGATCGGCGACGTGCAGCCCAACTGGTCCGCCGGCCTTACCGCGGGCACTTCGCTCGACGTGGGTGCCGACGGCCTGCTGGGTATCGTCGCCACAGCGTCGGTAAGCAATTCATGGCGCACGCGCGACATTACCTCGCAGTCGATCCTCGCCGACTTCACGCTGGACAGCGATTTTCGCGACGTAGTGACGGACAATTCGGTGCTGGTGAACGCGCTGCTCGGCTTCGGCCTCGAACTGGGCGACCACCAGTTCCGCTGGACCAACCTGTTCATCCGCGACACCTCGAAGCTCGCCCGCCTCTCCACCGGCGAGGATTTCCAGGACGACGATTCCATCGTGCAGCAGCAGACGGCGTGGTTCGAACGCCAGCTGATCGACACGCAACTGGTGGCGGAGCTGGAGTTCGGCGATCTTGGCATCGACCTGCGCGGTGGATACGCCCGCACCGATCGCGAGGCGCCCTACGAATACACCTTCACCTACGTTCGCGACAACGCCAACGGCCCGCTGAGCGACCAGTTCATCAACGTGCTGGACCGCCAGACAGGCGATGCCTCGGTCGTGTTCTCGGACCTTCAGGAAGAGCTTTACGCAGGCGGCATCGACGTGAGCTACCCGGTCCTCGACGGGCTGGGCCTGACCGTCGGCTATGCCTACAGCGATACCGAGCGTTTTTCCGAGCGCCGCGAGTTCCTGTTCAACGCACCCACCAGCTTCCCCGATGGCGTGGGCCTGCTGCGACCGGACCTGCTGCTGGGCGATGCCATCATCGACTATTTCGACATCGGCCTGATCGAATCCACCCAGTCGGACCCGGCCTTCGCGTCCGCGCTCACCGTCCATGCCGGTTACGGCAAGATCGAGTGGGAGCCGGTGCTGGGCGTGCTGCTGGACGTGGGCGTTCGCTACGAGGACGCGGAGCAGACGGTGGACCCCGTGGAAGTGTTCAACACCCCGCTCAATTCCGCCAGCTCCACCGCTCTCAACAACGATTACTGGCTGCCCGCCGCCACGATCACGGTAGAGCCGATGGACAACCTGCAACTGCGCGCCAACGCCTCCAAGACGCTGGCCCGCCCGCAGTTCCGCGAGCTGATCTTCCAGACCTATTACGATCCGGAAACCAACCGCCAGTTCAACGGCAACCCGTTCCTGGTGGACAGCCGCCTGACGAACTTCGAACTTCGCGGCGAATACTATTTCGGCGGCAGCGACCGGATTTCGGTGGCAGGCTTCTACAAGGATATCGAGAACCCGATCGAGGCGTTCTCCAGCTTCTCCGACAACGCGCAGCTGACCAGCTTCGCCAATGCCCCCAGCGCCACGCTGTGGGGTGTGGAGGCCGACGCGCAGTACACCTTCGATCTCTACAACTGGGGCGGCTTTTTCGAGACCAAGGAACTGGTGGTGCTGGGCAACTACACCTACACCAATTCCGAAATCTCGGTCGAGGCGGGCGACATCACGCGCCTGTTCCCCGGCGGCGACACGGCGGCGAGCAACCTGTTCGTGGACGGCGTTCCGCTGACCGGCCAGTCAGACCACCTCGTCAATTTCCAGATGAGCCTGGAGGACGTGGATACCCTGCAACAGTTCACCGTGCTGGTGAACTACGCCAGCGAGCGCGTGACCAGTCGCGGCACTTCGGGCCTCCCTGATATCGTGGAAGACCCCGGCCTCACCGTCGATCTCGTCGCACGGCAGGGTTTTGCCCTGCTGGGTAGCGAGGCGGAACTGAAGCTGGAAGCGCGCAACATCTTCAACCGCCGCAACGAGGAATTCCAGACCGACGGCGTGAACCGGGCCGAGATCAACACCTACGATCGCGGCACCGAGCTGGCGGCATCGCTGTCGTTCACGTTCTGAGATAGGTCCAGCAAACAGGGGAGGGGCCTCTCGCCAATGCGCGAGGGGCCTCTTTTGCTATTGTCGGTGAGAGAAATCAGAGCAGGTCGAGGACGTAGCCGCGACCGTGGACGGTGCGCAGCAGGTGCCCGGCACCCGCCTGCCGCAATCCCTGCCGCAGCCGCTTGATCCACACGTCGACGGTGCGCAGGTAATCGGGATCGCCATCCTTGCCCAGCGCCTCGATCAGTTCCTGCCGGGTGAGCACGCGGTTGGGGTTTTCCGCCATGAAACGCAGCACGCGGAATTCGTTGGGGCGCAGGCAGACGAGGTCGCCCTGCCAGCGTGCCTGCTCGCCCGCGACGTTGATCTGCAGGTCGCCCAGTTCCATGATCTGCACCCGGCGGGCACAGGCGCGCTGGGCGAACAGCGCCAGCACCCGGTCGAGCATGGCCTGCCGGTCCAGCGGGCCGACGGCGTAGTCGTCCGCCCCTGCCTTCAGCGCACGGCGGCGATCCTCGGGATCGTCTTCCTCCAGCATCATGGTGATGTGGGCATCCTGCATCCGCGTGTCGGCGCGCAGCCGGCGCACCATCTCGAGGCCCGACAGGCTATCCATCACCCAGTCGACGAAGACCCAGGCCTGTCCGTCCACCAGCGCCATCGGACCCTCGGGCGGCAAGTGGCGGAACACGAACACGGCCTCGCCCTGCGTGAACTCGGCAAAGCGTGCCGCCGCGGCGTCTGTCGTGAAAATGCTGATACGGTCCATTGGCCCCGACCCGGTGAATTCCGGTTCGGTAAGTGCCAAGCCTGCATGACCGATCTATGACAGACGCGCGGCAAATTCGCGTTGCCGCACCCTTGCGTCAGCCAACCGGCGGGGCGGGGCAGTATTTCGCGATGTATTCCGCGTGCGGCGGCATGTTCTTGACGAAGAAGCGGATCGATTTCTCGATCTCGTCCAGCTCGTTCTTCGTCTCGCCCCGGTCCAGCGTGTCGGCCATGGCGATATTGCCCTGCATCGGGATGCCCTGGCCCATCATCACCGCCGCCCAACTGGTTTCGGTGAACAGCTCGTCCTCTTCGCGGAAGATCTGGCCGGTGGTCTGGAACAGTTCGACCTTCTCGGTCAGGCTGTCGGGCACGCTCATCGTGCGGCAGTAGTTCCAGAACTCGGTGTCGTCGCGGCTGGTAGCGTTGTAGTGCAGGATCAGGAAATCGCGGATGCGCGCATATTCCTTGCCGGTCAGCCTGTTGAAGGTGTTGCGCGTCGCCTCGCTCACCCCGTCGAGGTTGAGCATGGCGATCAGCTTGTTGATGCCGGTGTTGATCAGGTGGATGGAGGTGGACTCGAGCGGCTCCATGAACCCTGCCGAGAGGCCCAGCGCCACCACGTTGTGGTTCCAGAACTTCTTCCGGCGACCGGTCACGAAGCGCAGGTGGTTGGGGTCCGCCGTCGGCTTGCCCGCAATGTTGTTCACCAGGATATCGGTCGCCTCGTCCGCCGACATGAAGGCATCGCAATAGACGTGCCCGTTGCCGTTGCGATGTTGCAGCGGCACCTGCCACTGCCAGCCCGCACCGTGCGCGATGGCGCGGGTGAAGGGCGGGGGCGGCGATCCGTCGTCGCGGTTGCAGGGCAGGGCCACGGCGCGGTTGCACGGCAGCCAGTGGGTCCAGTCCTCGTAACCCGTTTCCAGCACCTGCTCGATCAGCAGGCCGCGAAAGCCGGTGCAGTCGATGAACAGGTCGCCTTCGATCCGGGTGCCGTCTTCGAGCTGGATGGACGTGACGTCTCCGCTCTCGGCATCGCGCTGCACATCACAGACCTTGCCTTCCTGCCGCACCACGCCGCGCGCCTCGGCATAGCGGCGCAGGAACCTGGCATATTGCCCGGCATCGAGGTGGTAGGCGTAGTTGACCGGCGGCAGGTCGTCGCGCTTCACGTCGGCAGAGCGCATGAAGCGGCCGAAATAGGCGGCCATGGTTTCCACGTTGAAAGCCTGGATCGGGCGGTTGTCGCCCAGCGATTTCATGTGGTGCCACACCTGGTGGAACGACATGCCGCCGATAGTGTAGCCGTAGTTGCCGAAAGGGTGGATGTACTTGTCGCCGCGCGCCCCCCAGTTCTCGAACTGGATGCCCAGCTTGAACGTGCCCTGCACGTTGGAGAGCATTTCGCGGTCGCTGATTTCCAGCGCCTGGTTGAACTCGCGAAACGGTGGAATAGTGGCCTCGCCCACGCCGACGGTGCCGATGACTTCGGATTCGACCAGCGTGACCGACAGCTTGCGACCCCCGTTCTGGCCGCCCTGCATCAGGCGTGACAGCGGCGCGGCGGCCATCCATCCTGCGGTGCCGCCGCCGACAATCACGATCTTTTCAATAGCCATCAGTTTCTCGCCGCTCCCTCGTTTCCCGTGTTCTAGCGTGGATACCACCGGTTCGTAAAACCCGCCCAAAGGCCGGTAATGCCGGGGCCGTCAAAGCCGGGTAATGCAAAAATGTTACACCATGCGCTTGCAAATGGGAACGTTCATTTTTGCTATTGTGAACGCTCACAATATCGGTATGCAGAGGGTGAAGCGCCGCATGGGCGCTGCGAGTTTTGGAGCGATACCGCCCGCAAAAATGCTGGCGGATCAAAGGGGAGAGCATTCTGTGTCAGCTCGAATCGATAGTCGTACTGTAGCCTTCGGCCGCCGCGGCCGCGCACTTGCCGGTGTTTCCGGCCTTGCTCTGTGCATGGTGGCCGCCAACGTGGCCCACGCGCAGGAAACCGTCGAAGAAGAGATGGAGCAGGAATCCGGCGAGGCCATGCCCGCGGATGAAAACGTCATCATCGTCAGCGGCTTCCGCGCCTCGCTGCAGTCGGCGCAGGACTTCAAGGAAAACGCCGACACCGTTGTCGACGTGATCACCGCCGAAGACGTGGGCGCTCTGCCCGACCGTTCGGTTACCGAGGCGCTGCAGCGCGTTCCCGGCGTCAACATCGGCCGTTTCGAGAAGACTTCCGACCCCGACCGTTTCTCGGTCGAAGGCACCGGCGTCATCATTCGCGGCCTGCCCTACGTGCGTTCCGAGCTGAACGGGCGTGACATCTTCTCCGCCACCGGTGGCCGCAGCCTCAGCTTCGAGGACGTATCGCCCGAACTCGTGGGCCGCGTGGAAGTGTTCAAGAACACCACGGCCGACATGATCGAAGGCCAGATCGCGGGTCTCGTGAACCTGGTGACGCGCAAGCCGCTCGACAATCCGGGCCTCAACATCGCCGGCTCGATCGAAGCGAACTACGGCGACCTTCGCGAAGAGTGGTCGCCCACGTTCAACATCCTGGGGTCGAACACCTTCGACAGTGCCATCGGCACCTTCGGCCTGCAACTGTCCTATTCCTATTCCGAACTGCAAAGCCGCACCGACGCTTCTCAGGTCGCCGATCCGTGCTACCGCAATGCCGACCTTTCGGGCGGCTGCCTGCGCGTGTTCGACGTGAACTCGGGCGGCTTCGGCGACACCCAGAACTACGACGAGAGCAACTTCCCGCCCACCGGCTCGGTCATCGTGCCGCAGTACGCCGGTGTGCGCACGACCGACCTCGACCGTGACCGCGAGGCGATTTCCGCCGTGGCGCAGTACGAAAGCAATGACGGCCGCTTCCTGGTGACTGCCGAGTACCTGCGGTCCGAGGCGAACTTCTTCACCGAGGAATATGCCCTGCTTGGCCGTATCGACGACGGCGTATCCGCACCTAATCCACGCCCCGGCACGGACTTCACGTTCGATGGCAACGGACTGTTCCAGACAGGCATCCTCACGGACAACGTCGGCGACGCCTATGCCACGCCGTTCGGCCTCGGCGGTATCCCAGTGGATTCGCTGCGCTTCCTGCGTGACACCCAGACTGTGACCGAAGACTATTCGATCGACGTGTTCTTCGAAGCGACCGATCGCCTGCGCTTCAACTTCGAAGGCCAGGTCGTCAAGTCCGACCTGTCCCGCGATTCCGTGTTCGGCGCCATGAGCACCTGGGCCGATATCGATCTCGACCTGTCGGGCGAAACGCCGAACGTGCAGTTCCTCGCTCCGGTGGGCGCGCCTGACGATTACTTCTCCAGCGGATTCTACACCTACTACTGGTTCGGCCTCGACAGCCGCGAACAGAACGATGGCGAAATGTACACCCTGCGCGGCGACGTGGAATACGACATCGGCGACGGATTCTTCCGCAAGGCCGCTTTCGGCGCGCGCTGGGCTGATCGCGACCGCACCACCCGCAACACCAATTTCAGCACCTGGGGCAACTTGTCGGCGCCCTGGGCGGGCCGTGGTGGTTGTGCGCCGTGGGGCGAAGGTGCCGGCTGTTTCTCGGAAGGTCCGGGTCCGTTCGGCAACGGCTTCATTCCGGGGCGGTTCTACACCGGCCTGCCGGGGCAGGAGTTCGCCATCGCGGGCGGCGCATTCACGGATGACTTCCCGGAATACACGAACCTGCGCGATCCCTTCGCCAACAACTTCCAGCGCGGCGAAGCGGCCACGCCAATCCCCAACGGACAGGCGTGGTTCTACGGCGGCGACGATTTCCTGGCCGACTATCTGGCGGGCGAAGTCCAGCCCCAGTGGGATGAGATCTCTGAATTCTCCATGACGCCGGAGCGCTTCAACCTCGGTGTGGCCGGTCGTACCTACACGAACCCGGTTAATGGCGAGACCATCGCATGCGATCCGTTCTGTCCGCCGGAAATCTCCGGTGTTTCCGAAATCACCAAGGCGGCCTACGCTCGTGTGGATTTCGGCCACGATTTCAGCAGCGGCTGGTCGCTGGCCGGCAACATCGGTCTGCGCTACGTCGAAACGACGGTGAACACGGATGCGCTGGTCGGCTTCCCGCAGGCCAACCAGTTCGACGACCCCTCGATCGGCGGCAACGGTGACGGCGTGGTGCAGGTGGAAGAGATCCAGGCCCTGTGCCAGACCCCGACCCCTCCGGGTCAGGAACGCCTCTATTGCAACCTGACGGGTGCCCGCCTCGCGGAATTCGCTACGTTGTTCACCGGCGAGGCCATCCCTGACGATCGCGATATCACCTTCGACCACTGGCTGCCCGCGCTCAACGTCCGCCTCGACAGCGGCACGGGCTGGGTGATCCGCGGCGCGGTGTCCAAGGGCATCTCGCGGCCTGACCTGCAGCTCTTCAGCGCCGGCGGCGTGCTGGGCTTCAGCGGCCGCGTGGACTCCGGACCGCTGCTCAGCATCGATACCGGCAACCGCAACCTGCTGCCGGTGGAATCGTGGAACTACGACCTGTCGGCCGAATGGTACTTCGACGATGTCGGCTCGATCACCCTTGCCGGTTTCGTGAAGGACATCACGGGCATCGTCAGCCGCGGCACGGGCATCGTGAACTACACTGCACCAAGCGGCCTGTCGCAGGACGTGATCATCAACGGTCCGGCCAACGACATCAGCGGCACGCTGTACGGCTTCGAGTTCGCCCACCAGCAGACCTACGACTTCCTGCCCGGTATCCTCGGCGGTCTGGGAAGCCAGTTCACCTACACCTATGTGAACGGCAACGACTTCCCGAACCCGCTGATTTCCGGCATCGGTTCGCCTTCGGTGGCGAGCGCAGGCGCTCCGCTCAACGGTGGCCCGTTCGTGGGTGGCCAGCCGCTGCAGGACATTTCGGAGCACACCGTCAACGCGACGCTGTTCTACGAGCGTGGTCCGCTGGCGCTGCGCGGTGCCTACAACTGGCGTTCGGCCTTCCTGATCACGCCGCGAGACGACATCTTCCCGTTCTCGCCGATCTGGCAGGAAGCCACTGGCCAGCTGGACGCGTCGATCTTCTACGACATCACCGACTCCATCAAGATCGGTGTGCAGGGCGTGAACCTGCTCGATGAAGTGACCGAAACCTCCCAGGTGATCGATTACGACGGCACGCGTGTCACGCGCTCCGCCTTCCGTAACGACCGCCGCTTCACCTTCCTCGTCCGTTTCGACTTCTAAAGTCGGAGCTCCTCCGGATGAGATGACCAGATGGGCTCCCGCGTGTTCCCTCGCGGGGGCCCATTTTTTCCGGTGCCGTGCGGCTTTCTGTCAGGCACCATGGGCATGGTGACAGAGGGAAGGACGAGCCGATGATCGCAAGCCAACCTGACTGGCGCGCCCCAGCCGTGTGCGCGCCGATTGCAGCGCTGCTTTGCGCCTGCGGTGGCGCAGAGGCGCCCGTGGCCGGGATGCCCCCGCCGCTTTCCACGCCAGCGCCGGCTCCCACCCCGACCTCCGGTCTCGCAACAAGCGGCAAGTGGCAACTCGTCTGGGCGGACGAGTTCGACGCGCCGCAGCTCGATACTTCGCGCTGGAATGTCATTACCGATTGCTGGGGCGGCGGAAACCGGGAACGGCAGTGCTACACCGCGCGGCCCGAGAACGTGCGCGTGGAGAACGGCGCCCTGGTGCTCTCCGCGCGGGAGGAGAGCTACACCGGCGATGGCTGGCCCGCGCACATGGCCCCGTTCCAGGACGATCCCGGCGAGCAGAAAACGCAAGATTTCACGTCCGGCAAGATAACCACGAAAGGCAAGGCCGACTGGCTCTATGGCCGCTTCGAAATGCGCGCCCGCCTGCCGCAGGGGCAGGGCGTGTGGCCCGCGTTCTGGATGTTGCCGGAAGAGGAGGTCTATGGCGGCTGGCCGCTTTCGGGCGAGATCGATATTCTCGAAGCGGTAAACCTCGGCGTCGAATGCGAGACTTGCGAGGACGGCGGCGAGAATTCGATCCTCGGCACGCTGCACTACGGCGCGCAGGTGCCCGGCAACGAATACACGAATCGCGAGATTTCCGCGCCGCAGGTGCTGGACGGCGACTGGCACACCTACGCCGTGATCTGGGAAAAGGGCCGCTTCACCTGGGAGCTAGACGGCGTGCCCTACGGATCTATCGATTCCTCCGAATGGTGGACCGCGGCGAGCAGCGATCCGCTGGCCCCGTTCGACCGCGAATTCCATCTGATCCTGAACCTTGCCGTGGGCGGCAACTGGCCGGAATCGACCGCGCTTGGCGGCGTTTCCACCGATGGTTTTCCCAAGCAACTGGAAGTCGACTGGGTGCGCGTCTGGCAATGCAATGCCGATGCCGCTACCGGTCGAGGCTGTACAGGGAGCTGAATACTCATGGCACGCCGCCGACAATCCGTGACCATCAAGCACGTTGCCGCCGATGCAGGGGTTTCGTTGCAGACGGTCAGCCGCGTCATCAACAACGAGGCCAACGTCCGTCCCGAGATGAAGGAGCGGGTGCAGGCATCGATCGACAAGCTGGGTTACGTCCCCTCCATCGCCGCGCAGCGCATGAGCGGGTCGCGCAGCTACATCATCCTCGCGCTGAACGATCGCGAGCGCACGATAGAGGACTGGCGTGCGCGCGAGGGCAGCGACTGGATCGACCAGATGCTGCTGGGCGGGATGCTGAAATGCGCCGAGTACGGCTATCGCCTGCTGTTCGAACTGGTGGATACCCATTCGGATCACGTGGAGCGGGAACTGAAAGGCGCGATTGCCGCGCTGCAGCCCGACGGCGTGATCCTCACCCCGCCGCACGGCGAGAACAAGCTGATCACCAGCCTGCTGGACAAGCACAAGATTCCCTACGTGAAGATCGGCGCGCGCCTGAACGGCGGGCTGGCGATCACCATGGGAGACGACCAACTGGCGCGCATGGCGACGGATTATCTCGTCGAGAAGGGTCATACCCGCATCGGCTTCATTGCCGGTTCGCGGGAATACATCATCAGCCAGTGGCGCAAGGATGGCTGGCTGGCCGCGATGGAAGCCCACGGCCTCGATACCGAGGGCCTGTGCGAGCGCGGCGATTTCAGCTTCGCCTCGGGCGAGCAGTCGGCGCGCATCCTGCTGGGTCAGGCGGACCGTCCCACCGCGATCATCGCCAGCAACGACCAGATGGCGATGGCGACGAACACGGTGGCCCACGAGATGGGGCTTGTCGTGCCTGACGACCTTTCGATCATCAGCTTCGACAACACGCCCGTCGTCCGTTTCGTGCGTCCGCCGCTGACGGCGATAGACCAGCCGATCGCGGAAACCGTCTCGCGCGCGGTGGAACTGCTGATCAAGACGCAGCGGGGCGAGGAATTGCCGCCGATGCCGGTGGTGGTGGATGGCGGGCTGGTCGAACGCGAATCGGTCGCGCCGCCGCCGAAAGTGCCGAAACCGGCGTGACCGAGCCGCCTGAATCGCTCGCCGAGCCGCCTGCGGGCGAACGGCAGAACCTGCGCTTCATGCTGCTCTATGCCCTTGCCGCAGCGGGCGGGGCGATGGCCTACGTGCCTTTCCTCACCATCCTGCTGCCCATTCGGGTGGAAGCGATGGCGGGCGGCGAACACGTCAGCTGGCTGGCCTACTGCGCCTTTGCGGGCGCGGTGATGGCGAGCCTTTCCAACGTGCTGTTCGGCTGGCTGTCGGACAAGACCGGCAGGCGCGGCGCATGGGTCGCGGCGGGGTTGGTGCTGACCTGCGCCCTGCTACCCGCGATGGCACTGGCCGAGGGGCTCGCCGTCCTGCTGGGCCTGCTGGTGGCCTGGCAACTTGCACTCAACATGATGCTGGCACCTCTGGCCGCGCTGGCGGGAGACTTCGTGCCCGACCGGCAGAAGGGCTTTCTCGGCGTCCTCCTCTCGCTTGCCCCGGCGATGGGGGCGGCATCGGGCGTGCTGGTGACGATACCGGGCCTTGCCGGTCCCGACATGCGCCTGGCGCTGGTCGCCGCGCTGGTGGCGGCGTGCGTGCTGCCGTTGCTGCTGTTCGGGCGACCCAAGGCATTTCCCGAGCTGATGGCCCCGGTGCCGAAGCGGGAAGGGCCGGTCGACCCACGCCCGCGGCAGGTGGTGGTGCGCATGTGGATCGCCCGCCTGCTGGTGCAGATCGCCGAGGCCGCGCTGTTCGCCTACCTCTACATCTGGCTGCGCTCCATTTCCGGGCGTATCGGCGACAACGACGCGGCGCAGGTGTTCGGCGTGGTGCTGTTCCTGGCGGTTCCCGCCACCCTGCTGGTGGGCCGCTGGGCCGACAGGGTCAATCGCCCGATCCTGCCGCTCGCCATCTGCGCCGCCGTGACCGGCGCCGCGCTGCTGGGCATGGCGGGCGCGGCGGACCTGCCGCTGGCGTTGGCGGGCTATGCCGTGTTCGGCCTCGCCTCTTCCATCTTCCTCGCCCTGCATTCGGCGCAGACCCTGCGGGTGCTGCCGCGTCCGCAGCACCGGGGGCGCGACCTTGGATTGTTCAACCTTACCAACACCGTGCCCTCGCTGGCGATGCCCGGCCTCACGCTCGCCATGGTGCCGGTGTTCGGCTTTGGCGGCCTGTTCATCGTGCTCGCCGTGCTGGTGATCCTGGCGGCCGTGCTGCTCTTCTCGATCCCGCGTCCACGATAGTTGGCGGAATAGGTGCTTGCCAAAGCGGCGATTGCGTGTAGGGATATTGTGAACGTTCCCAACATAAGAGGAAGTCAATGCGTTTCGGGATTGGATTGCGTGCAGGTGTGGCAGCGGCGGCTCTGGGTCTTGGCCTGGGAGCATGTGCCACCGTGCCTGCGGAAACCACGACGGCTGCGGTCGCGCCAACAGCGGTAGCGGATAGCGAAGACGCGGTGGTGGCGGACATCGTTTCACGCATGTCGCTGGAGCGCAAGATCGCCCAGCTGATCCAGCCGCAGATCAATTCCTTCACGCCACAGGACATGGAGCGCTACCGCTTCGGCAGCTACCTCAACGGCGGCAACGGCGGCCCCTACGGCGACGAATATGCGCCCGCCAGCGAGTGGCTGCGCTATGCCGACGAGATGTTCGACGCCTCCGTGCAGCCGATGGCAGACGGCGAGCCGGTGATCCCGACCATGTGGGGCACCGACGCGGTGCACGGCCACACCAACGTGGTGGGCGCCACCATCTTCCCGCACAATATCGCGCTGGGCGCGGCGGGCGATGCGGACCTCGTGCGCCGTATCGGGCAGGCGACCGCCGTCGAGATCGAGGTTACCGGCATCGACTGGAACTTCTCTCCCACCGTTGCCGTGGCGCGGGATGATCGCTGGGGCCGGACTTACGAAAGCTATTCGGAAAACAAGGAACTGGTCGCCACGCTGGGCGCCGCGCTGGTGCAAGGCCTGCAGGGCACGCCCGGCGATGCCGATTTCCTCGGCGACGGGCGCGTGATCGCGACAGCCAAGCACTTCTTCGGCGATGGCGGCACGGACAACGGCGTGGACCAGGGCGAAGTCACCGGCGATCTTGCCGAGCTGATGGAAATTCATGCCTATCCCTATCCCGCCACGATCGAGGCGGGTGTCGAGGCGGTTATGGCCAGCTTCAATTCCATCAACGGTCGCAAGATGCACGGCAACGAGGAGCTACTCACCGGCGTGCTGCGCGGGCAGATGGGTTTCGACGGGCTGGTTGTCGGCGACTGGAACGGCCACGGGCAGGTGGCGGGATGCACCGTCACCGATTGCCCGCAATCGCTGCTGGCAGGCCTCGATATCTACATGGTGCCCGACGACTGGAAGGGCCTGATGGAAACCCTGATCGCGCAGGTTGAGGATGGCACCATCCCCATGGCCCGCGTGGGCGAGGCCGTGACCCGCGTGCTGCGCGTGAAATACCGCGCCGGGCTGCTGGGCGACAATGTGGAGCGTCCCTCCGAACGCGGCGTTGGCGGGCGTTTCGACCTGCTGGCATCGCCCGAACACCGCGCCATCGCGCGTGAAGCCGTGGCCCGTTCGCAGGTGATCCTGAAGAACGACGGGGTCCTGCCGCTTGCCGCCGGTGCCAATGTCCTGGTGGCAGGCATCGCCGCGGACAATATCGGCCAGGCCGCAGGCGGCTGGACGCTGACCTGGCAGGGCGGGCGCGAGCTTGAGCGCGAGCTGTTCCCCAACGCCACCTCCATCTGGGAAGGGCTGGAAAGCGCCATCGAAGGCAGCGGTGGCACCGCCACGTTGTCGGAAGACGGCAGCTTCACTCAGCGCCCGGACGTGGCCGTGGTGGTGTTCGGTGAACGCCCCTACGCCGAGTTCGCGGGCGACCGCCCCGATCTCGTCTTCCGCGACGAGGAAGGGTTGGAACTGCTGCGCAGCTTCCAGGCGCAGGACATTCCCACCGTGGCCGTGTTCCTTTCGGGCCGTCCGCTGTGGATGAACCGCGAGATCAACGCCTCGGACGCTTTCGTCGCATCGTGGCTGCCGGGCAGCGAGGGTGCGGGCGTTGCCGACATTCTTACAGGCTCTCGGGAAGCGACGGGCCGCCTCTCGTTCAACTGGCCCGCCGAATGCGAAGGCGAACCGCTGAACAACCCGGAAGGCGCGCAATTCCCCTTCGGCTATGGCCGCTCGCTCTCCGATACCTCGTCCATCGGCACGCTGCGCGAGGATTGCGCCGCGCTGCTGGTCGGCCCCTCGCGCGAACTGTTCGGCTCGGGCCGCCTTGGCGAGGGCGTGACGGCGACTGCCGGAACCGGGACCCTGCCCAACCTGCTCGGCAGCGCAGGCGGCGTGACCGCACGCGGATACGATCGCAACGCACAGGAGGATTCCCGCCAGATCGCCATGGCCGCCGGATCGCAGCTGACGCTGGCGCAGGACGAGGACAGCGGCGGTGCCTACCGCATCACCTACGAAGTGCTTGCGCGCCCCTCCGGCCCTGTCACGCTCACCAGCGACAACGGCATCGTCGACCTGACGCCGCATTTCGCCCACGCCTTCGAGAAGGGCTGGCGCGAGATGGTGATTACCGAGGCCTGCGCAGGCACACTGGGCGAGAGCATCACCTTTGCGACGGAAACGGACATCTCGTTCCGCATCGCCGAGGTCTCTCGCGCCGAACTGCCGGAAGGCGCCGAGTGTTCGTTCTAGAATACGTATCCATAACGGTCTTTCGCGATTGCGACGGCAGTCGCGGCAGACCATAATCATCGTTTCTTGCGGACCTGCCTGGCGAAAAGGCAGGCCGCCACAAGGGAGAATGACATGGCCCTGGCGCCCGATGTTTCCAGCAGCACCGATCCCCGCCCGGCGGTGGACGACGATACGCCCCCGGTGAACGCGCCGGGCCTGCAGTACTTCGTCTTCGGCCTGTTCTTCATTTTCGGCGGGATCACGTCTCTGAACGACGTGCTGATCCCGAAGCTGCGCGAGCTGTTCACGCTTTCCTATACCGAAGCGATGCTGATCCAGTTCTGCTTCTTCGCCGCCTACCTGTTGATCGGCATTCCCGGCGCGAAGCTGGTGAAAAAGATCGGCTACATGCGCGGCGCGGTGGCGGGCCTGTGCACGATGATCGTGGGCTGCCTGCTGTTCATTCCCGCCAGCCAGACGGCGACCTATGCCATCTTCCTCGGCGCATTGTTCATCCTCGCCAGCGGCGTGGTGATCGTGCAGGTGGTGGCGAACCCGCTCATCAGCCTGCTCGGCCCGCCGTCAACCTCGCACAGCCGCCTGACGTTCGCGCAGGCGTTCAATTCGCTGGGCACCACTGTCTTCCCCATCGTGGGCGCGGCCGTGATCCTGGGCAGCCTGGCCGATGTTTCGGCGGACCAGCTGGAAGGCGCAGCGCTGCAGGCCTATCGCGCGGCGGAGAGCGAGGCGATCTGGCAGGGCTATCTCGGCGTTGCCGCGCTGATCGCGCTGGTGGCCGCAGCCGTGTGGATGTTCCGCAACCGCCTGCCGCACGATGCCAAGACCATGGGCGAGGGCGACCTCGTCTCCTCCAATCGTTACCTGATCGGACTGGCGCTGGCCGCCATCGGCGTATTCGTAGCCTTGCAGGTCAGCGGCTGGCTTGGCGTGCTCATCATCCTCGCGGCCCCCGTGCTGTGGCTTTACGATAACGAACTGCTGCGCCGTTCCCGCTTCAGCTACGGCGCGCTGTGCATCTTCCTCTACGTGGGTGCCGAGGTGTCCATCGGCTCGATCGTCATCAACTACCTTTCCACCGAGCGCGTGCTGGGCGAGCCCGAAAGCGTGATCGGCTGGATGATCGGCCTTTACTGGGGCGGGGCCATGGTAGGCCGCTTCATCGGTTCGGCTGCGCTGCGGGTGTTCAGCCCCGGCAAGATCCTGGCTTTCAACGCCATGGGCGCGATCCTGCTGATTGTCATTTCCACGCAAACCTCGGGCGAAGTGGCGGCCTATTCGCTGCTGGCCGTGGGCCTGATGAACTCGATCATGTTCCCTACCATCTTTTCGCTCGCGTGCGAGAAGCTGGGGCCGCTCGCGGCGGACGGATCGGGCATCATCAACGTTGCCATCTTCGGCGGCGCGGTCGTACCGCTGCTTTACGGCGTGGTGGCCGATGCCACCGGTGGCAACCTGGCGCTGGCCATGGTGATCCCGATTGTCTGCTACGCGATCATCGCGGGCTTCGGCGTGTTTGCCCGCCGCCCCGCCTGATCGAGCCGACATTACCGATAGCCAAGGCGGCGGCGTACCTATGGGTGCGCCGCCGCTTTCCTACCTGCTGCGCGTCATGCTTCGACATCGGTCATGCAGACGCGTCGATATTCTTCTCCCACGCAGTTTCGGGCCAACGCGGCCAGCGCAAGAGCGACACTCCGCGATGGCGAGGGTGACACTTTGCCGCGCCACGGTGACAATTCCGGGCGCAAGGTGACACCCTGCACCGCGCAGGATGACGGTCCCGGGGTTTTCACCCCAGGACCGTGTTCCATGTGTTCCAGGTTAGCGCCGCGTGGCCGCGGGATCAGGCGTCGTCCTGTCCCTGCCCAAGGCCATCCCAAGCGAGGACCGGCTTGCGCGCGGCGTGCGCCTCGTCCAGCCGGGCGCGCGGAGCGTGGTGGGGCGCGGACTTGAGCGTCTCGTCGCCTGCTTTCGCCCGCTCCGCCAGGGAGCGCATGGCCGTCACGAACTGGTCGAGCGTGGCCTTGCTCTCGGTCTCGGTCGGCTCCACCAGCATCGCGCCGTGCACCACCAGCGGGAAGTACATGGTCATGGGGTGGAAGCCCTCGTCGATCAGGCCCTTGGCGACGTCGAGCGTGGACATGCCCTCGGCAAAGCCATGGTCGCTGAACAATGCCTCATGCATGCAGTGCCCGGCCTCGCCGAAGGGCGCGTCCAGCACGTCATCGAGGCTGCGCAGCAGGTAGTTGGCATTCAGCACGGCATCGCCGGATGCCTGCCGCAGGCCATCGGCGCCGTGGCTGAGGATATAGGTGAGGGCGCGGGTGAACATGCCCATCTGCCCGTGGAACGCGGTCATCCGGCCAAAGCTGCCGGGGAACTCGTCGCCCACGTTCTCCTCTTCCACCAGCCGGATCTCGCCACCTGCATCCTTCACCACGAAGGGCAGCGGGGCAAACGGCGCCAGCGCTTCGGACAGCACCACAGGGCCGGAGCCGGGGCCGCCGCCGCCGTGCGGGGTGGAGAAGGTCTTGTGCAGGTTGATGTGCATGGCATCGACGCCAAGATCGCCGGGCCGTACCCGGCCCATGATGGCGTTGAAGTTGGCACCGTCACAATAGACCAGACCGCCTGCCGCGTGCACCGCGTCCGAGATCGCCTTCATGTCCTTCTCGAACAGGCCGCATGTGTTGGGATTGGTGATCATCACGCCCGCAACATCGGGGCCGAGACGCGCCTTCAGCGCATCGAGATCGACACGGCCATCCGGCCCTGCGGGAATGTCCTCCACCTCGTAACCGGCGAAGGCGGCGGTGGCAGGATTGGTGCCATGCGCGCTTTCGGGAACCAGCACGACCTTGCGCATGTCGCCGCGCGCTTCCAACGCGGCACGGATGCACAGGATGCCGCACAGCTCGCCGTGCGCGCCCGCCTTGGGGCTCATCGCAACGGCGCTCATGCCGGTCAGCTCGATCAGCCAGTGCGACAGCTCGTCGATGACGCCCAGAGCGCCCTTGATGGTGTCGACCGGTTGCAGCGGATGAACATCGGCAAAGCCCGGCATCCGCGCGACCTTCTCGTTCAGGCGCGGGTTGTGCTTCATGGTGCAACTGCCCAGCGGGAACAGGCCAAGGTCGATGGCATAGTTCTGGCGGCTGAGACGGGTGTAGTGGCGCACCGTCTCCGGCTCGGACAGGCCGGGCAGGTCGAGAGGCTTCTGGCGGGCGAACTTGCCGAGGCGGTTCGGCGCGCTCGCATCCGGCTCGGGCAGGTCGACACCGCAGGTCCCGCGCGTGCCCAGTTCGAACACCAGTCGCTCTTCCAGCATCAGCGCCTTGTTACCTGTGACGGTGGGATAGTCGCCCTCGTTGTCGACGGAGACGGGCATGCCGGGCTTCCAGCCGCTTGCATTCATCTTGTTCACGACAGCGCCTCCTCAAGAGACTTGGCAAGGGTTTCGATGTCCTCCTCGGTCACGGTCTCGGTGACGGTGACCAGCAGTCCGTTCTCGCGCCCCTCGCCGTCGGGGAAAAGGCGGCCGAGCGCGACACCGGCCAGCACGCCCTTGTCGGCGAGTTCGCGAACGAGAGGACGCGCTTCCTTGTCCAGCACAAGCGTGAATTCGTTGAAGAACGCCTCGTTCAGCACGCTGACGCCGGGCACTTTCTCCAGCCGGTCTGCCGCAAGGCAGGCAAGGCGGTGGTTCTCTGCCGCCAGCGCGGTAAGGCCCTTCTCGCCCAGCAAGGTCATGTGGACCGAGAACGCCAGCGCGCAAAGGCCGGAATTGGTGCAGATGTTGCTGGTCGCCTTCTCGCGGCGGATGTGCTGCTCTCGGGTGGAGAGGGTGAGCACGAAACCGCGCTTGCCATCCGCGTCAACTGTCTCGCCGCACAGGCGGCCCGGCATCTGACGCACGTGCTTGGGATTGGTGATGGCGAACAGGCCGAGGTACGGGCCGCCGAATTGCAGGCCGACGCCGATGGCCTGGCCTTCACCCACCACGATATCCGCGCCGAGGTTGCCCGGTGCTTCCAGCGCGCCCAGAGCCACCGGCTCCGTGTTGACGACAATCAGCAGCGCGCCCTTGTCATGCGCGGCATCGGCAATGCGTTGCAGGTCCGGGATGCGGCCCATGATGTCGGGGTATTGCACCACGACGCAGCTCGTTTCCTCGTCGATCCGCCCGATCAGGGCCGCGTCCCCGGGATCGGATGCCAGCACGGGCAGCTCGTAGTCGATGTGGCCGGGGGTGAAGCGGGCCATCGTCTGCGCAACAGAAACGTAGTGCGGATGCACCCCGCTGCTCATCAGTACGCGGTTCCGCTTGGTCAGCCGTGCGGCCATCACGATCGCTTCCCAGCACGCGGTGGAGCCATCGTACATCGAGGCATTGGCAATCGCGCAGCCATAGAGGCGGGCGACCTGCGTCTGGAACTCGAACAGCATCTGCAGCGTGCCCTGCGCGATTTCCGGCTGGTAGGGCGTGTAGGCGGTCAGGAACTCGCCGCGCTGGATGATGTGGTCGACCGTGGCGGGCACGTGGTGGCGGTAGGCACCCGCGCCGCAAAAGAAGGCCGTATCGGCCGCCGCGAGGTTCTGTTTCGACAGCCGCCGCATGTGCTTTTCCACCGCCATCTCGCCCGCCGCCAGCGGCAGGCCTTCGACGGGGCCATCGAGGTAATGCTCATCGGGAACGTCGGCGAACAGCTCATCGACGGATGCCGCGCCGATAACGTCCAGCATGGCCTGCCGGTCGGGCTGGGTGAGAGGGAGGTAGCGCATGGATCAGTCGAGCCCTTCGCAGAATGTCTTGTAGGCGGCTTCGTCCATCAGGCCTTCCAGTTCGGAAGCGTCGGACACGGTCAGGCGGAAGAACCAGCCTTCCTCTTCGGGACTGGAGTTCACCAGTTCGGGATCGTCATCCAGTGCCGCATTGCCCTCGGTCACTGTGCCGGAGATCGGGGCGTAGACGTCGCTCGCCGCCTTCACGCTCTCCACCACGGCGGCCTCGGCACCCTTGGCGAGCTCCGTGCCCGACTGCGGGGTCTCGACGAAGACGATATCGCCAAGCTGTTCCTGCGCGTAATCGGTGATGCCGATGGTGGCGCTGTCGCCCTCCACGTCGATCCATTCGTGTTCTTCGGTGAAATAACGGGGCATCAGGAGGCTCCTTTGCGGACATATTTATGAGGGACAAAAGGCAGGGGAACGACGCGCGCGGGCAAACGCTTGCCGCGCACATCGATATTGAGCTGCGTGCCGGGTTCGGCGCGTTCGGTTTCGACGAAGGCCATGGCGACGGGATGGCCGAGCGTGGGCGAAAAGCCGCCGCTGGTGACAGTGCCGACCAGCGCCTCGCCGGAATAGACCTTGGCCCCTTCACGCGCGGGCAGGCGACCGCCCAGCGCGAGGCCGACCCGCCTGCTGGCGGTGCCGCCGTCTTCGAGCCGCGCCATCGAGGGGGCGTGGCCGATATAGCCACCGTCCTGGCGGCGCGACTTTGCAAGCGCGAAGCCAAGGCCGGCGCTGACGGGGTCCGTGCCCAAGGTCAGGTCATGACCGTAAAGCGGCAGGCCCGCTTCGAGCCGAAGACTGTCGCGCGCGCCGAGGCCAGCCGGCTTCACCCGCTCGTCTGCCACCAGCGCATCGGCGAGGGCGGCGGCGTGGGATTGGTGTATCGAAATCTCGAAACCGTCTTCACCCGTATAGCCAGCGCGGCTGACCCAGATGTGCTGGCCGCTCCATTGGAACAGGCCTGCGCGCATAAAAGACAGCTGAGCCGTGCCCGGCACCAGCGCATCCAGCACGTCCGCCGCTTCCGGGCCTTGCAAGGCGAGCAAGGCGAAATCGTCGAAATGGGTGAGAGTGACGTCGTCGTCGAGGTTTTCGCGCAGGTGGGCGATATCGTCCCACTTGCACGCACCGTTCACCACCAGCGCGAAATGCGGGCCGGTGTTGGTGACGACCAGGTCGTCGATAATGCCGCCTGCCTCTGTCAGCAGCAGCGAATAGCGCATCTGGCCTTCGGGCAGGCTGGCGATGGCCGTGGGGAGGATTTTCTCCAGCTCGTGCGCTGCGTTCTCTCCGCTGACGGCAAGCTGGCCCATGTGGCTGACATCGAACAGGCTGGCGTGGCTGCGCGTCCAGTCGTGCTCGGCCTTGATGCCTTCGTACTGGATCGGCATTTCGTAGCCCGCGAACGGCACCATGCGCGCGCCGTGATTGCGGTGCCAGCTATCCAGCGGCAGCTTTTCGGGCGGCTGGTCTTCGAAATCGTCGTTGTCACTCATGGACAGGTTCCCGGCGCACTGTGGCAGCGCCCGCCAACCGGGCCCTTTCACCATGCCCCCTCTGTCCTTTGAACCTGAGAGACTTGACGACGCCTCGCCAACGGCGCGCCGCTTACCCCTTCGGTGGCCACGGATGTATCCCGCGGCGCTTTCCAGAGTGCCTGAACCAGATGCGCGGTCCGTTTTGCCTGAGAGTTTCCGAGGCGGTTGCTCCTTCGGCCTCCCCGGACCATGTCCGAGGATGTCTCCCGCGCACCCAGCCGATTTCACATATGCGAATCGACAGGCAAGGCCCCCTTTGCTGGAATGTGGGCAAAGGGTCAAGAACAGTGAGAACGTGAGCTTGAAGGCGTTGCATGCGGCCGCATCTGGCAGCGATTGGATGTTCAACGAATCGCAAAGACCGAACCGCATCTTGCAAGAAGAGTGCCGGGTTCTGATGTGAATTCGCTGAGATCGTTTGAAATCTAAAATTACGCTGGCAAGCCGCCCTTTGATCCTCGCAATTATAGCTCATTGAGAATTGGCCTGCGGGAAAAGCGCTGCCCAAGAATTTGATTTGGCGTCAGTCGAAGTATCAAGAGCAAATCGATACGAACTTCTTTCTGAATCGTTGCACGCCACCTCGAAGTATTATAGGAGAAAAATTCGGGCTTCATTCTTAACGACTTGAGTCTGATTGATGGCGCTTAGGGGGGTGACATGCGATGCTCGGTATGCGGTGACGTGACCCCATGCTTTCCCCCAGCTGGGATTAGAGCCTAGCCGCGTTGTTGCGCATGAGCGCGGTTGAAGCAATGGG
>MDTG01064050.1_pt1 | contig 84062 bp, 75 predicted proteins | sample 811421 | NCBI WGS metagenome assembly MDTG01 (sample SAMN05326645, study PRJNA326480) | marine metagenome | isolation source: seawater | place: Pacific Ocean: South East | collected 2011 | reverse complement strand
TTTAGGCTCTGTTGAGATACCGGATAAAACAGCCCTTTTTGAGAGTTTAAGACCTGTTTTTCCGGCATGACGTTCTTTTCGTACATCGAACTCAGGTTAAAAACAGAGTTACTTCTTACTGATTCTTCAACTCTTCAATGGTCAGCAGCGGATCTACCGATTTAAAAACGAAGCTCCCGGCCACCAGCACATCGGCTCCGGCAGCAACCAAAGGCCCGGCATTCTGTCCATTCACTCCTCCATCAATTTCAATAAGCGTTTGTGCATTGTTTTCGGCAATTATCTCTTTCAATTGCCTCACTTTTTTGTAGGTATTCTCTATAAACTTCTGTCCACCAAACCCAGGATTAACACTCATCATACACACCACATCGATGTCTTTAATAGTGTCTTCCAGCAATTGCACATTGGTGTGAGGGTTTATAGCCACACCGGCCTTACAGTCCAGACTTTTTATTTCTTCCAGCACACGGTGCAAGTGGCTGCAGGCTTCGTAATGCACGGTAATAGTGGCCGCACCGGCATCTCTAAATGCCTTCAGGTATTTCTCAGGCTGTACAATCATCAGATGTACATCCAGTGGCTTTTTCGCATATTGATTAATGGCTTCCATCACCGGAAGACCAAAAGAAATGTTCGGTACAAAGACGCCATCCATAATATCAATATGAATCCAGTCGGCCTGGCTCTCATTGAGCATTTCAATGTCGCGCTGAAGATTGGCAAAGTCTGCCGCGAGTACAGAAGGGGCAATAATGGGTGAGCTCATGCACAAATATATATCAATATTTAATGATCTTACGAGAGCTTGCTCCCCTATTGGTAATTACCCGAACAAAGTAAACACCGTTTTCGTGCAAGCTGATGGTCAACGGATTTCTGTGACCGAATGGAATGAATTCTACCTGCCTGGTAAGCTGGCCCTTGGCCGAAATTATCTCTATTTGAATACGCTCTCCATAGAAAGCTTCATCTACTTCTATTTGCAGGTCGGCCTGAGTGGGGTTTGGATAGGCGTTAAAAATTGAAACCGATCCCTCAGTGTTTTGTTTTAGCAGTTGCACTACTCTCAAAAAATTAGGCACGCCAAAGCCAAATTGCTGGTGCGGTTCAGAGGCCCTATCTCCGGAGTTACGAATTATCTCTCGCATTTCCGCAGCAGTTTTGCCGGAATAGGCCTGCCATATACCTGCCGCAAAACCTGAGATGATGGGGCCTGAAAAAGACGTACCATTCTGTCGTAAATAGGTGCCTTCTACCGAAATGAGTAAGGTACTTTGCCCTTGAGCTACTACATCGGGTTTAAAGACATCGGGTGTATATGTACCCCGGCTACTAAAGCCTGCCAATAGCCCATCTTCATTAATGGCACCAACCGCCAGTACATAAGGACTATCGGCCGGAGCCGAAACAACGGTCCCGCTATTGCCTGCAGAAACGATTAACAGAATGCCCTTAGATGCCGCTATGTTGGCTGCGCGGGTTACCACTGTAGTGGCACCGTTCAACTGCTCGGGCCTGTAGTTCATAGATGGGTCTGAATAGCCATGGGAGTATCCCAGGGAAGTATTTACAATATCTACACCGGCACTATCGGCCTTTTCTGCTGCAAACAGCCAGTTGTACTCTTCTATTCTGTATTCTCCCGGAGCTTCGGTAGCGCACAATATATATTTTGCATTGGGGGCCGTTCCCGTATAGTATTCGTCATTGGCGGCCATAAGCGAAAGCACCCTGGTTCCATGATGTCGGCCGTTATTTACACTCTCAGTATTTCTGGTAAAGTCAAAAGAATAGAGCAGTTGATTGCCCTGTGTCAAACCATTGAAGGCAGGAATCGACCCCAGGTTTTGAAAACCATCGTCAAACACCCCAATAATTATCCCCTCTCCTTTTAGTCCAAAATCATGCATCTCATCTATACCATGCATAGTAAACTGAGGCAATGAGGTCACATCTTCATTCCAAATGTTGCCGGCATTGTCCTGCACGGTAACCGATGAGCTTTTGGAAAGTGGGGCATCCGGGCCCACATACTCAGTAGCTCTCACAAATTCAAGGTTATCTACCAGGCTCTTCTGTCCGTTGTCCATCTGAACCAGAACCCCATTCATCCATTTGGTGGTATAAAATACCTGCACCCCCATTTGCTCCAACAGAGCTGTATATACCGGACTAACCGGTAAGTCTTCTTCTGTGACAGGAATATTTTGTTTTGCCCGCCTCTGAATGGCTCTCTCCGAAAGAAACTGTTGGGGCGAACTTGTGCTGTAAGGGGTCCCGTTCTTATCCTTAAAAAAGACCATGTACCGATCTTGGGCAGCCGATTGAAGGCTTATCAAAACCAGTATGATGCTGCTACTAATCTTCTTCATTGAGGGTACCATGGGCTATCAACTCTTCCCTGTATAGTCTACCGGACTCCACCTTGTTTTGACCAAGACATTCCGGGCGAGAGCATAGTTTCACCTGATTATAGAATTTGTAAATGAGTCCAATGCTATCGCGATAAACTTCTCTGCGAATATCCCGAAAAGTGATTCCGTCATCTTGGTTGCTAATCTCTATCTCAGCCGCCTCCAGGAAGGTATTGAGGCCTACAGTGAAGGGCTTATTGAAAGTTTTGAAGCGTTGGATAACCGGCTGCCTGCTATTCATGAGGTTGCCGTCCCATCTGCGGGAAGTATCGGCAGGAAAGACCATTTTAATAAGGGGGACATTGTTTTCTACCGATATGGCTTTATCTCCCTCAATTCGGGCGGTCCATACGGAGTCTAACTCCCAGGCCTGGGCAGAAGTTGGTCGTGTATACCGTCTGATAAAGTGAGAAATCTGCCCTTTAGGGCTTTCGAATGCCTCGCCTACTTCTTCTCGCAACTGATAGCGTAGGGTATCGCTGATATCCACCGCCTGATATCGGATTTCATATACATTGTACTCCCGGTATTTGCCTTGCTCCAGAAAGAAGTACGACTTCCCCAAATTAGGGTCAGTCGGAGCCTCGGGCTCTTCATCGGATCCCTGGCCACAGGCACAAACTGTTGCCAACACAACACAGAGAAACAGAAACCAGTTTTTGAGTTTCATATAGCGAATTAAGACCTTAATTAATCGTTTAGCAAACATTTAGACCTGCTGTCTCATAATATTCTAAAATGAGAACTGGGTAATGCTCCTGATGACTAACGTAGAATTCTGATTTATATACATATCGAACGGTCTTTACCCTAAGTTTTGTCCTCATTTCCCTTCTACATTTTAGATTAAGTTTTTGGAATGACTTAGTTTTGCCCAGCTAAAAACACTTGAGTAATGGCCCTAAAGACTTTTGTTATTGTAAGCGGAATCAACAATTTAAGCGATGCCCGATATTGTGCAGGCATGTTAGTTAATCAGCTTGGATTTAACATTGAAAAGCAACACAATAACTATACTGATCCACAGTCGTTTAAAGAGCTTTCAGAATGGGTTTCAGGGGTTGAATTTGTAGGCGAATTTGAATTGGAATCTTCTGCAGGTTCACTCAAAGAGCAAATCGCTGAATATGATCTTCAGGCTATTATGGTTAGCTCCGTTTCATTGATTAACGAAGCTCTTTCAACAGGAAAAAGCGTGATCTATCGAACTGATCGTCTGGCCGATGCTCGGGAGGTATCGGAAAAGTGGGGTAAACAATTAGACTATATTATTCTTGAAGATGAGTCGGCCGGCACTAACGATCTGGCCCAACTGGCCACCACCTCTCCCATTGTATTGGGCAGCGGTGTATCTGTAGACACGGTAGAGGCTATTTTGGATGATGTTCAACCCAAAGGAATTGCCCTTAAGGGTGGGAACGAAATTCGCCCCGGATATAAAGAGTTCGATGAAATGGCCGATATTCTGGAAGCCCTTGAAGATGATGAGTGGGTCTGATTGCCAATATTGCTTTTTCAACCCATAGCTTTACCACTCCTCCTGTTTGCTTCACCTGCCAAAGAAATTTTGTGTAGTTTTCGGTTATGAGAAAGCTAATAATCTGCCTGATGCTGGTTTCAGGCTTTGGAGTGAGTCCCATTCTGGCACAATCTGATTTAACCACCTTTATATTAGTACGCCATGCAGAAAAGGGTGATGATGACCCCAGAGACCCTAGTTTATCGCCAGAAGGAAAAGCCAGGGCTGAACGACTGGCTGTTTTACTGAAAGACCAGCCTATTTCGGCTGTCTACTCTACTCCCTTTAAACGAACTCGCTCCACGGCTGCTCCGGTAGCACAATTGCATCAGCTACAGGTAATGGATTACGATTTCCGAAGCCCCACTTACCTGACCGAAATGCTAAAAAAACACCAGGGCGGAACCGTATTCATAGCGGGTCATTCAAATACCACGCCCATGGTAGCAAACTTACTCCTTGGAGAGCAACGGTTTGAACAGCTCGATGAGAAGGAATATGGTAAACTTTTTATTGTGACGGTTTCTGCACTGGGCAAAGGAACTGTAACGGTTATTAATTATTGATCACACTTAAAGCTTGCAATGTTCGCTCAGTGCTTGCTTTCCATCCTCATTCCCTAGTTCTGCAGCCTTCTTAAAATCTGTGCAGGCATCGAACTTATTGCTGATGTTTATTTTTGCAAGCCCTCTGCGATAATAGATATTGGCATCTTGTTCAAGATTGAGTGAAGACGTATAATCTTCAATAGCTCCGGTATAGTCGCCTGCCTCTTCTTTAATATAAGCCCTATAATCATAGTAGACAGCAGACTCAGGACTCATGCTAATGGCTTTATCAATATCGGCTCTAGCAGCTTTCATCAATGAAAGTTCCCAATAGGCCAAGGCTCTGGCGGCATATACCCGGTGTAAAGTGCTATCGCGCCTGAGTAGGTGGTTATACTGCTCAACCGCTTTGTTGTACTCTTCGTTTACCTCATATATCTCGGCCAGATTGTAATAGTATTGATTGTTAGTGCTGTCACGCTCAATAGCTGCCTGAACAGCCTCTCCGGCCTCACTATAGCGCTCTAGCCGGTATAAGGTCACTGCTTTGTAGTTGTGATATTCCGCCAAATCTACACCTAGTTCTCCGGCTTTCACATAGTCGGCATACGCCTCTTCATATTTCCCCAGCTCGGCTCTGCCAATAGCCCGGTGATAATATGATTTACCAACAGTACTGTCTATGGCTATGGCTCTGGAATAGTACTTGTCTACCCCTTCGTAATCATCGAACCTGAACATAAGAAGCCCCATGTTCTGGTTATAATTTATGTTGAAAGAATCGGCCGCCAAAGCCTTTTCGTAGTCCGCTCTGGCTCCCTTGTAGTCGCCCAGGTAGTATTTGGCCAGCCCCAGATTATTGTAGAGGGTTGGATACTCGGTGGAATCGGCCAGTTCCATGGCCCGTCCAAAGTCGGCAATAGCTCCATAGGTATCGCCTGAATATAACTTGGCCAAACCTCTTCTGTTCAGTACAATGTTGTCGTTAGCATTAATTTCCAGCGCCTTGTTGAATTTCTTTATGGCGTCATCGTATTTCTTTTCACCCAAAAGACTCACACCTTCTTCGAACAAAATCTGAATTGGAGATGGCTCTGAAGTCTTACTCTTTTCGGCCTGTAAATGAGCCGAATAAGCCTCACGAACTTCCTGCGTCATCTCAAAAAGCGCAGCATCGATGGAGGTTTCAAAATCGTATTCCGATATATCCATTCGCATAACGCCATCCTCTTCGCTAATGGATAAATAAACTGTAGGAAGAAGAATGTTATCTATCACATCATAGTTTAGGCTCAGACTGTAGACGTCATCGTGACTTACCCCAATCATGAAGTAGGTATCTTTCTCAAAATAAAAGCTATAGGTCAGATCGCTCTCAATGTCGTTTAAATCAGAAGCTTTGGTTTTTATCATAAGCTCATATACCTCAAGCGAGTCCAGAACCGTTTCTTTAACTTCTAAGGGTTCCCAGCCGGCTAGCTCTATCAGTTCTTTTAGGTCATAGGCCTTTGTTTCATCAAAGCCCAGAGCATCCACATCTCCATCTTCTTTCTCAAAGGTGTAGCCTTTCGCAAAGGGGTCTTTGGTCCAGGAAATAGAATCGTTGGATACCTGAATCATTTTAGCCCCCATAAACTCCATTTCCATTCTTGCGTGGCTTTTCCAGTAGGTTATGGTCAGAGGTATATTTTTAATTTCTCCCACGGCCATGGTTCCTCTCATTATGAACTGCTCCATGGATTCATCCTCAATGTCCAGGGTTTTGTATTTCTCGATAGCCTTGAAATGGTTATTGATAAGCTTTTTCGTTGAAATTTCCTGAGCCAATGCTGGCTGTGTAAGGCCCAAAAAGAGCATTAGGGCTAATAATGAAAAGTTTTTCATAAGAGCTAGTAGTATTACCCACTAATGTAAATTATGGACAATAAATTGACTAATCTTTTCCTAATCTTTTGGTTGCGAAAGCCTGAGAAAAGGTAGCCCTCCCAACGCACTGAAAAGACTAATGATAAAAAACAATGTAGCCAAAGCGGTGGCACTGGTCTGGTCTATGAGCAAATAGCCGGCACCTTTCACCATGACCAACTCACGTACCCCAATGCCTCCTGGTAAAGATATGGGCAGAGTGGCCGCTACCGAAGTGATCAGAAAGAGAGTGAGGTAGTCTATATAGGCACTTTCTACTCCAAGCGATTTGAGTATAAGAAAAGCACTAATTACCTGAAGTCCCTGAACACCAAGCGCTTGAAGGTTGGTGGTATGACTAACGGACTTAAAACGCTTAAATAATAAATGCACGAGTAAATAATAGGCTGGAAATGCAAAAACAAGCCCCAACCACAGTATAAAACTAAAGGTTCCGAGTGCCGTGGCGGTATGCCCAAAAATAGCAAGTCCGCAAGCTAAAAAACCAAGGGCAACTACACCACTCACACGGTCGAGCAAGGTTGCACCTATAAGCTGTTTCAAGGGTGTTCCATACCACTTATTGAGCAAATACACTTTGTACCCATCGCCCCCAATTCCGCCCGGTAAGAACTGATTGTAGAGCATGCCAAGTAAATAAAGTTTTAGGTTGAACCAATCGTTGAGCTTGAGCCCGAGTGCCCTAAAGAAGAAGTTGAGCCTAAAAGCGCTAAGGAATTTAGAGGCTAGAAAAGCGGCAAGTGCCAGAATGAGCCACCAGAAATTAGCTGATAAAAGCGTGGTTTTTAGTTCGTTAAGATCTATTTCCTTAACCACAAAGCGAATAGCCAATACAGCAATAATAAGCTGCCCGGCCACCTTGAGCCACCGTTTAAGCTTTTGGTTTGCCAACGAAGGTTTCTTTTAAACGATATACTTTCTTGTTTTGCGATTCGAAGTAGGTTCGCATCATAAGTTCTGCAATAATACCCACTGTAATGAATTGTATTCCGGCCAGGATAAGAATGCTTCCCAGAAGTAACAACGGTCTTCCCCAAATATCTTCACCGGTCCAGAATTTATACACCACCAGGTAAAGGTCGATTAGAAAACCAATAATAAAGGTGGCAATACCCAAACCGCCAAAAAGGTGCATTGGCCTTCTAAGATACTTCTGGAAGAAGATCATCAGAATAAGGTCGGCCATAACTCTGAAAGTCCGATTGATGCCGTATTTAGATTGTCCGTGAATTCTGGCATGGTGGCGCACATCGACTTCCGTCATCTTAGCTCCCTGAAGTTTGGCGAGTACAGGGATAAAGCGGTGAAGTTCTCCGTATAGCCCCAGATTCTTGGCAATGTCTTTTTTATATATCCTAAGGCTACAACCGTAGTCACTCAGACGCACATCGGTTGTGTTCCTGATAATCCAATTGGCAATCTTGCTGGGAAACTTACGTAAAACAAAGCCATCCTGCCGATTGGCTCGCACTCCGGCCACCACGTCCATTCCCGATTCTTCCAACTTGGCCATCATTACCGGTATATCGGCCGGATCGTTTTGCAAGTCGCCATCCATAGTCACTATATAATCTCCCTCGGCAGCATCAATACCTGCCTGCATGGCGGTACTCTGCCCATGGTTTTTATTGAAGATTAATAGCTTGGTACGCTCATTAGCTATTTTTTTGGCATTCTCTACGGTCTTATCGGTTGAGCCGTCATCTACCAAAATCAACTCATAGTCTATCCCTTCCAACGCCTCGTATTCCTTTTCACACAACGGAATAACGTTATCTTCTTCGTTGTAGAGTGAAACAACCACCGAAAGTTTCATGTATCTGCTAGCTATTTAAGTGGGCCAAATTTTCGCAGTGCAAAGTAAATGAGTTCTGCCTCAAATACCTAATCAGGGCCTTTGTGTATCACTTCCATAAAATCCCTTTGTTTATAGCAATTTCAATTAGTTTTGTGAGCGAATGAAACTGAATATCATATTTGCCTGTATTGTTGCTCTGGCCATAGCTGTGATGTACGCCAACATTGGTGGGCTGGATATATACGCTCTCGATGAAGCTAAAAATGCCGAGGCTGCCCGGCATATGTTTACCACAGGCGACTATGTGGTGCCTTATTACAACGGTGAATTAAGAACCGATAAACCACCCCTGCATTACTACTTTATGGCAGCAGGTTATTCACTTTTCGGAGTTAATCCATTTGGAGCACGTTTCTTTTCATCCTTTTTTGGAGTGCTCACCGTAATACTCACCTTCTTATTTGTGCTCAAACATTTTCATACCAGGGCTGCCATTTGGTCCGCTTTAGTGCTCATCACATCGCTGCACTTTAATTTGCAGTTTCACATGTCGGTTCCCGACCCTTACCTGATTTTCTTTACTACCTGGGCCTTTATATCGTTTTATGAGGCCTATAAAACGCACAATCGCTGGCAGCTTTTTTTCTTCTACTTTGCCATTGGCTGCGGCATTTTAACCAAAGGACCGATTGCCATTGCTTTGCCGGGGCTCACTGCTCTGTTTTTTCTGTTGTTCAATAAAGACTTTAAGTGGAAAACGATATGGAGATTACAACCCGTGGGCGGTTTGTTGATCTCCTTTATGGTGGCCTTTCCGTGGTATCGGGAGGTCCATCGTCAAACCAATGGCGCATGGACCGAAGAGTTTTTTCTGAAACACAACCTATCGCGTTACTCAGAGGCCATGGAAGGCCATGAGGGCATTTTCCTAATCACGTTTGCCTATGTATTTCTCCTGGGCATGCTCACATTTACACCTTTTGTCTTTCAAAGTGTGAAGCATGCCATAAAGCAGCGTAAAGAAGAGCCGTTACTCTACGTACTTATAGCCACGCTGGTGGTAGTGGTTTTCTTTGCTTCCTCAAGCACTAAGCTTCCAAACTATACCGTTCCTGCCTACCCTGCCCTGGCCGTGATACTGGGAGTTTATCTATCCCGAATCGATGAACAATGGCTTAAAAACACATGGAATAAGGTTGGACTCCTAATGTACACCATAGTGCTTCTGGCTTTTCCGGTGGGTATATATGTCGGGCTTCAGGCCGATGATTCCCTGGGTCACCTGAGTTATCTGGCCTGGTATTTTATTCCACTCAGTCTATTGGGAGTGCTCAATGTTGTATGGCTCATTCAGAAAAGAATTTACCCTCTATTGGTGAGTAATGCTGCCGGATGGTTGATCACAATTTTACTCTTCTTTCACCTGATTTTTCCTCCGGTAGACGCTGAAAATCCGGTGAGAAAATTATTGCCGCAAATAGACGAGACCCAGATGGTTTTATCCTATCAGCGGCTAAATCCGGCTTTTGTGTTTGCTTTGGAGCGAGAAATTACACGCTTCGACAATCTGGATGGGCTGAAAGAGCAAATGAAGCAATCACCTTCAGGATATGTCATTTCCCGCACAGAGTTTAGGGATGAGTTGGAGCAAATTGAAGGTCTGGTGTATCATTCTGAGGCAAGAGACCTATTCGAAAACCCTACTACACTTATAATGCGCTGGGGCCCATAGCCCCTACCTTCTTAAAAGACCCCGCTGGAGTTTCGGAAGTGTACTTTTAGGTGCCATGATGGCATAGGCAATTACGACCGAAAGAATACCGAATATACTCCCGAAATATACATCGCGTGCAAAGTGCTGTAGTATGTACATTCTACTTATGCCTACAAGTATGGCCGATATAAATAGAGCTATTCGTAAGGCATTAGACCGAACCACAAGCATTAAAAAAAAAGCCAGTGTAAATGCAGAGGCCGTATGTCCTGAGGGAAAGGCATCATAGCTACGCACCGTAACTCCTTCAACAAAATTCAACCGGTCTAGCTCATCTTGAAAAAACAACTTTGGGCGTGGCTCACCGGCATATAACCATTGTTTAAAAACGTGCACAAAAAGGGTCTGGAAAACTATGGCGATTAAAAAGGTGTAGAATCGGTGGTAGTGTGTAAATAGAAAATAAAGAGCCACCAGCCCCAGTAAAAAACCATCGCCCACATAGGTCCAATACTTAAAAAACGAATCGGCCAAAGGACTATGCCGATCGTTTAACCAAAGCACCAGATCGCCATGGCTGGTAGAAACCAACAATATTCCTCCCACCACAAAATAGAGGGCTGTTAACCAGTGAACGGGTTTTCCGAATAAATCAGCCTTCATTTTTAAATCTAAACTTTAAGAATTTTATCGTCTCGCCTTTCTCTAGAAACTTCCGCTCAAAATCGGTTTGAATACCGTAATGATCCGCCAGCAAAGGTGAACTATAAAGATCGTGTGTTTGGGCTACAATTTCGGTATCCTTACGTTCTTGAAGCAATTCCACCGTATAGTCAAAAAGCTGCGTGTTATCCGTTTTAAAGTTCACCAAACCGTTTTTATGGAGAATAAGCTTGTAAAGTTCTAGAAATCGCGGTGAAGTAAGCCTTCTTTTAATGTCGCGCTTTTTGGGTCTCGGATCAGGAAAAGTTATCCAAAGTTCATTAACCTCTTGTGGAGCAAAGAACTGATCTAAGTGTTCTATCTGAGCCCTCAAAAATGCGGTATTGTTCAAATTTTGTTCGATGGCAATAGTGCTACCCACCCAAAGTCTATCTCCTTTAACGTCTACACCCACAAAATTTCTGTTGGGAAAATGAGCTGCCAGGCCGGTAGTATAATGGGCCTTTCCACAGGCCAGCTCAACCGTAATTGGCTGATCTTTGGAGAAGTACAACACATTCCAATTCCCCTTCAGTTCTTTATACAGTGCTTTGCTATCCTCCAGTACATTGTGCCTTTCAACATTCTGTGCAAAACGCTTCAGTTTCGATCTCCCCATTACAACTCTTCAATTTCTGCTACCACAAAGGTACTTCCTCCAATGTAAATCATATCGCCCTCCGATGCTAAACTACGGGCCTTTGCGATGGCTCTATTCACATCCTGAATGTAATACCTGGTTTGCTTCATGTACTGTGTTCTTTCTCTCAACTCTTCCAGCAAAAGAGCACGTGGTATTTGCGGTTCGCAAAATATAAGTACAGCATCTTCCGGCAGCATGTTCAGAATTGGCTTTAGGTCTTTCTCCTTCACAAAGCCTAAAACCATGTATAGCTGGTCGAATAATTCTCGCTGAATCTGACGTACTATATATTCAAATGCCTCCTTATTATGACCTGTATCACAGATAGTTAAAGGATGAGAACCAATTTGCTGCCATCTCCCTTTTAATCCTGTGTTAGCCTGTACATTTTGAAGCCCAAGGTGAATGGCCTCATCAGAAATTTTCCAACCAGCAGTACGCAGAATGTCCAAAGCTGTAAGTACTCCTCGCACATTTTTGGCCTGGTAGTTTCCTTTTAAATCGGAAAGCGGAATGGCATCAAATTGCACCTCTTCTGCAAAGGTTATGGGGGCATTGCGGTTATTGGCTATCTGAGTAAAAACAGGAACGGTGTCAGCTTGTTTTTCTGTAATTACTACCGGAACATTCTCTTTAATAATACCGGCCTTTTCCATTGCAATTTTGGCCAGGGTATCCCCCAACAACTCCATATGATCGAAACCAATGTTAGTGATTATGGAAAGTTCGGGTCTAATAACGTTCGTAGAGTCAAGCCTGCCTCCTAACCCAACTTCAATTACGGCCACTTCTACTTTTTTCTGAGCAAAGTACTCGAAAGCCATTACCACTGTGATTTCAAAAAAGGAGGGCTTAATTTCCTCAATTAGCGTTTTATGCTTTTTAATAAAATTAATTACGAAGTCTTGCTCGGCTTCCTTACCATTGAGTCTTATCCGCTCGGTGAAAGACTTAAGGTGGGGTGATGTATATAAGCCGGTTTTATATCCGGCCGACTGAAGCACTGAGGCCAGCATGTGAGAGGTGCTTCCTTTCCCATTTGTGCCGGCTACATGGATACTTTTAAATTTCTGTTGTGGATTTCCCAGCGCGTTGCACAGCTTTAATGTATTGGTAAGATCTTTTTTAAAAGCAGACTGTCCCACTCTTTGGTACATGGGCAATGCCTTAAACATATAATCAAGCGCCTCCTGATAGGTCATGGTACGAAGATACTAGGTGCATGGTATCAATTTAAGCCCAAGCCAATAAATTTCTGAACCGCATACGTGTGAAGGTGCCTTACAACGTCATCCAATTAAATGTCATAAACTCAAAATGAAAAAACAGTTAACCATCTATTTATTGCTAGTTGTGCTCATTTCGGCCCTTAGTGGTTGCGATGAGCAAAGTATTGCCGGGCGAGGGCCGGTGATTGAAATGGAGCATTCTGTAGACTCTTTCCAGGCCATATATCTACAGCTTCCGGCCAGGCTTTATGTTCGAAAAGACAATGAACATACGGTTCGCATTCGAACCAATGAAAACCTTCACGACCTAATTGAGGTAAGGGTCGAGAATCAGAAACTGAAGCTGGAAACCATCGCGAACACCAATATTCGTAGAGCCGAAATGCTCCATATATACATAAGTGCGCCTCAAATTTCAGGTTTCTTTCTCAATGGGGCGGGTGATATTCTGGTGGAAGATTGCCTGGGGTCTGATGAGCTGACTTTCGAGATTAATGGTTCGGGCGATGTCTATGCTTGCGGACTTACAGAGTCATTAGTCGTCAGCATTAATGGGTCGGGCCAGTTTAACGGATTCGATTTGGAAGCCCAACGTGCTGAATTAAGGGTCTCCGGTTCGGGCGATATTGAAGTAGCCGTTACGGAATATCTGAACGCTGTGATTTCCGGTTCCGGTGACATTCTCTACAAGGGGAATCCTGAGGTAGAACAGCGAATAAGTGGCTCAGGAACCATTCGCAGAAGACCTTAATTGGTTTTGATTACAAAGGTAACCTCGCCTTTAAAAGTTGGGGCGGGTGCTTTTGACATATCCGTTTGAATAAACTTGAGGTTAAGTACTTGTTTACGGTAAAAATCTACCACGGTGTTATCACTAATGGTGGTTCCCGGAATAATGGTGGCCCTCAATACTTTTCCTCTGTCGTCCACCACAATGGAGAACTTAATGACCCCGTCTATTTGTGAGTCGTCCTTTTCTGCCGGAGGGCTTTGCCACTTCCAACCATCAAGGCTGTAGCTAACTCCTAAGTCGGCACCTCCCGGATCTGTTCCCTTGGTATTCGTTTTTCCTTTAGGATCCCCCATATTACCACGGGTGTCTGTTTGCGTACCCTGGTTGTTAGAGGCCTTTTCCTTACTATCAGTGTTAGTCTTTTTACCCCCCATTAGCGCCCTGTTATCGATGACAGGCTTGGGCTTTGGTTCTTCTTTTTTCTCCTCAACTTTTGGTTTCACCTCCTCCTTCTTGGTTTCTTCCTGCTTTGGAGGCGTTGTGGTTTCCTTTTTAGTTTCGGTTACAGGTGTGGTTTTCTCTTCAACCTTAACTTCAGACTTTTCCGGACTGGTTACTGTTTCTTTAACAGTTTGTTCTACGGGGGGAGCCTCTTTGGGCTTTTCTGTTACCGGTGTAGTCTTGGGTTGCTCTTGAGGAGTTTGCTTTACTTCTGCTTTTTCGGTCTTCTGCTCTACCTGCTGCTCGGTTTCTTCGGTTTCAGAGTTATCAGTATCTGACTCAGCATCGGGAGGAGTATCATTTTCGGTTTCTTCAATTTCAGCCTTGTTGTTGCGTTCTATATCGCCACTACCTGCTTCTTGAAAACCCAAATTCAATTCTATACCATATTCAGGAAGCGGTGGATCGGGAGCCCTCCAAGCCACTAAAATCAGGAATAGTGCTATCAACGAGCTATGAATAATAGCCGACACTACTATGCTAAATCGTTTGTCTTTTTTTTCCTGATCTGACATGACTCTATTATTCAGGTCGTGTTACCAACACGGTTTTTTGCTTGAGCTTTGCAGCAATGCCGGCTACTCTTGCTGTGTGTCCGGTAGGTACCGCTGCATCAATATTCAAACTTAGGGTTCCTTCCTGCCCTCCTGTTAAACGCATAAGTTCTCGTTCTAGTGTTTCAGGAGTTACCTCCTGATCGTTCAGAAAGTAACGTAAATCGGCACTAATGGTTAAACTGTTCTTCTGCATGGATATGGTGGAAGATGCTGCTGTAGGCAAATTCACCGGCAAGCCAGAGGGTGTAATAAAGGAGGCTGTGAGCATGAAGAAAATCAATAACAGAAAAACAATATCTGTCATTGAAGACATGCTAAAAGACGACTCTACTTTATGTTTTGACTTTATATCCATATTACTGGGGCTCTTGTAGCAAGTCAATAAAATCTATGGAAGTGTACTCCATGTAGTGAATGGCTTTCTGTACCTTAGAAACAAGGTAATTGTAGCCCAAATAAGCAATAATACCTACCACCAAACCAGCTGCTGTGGTCACCATGGCTTCATAAATACCTGTAGAAAGTAACTTAGGACTCACAGAACCTTCTTCTTGCGCTATGGCTATAAAGGCCTGAATCATACCGGAAACAGTACCCAAAAAACCTATCATAGGAGCAGCACCAGAAATGGTTGCCAGCAGCGAGAGGTTCTTCTCAAGCTTGTACACTTCTATTTTACCCACATTTTCTATGGAGGCTTCGATGGTTTTTAAAGGTGACCCAATTCTATGAATTCCTTTTTCAATCATTTTGGCTATGGGCGAATCGGTCTGTGCACAAAGCAACTTGGCACCGTTCACATCGCCATTTACTACCAGGTCTTTTATTTTATCCATGAACTCAAAAGGAGTTTTGGAGGCCCTGTTGAGGTTTCTTAACCGTTCAAAGAAAATGTAAATGGCCATGAACCAAAGAATGACTAGTGGTATGAGCCAAAAACCACCCTTTAACAATAATTCAAAAAAGAAAAGAACACTATCTTCTCCTCCGCCAACAGATGTAGTATCTCCAGCGGCTAGTTGTTGCAATAACATCACCATTTTAATATTTCAGTACCCAGATATTTTCTCCGAAAGTTGATACTAACTCTGTTCTCTTTTGTTCGGCTTCAGCCATAGTTGCAGACTGTGCTATTCCTACTCTATGAAATTTAAGTTGACCTGTAGGGTTGAGTAAGTAAGCACTTGTTCCTGAGGCCACTATAGCTTTGGCTTTATCTTCCGCAAGATCTTCGTCATAAAAACTTCCGACCACAACATAGAAACGGCCTTCAGGCGCTGAAATTGTGAATAGTTCTGCTTTTGGTTTTACCGGCTCTGGCTCTGGTTCAGGCTCTGGCTCGGGCTCCTGTTGTGGCGGTGTATTTTGAGGCTGTTCGGTCTTCACAGGCTCTAGCTCCACATTCTTTTTCTTAAATACCAAAAAGTAATAGGCGGCAGCAGCTATTACCAGTATTAGGATGACAATGAGGACAATAATACCGTTGTTATTTTCCTTCTTCTCCTCCTTCCCTGCTTTTGAGCTTGGCTCAGAAGCGTTTTCCTGAGGCTTGGCTTCTTTCTCATCAGTGTTGAACACAAAGGGTTCGGGTTCTTCTTTTTTGGTTTCCTCAGTTGGCTCCGGTTCTTTGGTAGGTTCTACCGACTCTTCCTCCGGCTCAATATCGGCCACAGGGTCTTCTACCAAACCGGTGGCTACCGGCTCATCAGAAGTTTCATCTACTGGCTCAAGTTCAATATCGTCTAAGCCAAAGTCATCGTCTGTAACCTCCGGTTCTTTAGAAGTTTCTTCTTTTTTGGGCTTGGACGATGGCTTAGCACCTCGTTTCCTTCCGGTTTTTTTTGCTTTATCTTCTTCTTTAGATGAGTCGCTTTTCTTTTTTGCTGCCATTTGAATTCGGTTGAAAGATGAATTTACAAATTAGTAAAATAAAGGCTATACAAAAACGGGCAGAGAGTAAGACTAGAAAGCCACTGATAATCCACCTAAGAATTGAATACCACGCGATGGATAGTTGAGATACCTCTCGTATTCTTTGCCGAACAGGTTGTTTATCTGCAAAAATACGCCAAATCGTTCATTTATCTCATACCTTCCACCCAAATTCAGGTCAATTATATCATCGAGCTCAAAAGTCTGGGCCGTTTCCCTGTTCAAAGCCATTAGTCCTGCCAAGTAATAAAGGTCTGTGGTGACTGTGAGCTTCTTAATTGGGAAAATGGTAGTATTGAAGGCTGTTTTAAAATTGGGCTTATGCCAGGCTTCCTCTAAGCTGGCCAATGCGTAATTAAAATAATCAAAGCGAAGCGAGCTTCTCACTTTTCCTGTGTTCTCAAAATTAATGGCCGAAAATACATTGAGTCTTCGGGTGGTTCCATCTTCATAGAGAATCTCAAAACGTGTGGAATCCGATCCGTTGGTAAAAAACTGGAGGTTGTTGAGCGAGGCGTAGCTAAATCCCGAGCTAAGGGTAAATCCTTCAAAAAGCTCAAAGTCCAGACCTCCAAAATACTCACTCTTCTTTTCAGTATTTCTCAGGTCGAAATTGGCCATGAGAAACGGATTCTCATTAACTGAAGATTCTACAGAGTTAAACTCAATATCGCCATCGATTCCGGCATAAATTCTAAAACCCGAACTAAGCGCATAATCGGCTTTAATGGTTGGGTAGAACTGCAATCCCTTGTTGTAGCCATTGTCTCCGGCCAGATTGAACCCGGCTTTGAAGGTAAAGCCATTGGTTTGATAGTTGACTCTGGGCCTGAAGTTGAGGTAACTACGGTTGTCTTCCTGCAAATCCTGACGTTTGGAGAGTGTGGCCAATAAGTCGGCACTCAATCGTAGGTCGTCATTTATAATATAAAAGCCACCTACATCGAAGTTAAACTTGTTTTCACGTGCATCGAAGTTGTCTTTAAAGAAAATCCAGTCGGTTTTAAAGTGATAGTCGAAATTCTGCTCTTTGTTGGCATTCTCTATAAGCACGTTGGTAGAGAAGCGAGTAAATTTCTGCTCTATTTGACCGGCTTCATAGTTCAACACCGGATTATAACCATAAAAATGAACCTTATGATTGCTATAGTTCATTGAGCCAGACACCTTGTTTACATTGCTAAAGTACTTGGCTCCAATGGCGGCCTCAGTTCTTCCTTCCCCTGAGTTTTCATCGAATACTGGACCGTTTTTAGATGACAGGTGTCTCACGTACAGATTAAACAGATAAGACTCCTGACGCTTAGACCCCAGATAACCTTCTAAATAAGGCGTTTGATAATTGCCATAGCCTAGTTTTAAGAAGTTGCTGGTGAGCTCAGAAATGCGCTCATTACCCTGAAAATTTACGGTTCTGAAAGTCGGTTCTAAGGGGCTCAGCCTGTAACTGAAACGCTTGAAAGTATACTCTTGCTTGGTATCAGTTTCACTAACCGGCAATTGAGGTATTTTCTCGAAATTCCGTGTGGCCGGTGGCAAAGTAATTCTTCGATCTTTCCGAATAACAATCTCTGCTTCTTCCAGTTGGCTGCCCTGTCCTTGTTGAGCAACTGCAGGCAAAGCCAGGCACAAAAAGCCTGCAACCCATGTCGCTTTAATTAGCTTATTCATTGTTGCCTCCTTTCTTCACCTGAGTTGAGTCCATTCGAGTGCTATCGCCTTTTATTTCTTTCTGGCGCAAGGCTTCTTCCATCTTTTCTATTTCACTTAATTTTTTTCTGGCCTCTTCTACCACTTCAACCACTTCGGAATATTCAATGATGGAGTTTACGGTGGCCTTGGCCTGGAATAACTCATTGAGGGCAATGTAGTTATCGGCAATTAACAAAAAGGCCTTACCCAGCCATTCTTCGTGATCGGAAAAATTCTCATTAAACTCAAAAAGAGTAGTCAAAGACTGTTGGTATTGCCCTTGCTGATAGAAAATTTTGCCGAGTAAAAACTGGGCTTCTGCCCCATACTTATTCTTAGCAGTATTAATGGTGGAGAGAAGTTCATCGATGGCTACATTAAAGTTACCCTCAATATAGGAGGCCTTAGCCAGGTATAACTGAGCTTTATTGACCTGGTCTTGACTAATGTTGCCTTTGGTTATAATGTTTCGGGCATAGGTTCTCATCTGGTCGTATTGTCCCAAATTGAAATGGGCCTCCAAAAGCCCCGCCCACGCATCGTTTTCCTGACGCTTGGAAATGGCTATTTTCTCCAGTTTACTGTAGTAATTGGCCGCTTCGCCAAAGTCTCCGGCTTTCAATTGCAGCTCTCCTATTCTTTGGAAAACCACATCTATGTCAGTCACCTGGGCTTCGCGATCCAACTCGTAATACAATTCCAGTGCTTTATCAGTGTTGTTAAGGCGGTAGTAAGACTCGGCCCTATAAAACTTAGCCTGATGCCTTAGCGGGCTTCCTGCATAATTCTTTTCATAGTCTTCAAACGCTCCAATAGCAGCATTGTATTGCTGACCGAAATACAGGTTTTTGGCAGACTCCAGCTCTATGTTTTCAAGAGCCTGATTGTCTGGGTTTGCACTTTTGTATTTGGCCAGGTACTGATCGAACTCCAATACTTTATCGTTGAGTTTAAGGGTATTCTGCAAGCCCAAAAGTGCGGAGTTGGCCACTCTACTGGTAACGTACTTATCCAATATGGTTTTATAGTCTTCCTCTGCCTTTTCCAATTCATTTAGGTTGAAGTATGCCAAAGCCCTGCTTTCATAGGCATAGGGAATAAAGGGGCTTTGCTCCAACCGATCGATTATGCGGCTGAATCCTTGAATGGAAGCCCTATACTCCCTGTTTTCCAGTTGAATTTGCGCCTTCTTATAAATGGCGTCATCGTAGTATCTGGAACGGCTATACCTGTTGATCACTACATCAAGAGCTTCTATGGCCTCATCGCTCTTATCCTGAAAATCTTTAACCACTCCTTTTTGGAAATAGGCATAGTCAATGTTCGGGTTGTTGGTATCTATGGCTTTCTGGTAGTACGATATGGCCGTGGCATAAGCCTTATCTACGTAGTAGCAATCGGCCAACCTTAAAAGTGCATCATCATAGTTCAATTTGCTTTGTGCGCCTTCCAGGGCATCTACATAGCGCTTAAAATAGATACGGGCATTGGGGTAGTCGCGCGTATTGTAATAGGCATACGCAATACCATAGTTGGCCTTTAAGTAATATTCAGAGTCTCGGTTACGGGTTCTGAATACTTGCTGGTAAGCGTCTATGGCATTGGTATAGTTTCGAGCAGTGGCCAGGGCTTCTGCCTTCCAAAATAGAGCAGCAGTTTCCAAATCACTATCTATTCGGTAAGTCAAAGACTTATCGAATAATTGCACTGCATTGGTGTAGTTGGCACTGTTGAAGTACTCTGTTCCTTTATAAAAAGTCACTTTCTGGTATGCAGCCTGAATTCTAGGGCTCTTGTTCTTAATGCGTTCAATAAAGGTTATGGCCCGGGTAAAATCGCTTGTATTCAGAAAAGCCTCAGACAAAAGGTTGTTGGCTTCAGGAATGTATTGTGAGGTAGGATATTGATTGATGAATCGGTCAAGAGAGGTAATAGCCTGAGAATAATTTTTCGATTCGAAATTGACTTTGGCCACATTGAAGGCCGATTCTTCCTGAATTTCCTTATTGAAAGGTAGTTTGCTGGCTTTGTCGAACGCAGAAGTGGCAAATACATAGTTGCTCTGTTCTACGTAAAGCTGCCCCAGATAATATGAGGCGTATTGCGCAAGAGTGTCTTCTTTTAAAGCCACCCGCTTAAAGTCTTCAATGGCCGGTTCGGCATTGCCCACAGCAAAGTTGGCATAGGCTATGCGATAGAGTGTTTCATTACTAATGCTTTGAGCTGCCAGCTTGCGGTATAAGCCATAAAATTCCAAAGCTTCATCATAGCGGGCTTCAGCAAATGCCGACTCTCCTGCCAACTGATACAGTTGATAGAGGTAATCCATTCGCTTGCGCTCCTCGTCTACATTTTTAAACTTACCCACATAGGCCAGTACTTCTCCGTATCGCTTTTGCTTAAAGTATGAGCTGGTGATCATAATCGGTACACGATACTTATACTTTTCACTTTCTTCAGCCTTACGAAGGTCTACAATGGCCTTATCGTATTCCGCATCGGCATAAGCCAGAAAGCCCGAATAGTAGTTCGCATCGGCCTGAAAATCTCCGTTTTCACGCTTGGCCAAATCGAAGTATTCTATGGATTCTTCTTTTCGATTGAGGCTAAAGGCTGAATAGGCAATTTTAAAATAAGTCTCTGCTCTCTCCTGATCGTTGAGTGCATTCAGATTGGCCAGTTTGAGATATTTATTAGCGGTTTGGTAATCTTTTACCTTAAAAGCATTTACCCCCAAATTGTAGTAGGCTTTGGAAGCTTTTGGGTGGCTGGGCCGTTTCTTTACAAACTCAGAAATAAGCTGCGGCCCATCTGCATTGTTCAGGTTTAGGGCACAAAGGGCGACATAGTACTCTGCATCGGCCTTTTTAATTTCATCAGATCCTACCAATAAATACCTTTCGAACTGCTCACGGGCAGCACTGTACTTTTCCTTATCCAGCAACTCCAGTCCAAACCGATAGTATTTGTTGTCGCTGTTTTGGTGTAAAGTACTTTGAGCTTTTAATGACCCGAGCGTTACAAGGCTGATGGTAACAAGCGTTAGTACGTTCCTCATCAATTTGTATTTGCTCACTTTATTCCTAAACTCTTTTGTTGGTTGAATATTGTTGCGCTCCATAGAACAATTCAATGCATAAGTTTGAACACCAATTCTCTTAAAATCTCCTCTTCGGGCATAGAGCCGGAGTCTACTCCTTTAGACCTAAGGTCTGCCTCTCTCAGGTGCGAAATACATTGCATTACTTTCTGAAGAGGATACCTGTTGGCCGCTACTTTATACTCCTTTACCACAAAAGGAGGAAGCCCCATGGCACGTGCAAGGCCACTGTCCGATTTATCTTTGGCACTATGAAGCAGCAATAGCTTGGTATAATAGCTGTATAACACGGCTATCATTGGAATAATGGAATTAGCCCTGATATTGGCTGAAAAATAATTCACAATGCGGTTGGCCTTAAGCACATCGCCAGTAGAGATAGCTTTTTGGAGCTCAAACACATTGTAGTCTTTATTGATACCCACATACTTTTGAATGTGGGCCGGAGTTATTTCCTCTCCCGGCTTTAAATTAATAGCAATTTTGTTGACTTCGTTGCTAAGACGCTCCAGATTATTGCCCAGGTATTCGGCCAGCATTTGCACCGACTGATAACCAATATTGAAACCCTTTTCTTTGGCAAAGCCCTCAATCCATTTAGGCACCTCGTAGTCTCGCAACTTGGTAGTGGTGAGCAGCAAAGCCTTTTTAGAAAGAGCCTTTGCCAGAGGTTTTCGCCCATCCACTTTTTTGTGTTTATGAGCAAACACAAGGACGGTACTCGGCACAGGGTTATCGAGATAATTTATGAGCAGGCTCTGCCCTTCCTCTTTGTTAATATCCTGAATATCCTTGGCTTCTTTAACAATCACCACCTGTCGTTCGGCCATCATAGGAAAACGCCTTGCCGCTGTAAGCACCTGGCTCATAGCCACATCTTTTCCATACATAATGGTTTGATTGAAGCCTTTTTCGGCTTCGGCCAAACAATGGTCTTCGATGTAATCAGATATCTGATCGATATAGTAGGGTTCTTCCCCCTGTAAAAAATAAACCGGAGCATATTTTCCGGCTTTCAAATCGCTTAAAATCTGGTCGGGAGTCACTGCCATGATCAGAAGTCAAATATACAACCTCCATTCTATTTTCAAGGGAAATCGAACCAAGACTTTTATGAGGTGTTTATATTTGCAAAAAGCCCCAAAAATGATCGAATCGATAGTTGAGAAAGGAATTGAAGCCTGCCGATCAAATGATTTCAAAAAAGGCATTGAATTGTTCAATCAGGCCTTAAACCAGAACCCTAATCATGCCGCTGCACTATACAATCGTGCTCGCGCACTTTCTAAAAACGAACAATTGACTGAGGCCCTCTCCGACTTTAAACGACTCGTTGAACTGCATCCGGAAAATGCCACCTTCATTAGTGATTTTGCAGTAGCTCTGCACCTTAACAACCGAAACGATGAGGCTCTGACTCAATTCGATTTGGCCCTGAAACTAGAACCACAAAACCCTTATCGCTGGTCTTCCAGAGCTTTTTTCAAAGATCGTATTGGGCAAAGCAAGGAAGCCTTAGCCGATTATGAAAAGGCTTTGGAGCTTGACCCTGACGATGCCATAACCTTAAACAACAAAGGGCTTATTGAAGAAAAATTAGGTTATATAGAAAGGTCTAAAAAGAGTTTTAACAGGTCAAACGAATTGGTGGGTTATTCGCCTGGCACCGGTAAGCCTATGGAAAGGCCCTCTGCACCAACTCCTTCTGCAGAAAAACCCAAACAAGAACCCTTAACACGATGGAAGGTGATAAAGTCAGTTTTTACTAAAGAGGGTTTTAAAGACTTTAGCAATTTTACCAAGACCAAGGTACTTAGAAGAAAAGCTTAAACCACTCGCACCACTCACCGTATGCAAAGTGTGTAAGCTATTGGCTACCTTTAGATATGCGTAGCAATGAATAGCTACAACCAACACTTAACCAACACAACCCAAATGAAGAAAATTTTACTAGCCAGCTTCTTTGCCATAATGTCGGGCAGCCTTGCGGCACAGCAAATGAGCAAAGAAGATCAGATTAAATCGGCTGTTTTAGCTGCCCCGGCAGCCGTAAGAGATGGAGCCCATGTTTATGGCTTTAACGAAAAAGGCGAAATGATAACCCTAAGAAAAGGAACCAACAATTTCATTGTTCGGGCAGACGACCCCAATAGTCCCGGCTTTGAGGTGGTGAGTTACCCTGTAGATGTGGAGCCTTTTATGGCCCGAGGCAGAGCCTTGCGGGCCGAAGGCAAAAACCGGGGAGAAATTTTACAGATCCGAGAAGATGAAATGAAAAACGGAAGCCTTCAGAAGCCAAACTACGGATCTACCTTGGCCATTTACTATGGAGAGAATGCGCGCTACAATCCGGAAACGAATAGCCTTGAAGGCGGTCAGTTTCGGTACGTTATATATACCCCATTGGCCACAGCTGAATCGACCGGACTGCCCATTAGCCCCAACGGTAAAGGGCATCCGTGGGTAATGTTTCCCGGGCTTTACAGAGCGCATATTATGATCACTCCTCCGGGCGAAAACTAGAAAACCACTAAGAATTATTTAAAGAGACTGTTATGAAGCGAACTGCATCGTACCCGTAATGGCGGAGCAGAGTCAAGGGTCATAACAGTCTCTTTTCCATTACCGACTATTCGCTGCGTAGTGCCTTTACCGGATTGCTCATGGCGGTTTTCACGGACCGAAAACCAACCGTCAGCCATGCAATTACTGCTACAAAAAGAGCCGGCAACAGCCAAATAAGAGGATTGTTAAGGTTCATTTGATAGGCAAAATCCGCCAACCAGCCTTTCATTACTAAATAAGCCGTAGGAATGGCTATTACAGCCCCAATAAACACCAGAAAAGTAAAATTACGGATCACCATAAGCGTCAGGCTTTTTACTGAAGCTCCCAAAACCTTCCGTACGGCAATTTCCTTGAACCTACGCTGAAGAGTAAATGCTGCCAAGGCAAACAAACCCAGACAAGCGATGGCTATGGCCAGCCCCGAAGAAGCTGTAAACAATTGTCCAAACCTTTCTTCTTCTTCATACAGTGCATTGAAAGAGTCGTCTAAAAAGACATATTCAAAGGGCTCATCGGCAATGGTTTCTTTCCAAATATCTTCTACTGAACTCACCGTTTCCTGGAAGTTACCCGAAACCTTTAGGGCAAGGTAGTTGCCTGCATACCAGCCTCCTTCGGCATGCCCATCGTCTGTCATCAGTCTAAGCACAAAGGGACTGATTCCACGCTTGAGACTGTTGAAATTAAAATCCTTCATCACACCAATTATAGTGTAGTCTTCGCCATTACCTCGGGAAAGCTTTTTTCCAATGGGGTCTTCCCATCCCAGCCACCGGGCAGCCGCCTCATTGATGAGTATATTAGAGGTATCTGACACTAATTGTCGGTTAAAATTGCGGCCTTTGAGCAACTCTATGTTCATGGTTTCCAGAAAACCGGCCGTAGCAAACATATTAATGAAACTGTAGCTTCTCGGATTATCTTCCAGGGTCTGATAGCCCCAATCGGAAATCCATTCGGAGGGATATTGACTGGAAAGGCTTACGGATTGTACCGTTGGCACCTGCTCCAAACGCTGAGTCATTACCTGAGCCTTCTCTCCAAGCCTGGATACATTCTTAACCACAAGTACTTGTTCGGCATCAAACCCCAGGTCTTGTTTTTTGAGAAACTGCAACTGTGAAAACACAACCACCGTGCTCACCATTAGGAATATGGAGATGGCAAACTGAAATGCCACCAGACCTTTTCGAAGCAAAACACCACCCTTACCACGGGCCTGTGCCTCACCTTTAAGGGCCTTAATGGGTTGAAAAGAAGACAAAACCAGGGCCGGGTAAGAACCGGCCATGAGTCCAACCACAATCATAAGGGCAAACAGTTTAGCCAGCGTGGCTACCTCGAAAAGTTGAGCATGTTCAAAGTCTCTGTTGGCCAGTTGGTTGAAACCATCAAGCCCCAGAGAAGCAATGAGTAAAGCCAAAACCGATGAAAGGAGGCAAACCAAAACGGATTCGGTCATAAACTAACCTACGAGCTGTCCGCGCAATGAGCCCAATACCTTGCGCATGCCCACTTCTTTGCTTCTCATGGCCGACCGTGCCGTACTCAAATTCATAAAATTAATGCAGGCAATAAGCAGTATAAACAAGGCCACCGCTGAAAATATATACACATTGTCTATGCTGCCACTAGACCCGAGAGCCAAATGAGGATAATGCAAGTGCATATCCTTCATGGGAATAAAAGTAAATGACTTCTTTCCCCCTGCAGCCAGAAAATCATCATAGGTTGCATGACCTGAGTACTTGATTAGCGCAGGTCCCACATGCTCTCTGACAAAATCGGGAATTTTGGCATGTACCTGTTCTGGAGTAGCTTGCTCGGTTAGCTTGGCATAGGTAAAAAAGGCATTACCCGTCCAGTTACCCACGGTTACCCAAAAATCATGTGGGTAGCTCAATATGTAATTGTAATAGAAGTGGGTATTCTTTGGCGGATCGGCCACCACTCCCGTAACCATTGTTGCTTCACCATCAATATAAATTACCTGACCCAAAGCTTGTCCGTAGTCAAAAAACTTGTTGGCTAACGACTGAGTAAGCACTATTGTGTTCGGTTTGCTCAAGGCACCTTCAGCACGGCCTTCAACAAACTCCACGGTGAATATTTTATGGAAAGTGGAGTCGGCACTAAAACCTCTCTCCTCCTTGAAAATTTTGTCACCAACCTTAAATGTTTGGCTAAAAGGCCCATTGATACGGGCCACTTCTTCAACCTCCGGAAAATCGGCCTTCATTTGTGCGCCCAGCCTGGCGGGTGTCCAATTGCCCGATTGGCCATTGGCCACTCTATACACTCGGTCTATGTCTTTATGATACTTGTCGTAGCTGAGTTCGTGGCTTATGTAGAGTACAATGAGCAAACAAGCGGCAAGACCAAGAGCCAGTCCACTGATGTTAATGAAGCTGTAAAACTTTTGCTTAAGCAAGCTTCTGATCGATATTTTGAGATAGTTTTTGAACATAGCAATGTTGTTTAATGAGTTAAAATCTTCCAGACCTTTGATGTAGCGAAAGCGAAAAAACCTGAACACGTCCCACGAAAACTTTCGCCTGGCTGCCTTTAGACCTTCGGTGGCAGCCCGCTTATAAAAAAGCTCATAGGCATCTCCTTCTATAATTTCCAACGCTCTTGGCTTACAATAAAACCGCAGTAGTCGTAAAGCCCACTGAGGTGGTTCCTGTTTAAATGCCGACATACTTTAGACCTAGATTTGGTATTTGATCGTGCAGACGATTTCGCTGCTCGCGGATGGCATCAAGGGTCTGCTGACCCGCTACCGTAATTCTGAAAAAGCGCTTTCTCCTTCCTCCTCTTTCTGCCGTTGCACCTCCAGCTTCAGATTTGAGAAAGCCCTTCGACTCCAGCCTATCCAGAGCCGAATGTACCGCAGAGATATTGATCTTTCGGCCTGTTTGGTTTTCAATTTCTTCCATCACACTGACACCATAGGCATTTTCATGAAGTATGGCCACTATAAGCAGCACCACTTCTTCAAACTCACCAATATTTGTTCTGGTCATATTAAAAGTTGTTTTCAACCCATTGATCTTTTGGGGCAATGAGCATTAAATCATGGTTAAATATTTCGTTTATTTCAGATTGCTTTGCTGTCCAGATACCCGATGCTATTTTTCTTCTGATCGGCCTCAAGTCTATAAGCGCCCACTGATCTGGCAAGCCAACAGTCATAAAGAGTTGAACAGGTGCGTAGCTTTTCGATTTAAATTGGTCTTTACCTTGCCAATAACGCCTCATAAACCTGATATGCATTGATTTTGAACCTAATTCACTGGCCAGACTATCTACCCAGTGACCAACATCTTTATAACCGATTGGACTTTTAACTTTTGTAGTATGGTAGCTGCCCATTTTTATAAGCACCTTCGGATATTGGTCTCCTTGCCGGGCTTCTTCCAACTTCCTTTCAAGGTTTTCTTTCATATAGGCGATTCGTGTGGTATTGTTTTTTCCATACTCGCCATTTTCGTGATGACAATAGATTTGCCAGGACTTTCTAATGGCCGTAATCAACTCCTGTGCCTTGGCATTACTAGAACTGAACAAACTGAAAAAGCCTGCTATTGTGGCGTTTTCTAAAGACTCACAACTTCGATGCTTTTCACTGATTTTGTTCCAGGCCTTTTTAGAGTCCTCCAGAGCATTATTGATAGTTACTTTATCTGCACCAGTATAGAGACCTGCCAATTGGTCGAAAAGCATAGGAAAGGCAAGTGCAAATTCCTGATCTATTCCCCATATATCGAAATTCAATTTTCTGGCAGTTGTCAGAAAAGTCGCATCTTCCTTTCCTTTGAAAAAGGGGATCGGATATCTGTTATTCTTGCTATTGTACCGTTGGTAGAGTTGCCTAAGATTGCCTGTAGTCTCTTCAGGTACTTCAGACAATTTCATTAAAACTTCTGCGGTAAACGGCCCTACTTCAGCTATCAGCGTATTGTAACGGTGCTTTGCTGCAATCTTCAGCAGCTCATTGAAGAAAAGAGCCGACTGCTGCGAATTGTGAAGTTCACCAAACAAAACAAATTGACTCGATGCTAATTCTTCTTGAATAAGCTCTGCTCCCTCTCCTTCAAAACCATCATTTAAAGTAAAGTAACGGGTATATTCTTTTATGTCTGAAGCATCTAAAGCGTGTTTCTGTGCCAGGCAGGTGGTGGAAATAACGAATAAAAAGAGAAAACTACTGACCTTTTGAATTCTGATTGACCATTTCATATTCTGTTGCTGGAGTTATTACTTTCACAATAGTAAATGAAATATATATGTTTCACTATTGCAAATGAAATACATACGGTTGATCATTAACTGTCGAAAATGTGAATTGAAACGTTCAGAAAGCTTCCTGAAAGCTAATAACCGGCCTCCCGATTTACCTTGTGCAGCAAATCTCTCCCTTCTATTAAACGCTTTGTATTTTCCAAAACCAGTTGCATGGCCGACTGTGGAGTGGTTACACTAGCTACGTGCGGTGTAATTCTGATTTTCGGATGTTTCCAAAACGGATGTCCTGAAGGCAAAGGCTCTTCCCTAAATACATCAAGCAGTGCTCCGGAAAGTCTGCCGGAATCGAGAGCGAGCAGCAGATCATTCTCCACCAGATGGTTTCCCCTTGCCACATTGATAAGGAAAGCACCTTCTTTGATCTGTTCAAAAAGGTCTAAGTTCAAAATATCTACGGTGTGTGGTGTAACCGGCAAAAGATTAATGAGCACATCTAGCGGAGCTAAAAACTGCTTGAGTTCACCACCATTAAAACACTGAACACCAGGGAGTTGTTTAGGTGTTCTGCTGTAGCCCAAAACTTCAAAACCCAATTGTGCAAGAGTGCTAGCACAATGTCCTCCCAACTCTCCCAAGCCCAAAACTCCTACCTTCAATGAACTGTAAGACAACCTGTTCCAAATTGCTTTCTGTTGGTTTTGCCAGTGTGCTTGCATACTACGTTGATGCATAAGCACCCCCATTATACAATAGTTGGTCATATCGCGGGTTAGAAACGGATCTACTATTCTGGTAACAGGTATGTCGCTGGGTATTTGTTGGTCGTTAACCAGGTGGTCTACACCAGCCCCCAGTGAACTGACCCACTTTAGGTTAGGTAGTTTTTGCACCACTCCTTCATCTAAAGGTTTCCATACAAACAGACCTGAGACCCGACTTAAATCGGCCTCAGTAGGCCACAAGTGCACTTGGTTTATATAAGTAGATTGAGAAAGGCCTTCTACCCAAGGCTTAGGATCCCATACCTTAATGGAAAGTAGTACGTCTATTTTCTGCTGATCCATGGATTGTCTTTTATATAAAATCTCCAGGGTTTGAGGGCATCTTCTTCGGCATAATCTACCCCCACTCTGGTACTGGTTACTATTTCATGTTCTTCGAGGCATGGAGCATCTTCGAGCCAAATGTGCTCACTGAGCAACGATAGACCGTAATGCTCCCGGGTGTGTATACCCAAGGCCTGACTGAGCGTTCCGGGACCCGAGCAAAGGCTTTTATCCACCGCTACTTTCTGTCTACGCTTCAGCATAGTTTCTATGCCTTCAACCGGTTGAACAGCCCTTACCAACACCGCATCGGCCTTGTTACGACCGTTGGTAACTATGTTAAACAAATGGTGTATGCCATAACACAGGTATACATAGGCAACACCTCCCCGGGCGTACATAATTTCCGTGCGTTTGGTTCTCACTCCATTGTTGGCGTGGCAGGCCTTGTCATTCCTACCGCTATAGGCTTCTACTTCTGTAATGATCGCAGAAGTATGGTATCCGTTGACGCAGGTATGTACTGTTTTTCCCAGAACTTCTTTTGCCACCTGGACAACATTTTCGCGCAGATAAAAACTTTTTTGAAGCTTCATAGCTGACACAAAGCAACTAAATTCGCTCAAATGAGTTTAACTTGTTGAATTTAAAAAACCGAACAACAATGAAAAAAGGATTTATTGCTTTAGCTACCCTACTTTTTATTTTTAGCGCTAATGTTGTGCTGGCACAACGCGGACCAGCTGCCAGCCCCACTACCACAGTTTCGCAAATGATTGGTAATACGGAAATGACTCTGGTGTATTCCCGACCAAGCCTTGACGGTAGATCGCTGGAAACCCTGGCTCCTAAAGGACAAGTTTGGAGAACTGGAGCTAATGCCAACACCAAAATTAGTTTTAGCAAAGAGGTAACCATTGGCGGACAAAAACTGCCGGCCGGTGAGTATTCTATGTACAGCATTCCGGGCGACAACGAATGGACCATTATTATTAACAAGGCCAAAGTGTGGGGCACTAACTACGATGAGTCGCAAGATGTTATCCGTTTCAAAGCCAAGGCTACTAAAACTGCCAACTCTGTCGAGACCTTTTACATTATGATGCAGGATTTTGACAAGAACAATAAAAACAAAGCCACTATTGAATTGGCCTGGGGCAATACTTCGGTGAAATTTCCGATTGAAGTAACCAACTAATCGAAGTCCCAAAAACAACTCAAAGCTTCTATTCAACGAATGGAAGCTTTTTTTATAAATTCACATACTCAAAACTAAACCTTATGAAAAGAATTATACTTAGTGCAATTGCTTTGATGGTGGCAACACTTGGCTATGCCCAGATTCAAATGCCAGCCGCCAGCCCTACCTTTGAACTGAAAGGAACCGTTGGGCTAGCCGAAGTTAAAGTGGTTTACTCACGCCCTAGTGCCAAAGGCCGTAAAGTGGCCGGTGAACTCATACCCTACAACGAAGTATGGAGAACCGGTGCCAATGCATCGACCAAAATATCGTTTAGCGAAGACGTAAAGCTAGAAGGAAACCCGGTTCCTGCTGGTGAGTATGCCTTATATACCATATTTACAGAAGAAGAAGCAACCATTATTCTGAGTAAAAACCTTACCTGGTGGGGCTCATTGGGTTATGACTCAAAAGATGATTTGTTGCGCTTTAAGGTACCTGTAAAACACCCTAGCAGTCATTATGAAACCTTTACCATAAGTTTTTCGGACTTTACCATGAACTCTGCTTATCTGAACATGAAATGGGAACACACCAAGGCCATGTTCAAAATTGAGAGTGATGTAGACGCAAAGGTGATGGCCCAAATTAAAAGTCAGGTTATTGATGGTAGTCCTCAAAATCCGGGAGTTTATTTTCAGGCAGCCGGTTACTACTACGACACCGAACGCGATGCTCAACAAGCCCTTGAGTGGGTCAACAAGGCTATTGAAGGCTCTGGCCAAAAACAATACTGGGTAATTCATCTGAAAGCCAAACTACTCGCCCGACTTGGCAAAAACACTGAGGCAAAAGCAGCGGCTCAGGAGTCCATGAAGTTGGCCGAAGAAGGTGGAAACCCAGATTATGTGAGGTTAAACCAGAAGTTAATTGCCGGTTTGAAATAAGCTCTGAGTGCTTTTTTAAAACAAAAGGGCTAAAACTATAAAGAGGCTGTTTCCTTTGAATCTATACCATTAGATTCGTAGAAAACAGCCTCTTATTTTTTCTACCCGTCAGGCTTTGGTTGCTGACTTCTTGCTCTTTTCAGAGCTCGCTTTGGTGGTAGTTGTATTTGTTTTGGGCTTTCTTGGCCTAGTGTTGCCAAAAGTTCCCATGGCAATTTTGCCTCTTCTGGTTTTTCTATCTCCTTTTCCCATAAACTGTCTGTTTAAATTTGGAGAATGAAATTACAAAAGACAGAAACTCCTGTCAACGGTAAGAGAAATTACCTTCTTCTGCCCTTTCTTGGCGGACGGGCTCTCTCCTTTCTACGGTTTCGTTTCTCAAAACCAAACTCCCTATTTCTGTTCTTCTGTTTTTTAGAATCTCTCGGAGGACCATCAGTATCTTCATTTACCCGTATTGCGCGCCCGTTGACGCTAATCCCTCTGAATTTAGAAGAAATGTCTTTGCCCAAAACCGGATCCAGATAAAAGAAGCTACAGTTCTTCTTCACCTCTACCTCTTTGAATGCCCCCTTATCGTAACCTGATACGTCTACTAAGAAATGTACCAAGTCGGCTTTTGTGGCTCCATCAATGTCTCCCACATTTATAAAGAAACGCTGAGAGCCATCGCGATTAACCACCGCCCCTCCTCTATCTTCTCTTTTGCCTTGAACCTCGTTCAGATCGTCCGGTTCGTCAAAATTGGTACCATTGTCAACCGCCAGGTGATCTAGCTGCAGAGACAATAATCTTTTGAGCAAATCATTCTTGCTCAAGCCCAGAAGGTCTTCATTCAGGTGAGCCATCAGGTCATTCACTTCTTCATCTACCTTAGTTTTTAAGATAAGATTAGCCCAATGGTTAATACGGCTGTATTTGAGGTCGTTTTTATTAGGCACCTCAACCAACTCAAACTTTACTCCGAGCTTGTTTTCCAGTTCCTTTATCTTCCTGCCTTCTCTGGGGTTAATAAAAGCCAGCGAAATTCCTTTTCTACCCGCTCGGCCCGTGCGCCCGCTACGGTGAGTGTAACTCTCTAATTGATCAGGTAAGCTATGGTGAATTACATGCGTAAGGTCGTTTACGTCTATCCCTCTTGCCGCCACATCGGTAGCAATGAGTAACTGCATGGAACGTGCCTTAAAACGTTTCATTACCGCATCGCGCTGCCCTTGCGACAAATCGCCATGCAAGGCTTCAACACCATACCCCATGTTAGAGAAGGCATCGGCAAACTCTTGGGTTTCTCTTTTGGTGCGGCAAAACATTATGCCTCGCATATCGGGCTGAATGTCTAAAAACCTTCTAATAGCCGCCAGTTTGTTGGCCGTTTTGGTAATGGCATACTGATGGGCAATATCCAGGTTGCTCTTCTGGTGTGTATTCACCGCAACTTCGATGGGCGTGTTCATGTATTTGTCTACAATCCGCCTGATTTCTTGTGGCATTGTAGCCGAAAACAACCATATAGACCGGTCGTCTTGAGTATATGAAATAATTCGATCTATATCTTCCTTAAAGCCCATATTGAGCATTTCATCGGCCTCATCGAGCACTACATAACGAACAGCATCTAATGACACTGCCCTACGCTCAATCAAGTCGATCAATCGGCCCGGAGTGGCCACAACAATTTGAACGGGCTTTTTAAGGGCCCTGATTTGTTTAGATATATCTACTCCTCCGTAAACAACTTCTACGTTTAGTTTTCTTTGGTTGGCCACAAAGCTTTGTAACTGCTTGGCCGTTTGCTGACCCAATTCACGGGTAGGTGCCATTACAATGGCCTGTGTACTATCGTCTTCAAGGTCTATCAAATCGATGAGCGGAAGACCAAAAGCGGCTGTTTTTCCCGTTCCGGTTTGTGCAAGACCAATAAAGTCGGTAGGATTATTCGATAATAATTGTGGAATGGCCTGTTCCTGAATAGGTGTTGGTTGTTCAAAACCCAACTGATCCAACACTTCACATAGTTTTGGAGATAGGCCTAATGATTTAAAATTTGACAAAAAGGTATTATTTAAAATGAGGTCGCAAAGGTAGGAGTAATAAATGGGAACTTACTGTAAACCAGAATATTTATTCCATCACTCCCAAACAATCTAAACTACTTGTAAATCAGCAAAATGCCACCGAATGAATCATGGGTAAATTATGACTCAAAACTTCCCAGGACTCCCCGTCATCGGCAGATAAATAGAGGTTGCCTGTGGTGGTACCAAAAGCCAGTGTATTACCGGCCACATCCAGCGCATGCCTGTACACAATGTCATAGGCCGATTCTTGCGGAAGCCCCTTTCTAAAGGCTTTCCATGTGGCTCCACCATCGTCTGTACGGCACACACAGAGTGCCCCATCAATGGCCACTCTTAGCATATCACTCACACCCGGCACTACCCAAGCTCTTTGCGGATTGGTTTCACTTGCCGCAATAGCAAACCCAAAATTAGCCGGACCATTAGCCTCACTAATATCAGCCCAGTTCTTACCTCCATCGGCCGAACGGTAAATTCCGCAGTGGTTTTGCTGCCACATAACCTGCCTGTTGGCCATGCACCACTCCACCAAATGCGGGTCTTGACCGATTTCAGAATTTGGATCGGGCAAGAAATCTGCCTTTAGCCCTTTGTTTCTTGGCTCCCAGCTTTTACCTCCATCGGTGGTTTCGAAGGTACCCGCACAACTTATGGACACATAGAGGTGGTCCGGATTTTCAGGATTTACCAAAATGGAGTGTATGCCGGGGTAATCTCTTCCCCCACCAAACCATTGATCTTTCCTGCTTGGATGATCCCATAAGGCACGAACCAACTCAAAACTGTCTCCATTATTGGTACTCTTAAAAAGCCCTCCGGGCTCTGTTCCAATATATATTGTTCCGGGTTCGCTCTTTGCACCGGGGCTAAAAGCCCAGAGATAGCGCGTGGTGGCCGGTACACCATCTTTCACTTCTTCACCTTCCGGATATTTGGGTGCTTCCAGCTCTTCCCACACTTTTCCATCGGCCGAGCGGTGCAGTTTACAACCCCAGTGTCCGTGATCTAGCATAGCCCACCAATAACCGGTATGCGCATCTATGGCTGCTAAACTCACCGGAATACCCAGAAAGTGGGTATCGGTATGTTTCCACTCTTGCGAGCCTTTAGCTCTTTGGTATACCATAAGCCCTTTTCTTGAACCTACGAGAAGAATGTTTTTATCTGCCATGGATCTTTTAGTTATGAGTTTTGCTAACCACCCGAAAGTGCCTGCATTACATAAAGCTCATCACTGGCTTTAAGTGCATCAGAGAGTTTTTCTCTGTCTTTAATGAGTTGGTTGCCTATAAAAATATTGACATGTTTTCGCAGTCTTCCTCGCTCATCCACAATGTAGTCTTTCAGCCCTTCATACTCACTCTCAATGAGTTCAACGGCTTCTCTTACATTGCTGCAATTCGCTTCAATAGGCCGTAAATCCGGATAAAAGCGTTTAAGATTAGAGGTAAACTTTATTGTTGCCATACACTAACCTAAGTTATTCATTTTCAAACAGATTCTAAATCCATTGTTGATTATTGTCCGTCTTTTCATGAGTTACTTCGCCTGTATGAAGTGTAGCAGCAGGTTCAAACAGCATTACCCAAACTTCCTCATCGTCCCTGGTATAAGGGTTATGCTCCACTCCTCTCGGCACCACTATTATTTCGCCTGGGTGCACCACCTCTGTTTTGTCGCGAAACTCCATATACAAAGTACCCTTATGTACGTAAAACAGTTCGTCTTCATGCGCATGGCTATGCCATACAAAAGCCCCCTTCAGCTTGGCCAGTTTTACCAACTGACCATTTAGCTCGGCTACAATTCCGGGCTTCCAATAGTCTGTAATGAGCCGAAATTTCTCTTCAATATTTTTGCTGATCATACTGCATGTTACAAAAATTGAAAATGCCTCCATACAGCGCCCCACAAAAGAATTGGCAGATTTAATAATCTTCCCTGCATTATTTGCACTATTCATGTAGGCACATACAAGTTTTGGCTCTGTTTTGAAATGTCATCCAAATGGCCTTATACTTGCGGTTGTTCGATGAGTCACTCAACCATGGATAAGTTCATTGATGTTCGCAAGCTAATTGCCAGTAAAAACCCTTCGCTGGTCAAGTGGCTTCCCGGTTTCATCATTCGTTACATTGAAAAAATCATTCATCAGGATGAGATAAATGCCTTTATGGTTAAGCAGAAAGGTGCCAGTGCCTATGAGTTCTGTAAGGCGACCATGGAAGAGTTTGGCATACAGCTCAACCTCAAAGGAAAGGAGAATGTAATAGCACCTCCACAAAGCTGCATATTTGTGAGCAACCACCCTCTGGGGGGCTTCGATGCCGTGGCTTTTGTGTCGTCAGTCAATGACGTTAGACCGGATATTCGGTTTATTGTCAATGACTTTTTGCTGAGTGTAGAAAACCTTAAAGAACGATTTATTGGGGTAAATAAGGTGGGAAGAAATGCCATTCGCTCTTTGCAGGAGGTAGAAAAACAATTTGCTGATTCCAGTGCCACCTTCATTTTTCCGGCCGGACTGGTGAGCCGTAAACAACAAGGTATAATTAGAGATTTGGAGTGGAAGAAAACCTTCGTTTCCAAAGCAAAAAAGTATAAAAAGCCGGTCATTCCGGTGTATATTGAAGGGAGATTGACCAACCGGTTTTATCGACTGGCCAACATCCGTAAGGCACTTGGCATAAAACTAAATATTGAAATGTTCTTTTTAGTAGATGAGCTATTCAAGCAAAAAGGAACAAAAATGGACATCATTATTGGTGAACCCATCGCCCCCGATACATTCGACAACAGTAAGTCGGAAAAAGAGTGGGCCGCATGGACAAAAGAAAGGGTTTATCAATTAAGACAGTCTTAAACGACTCGTATGAAGCAAAGTAAGGTACAGAAAGAAATCATTCCTCCGGTAGAACGCGAGCTCATCGAAGATGAGTTGACCAGGGAAAGGTTCGTGCAGTGCACTCACAAGGGTAACAATGAAATTTACATTGTCAATCATCATAATTCTCCGCACACTATGCGAGAAATTGGCAGGCTCAGAGAGGTTTCTTTCAGAGCTGCCGGTGGTGGAACAGGTCATGAAATTGACATTGATGAGTATGATACCAATGAGCGTTGCTACGAACAGCTGATTGTCTACAACCGAGAAGATCAGGAGATAATCGGAGGTTACCGCTTTATTACCGGACCAAGGGCCCTGAACCCTCAAACCGGAGAATTTGAGCTCTCTACAGCTCATTACTTTGATTTCTCCAAACAAATGAAAGAAGAGTATCTGCCCGTTTCAATAGAGCTGGGCAGGTCTTGGGTACAACCGGAATATCAGCCTTCTGTAAACCCCAGAAAAGGCGTGTTTGCTCTGGCCAACATTTGGGATGGCCTGGGAGCTCTCATTACCAACTATCCGGAAATAAAGTACTTCTTTGGCAAGGTAACCATGTATCGTAACTATAACAGCGAAGCCAGAGATATTCTACTGGCATTCATGGCTCACTATTTCCCCGATCACCAGAAGCTTTGTACACCTAAAACGGAACTATTTGCCGGATTCGATAACCGTGTTTTCAAAGAATACTTTCAAGAAGATATTCCTTTTAGCGATGGGTTTAAAGTTCTCCATAAGCTTTTGAAAGATCGTGGTGAGTGGATCCCCCCTCTCATTAACATCTACATGAACCTGTCCTCTACCATGATGACTTTTGGCACTGCCTTCAATCCCGATTTTGGAGGCGTTGAAGAAACTGGCCTATTAGTAACCATTGCCGATATTCACGAGGAGGTAAAAGAAAGGCATATTACGGACTACAAGCGCAACGACTGTGTAGATAGTGAGTAGAATTTTGACCGGCCTTTGTCCCATTTTCAGGCGGCCAATCGTGATGGGTATAGAACAAGTTAATTTATACCCTTATGAAAAGATCATTTTTGACCATCAGTGTTGTTTTGTGCTGGGTCTGCATGTCAGTATCGGCCCAACACATTAACAAGGAAGAGCGGCAACTGGCGCTAAAGCATCTAAAGAGTACACAGAGCGACCTATCTCGGCTAGCCAAAGGGCTATCTGATGTACAGCTCAATTACAAACCCGATAAAAGTGCATGGTCTATTGCCGAATGCATTAAGCACATTGCCCTTACTGAAGATAATATTTGGAATTACTTTGTAGCCACCGCCTGGGCTTCGGAGCCAAAAGCCGACAGGCGTGATGAGGTAGTAATGACCGATGAGCAACTCATAGCGGCCATAGAGTCGAGAGCAAATAAAGTAAAGACCAATGAAGCCTTCGAGCCCTCTCAGCTTAAAGTCGCACCTTTAGAAGCTCTGGAACTATTCCAAAAAAGCCGAAAGAGTCACATCGCAGCTTTTGAAGAAGCAAACAATGCCATGAGACATCAGTACGCCAGCCTGCCCTTTGGAATCATAGACGGTTATCAGGCGGTACTGTTCCTTTCGGCCCATACCCGAAGGCACATCGAGCAGATAAAAGAAGTTATGGCTAGTCCGGGTTTTCCGGCTCAATAAAACTATATCCGGGCCGCTGAATACAAAATCATTCCGCGGCCTGATGGTTCAACTCATTGAACATAAGCTGTGCCACACGTTCAGAGGCACCAGTTCCACCTAGTTTGGTCTTAAGAGAGGCATAGTCTGCGAGTATTCTTTGCCTATTGTCCTCATCAAAAAGAAGCTTCAACTCCTTTACCAATCGCTGTTCGTTCAGATCGCCTTCAATAAGTTCCTGAACCGCCATCTTATCCAGAATAAGATTTACCAGGCAAATGTATTTGATACTTACAATGCGCTTGAGCAACTTATATGTTAGCCAACCCGGTTTATAACAAACCACTTGTGGTACACCGAGCAGTGCAGTTTCCAGGGTGGCTGTACCCGAAGTAACTAAGGCTGCCGATGCATGATGGAGAATGTCATAGGTGGCCCCAAAAACCACCTTTACCCTGCCCTCGGTGTACTTTTCGTAAAGGGATAAATCAATGGTTTCAGAGCCGGCCACTACAAATTCATAATCAGGAAAATGGGGAATTACCTTTAACATACGAGGTAGCTTGCCAATAATTTCCTGCTTTCGGCTGCCCGGCAAAAGTGCTACCAGTGGTCTATCGGCCAATTGATGAGTCGATAAAAATTCTTTTCGGCTTAATAGATGTGACTCCTTTTGGGCCAAAGCATCCATAATGGGGTGCCCAACAAAGTCAATGTCGTAGCCATATGATTTATAAAAATCCGGTTCAAAGGGAAGGATAGAGAAAATTCTGTCGGTCCACTGATGAATAGTGTGTACCCTTTTGCGCTTCCAAGCCCAGGCCTGAGGTAAAATGTAATAGAACACTTTGGTATTAAAACCACTTTCTTTTACATACTTGGCAATTCTGAGGTTAAAACCGGAATTATCAATAAGAATGAGTACATCCGGTTGAAAGTTGCGAATATCGGCCTCGCAGAATCTAAAGTTTTGCTTTATGGTGCGAATATTCCAGAGCACTTTGAAAATACCCATAAAGGAAGTTTCTCTAATGTGCTTGGCCAACTCCTGAGCCTCTTTGGCCATACGGTCTCCGCCCCAAACCCTAAAATAAGCGTTCGTATCAAGCTTTTTTAAGGCCTTCATCATGTTGGCCGCATGCATGTCGCCAGAAGCCTCTCCTGCAATGATGTAATACTTCATCGTCCAATTTCGTGGCGGCAAGTTCAGGCTTTGTCGGCAAATATCAAATGGAAAAACCAACTGCCTGTATGCCAGGAACGCCTCATATCATAACTGCTTGATTAATCTGTTCAAAATGGGTAATTAGCCAATAGAAAGTATACCTATGAAAAAATTACTCACCCTTTTTTTGATGCTCTTTGCCCTTATGGCTTGTCAGCAGCAAAAAGAATTGGCAAAAGCCGATTTCAATGTAGCCTATGAAAAGTTCGAGCTGGACAACGGACTAGATGTTGTGTTTCATGTAGACCGTTCAGACCCGGTAGTGGCTGTGGCACTGACTGCCCACGTGGGTTCGGCTCGCGAAAAAGAAGGCCGAACCGGATTTGCCCATTTGTTTGAACACCTGTTATTTCTCGAATCGGAAAACCTTGGTAAAGGCGGGCTCGACAAGCTAAGTGCGCGGGTGGGTGGTTCAGGAGCCAACGGCTCCACCTCACGAGATCGCACCAATTACTTTCAAACCGTTCCCAACGATGCCCTTGAAAAAATGCTTTGGGCCGAAGCCGATAAGCTGGGATGGTTTATCAACACTGTAACTGAACCCGTTTTAGCCAAAGAAAAACAAGTGGTAAAAAACGAAAAACGTCAAAGTAATGACAACCGCCCCTATGGCCATACCAGCTATGTTATAGACAAAAACCTCTACCCTGCCGACCATCCTTACAACTGGCAGGTAATAGGTTCTTTAGAAGACCTGCAAGCGGCCACCTTAGCCGATGTGAAAGAGTTCTTTCGAAAATGGTACGTACCGAACAATGTAACCCTGGTGGTTTCGGGCGATTTTGATACCGAACAGGCCAAAGAATGGGTGAAGAAATACTTCGATGAAATTCCCAGAGGTGAAGAAATAGAACCTCTGAAGCCAAGGCCCGGTGTGGTAGCTACCACTAAAAAGCTGTACCATGAAGATAATTTTGCCAGACTGCCGGAGCTCACCTATACCTGGCCTACCGTGGAGCAATACCACCCAGACAGCTATGCGCTGGATGTACTCACTCAATATCTGGCCTCAGGCAAAAAAGCTCCATTCAACCAAGTGCTGGTTCAAGACAAGAAACTAACCGCTTCCGTACAGATGTACAACAGAACTTCTGAGCTAGCCGGGCAACTCCAGCTTTCCGTTCGAGCCTATGCCGATACCGACCTGGATATTGTAGCAGAAGCTATTAACGAAGCCTTTGTGCGCTTTGAAAACGAAGGGATTACAGAGAAAGACCTTGCCCGAATTAAAGCCGGACAAGAAACAGGCTTTTACAATAGCCTAAGCAGTGTACTTGGCAAGGGCTTTCAGCTAGCTCAATACAATATTTTTGCCAACGACCCCGGGTTTATTAAAAAGGATATTGAAAACATATTGGCGGTAACCACGGCCGATGTAATGCGAGTGTACCAAAAGTATATCAAAGACAAAAACTACATTGCCACCAGCTTTGTGCCTAAAGGACAGAAGTCTTTGGCCCTGGAAAACTCTGTTCAGGCACAGGTAGTGGAGGAGCAAATTGTTCAAGGAGCCGAAGAAACCTTCGATGCCTCCATTCAGGCCAGTTACGAAAGAACCTCATCATCTTTCGACCGAACTGTAGAGCCACCCTACGGACCGGCACCACAAGTTCAGATTCCGGAAGTTTATGAAACTAGTCTCAACAATGGACTAAAGGTATATGGCATTGAGAACAATGAAGTTCCTCTGGTTCAAATTAACATGGTGATAGATGGAGGGCAGCTACTGGAAGGCATGGATAAACTGGGAGCTGCCAATCTCATGGCTGCTCTTATGACCAAAGGCACAAAAAACAAGACCCCTGAAGAACTGGAAGAGGCCATCGACCAGTTGGGGGCTTCTATTGGCGTGTATGCAGGAAAAGAAAGCATAAGAATTTCTGCTAACACACTGGCCAGAAACTATGAAGCTACCCTGGCCCTTATGGAAGAAATATTGCTTGAGCCGCGCTGGGATACGACCGAGTTTGAACTTGCCAAACAACGTACCATAAGTCAAATAAGACAGCAAGAGGCCAACCCAAATGCCATTGCCTCCAATGCCTACGACATTCTCATTTATGGCAAAAACGACATCCGCGCACAAAACCGATTAGGCACTATTGAAACAGTGAATAATCTGACGATAGAAGACTTAAAGACATATTATACTTCTTTTATTTCTCCTTCAGTAGCCAGGTTCCATGTGGTCGGAGACATCTCCCAACAAGACCTGGTCGCATCGCTCAAGGGTTTGGAATCTCGCTGGAAAGCTAAGAGTGTGGTATTACCGGAACTTCCCAAACCTTCTGCACCGGAAAAATCGCAGGTCTATTTCTTCGATGTTCCCGATGCCAAACAATCGGTACTTACCATTGGCTATCCTTCCATGCCGGCCACCGATGAAGATTACTATCCCGCAGTGGTTATGAATTACATTCTTGGTGGAGGTGGCTTTGCTTCAAGACTTACTCAAGAACTGAGAGAAGGCAAAGGCTATACCTATGGCATTAGATCCGGTTTCTCAGGCAACAAAACAGATGGTACTTTTACCATTTCCAGTGGAGTGCGAACAAATGTAACACTTGAGTCTACGCAATTAGTTAAAGAGATTCTAAGCAACTACGGCTCAACCTTTAGCGACAAAGACCTTGAGACCACCAAAGGCTTTTTAATTAAAAGTAATGCCCGGGCCTTTGAAACAGCAGGAGCAAAACTGAACATGCTTGAAAACATCAGTGAACTTGGACTACCATATGACTATGTGAAAGAAAGAGAAGAGGTTGTTCAGGGCATGACAGTAGAGAAGATCAAAGAACTTTCACAAAAGTATCTCAACGAAGATCAAATGATTTGGCTGGTAGTTGGTGATGCTAAAACGCAGTTAAATCGCATGAAGCAGCTTGGTTTTGGAGAACCCATTTTGATCAATAACCTGAGTGGGCCGGAGAAAAAGCCTAAATAACTTAATGAAGTTTGGGGTTCATGGCTACAGAAGCCATGAACTCTGAACCTTCTGTCTTCATTTTCCAATCAATATTTATGAACAGAGCCCTTCATTTGAGAATCCCAAATAGAACAGCCTACTTGGACTCTGCCCCACAAAAACACCCTCGGCTACAGCTTATGAAAGGAATAGTCTGTACCATGTTTATGAGCCTGCTTATGGTTGTAACAAACCTAAATGGTCAGGAAATTGTAGGGTATCGGTTCGTGAAATCAGTACCTGTACCTGACTCCGTAAAACTCGGTTTGTTCAATGACTATACCCTGGTAAATGACGGTAAGTGGCTGGTTGCCACGTTTGGATTTAAACCTTCTCAACACTTTGTATTCGATTTAAAATCGGGAGAACCCCTCTGCTACTTTGAGACTCCCGGTCATCAATCTTATTACTATTATGATGAGCAAATACCGTATGAAATACACATTTATAAAAACCATAAGACCTACTTCATTTATAATATGAACAGCCAATTGCTGATTAAATCGAGGCGAAAGAAACCCATAAAAATAGATTTAGACCGGGGTCGTTATATGCACATTTACAGCAACTATCTCTTCAACAGACAATATGCCCAAGAAAAGAACTGGCTGTTTGAGGTTTTGGAACGCCAATGGTTCAACCTGTACCATAAGATCGAAGACAATTGAGCTTAGCGCAAAAAGCGTTCATCATTCTACGGGAAGGTTGTCCCATAAACCATGAGCTATGAACAACGAACTTTGCCCCAAACCTTGAACTTTTAACTTAAGAGAGTACCTTTGCCGCACAGCTAAAAAACACCATTCATGCTCAAAATTGGGGTTCTCGGTGCCGGTCATCTCGGCAAAATTCACATCAAATGCATTAAAGATATTTCAGAGTACCAACTTGTTGGTTTTTACGATGCCCAACCGGACAATGCCAGGGCTGTAGCCCAAGAACATGGAATAAAGGCATTTGAAACTATCGAATCGCTCATTGAAGCGGTCGATGTAATCGATATAGTCACCCCTACTCTTTCGCACTTTGAGTGTGCCGAAAAGGCACTGAAAGCCGGAAAGCATGTATTTATAGAGAAGCCCGTTACCAACACCCTTCAAGAAGCCGAACAGCTTATTGCCCTAAAAGATGAACTGAAACTTAAAATTCAGGTTGGCCACGTAGAGCGATTCAACCCCGCTTTTGTGGCAGCGAAACCATTCCTAAAGCAGCCTATGTTCATCGAATCTCACCGATTGGCCCAGTTCAATCCCAGAGGACTCGATGTACCGGTAGTACTGGATCTGATGATTCACGACATCGATATCATTCTCAAGTCGGTGGGGTCAGCGGTAGAAAAGATATCGGCCAGTGGCGTAAACGTAGTAGCCGATACGCCCGATATTGCCAATGCCCGACTGGAGTTTGCTAACGGATGTGTAGCCAATCTTACCACCAGCCGCATAGCAGTGAAGAACATGCGCAAATCAAGATTTTTTCAGAAAGACGCTTATGTGGCCGTAGATTTTCTGGAGAAAAGCTCCGAGATTGTGCGAATGCAGGAAGCTACCGGAAATGAAGGCCCGTTTTCAATGGTGTTGGATTTGGGTGAAGAAAAGGGTAAGAAGGAGATTATCTTCGAGAACCCCAAGGTACATCCATCTAACGCTATTCGAGAAGAGCTAGCCAGTTTCCATAGAGCCATAATAGAAGATTCCGTACCCATTGTGACCATTGAAGACGGATACAAAGCCTTGCGAGTGGCTCATGACATTCTGAACGAAATAGAGAAGAACCTGCAGAAAATCGGCTAAACTATTTGCCCATATTCTGGCTTGTACTAACAGGTTCATTTTTCAACACTAAACCCCAAACCAATGGATAATAGAAGACTTCTTCCCATCATTGTTATTTCAGTTATTGCCCTTATTGTTGTGGTAGGGCTATCTTCCAGTATTTTCTACACCATACAGGCCAATGAACGGGCCGTATTGTTCAAGAAGTTTTCGGGAGGCTTAGACAAAGAAAACGTAATAGCCCCTGGGTTTCACATGAAAGCCCCCTGGAACGACCTTATTGTTTTCGATGTAGCCGAAAGCAAAAGAGAAGAAACAATGGATGTGCTGGATAAAAATGGTTTGAGCATTAAAGTAGATGTCTCCGTACGCTTTAACCCTAAATTCGATAAAATTGGACACATCTATGAGCGTTTCAGACTTGACTACATCAATACGCTGGTTGTGCCTGAGGTACGTTCCACCGTTCGGCAGGTAATGGGTCGATACTCGGCCGAAGAAATTTATTCTACCAAACGCCCTGAAGTGGAGGCGGCCATTCGTAATGAAACAGCCGAAGTGTTGGGCAATGAAACCAACAATATTGAAATGACCACCCTGCTTATCCGATCCATTAATTTACCGGATAAAATCAAACAAGCCATTGAAAACAAATTGCAGCAAGAGCAAGAAGCACTGGCCTATCAGTTTAGGTTAGACAAAGAAAAAAGTGAGGCCGAAAGAAAGCGTATTGCAGCAGAAGGAGAAGCTCAGGCCAACAAAATTGTCAATAGCAGCTTAACACCAAACTTACTTAGGATGAGAGGCATTGAAGCCACATTAAAACTGGCAGAATCGACAAATGCCAAAATAGTTGTGATCGGTCAGGGAAAAGACGGTTTGCCACTCATTCTGGGCAATAATTAAAATATTGCCCAACGACAGAACAAGAATTTTTTTTCATTGTTTATTAGAGTAAATTCGCTCGCGCGATTGAAAACCTACAAAAGTTAACACAATCTAAACGATGTCAAATACTGCAGAATTAAGAATTGACGGAAAGTCCTACGAACTTCCGGTTATAGAAGGAACCGAAAATGAGAAAGCAATCGATATTTCTTCCCTAAGGGGAGAAAGTGGAGTAATAACTATCGACCCCGGCTTTAAAAATACAGGTTCAACAACCAGTGCCATTACATTTCTCGATGGCGAAAAAGGTATTCTGAGATATAGAGGTTATTCAATTGAAGAGTTGGCTGAAAAGTCGAACTTCCTGGAGGTGGCTTATTTGCTCATCTATGGCGAGCTGCCAGACAAAGCAACCTACGATAAGTTTGTGAGCGATATTACCATGCACACCCTGGTGCATGAAGATGTTAAGAAAATTTTGGAAGGCTTTCCGTCTACAGCACACCCAATGGGGGTACTTTCTTCATTAGTATGTGCTCAAACAGCCTTCTACCCTGCCTCGTTAGATCCGAATCGTTCGGCTACCGAAGTAGATATGAGTATTATCAGGCTGATTGCAAAAATGCCAACTTTTGCGGCTTGGTCTTATAAAAATCAGATCGGTCATCCGGTGAACTACCCGGACAATAACCTGAATTACACAGCCAACTTCCTTAAAATGATGTTTGCTACTCCTGCCGAAGAGTATGAGGTAGACCCTGTAGTAGCCAATGCACTTGACAAGCTATTAATATTGCATGCAGACCATGAGCAAAACTGCTCTACCTCAACCGTGCGAGTAGTTGGATCTTCTCATGCCAGTATGTATGCTTCAATTTCTGCCGGAATCAATGCATTATGGGGGCCGCTTCATGGAGGTGCCAATCAGGCTGTAATTGAAATGTTGGAAAACATTAGAAAAGATGGCGGTGATACTAAAAAATGGATGGCTAAGGCTAAAGACAAAAACGATCCGTTCCGTCTTATGGGCTTTGGTCATAGAGTATATAAAAACTTTGACCCGCGAGCTAAGATTATTAAAAAGGCTGCCGATGATGTTTTGGCCAAACTTGGAGTGAAAGATCCGGTGTTGGATATTGCTAAAGGCCTTGAAGAAGAGGCATTGAACGACCCTTACTTCGTAGAAAGAAAGCTTTATCCGAACGTAGACTTCTACTCAGGCATTATCTACAGAGCGTTGGGTATTCCTACCGATATGTTTACTGTAATGTTTGCCATGGGTAGACTACCCGGCTGGATTGCTCAGTGGAAAGAAATGAGAGAAAACAAAGAACCAATTGGAAGACCACGCCAGGTGTACACCGGTGCCAACCAAAGGCCTTATGTAGGAATGGATAAGCGCTAAGTACAGCTTAAGCCTTCCACTCAACCGGCTCAAGTGTCAGTTCTATAGTATAGAAAGACCTTGAGCCGGTTTTTTTATGCCCCCTACTCTTTCACCAACAATACAGGGCACTCGCAGTTATATGAGCATGGCAACGTGCTTATTTTTTTATCGTAATGGCATTGCCCGATGGTTCTAAAAAATATTTTCGAGAGCCGTTCAATTCACTATTGAAAAATCAATTTACTATAGATATTAGCTGCATGGACAATAAGACCTTTCAAAACATAGAGTTATCATACCTTAAGATAGAAGACTATCAGGAGCTCAAAGAAGCAATGATCAACGCATACTCCAGTATGCCCGATGCCTACTGGAAAGAGCATCACATTCAGTCGCTTCTCGATAAATTTCCTGAAGGCCAAATTGTGGTGAAAGTTAATGGCGACATTGCGGGTTGTGCCCTATCGATTTTGGTGGAGTCTAAAAAATTCAAGCATCAGCATACCTTCAGGCAAATAACCGGAAACTACACCTTTAGTACCCACAGTACTAAAGGCGACTTACTCTACGGCATAGAGGTTTTTATTAAAGCCGAATTCAGAGGTATGCGCATTGGACGGAGGATGTATGACTACCGCAAAGACCTTTGCGAAAGGCTCAACTTAAAAGGTATAGTGTTTGGAGGCCGTATTCCCAACTACCACAAATATGCCGATGAGTATACTCCTAAAGAATACATTGAGAAAGTACGCCAGAAAGAAGTTCACGATCCCGTGCTCAACTTTCAGTTGTCTAACGACTTTCACCCTGTAAGCATTCTAAAAGGCTATTTAGAAGGCGATGAAGCTTCCAATGAATTTGCCGTACTTCTTCGCTGGGACAATATATACTACGAAACGCCCAGTAAAGAAGCCGCCATTACCAAAACGGTCGTAAGGCTAGGTATTGTACAATGGCAAATGCGGCCATACAATGGCTTGGAACATTTGCTTAAAAATGCAGAATACTTTATCGATGCACTAAGCGGATATAAGAGTGATTTCGCTCTTTTTCCTGAGTTTTTCAATGCCCCACTTATGGCCGAATTTAACCACCTCAGTGAGCCGGAGGCCATTCGAAAACTGGCCGAATTTACGCCTGCTATAGTCGAAGAGTTTTCTAACCTGGCCATTAGCTACAACATCAATATTATAGCCGGTAGTATGCCGGAGGTGGTAGATGACAAACTCTACAACGTGGGCTACCTGTGTAAACGAGACGGAAAAATAGATCGCTACGAAAAACTACACGCTACCCCCGATGAAAAGAAAGTATGGGCCATGACAGGCGGAAACACCCTGAAAACGTTCGATACAGACTGCGGGAAAATAGGTATTCTCATTTGCTACGATGTAGAGTTTCCTGAGCTTCCTCGTCTACTGGCCGATGAAGGAATGGATATTCTCTTTGTTCCGTTTCTTACCGATACTCAAAACGGCTACTCACGAGTTAGACACTGTGCGCAAGCCAGAGCCATTGAAAATGAGTGCTATGTAGCCATAGCCGGTAGTGTAGGCAACTTGCCCAATGTGCACAACATGGATATACAATATGCCCAATCTATGGTTTTTACACCTTGCGATTTTCAGTTTCCAACCAATGGAATAAAAGCAGAAGCCACCCCCAACGCAGAAACCATAGTGATTGCCGATGTGGACCTCGACTTACTCACCGAACTGCATAATGTGGGAAGTGTTAAAAACCTGAAAGACAGAAGGAAAGACATCTTTAGCTTAACAAAAGTTTAGCACACACAAGTGCCTGAACAGATGGGATAAATAAAAGCCGGGTTAAAGCTGTATTCTAAAAAATACGGTTGCCGGCCCTTGTTTTCATACCAAAGTATGAGAAGAAACTATACATGCCCTAGCAAATTTGCCTGAAGAACCGTAGAACTATGACTTGGAAAAAAGGAAGGGGAAAACTTGGACTATTTGAGCCGTTACTCGGCCGGTGGGTAGCCGAAGAACACTCTGCACAAAGGCCTGCGCTTCGTTGCACCAGAACGTTCAGTAAAGTACTAAAAGGTAAATACATAGCCTTAAATGCCCACTGGCAATCGTCAGAAATAGACTACGAAGACCTGACTCTTTTTGGTACAACAGCCCTGAAAAACATCGGGTTTTGGTCATTTCAATCAGACGGAAAGCAGGCTCAGGGTTATTTGGCCAATGCTGAAGACATCCACCCACAAGCCATCTGTTTCGAAGTACAAATGCCATCCGGACTGGCCCGGCAGGTCTATTGGCCTGATGAAAAGGAAGGATTTCATTGGGTGGTAGAATCCAAAACCAAGAAAGGATGGAACCGATTTGTACATCATCATTATCATCCAGCTCCGTAAACTTTCGGTCAAAGATTTCATTTCTTTCTACCTAATTTTCGGGCATTACTTACCTTTGCCAAAAGGTTTGAAAATGATTGATATGAATAACCCCTGGCACAAGGTAAGTGTAGGAGAAAGTGCGCCAGATGTGGTGAATGGCATTATTGAGATACCACAAAACACAAGAGCCAAATATGAGCTCGATAAAGATACAGGACTGCTAAAGATGGATCGTGTGATTTACTCCAGCATGCACTATCCTCACAACTATGGTTTCATTCCTCAAACATATTGCGATGACAACGACCCACTAGACATACTTGTGCTTTCCCAAATTTCTATTGTGCCCATGTGCCTGGTTGAAGCCAAAGTAATTGGAGTAATGCGCATGTTAGATGGTGGTGAAAAAGATGATAAAATTATTGCTGTAGCCAATAACGACATGTCGGTAAAGCATTTTGACGACATCAGTGAACTCCCGGAGCATTTCATAAAAGAGCTTCGCAATTTTTTTGAAGACTATAAAAAGTTGGAGAATAAAACTGTTGAGGTTGAAGAATTCCAAAACGCGCTTACGGCCAAAGAAATTATTAAAAAGAGCATTTCAGACTACAAGGCAAAATTTACCAGTTAGTCCGTCTCAGTTTAAACCATTTAGACCGTTAATGACTAGCGGCCAAAGAGACCACTCTAAAGTCTGGAGCTAAGAATGTGTTTAAGCGACCAATGAGGTTTAGAGTGGCCTCTCTCCTCCTTCCGGTTAAAACTCCTTGCCTCACTGAATGAATAGCCTTATCTTCTTGCTTAATCTGCCAAGCATGGATAAGCGAACCTTTCTTAAAAACCTGATAGGCACAACGTTGGCTGCCACGCCTTTCTATAAGGAAATTGGGCAACTTGTTGAATCAAACGATAAATTCTCTGCTGAGGAGCTAGCACAGAATGAAGATTTTTGGGGTAAGATTAGAAAAGACTACCTGCTAAAGCCGGACTACATCAACTTAGAAAACGGCTACTATTGCATGATGCCTCAACCCACCCTTGAGCGCTATCTCGAAAGAATTCGATACATCAACCTCCATGCGTCTTATTACATGCGTACCGACCAGTGGCGCAACAAAGCCAAATCGGCAGCGGCACTGGCCCAGCTGGCCAAGTGTAATAACGATGAACTGATTATTACACGAAATACCACCGAATCTTTAGACACCATTATTCAGGGTTTTCCATGGAAAAGAGGCGATGAGGCCGTAATGGCTAATCAAGACTATGGAGCCATGCTAAACATGTTCAAGCAAGTAGAAGCCAGGCAGGGAATTGTGCTTAAGGCCATTGATGTACCTATGAACCCATCGCGAGACGAGGTGATTGTAGAGGCTTATCGAAAGGCCATTACACCTAAAACCCGCTTATTGATGGTCTGTCACATGATTAACATAACCGGTCATATTCTGCCCATTCGTAAAATTTGCGATATGGCTCATAGTCTGGGAGTTGAAGTAATGGTGGATGGTGCACATGCATTCGGACACATTGACTTCGACATGAAAGAGCTAGACTGCGATTACTATGGCACCAGCCTGCATAAGTGGATGAGTGTGCCCTTAGGCGCTGGCTTTCTATATGTTAAAAAAGATAAGATCGATAAAATATGGCCCTTAATGGCCGAAGGAAAAACAGAGTCTGGCGACATAAAACGACTCAATCACATAGGTACTCATCCGGTGGCCACTGACCTGACCATACTAGACGCGATAGACTACCACAACATGATTGGGATTGCCCGAAAAGAAGCCCGACTCAGGTATTTAAAAAGTTACTGGGTAGAAAAAGTGAGGGGTATTGAAAACATAGTGCTCAACACCCCTCAAGACAAAGACAGGTCTTGTGCCATCGCCAATGTTGGTATAAAACAAATGAAACCTTCAGATATGGCTAAAAGCCTTATGCAAAACTATAACATCTGGACTGTGGCCATTGATGGAGCCGGTGTGCATGGATGCAGAATAACGCCCAATGTATATACTACCACCCAAGAGCTAGACCGCTTTGTTGAAGCCTTAAAAGATATGGTTTAACATAGTGACAGGCTAACTCATCCAATTGGCACTAGTTGGTTTGTGGCACGGTGCATTAACCTTGTAGGCCTATTGCAGTCAAAAAAGGTTTATCGCTCTTCGTCAAACACTTCATTAAACAAACTCATTAGCTCATTCCAACTGGCTTTATCCGCATCTTCGTTATACATCAGTGGCAGGTTGAATTTTTCACCTAAGGCGTTGGCACCCGGGCTAGTAAAGGCATGGACAGCGCCATCATAAGCCACATACTTATAGTCTGCACCCACAGAGTCCATAGCGGCACGGAAGCGAGCTACTGAACTTGCCGGAACAAAAGGATCATCAGCCCCATTGGCTACCAAAATCTTCGCTTTAATATCCTTAGTAGGCTTTATGGGTAAATCTACACCGGAATGAAATGCGGCAACGGCATCCAGATTATAACCTGCATTGGCCATGCTCAGTACGACCGACCCTCCAAAACAGTAACCAATTGCGGCTATTCTGTCGGGGTCTACATTGGGATTGGATTTTAGAGTTGCCAAAGCCGCATCGAACCGGGCTTTGGCTTCTTCCAGGTTAGACATTACCTCTCCTGCAAATTTACCTGCATCGTCCGGATGTTCGGCCTGCTTCCCTTCACCATACATATCCACAGCCAGAGCCACATACCCTAACCGGGCTAATTCATCGGCCCTACTTCTCACATACTCATTGTGTCCCCACCATTCATGAACGACTATAACTCCCGGTCGCCTTTCTTTAGAACTTTTATTATAGGCTATGTAGCCCTTCATTTCGGTAGTTTCCGTACTATAGCTCACCTCCTGACCTACCATATCTGAAGCACTATCGTTACCCGATGAGGGCTTCTCGTTGCACGATACTAGAACAACCAGCAGTAGCGAAAAAAGTATAGTTTTTATTGACTTCATATTCATCATACGATCATTTGTTTATAAAACTCTCGTTCCGGTAAATGGTTCGCTTGCTAGATACTAAAACCATCATCACTGTAAAAAGTGCGTCTGTGTAATTCGGCATGTGCATTATAAAAAAATGATTTAGCTTAGATTAAAACCTAATGGATTAGTTAAACCGCAATGCTCAGTTACACCATGAAAACTCTTCGACTTTTTTTGTCCGTATTCGCTTTAGTTATACTTAGCGTTAGCCATACAGCTCATGCCCAGAACACCGAACAGCAGGTGTCTGAACTCTATGACCTGGCCACTCAATTAAGAGCAGACTACGGCAGTCTCTCCCGCTTCTATGCCATTTGGAATTCTCCTGAACGAAGAGAGCGTTTTGAGCAATTTTTCAACGACTACTCACAAAAACTATCGACTTACAACTTCAACAAGCTATCGAGAGGTGGGCAGGTAGATTACATTTTGATTGATAACTACATAAAAGACCACCTGTATCAACTCCGAGAGGAAGCTGAAGAATATAATGCTGTGCGGGAATGGGTGGCATTTGCAGAGCCTATCTATGCCATTGAGAAATTGCGCAGAAGAGGAAAACACCTTAACTCTGAAGAGGTGGCCTCTCAGCTCAACACCATTTCTACACAACTGGAGTCTACCGCCTCTAAACTGAAAAAAGGGTCTACCCTTTTTCCGAAAAACCTAACCGATCGTGCTCAGGGCATCATAAGAGGGCATATTCAAGCCCTAAAAAGTGTATATGACTTTTATAATGGCTATGACCCACAGTTTGGCTGGTGGGTTAGCAAACCGTATGAAAAACTAACTAAAGAGTTGAACGAGTATGCCAGGCTAATACAGACAAAAGTAGACCCTAAAACTCAACCAGCTGACGATGGCAGCGGCATTATTGGTAACCCAATTGGCAGAACAGAACTCATTCGGCAACTAAAACAAGAAATGATTCCTTACACCCCGGAAGAACTCTTAGATATGGCCATGAAGGAATTTGCCTGGTGCGATGAGGAACTACTAAAAGCATCGCGCGAGATGGGCTTTGGAGATGACTGGCGTGCTGCTCAGGAAAAGGTAAAAATGTCATTCGTTCCGGCCGGGCAACAACCGGAAGCCATGTTGGAACTATACGACCAATCGGTAGCATTTCTGAAAGACAACGACCTCATTTCAATTCCTTCCATAGCTGAAGAGACTTGGCGAATGACCATGATTCCCCCTGAGAGACAATTAATCAGCCCGTTTTTTCTGGGTGGCGAAGTGCTTCAGATCTCTTACCCAACCGATGAAATGGAGCACGCAGATAAACTCATGAGCATGCGCGGTAACAACCCACACTTTTCGCGCTCCACAGTACACCATGAGTTAATTGCCGGCCACCACATGCAACGCTTCATGAACAACCGATACAAATCTTACCGTTTTTTTGGTACTCCTTTCTGGACAGAGGGCTGGGCTCTTTATTGGGAGTTGCTGCTGTGGGATATGGACTTTCCACGCTCACCCGAAGATAGAATAGGAATGTTGTTTTGGCGAATGCATCGCTGTGCAAGAATTATATTTTCTCTAAACTATCATTTGGGCAAATGGACTCCTCAGCAATGCATTGATTATTTGGTAGACCGTGTTGGGCACGAAAGAGCCAATGCCGAAGGAGAAGTAAGAAGATCGTTTACTGGAGGCTATGGGCCGCTCTATCAAATTGCCTATATGGTTGGCGGCCAACAGTTTTACGCTTTAAAAAGAGAACTGGTAGATAGCGGAAAAATGACTCTCAAAGAGTTTCACGATGCTGTAATGAGGGAAAATGCCATGCCTGTTGAAATGGTACGCGCCTTACTCACCAACGAAAAGCTTAGCAAGAATTTTGAAACCAGTTGGAGGTTCTACAATAATGAATTGAACAGGCAAAGCATGAAGAAGTACTAGGCTAATTCTTTGTTGATAATGTTGAAATACCAACACACCTGACTGTTGCAGAAGCCCATCCACATCATCAGAGTAACGGACAAAGACTTTGATGATGTGGAGTTTTCAATGGCACTTTAAAACAAAGCCTCGGCAATTCTCTTAACTACCTGGCTCTTGCTCATGGTGTAATAATGGAGCACCGGCACACCTGCCTCCATTAGTTCCTTAGATTGTTGAATAGCCCAGGCAATGCCTACTTCTCTGGCTTGAGCATTATCCTTACACTTATCTAGCTCATCTACCAAATCATCGGGTAAGTCTACATGAAATATACTGGGTAGAATGTTCATGTGGTTGAGAGTGGTTATTGGCTTAATACCCGGTATAATAGGCACATCGATACCATTTTGGCGGCATCTATCTACAAAGTCGAAATACTTCTTATTATCGAAAAACATTTGGGTGACAATATAATCGGCTCCCATGTCTATCTTTTTCTTCAGGTATTTGAGATCCGATTTTAGGCTGGGCGCCTCAAAATGCTTTTCCGGATATCCGGCAACTCCAATGCAGAAATTCGTAGGATTTCGTTTTACCTCTTCATGCATATATCGGCCCTCATTGAGTTCCAATACTTGTTGGAGTAGCTCGCTGGCATAAGAATGCCCTGCCGGATCGGGAACAAACCTACCTTCTGACTTTATGGCATCTCCCCTGAGTACCAATACATTGTCGATACCCAGAAAATCCAGATCTATAAGTGCGTTTTCAGTCTCTTCTTTATTAAAACCTCCACAAATAATATGGGGCACGGCATCTACATGATACTTATTCATTATAGCCGCACAAATACCTACAGTTCCCGGTCGCTTACGGGTAGTAACTCTCTCTAAAAGCCCATTTTCGCGCTTTTTATACATGTACTCTTCCCTATGATAGGTTACATCTATAAAAGGCGGTTTAAACTCCATTAGCGGATCTATGGCATCGAAAATATTCTGTACACTTTCTCCTTTTACCGGTGGTAAAATCTCAAAACTAAAGAGAGTTTTGCCCTTGGCGTTTTTAATATGTTCTATGACTTTCATGGGTGTCGGTTATCCGTTCGTCAGTTTGTAGTTTTCAGGCTCATTATACATCATAACTCAAATTGGGAGCCAGCCATTTTTCAGCCTGTTCAATGGTCCAGCCTTTGCGAGAGGCATAGCTTTCTACCTGGTCTTTTTCAATTTTCCCCAAACCAAAATACTTGGCTTCCTCATGCATAAAATAGAATCCGGAAACAGAGGCCGCAGGATACATGGCAAAAGACTCGGTTAAACTAATTCCGGTGTTTTTCTCAACCTCCAGTAAATCGAAGAGTATCCCCTTTTCTGTGTGTTCAGGACAAGCCGGATACCCAGGTGCCGGTCGAATACCCTGATAGCTTTCTCGAATTAATTCTTCATTATTCAAAGCCTCCTGAGGAGCATAGCCCCAAAGTTCTTTTCTGATTTTAGCATGCATCAACTCTGCAAAAGCTTCGGCCAAACGATCGGCCACAGCTTTTATCATAATTGAGTTATAGTCGTCATGGTCCTTTTCATACTGCTCAATCAATGGCTCAATACCAATTCCGGCTGTAACGGCAAAAGCACCCATATAGTCGCTGCCTTGCCCCTTGGGAGCCACAAAGTCCGCCAGTGACAAATTAGGAAGTCCACTCCCCTTTTTACCCTGCTGACGGAGCATATGAAAGGTTTTTAGCACTTCAGATCGTGAATCGTTTGTGTAAACTTCTATGTCATCACCTACCGAATTGGCCGGATAAAGCCCCACTACGGCATTGGCAAAAAGCAGGTTGTTGGCAATTACTTTTCTAATCATTTCCTGCGCATCATCATATAACTTGCGCGCTTCTTTGCCCACCACTTTGTCTTCAAGAATTCTTGGAAACTTCCCTTTGAGCATCCAGGTACTGAAGAAAGGAGTCCAATCAATGTATTGAGCTATTTCTTCCAGTGAATAATCATTGAAAGTTTTATTCCCTATGAATTTCGGTTCAACAAAGTTCTTTGCCGACCAATCGATTTGAAGCCTGTTGGCCTGTGCTTCCTCATAAGGTATGTAGTTTTTGACCTGTTTGCGGTTGGCATGATCATTTCTAAGTCTGGCGTATTCTGTTTTAACCCGGCTGTATATGTTTGGGTAGGTCTCCTTACTAATAAGTTCTCCGGCTACCGGCACCGATTTAGAAGCATCTAAAACATGAACTACCGAACCGGAATATACAGGGTCTATTTTTACTGCAGTATGAATACGGCTTGTAGTGGCGCCACCAATCATTAGTGGAATCTGCAAGCCTCTTCTCTCCATTTCTTTTGCCACGTGCACCATTTCATCGAGTGATGGAGTAATGAGCCCGCTCAAACCTATAGCATCCACTTTATGCTCAACGGCAGCATCGAGAATTTTTTCGGCCGGCACCATAACACCCAAGTCTACAATATCGAAGTTGTTACAGGCCAATACCACTCCCACTATATTCTTACCAATGTCATGCACATCTCCCTTCACTGTAGCCAGAAGTATTTTTGCCGCTGAGCTTTGGTCGTTATTAGCTGCTTTTTCTTCTTCAAGAAAAGGAAGAAGGTAAGCTACTGCCTTCTTCATTACCCGGGCACTTTTTACTACCTGAGGAAGAAACATTTTACCGGCACCGAACAGGTCGCCAACCACGTTCATTCCGTCCATTAGCGGCCCTTCAATCACCTTCAATGGCCTTTCATACTTCTGACGGGCTTCCTCTGTGTCTTCATCAATAAACTCTACTATACCTTTTACCAATGCATGCTCCAACCGTTTTTCAACCGGTTCCTGCCTCCAGGAATCGTCTTTTACCTGAACTTTTCCGGCACCTTTCACTGTTTCGGCAAATTCCAGAAGCCGTTCGGTAGCATCGGGCCTTCTGTTCAGAAGAACATCCTCCACACGTTCGAGTAAATCTTTAGGAATATCATCGTAAACCTCCAGCATAGTGGGGTTCACTATGCCCATATCCATTCCTTCTTTAATGGCGTGATACAAAAAAGCAGAGTGCATGGCTTCTCTAACCGGGTTATTCCCTCTAAAAGAAAAAGACACATTGCTAACTCCTCCGCTCACATGTGCTCCGGGCAGGTTTTCCCTAATCCATCGGGTTGCTCTAAAAAAGTCAACCGCATTGTTGTTGTGTTCTTCTATGCCCGTAGCCACAGGGAATATATTAGGATCGAAAATGATGTCTTCTTTGGGAAATCCTACCTTCCCTACCAGTATGTCATAAGAGCGTTTACATATCTCTATTCTTCGCTCATACGTATCGGCTTGCCCTTTTTCATCAAAGGCCATTACAATAACTGCCGCCCCATAGCGCTTTACCTTAGTAGCCTGTTCTATGAAAGTTTCTTCGCCTTCTTTAAGAGAAATGGAATTGACCACTCCCTTACCTTGAATGCACTTTAATCCCGCTTCAATAATCTCCCATTTAGAAGAATCTATCATTATGGGAATTCGGGCGATATCGGGTTCTGCGGCTATCAAATTAAGGAACTTTACCATAGCCGCCTTGCCATCCAGCATCCCTTCGTCCATGTTTACATCTAAGATCTGAGCTCCTCCTTCTACCTGATCTCTGGCAATTTCAAGAGCCTCATCGTACTTCTCTTCCTTAATTAGGCGGGCAAAACGCTTGGAGCCGGTCACGTTGGTTCGTTCACCCACATTTACAAAGTTACTCTGAGGCGTAACTATCAGGGGCTCAAGACCTGAAAGCCGCAGGGTAACTTTGTTGTTTTGATCTAGGTTTGGCTGCTTAGAATCCATGGTGCTTGTTCGGTGATTTTTTAGATAATTGAATCATTTGATAGCTCTGCGAAATAGTGTTGAATCATTCGAGTGATTTGCTTCCATTGACATGCTAATTAATTGTCTGAAACAATGGAATGTGAGCTATGGACTAACCTTGGTGAATACCTGGAAGCCTCCTGGGCAATGAGCCTTATATGCTCAGGCGTAGTGCCACAGCAGCCTCCCACAATATTGAGAAACCCATCTTTCAGAAATTCTCCAACCTGCTTTACCATTTCTTCAGGAGTTTGGTCGTACTGACCAAACTCATTGGGTAACCCCGCGTTGGGGTGTGCACTGGTGTGAAAAGGCGCTTTTTCTGAAAGGGTTTCTAAATACGGGCGTAGTTGTGCTGCCCCCAAAGCACAATTGAGGCCAATAGAGAGTATGGGCATGTGCGAAACAGATATCAAGAAGGCTTCGGTAGTTTGACCCGACAGAGTTCTGCCACTGGCATCGGTTATGGTTCCACTAACCATTACAGGCACGCGCTTTCCTTCTTCTTCCAGTAGCTCTGAAATAGCAAAAAGAGCTGCCTTAGCATTGAGTGTATCGGTTATGGTCTCTACCAAAAACAGATCGACTCCTCCATCTAACAAGCCTTTGGCCTGTTCTTTAAAAGCTATTCTTAACTGATCGAAATCAATGTTTCTAAAACCGGGGTCATTGACATCGGGCGACATGGAGGCCAGCCTATTGGTTGGCCCCATAGAACCGGCCACAAAGCGAGGCTTTTCCGGTTGCTCGCTAGTAAACTCATCGGCCACCTCTCTGGCAATTCTTGCCGATTCATAGTTAATGTCGTAAACAGCATCTTCCAAATGATAATCGGCTTGCGCAATTGTGGTGGCACTAAATGTATTCGTCTCCACAATATCGGCACCCGCATCAAAGTATTGTCGGTGAATTTCCTTGATTATATCGGGCCGGGTAAGGGAGAGTAAGTCGTTGTTTCCTTTAAGGGGATGAGGATGGTCTTTGAAACGATCGCCTCTGAAATCATCTTCAGTAAGCGTATGTCGCTGAATCATGGTACCCATAGCACCATCTAAAACCAGTATTCTTTCTTTGAGAATTTTCTCTATGTCGTAAGCCATTTTACAGATTTAGGGCTTACCGAGAAATTTGGAAGGATTACTCTCATCTTTTCCCCGATGCCTCGAGGCTAGGAATTAGCACCAGGTATTACCCAGGTTGCTAAGACATCTCAGGGCCTAGTCCCTCCGTCTTTCTTGATAAGCACTGCAAATAAAGCGAAAGTTTATGTAGCTACATAACTGGCAAATGGAAAATATGACTGAGGCTGATATTTCGAATGAGTAAATCGAAGTATTACATTGGTTGGGCAGGTCATTTTAAGAGACGTATGACAACCTTGAATGAGACATCCACAGCCCACTGTAATCTGGCTGAAGAAGAGCCTTCTCTGAATTTTAAACCGTATTCTTTCTCATATTCAATGGGCTTGCGATCATCGGCTTTCAATTGACTAGACATAGCCCCCAGAGCTATGGAAGACTCAAAGTAAAATGGGCCTGCAATTTCTGCTACAAAACCCAATTGAGTCCGTACTCCCACCCTTTTGTCAACCATACCATAGTTTACGCGCTCAAAGTAGTCGCAATCTTGCCCGCAACTCAGCTTATAAGTTCGGGTTCGGTCGAAACCAAGTTCATTATAGAACAACTCCAGTCCATAGTAGGGAATTACACCTTTAGATGCCTGAGAGACTCCTAAAACAGGCCGACCGGCAATTTGCAAAATTGGCTGTCCATGGCTTATGTATTGTTTAAAAATCAACGATGATTTAAAGCCTGACTTATTACTAAAATAGAGTTCATCATAGTTCAAAACATTTCTATCTATCAGCCCTCCAAGTCTTAGTTCAATTCCTTTGCCTGTTGGCCATACGTATTCACCCGCCAGCATGTGAGAAGTGAACTGGCCTATATACTGAGAACCATAATATTTGAGCATCAGCCTTGGCAAAACTTCAGAAGCAGAACCGTCAGGCTGACTTCTCTGCGCAAAAGCCTTGGATCCACAACAGAAGAGTACAATGTAGTAGAAAAAAACAAACCTACTCATTAGTCTATTTTGGCCAGAATCTGAAACACTCCGCTGTCAGTATAACTTACATTATAAATGCCTTTATCTGTTCTCACTATAAGGTGTGTTGGTGCGTGTATTACATCTAGAGGGGTATCATTGCCAAAATCGAAAAAGCCTTTTAACACTATATTATAAGGGTCGGAGATTCCATAGTGGGCTATTCCACCTCTCTCGCAAACGATTAAATGAGAGCCTCTAACGCTAAGGCCATAGGGCGCTTCTATGTTGTATGATTTGATAAACACCGGGGTTTCAATGTCGCTGATATCTATCACATCCAGTGACTCATCGGCATCGAATCGACAGCCACTATTGCGCAAAGTTGAAAAGGCCACACCATTAGCAGCTACTACCGGATCGCAAGCTGTCAGATGAGAGTAACTGGATATGAGATCGAGAAAGTTATTGTCGTCAAAACCGAGAAAGAACACCTGATTATTGCTACCTACCAAAGCATATTCACCGTATGGGTAAATGGTCTCAAGACCACCGGAGAAAAAAGTAAGCGAACGTCCCTCCGTCAATGATCCATCGTGCTGTATAAAATACTGATCAATGGCGTTTTCATGCAGCACCAGCAGGCTATTCTGCACTATGGCAAACTTGGCCAAAGATCCACCTGTTCCAGTGCCTCCCAAATCGGGGGTAAAATCGTTGCTGTCGGTCTGACAAGACACTACTATTATAGCCAAAAGGGCTAAAACCAAACTTCTTACCTGTAGCATTTAGGGTTATTTATAGTGGTCAATTGCCAGCCAACTACTCTTCCTTTCTTAGGATCGGCACATTCAAAATAATAACCAGTGCCAGGAGGAACGGCTGCGTTCAAATCTTCTCTGTTGAGAATTGACTCGTGTTCAGACAGCACTCTTATGTTGTTCAGATCATTGACATCGATGGCCAAAACAGACATAAACTGATTGACATACAAAATTCCATCTTTCATGGCCATATTTTCAGCCCCCAGTATTTTCAAAAAGCCTCTGTTCTGTGGAGCCTCTGGGTCTGTGTTGTCTATCAGATGAATCCCTTCTCCCGTTTCATTGATAAGCAACAAATTGCCTTTAAGATAAATTTGTCCGCCATTCACTATTGGTCTGGCTTCTTCTAAACGGATTGAAGCATCGTTGTCCGTAGCATAAACCGGCTTATACCCCACTACATCTCCTTCTGGAAATTCAGGAGGCGGATTGAAACATGCTTGTACCAAACATATTAAAATGAGACAAGTGTAAACTCTTTTAGACACAATCTAAGATAGGCTTACTTTCTGTAATGAAAGATGGTCATCAATTAAATAATTGTTATCAAATGCAACATTATTGCATAAACAAGAACTAATGAATACATGTATAAATCTGAAATTGAGTGTAAATTGGAGGCTTGAAGTTAGCAGCGATAGATATTGGTTCAAATGCCATTCGGTTTCAGGTAACTAATGTAATGACCTATGAAGGTCAGCACTATTTTAAGCGGTTAGAATACGTACGCTTTCCTTTACGGCTTGGTCATGATGTTTTTCAGCACAAGCGAATAGGCCCTGAGCAGGAAGATAAGTTCATTCGGCTGATGAATGCCTTTAAAATTCTCATTGACCTATACGAAGTAGATAAATACTACGCCTGTGCTACTTCGGCCATGCGAGAGTCTCAAAACGGACGCGAAATTGTCGAAAAGGTGAAACAACTTTTTGGTCTCAAGATCAACATTATTAGTGGAGATCGTGAAGCTGAATTGATTAACCGGGTGGTCATGGAAAAGCTGGCTAAGGGTACTTTTTTGCACATCGATGTTGGTGGAGGTAGCACAGAGCTAAACCTGATTAGAGACGGACGCAAGGTAAAATCGGAATCGTTTAAAATTGGCTCCGTAAGAACTATTCAAAGTGCTTCTTCCAAAGCGGTATTGAAGCGTATGGGCCAGTGGATAGAAAACCAGATTGTAGGCCACAAGGGTAGTATTACAGCTGTTGGTACCGGAGGGAATATTGCCAAGATTTATGAGCTTTCGGGCACCAAATCGAAAGTGAGAATGCTTCGGTTAGAAGCCATTTTGGAGGTTCAGAAACGTTTGTCGGCACTTACCCTGGAAGAACGCATTTTTAAAATGCATCTAAATCCTGACCGGGCCGATGTTATTCTTCCTGCCTCAGACATTTACCTCCATGCAATGAAATCGGCCAAAATTCAAAAAATTCAGGTACCCGATGTGGGTCTTAAAGACGGTATAATGCACATGCTATTTGAAAAGCACGTAAAGCAAAGCGTCATTGCATTGAACGACTAAAGTTTATAGGCGTTGTAAGTGAAGTCGTAAGGCCTCCCAGCCAAGATTCGCGCAAGTTTTTCGTTCGGGAAAATCTCTGGCTGCAGCAAAAGCCAACAATTCCTTACTGTCAGTGAGCTGTTCTGGACTTACAGAAGATTTATCATCAATCAACTCCAAAAATGTATCTATAATCAGCAACCCTTCCTGTATGGTTTTATGGCTCAATGCATCGCACATTACATCGGTTGATGCTTTTGAAATTGAACAACCAAAACCACTGAATTTCAATTCTTTAAAAACCCTATCTTCAATAGATACATAGAGATAAAACTTATCACCACATAGTGGATTATAAGCTTCTATTGTGGGGACCAAATCAGGAGCTTTACACTCATACCGGGGGACTTTTGCCCTACTGAGTATTACTTCTTTATAAAGGCTTTGCAGGGCTTTATTCATCGGAAAAAAGCAATGGCTTCTTTTAGTTGATCAACAGTTTGTTCTATCTCTTGCCCGGAAGAATAACAGGCCAATGATATGCGAGAACAGGCCGTTATTCCAAAGTGCTTCATAAGAGGCTGCGCACAGTGATGGCCCGCACGAATACTTATGCCCTCAGTTGCTAAATACGTAGCCATATCGTGCGGATGTACTCCCTCAGCGGTAAAGGAAACCACCGGGCATTGCAGGCTCGAAGATCTTCCCAAAATGGCCACCCCCGAAACCTCATTTAGTTTCTTTCTGAGTAGCTCATAAAGTGCGTTTTCATGGGCTTGAATATTGGCAATTCCTTGTTTTTCTAAGAATCCAATAGCAGCTTCCAAACCAACTATCCCTGCCAGGTTTAAGGTACCCGCTTCATGGCGATGTGGAAGCATTCGAAAAGTTGTATCAGATTCATTCACCTCTTGTACCATTCCGCCACCATAGGCCAACGGGTTCAATTCAGCAAGAACTTCATATGTGCCGTAGAGTACTCCAATGCCGGTAGGTCCGTAGGCCTTATGTCCGCTAAAAACCAAAAAGTCACAGTCCCATTGCCTCACATCTATGGGCTGATGGGCCACTGCCTGAGATGCATCTACGACTAAAAGAGCTCCTGAATTATGAGCCATCTGAGATAAACGGGAAATATCATTACCTATTCCTGTCACGTTAGAGGCAGCACTTACGGCCACAAGGCTCGTTGGCTCTTTCAACAACTGTGCATAAGCCTCCATGTCTATGGCCCCCGAGTCGGTTAGGGGAATCACCTTAAAAGGAAGCGAGCCATGCCGGGCAGCCATCTGCCAAGGCACAAAGTTAGAATGATGCTCCATGCCCGAAACCAACACTTGTCCTTCACGCTTTTGACTACCTCCAAAAATAGCCAGAGCAAGTTTATTCAATGCATCGGTTACTCCATGGGTAAAGACTACTTCTTCAGGCCTTGCAGCCCCTATGAACTTTGCCAGTCGCTGCCTTATGTCCACTACTCTACCCGTTACTTCCGTTGCCGGCCAATAGACACCACGTCCGGCATTGGCATTACTGAACTTGTAAAAGTCAGCGATGGCGTCAATTACACAATCGGGCTTTTGAGTGGTAGAGGCATTGTCTAAATACACCAATTCCTTTCCCACAGGTGTTTTCTGCTGGAATATTGGAAATTGCGATTTTATTGACTCCAAATTCATTTAACTCATCTTTTCGGTGATTGCCCGAGTATTTAAGGGTGTGCCGAAACCCAAACCTCTCCATCCTCAAACACCTCTTTCTTCCAAATGGGTACTGTTTTCTTCAAAGTATCTATGGCAAATTCACAGGCCTTGAATGACTCCTTTCGGTGAGCAGAAGAGCAAGCAATCACTACTGCGGCCTCTCCTATGCCCACCCTGCCTACTCGGTGGTGAATGGCCATATCGTACAAGTGCCAACGCTCAATGGCTTCGCGAGCAATTTTTTGCATCTCTTTTAGGGCCATGGGCTCATAGGCCTCAAAATCCAAATATTTCACCTCTTTTCCCTTTGTCTTGTTGCGCACATTACCAATAAAGACAACCAGGCCCCCGCTGCCATTATCAGCAACGGAATTAATACACAACTGACTATTCAGCGGCTCCGAAGTAATTACAATGTTTTCCATTAACCTCCACTTACGGGCGGAATTAAAACCACCTCATCATTTTCTGTCAGTTCAAAAGAATCATCAACATAACTGGTATTAACGGCAAACCTGAGCGATGCCAATTGCTCAAATTCGGGAAACCGGTTCACCAAACAGGTACGCACCTCTCCTACACTCTTTCCTTCAAAATCCAGGGTCATCTGTTTTTTTCCAACAATGTCTTTGGCGATACCAAAGGCTGTTATTTGTATTTTCATTTTCCGTTTTGTTTGAGCGTAACGCTCAAGGGTTTAGTTGATCTTGCTTTTTTGAACATTGACCATAGGCCAGAATGGTTCAATAGGCTGTCATACTTTTATCGATCTCTTTTTGCCAGGCCGTAATACCTCCTTTAAGGTTAAGGAGGTTATTAAAACCTTGCTTCTGAAGCAGTTCAATAGCTTTTTTACTCCTTCCGCCTGTTTTGCACATAATCACCACTTCTCTGTCTTGCGGAATTTCACTCGACTTGTTCAGTACTTTATTCAGCGGAATTAACCGACCTCCTAAATTAGCAATTTCATACTCGTAGTCTTCGCGTACATCGATCAATTCGAGTGTTCCAAGACTCATTTTCTCTTTCAATTCATGTACACTAATCTCACGGATTGAAGACTGACCTACAGCGCCTCCACAAAAAGCTTCATAATCTACCAAGTGGGTTATAGTGGGCTCTTTTCCGCTGAGAGGATTCTGGTCGTTTTTTTCTACAGACAGTTGAAAGGTGCTAAAATCCAATGCATCGAAAACAAAAAGCTTTCCACTCAGGGTTTCGCCCACATGAGTCAATAACTTAATGGCCTCATTGGCCATCATTGCACCAATAATTCCCGGGAGTACTCCCAAAACTCCCCCTTCGCTGCAACTGGGCACCATTTCGGGTGGTGGTGGAGAGGGAAAAAGGTCTCGATAGTTGGGGCCACGGCTTCCGTCTTTGTGAACCGCATTGAACACCGACACCTGCCCTTCAAAACGAAAAATTGCTCCGTATACCAGAGGTGTTTTTAATAAGTAGCAGGCATCGTTAACCAAATAGCGGGTGGGTAAATTATCTGAACCATCAACAACCAAATCGTAGCCGCCAATGATCTCCATGGCATTGCGCGAGCTAATGGCCTCCTCGGTCACATCGAACTTCACATCCGGATTCAACAGCGCAAGCTTTTTGGCCGCAGTTGATGCCTTTGACTGTCCTATTTCCTGTGTATTGAATAGTACTTGCCTCTGTAAATTGGAAAGTGATACCTCATCGAAATCAACAATACCGATCCGGCCAACCCCAGCCGCAGTAAGATATTGCAAAATGGGCGCACCAAGTCCTCCGGCTCCAATAACCAACACCGAAGCATTCAGTAATTTCTGTTGTCCTTGTTCACCAAACTCCGGAATTATAATCTGACGATTGTAGCGAAGTAGTTCTTCTTTATTCAATGGCTTTTAGCATTTTTTGGTAATCTATGGGGGTGTCAATATCTGCAATAAATCGGTCGGAAGAAACCTCAAGTCGTTCGACAGCATTCAAATTGTGCTGAACAACTCCCGAACACCCATTGGCACCTTTATGGTTCAGAATCTCATGAAAATGTCTTTTGTCAAAAACAACGGGATTTCCCTTTGCTCCCTTGTAAATGGGAACCAATATGGTTTTCTGGGTATTCCGAAAAGATTGGATAAGACCGGTATAATCGCTGGAGCTTAGCAAGGGCATATCGGCCAGGCAAACCATAAGCGCATCCATTGACATTAGTTTGCGCAGTCCACACTGAATGCTGGAAGTCATGCCTCGTTCCGGTTGCGGATTAACTACCAAATCTACCTTTTCGTTAGAATCTACCTGAAACTCGCTAGCGTTTCTGCCCAACACCAGGGCTATTTTATTCACCTCGGAGTCTAACAAATGCGTAAGGGTAGCTGTAAGTATAGTGGTATGGCCAAAAGGCAGTAGCATTTTATTTGGGCCTTGCATCCGCGTGGAGAGGCCTGCCGCCAATAGTACAGCTCCTATCTTCATGACTGGAAGTTGGCGATTTTCTTCTAGTCATTCAACAAAAAAGCTGTCTCGACAAATCAAGACAGCTTTTAATAACTCGAACTCGCTGAGTTCTTAAATATCTACTTTGGCATACTTGGCATTTTTCTCAATAAACTCACGTCTTGGAGCAACTTCATCACCCATTAGCATGGAGAACAAATGATCTGCTTCTGCTGCAGACTCTATGGTCACTTGTTTTAAGCTTCGCGACTCGGGGTTCATGGTGGTTTCCCAAAGTTGTTCCGGGTTCATCTCTCCAAGACCTTTGTATCGCTGAACTGAAACGGAGTCTTCTTTGCCATCTTTGGCCATTTCTTGCGTAAACTGGGCTCGCTGCTGCTCGTCCCAGCAATAGCGCATTTCTTTACCTCGCTTTAGTAAATACAACGGTGGCAACGCAATATATAAGTAGCCTGCGTCTATTAGCGGGCGCATGTAGCGGAAAAAGAAAGTAAGAATAAGAGTTCTAATATGGCTTCCGTCAATATCGGCATCGGTCATAATCACTATTTTATGATAACGAAGCTTCTCCATATTGAGGGCCTTCTCGTCTTCTTCTGTTCCGAAGGTTACTCCAAGGGCTGTAATGATGTTCTTTATTTCATCATTGTCATAAATCTTGTGTTCCTGAGCCTTTTCAACGTTCAGAATTTTACCCCTTAGTGGCAATATGGCCTGAAAGTGTCTGTCTCTACCTTGCTTGGCCGAACCACCTGCCGAGTCTCCCTCTACCAGATAAAGCTCACTAATAGAGGCATCTTTAGAGGCACGGTCGGCCAGCTTGCCCGGAAGTCCGGTACCGCTCAGCACATTCTTACGCTGCACCATTTCTCTTGCCTTTCTGGCGGCATGTCTTGCCTGAGCGGCCAGAATTACCTTAGCCACAATTTGCTTGGCACTTTTGGGGTGTTCTTCCAAATAGGTATTGAGTACATCGCCAACAGCTGATTCTACCGCACCGGCTACATCGGAGTTACCCAATTTGGTTTTGGTTTGCCCTTCAAACTGTGGTTCGGCTACTTTTACAGAGATTACGGCCGTTAGTCCTTCTCTAAAATCATCTCCGCTAATTTCAATCTTTACCTTGTCCAGCAATCCAGACCGGTCGGCATAGGCCTTTAAAGTTCTGGTCAAAGCCCTTCTAAAGCCCGAAACATGGGTTCCTCCCTCTATGGTATTGATGTTATTCACATAACTCACCACATGTTCGGCATAGGAAGTATTGTAGCTCATGGCTACCTGCACAGGCACATCGTTTTTCTCTCCTTCAATATAGATGGGTTGTTCAATAAGGGTTTCGCGAGAATCATCGAGGTATTCAACAAATTCAAGCAAACCACCTTCCGAGAAGAAGGTTTCTCCCTTAAAAGAGCCGTCATCGTTGGTTTCGCGCTTATCAATCAGGTCGATTTTAATTCCTGCATTGAGGTATGAAAGTTCTCTTAAGCGAGAAGCAACGGTTTCATATTTGTATTCGGTAACAATGAAAATTTCCGGGTCGGGGTGGAAATGAACAATTGTTCCGGTTTTATCGGTTTTCCCCACCTCTTTTACATCGTACTGAGGTACACCTCGGGAGTATTCCTGCTGAAAGACGGTGCCGTTTCGGTGTACCGTGGCCACCAACTTGGTAGATAGAGCGTTCACACATGATACACCTACCCCATGCAAACCACCGGACACTTTGTAAGTATCTTTATCGAACTTACCTCCGGCATGCAGTACCGTCATTACAACTTCAAGAGCCGATTTTTTCTCTTTGGGGTGAATGTCGGTGGGAATACCTCTACCGTTGTCTTCTACAAGAATTGAGTTATCCTCTTCGATTGTCACTTTAATGTGATCGCAGTGACCAGCCAGGGCTTCATCGATGGAGTTGTCTACTACCTCCCAAATCATGTGGTGAAGTCCCTTAATACCAACATCACCAATGTACATGGCCGGGCGTTTTCTTACTGCCTCAAGACCTTCTAATACCGTGATGTTACCTGCTGAATAATCCTTTTTTGCGTTTGAATTTTCTCCGCTCATAAAATCTCTCTAACAATACATTGGGGACGCCTCAAACATAATGATAGATTGATCAAAAAGATGGGTAATGTGCGCCCCAAAACAAAGCACGAATATAAGTAAAATTGATCAGTAATTGCCCACAGAAAGCATAACTAATGTACAAGCTTCAAGACATTTTATTCCCTGCTTTTCGGCCATGTTTTTAAGTTCTTGATTTTCAGTGCCAGGATTAAAAATTATACGCTCCGGCTTAAGACCCAAAAGGTAATTGTACCACTCTTTTTGACGTTGCGGATTGATATACAGAGTTATGGTATCTACATTCTCTATCAATGGCTTATCGTATAAGTTCAGTATTTTTTCTCCAAACACTTCTCCTTCTTGTATGCCCACAGGAACAAAGTCATAACCCTTATCACTGAGCATCTGAGCTGCTTTTTGAGCGTATTTATAAGGTTTTGGCGAGCTGCCAATAATCACTGTTTTTTTCATTAACCAATATTAACGTATGTAGGTAGCACAAAAGAGGCTAATTGATTGGCAATAATTACCTTTGCCATCGTTAAAAGTTGAAACTAAGACAGAACTATGAAAGTTCATCTCACTTTATTAGGCATTTTTCTTTTCGGCTGGGCTGGAGCTCACGAGTTGGAAAGCATAGACTTTAGAGAGGTTAAGTCTCTCGCAGAGTGGGATGCAATTTTTGAAGAGGCTAAAACCAATAATAAGCTGGTTTTTGCAGATGCGTATACGGACTGGTGTGGCTATTGCAAGAAGCTGGACAAAGAGGTTTTTACAAACCCGGAGGTAATCTCTTACTTTGAGCAGCACTTTATTAACATAAAATTCAATGCAGAAACCGAATTTGGCTATCCGTTGGCCGATAAATATGGTATTGACGGCTACCCTACTATGCTCTTTCTTACGGGTGAAAGAAATGTGTTTTATCGCATTGGCGGTTTCGTTGAAGCTCCTGTGCTCATGGCGCATGGTAAAGAAGCCATTGAAAATTGGACTCTTCTGCCGGATCTGCTTCTAAAATATGATGCGGGGATAATTGAAAAAGAAGAGCAAAGGCAGCTTATAGGTATTTTATCAGCAACCGACCCCTTAAAGGCGCAGGAAGTGGCCAAAGAATTGGCCGATAGTTTTACAGATGAGGATTATATGGAGCTGGAAAACCTATGGTTACTGGCCAACTTTGAAAACACCATCAATTCACGCCACTTTAACTATATAGCCAACAACAAGGCAAAAATAATTGAGGCCCATGGAATAAGTGAGTTTACAGATTACATGAGTGCCATTTACAACCAAAATCTTCAACTGGCTATAAAGTATGGCGATAGAGAACTGCTGGAAAAAATCGTTTCTGTGGTTATTCCGCTTTTTATTGATCAGGCCGAACTCCCGGCTGCCCAATTTGTAACTCGTTCAGTTTTTTTTGCCGAGCGTGAAGAATATGACAGTTACAAGCTGGAAGTAAACAGCTATATGAACAACCACCTGGCCACTGATCAACAGCCTGATTTTGTCATAAGTACTGTAGTTGAAATTATTGAAAGCTTTGGAAGCCAGGAGTTATATGCTTTTAGCAAACAACTCCTCTCCGAATCTTTGAAAATAGAAGCCAACCGGTTTGAAACGCACGCTCTTTTAGGCTATATCAACGGTTTGCTTGGCAATTTTGACAGTGCAAATCAGTGGTTGGAAAAGGCCAAAAGTCTAGCCAAAACTGATGAGCAAGAAGGGTTTGTAGAAAACCTCAAGGAAGCCGTTCGAATGATGCAGTAGGCTCCTGATTTTTAAAAACTTATCCGTAGGCCTTAATCAGCATATCGGCACACTTCTCGCCATCCATGGCCGCAGAAAGTATACCCCCTGCATAACCTGCTCCCTCTCCGCACGGGTAAAGCCCCCTGATCTGAATATGCTCACAGGTTTCTCTGTGTCTGGGTATTCGTACTGGCGATGAGGTTCTGCTCTCCACTCCCACAATTTGGGCTTCGTTGGTATAGTATCCTTTCATTTTTCGTCCAAAAGCCTTAAAAGCAGCCCTTAGTCGCTCATGAATGGCTTCCGGAAGCACTTCATTCATATTGACACTAACTAATCCGGGTTGATAGGATGTTTCATTTAAACGAGAGGAAATTCTACCTTCCACAAAGTCAACCATTCGCTGAGCCGGTGCGGCCTGGGTTTTGCCGGCTACTTCAAAGGCCCTCTGCTCTATTTGTTGTTGAAAAGTAAGCGCTTTAAAGGGATCGTCAACCGTCTGAATATGCGCTACATCTTCCAGCTCAATGGCCGTAACAATACCCGAATTCGCAAAGCGAGAATCACGCCTGGAAGGACTCATTCCGTTTACCACAATTTCTCCGGGAGCCGTGGCCGCTGGTACTATGAACCCGCCAGGGCACATACAAAAGCTAAACACACCACGTTGTTTCTCATTGTAATAGGTCTGATGAACCAAGGCATATGAACTGGCCGGCAACCACGGTCCACGATCTACTTCACAATTGTACTGAATTCGATCGATCAATTGCTGGGGGTGCTCAATTCTAACTCCTAAGGCAAAGGGTTTGGCTTCAACAAAAACCCCTCTTTTATGAAGCAAGTGGAAGATATCTCTGGCTGAGTGACCCGTTGCAAGAATGACTCCCAGTCCTTCTATTCTTGTTCCATCGTGAATCACTACACCCTTCATCCGATCTTCTTCCATCAGGAAATCGGTGACCTTCGTGTCAAAGAGAATCTCTCCTCCTGAACCCAGAATGGATTGGCGGATCTCCTGAACCACTTTAGGAAGTTTGTTGGTACCAATGTGTGGATGAGCGTCTAAAAGAATATCTTCTGAGGCACCATGAGCCACCAGGATTTCCAGTGATTTTTGAATGTCTCCTCTCTTTTTGGAGCGTGTGTATAGTTTACCATCAGAATAAGTACCGGCTCCACCCTCTCCAAAACAGTAGTTGGATTCCGGATTTACCCTGTGTTCTTTGTTAATGGCAGCCAAGTCTCTTCTACGCTTTTGCACATCGCTTCCCCGCTCCAAAACAATGGGTTTAAAACCCAGCTCAATACAGCGGAGTGCTGCAAACATTCCGGCAGGACCAAACCCCACAATCACAACGGGCTCAGCATGAGATACATTGGGGTAATCTCTTTTGTAGGAAATGAGCGGTGGCAGATCTTCTTTCACAGAAACCAATGCCTCCATGTTCACCTTCACGCTACTACCACGGGCGTCAATGGAGCGCTTTAGTGGCCTCACTTTTACATCGGCCTCTTTTATTCCTGATTTTTTAATGAGTGCTTCCTCCAGCACATCAGGATTAAAGGCCTCCTCCGGCCTAAGGGTGAGTTTTATTATCTTCTGCATATAGAGTTTCTATCTCTAAAAATGGTAATCAGAAATCGGTTGATCAGCAATCAGTAAAACACCGATTACCAGACTAACTGTTTTCTGTTTTCTACTTTCTATTCAACTGCTCCAAAACCCAGTGTTTACCCCACTCCTCTTTTTCTTCTTCTGACCATATATCGGGAAAGAAAATTATTTTCTGAAAACGTGGCGGAAGGTACTTCTGCCAGTTGGTTCCTCCTGTTGCCGCAATATCTTCAGGGCTTCGCTGCAAATAGCGTACGGCAGACCGATAATGAGCCAAAGGCCAGTCTACGTTGGCCAGTAGATCGAATGCTTTGAGTTGCTCCACTATTCGATCTTCTCCGGGTTGCCCTTTGTAATGCTTTAAATACAACTGATTGAAGTTGCAGGTTTTGGTATCCTCGGCCAATTGTAAAAACTCCTTAGAGTACTTTTCTTCGAACTGCTCTAACGTAAGTGTTTTCTTTCCTGACTTTAGCTCAGTGGCGCCCGTCTTCCAATAGATACAATCGTATAACTGATCTATGGATGCGTAATCATCAAATTCATCTCGTTTATCTTTATTCACGAGGTTTATCAGGTCGGTTGCCCCAATCTCAATCATTCGGTACTGAGCCGATTGAAAGCCGGAAGAAGGAAGAAGAGACATTCGGAACTGAAGAAACTGCTCTTTTTCCATGCCCTCTGTCATAATACTGAACGAGTGGCAGAGGTGCTCGAAATAATTATTCAGTCTTTTTAACCTTGCTTCGAAGAAAGAAACATCGGGGTGCTGTCTTTCAAAAATCTGTTTCATTTCCCAACGGCAAAGCTTAAAATAAAGCTCAGTAATCTGATGGTAGCAAATAAAGACCATTTCATCAGGAAAACTGGTTTTAGGTTGTTGTAGCCCAAGTAGGGAGTCCAGGTTAATATAATCCCAGTACTTTAAATAATCGGCATGAAGTAGCCCATCCAGGTAAGAAGCCATATCTTGCCCCATGGCTTCATATTTCTCCGAAAGCTTTTGTAATCTATCAAGTATCTTTTGGTCTATTTCCGATTGGTTCATACGTTTGCATAGGTTAAAAAGTGGGTGCAAATTTGACCACAATTCATTCAGAAACCAAATTACCTATGGCTACCGATAAAGCATCTCAAATTCAGAAATCATCCAAGCAAGATCTTTTTGAACATCCGGACTTTTACTTACTGGACGACTTGTTGAGTGAAGAACATAAAATGGTTCGCTCAGCTGTACGTGACTTCGTAAAGCGAGAAATATCTCCGTACATCGAAAGCTGGGCTGAGCATGCTTATTTCCCTTACGAGATGGTTAAAAAGTTTGGAGAAATAGGTGCTTTTGGTCCACAGTTGCCCGAAAAGTACGGCTGTGGAGGCATGGACTACATTGCCTATGGTCTGATTATGCAAGAAATTGAGCGGGGTGATTCCGGCATGCGCTCAACGGCTTCCGTTCAGGGTTCTTTGGTTATGTACCCTATTTACAAATTCGGAAATGAAGAACAACGTCAGAAATACCTCCCTAAACTAGCCTCTGGCGAGTGGTTGGGCTGTTTTGGCCTTACAGAACCCGATCACGGATCTAATCCTTCGGGAATGACTACGCACTTTAAGGATATGGGTGATCATTATCTGTTGAACGGTGCCAAAATGTGGATATCGAATGCTCCACATGCCGATGTTGCCGTAGTATGGGCTAAGAATGAGGAAGGCAGAATTCATGGCCTGATTGTAGAAAGAGGCATGGAGGGCTTTAGTACCCCAGAAACACACGGCAAGTGGTCTTTGAGAGCCAGTGCCACCGGTGAACTGGTTTTTGACAATGTAAAGGTTCCGAAAGAAAACCTCTTACCGGGCAAAAGCGGGCTTGGTGCACCAATGATGTGTCTCGATTCGGCACGTTATGGTATTGCCTGGGGCGCCATTGGAGCTGCCATGGACTGCTACGAATCGGCCAGAAGATATACCCTTGAGAGAGAACAGTTTGGTAAACCCATTGCATCTTTTCAGCTACAGCAAAAGAAACTGGCCGAAATGTTGACCGAAATTACCAAGGCTCAATTGCTAAACTACCGTTTAGGACAACTATTCAATGAAGGAAAAGCAACTACTGCACAAATCTCTATGGCCAAAAGAAATGCTGTGGAAACCGCTCTGAATATTGCCCGTGAAGCGCGTCAAATGCATGGAGGAATGGGTATTACTCAAGAGTATCCTATGATGAGACACATGGCAAACCTGGAATCGGTAGTAACTTACGAAGGAACCCACGATATCCATTTACTTATTTTGGGTGCAGACATTACGGGAATTCCGGCTTTCAAATAAACTCCCTTAGCTACACCTTCTTAAAAGGCTCTTAGTATAAACTACCCCGACTGCGCACAGCCCGTGAGGGAAAGGTTGTTGACAATTCAGCAACCTTTAGCTAAAAGAGACACAGCAAGGATTACATAACAGCTATAGTAAGAAGTGGTTTTAGTTTCATTGTGGTTGACATGAAAACTCAATGATAACTTGACCTCAGGATATGCCTGACCGGAGCTACTTTTACGAGGATTCTTATTCTAAGTAATGCTATCGTCTATTGTTTATAAGCTGTTTTCTGCTGCTCAAAAAAACCGGAAGGCATAGAAACACTGCTAAAGTGGAAAACACCAGGCCTCCAATAGCTCCAATGGCTAAGGCAAACCAAAAATATTCGGACTCGCCTTCTACTAAAAATGGAATGAGCCCAAAACAGGTAGATAGAATGGTGAGCAAAATGGGTTGTGCTTTTCCCAGAACAGACCGTATAACCGACCTATTGTAGTGCTTTAGGCGGGTATTGTTTAAGTCGTTCACCACAAATATTGAGGCATTTACTACCAGTCCACCAAGCATTATAAAGGCCGCAAAGCCTCCCGGATCGAACCGAAAATCGAACAAAGAAAAGATTAGAAATAAACCAATGAATGAAATGGGTATGGTTATAATGATGTATAAAGGCTGCTTGAGATTTTCGAAAAGAATAGCACAAACAAAGAAAATACCTACCATAAGAAGCGGCAATAAGCTGTACTGTCGCTGTTTCTGTTTAAAACTAAAATATCGGTTGTTAGATTCTATACTATAACCAATTGGAAGGATCTCCTCCATTTCTTCTATACTCTTCTCCAGATATTTTCTCCCAAAATTCGAAGACCCCAAATAATCGAATGAAAGTCTTCTCAGGTATTGCCTGTCTTCTTTCTTGAGTTCATTGGCGGTTTCTTCAAAAGTTAGTGTGGCATAATCCTTTATCTTTACCAGACGTGCAGTATCTATAGGTAGAGCTTCTTGCATTAAATCCCATTTAGAGAACTCTTCAGCATTTTTAGCCTTTATATACACTGGTAGTCTTTGGTTGTTAAGGTTTGCCTCGAGAGAGCGGCCCCCCGGCTTCGTAAGATCGCCAAGTGTTTGGACAATTCTACTTCGGCTAAGGCCTGCATCGGCCAGTCGCTGAACATCGAAATTAAGCACATACTCCGATGTTTTTACACGTGAGTAGCCCAATTGTGCATTGGTATTTACTTTTTGAACCCGCACATGCTGCTCCAGTCTGTTCGCAAAAATTTCTGCCTGACGCCCAAGTTCATCATAATTATATCCTTTCATAATTACTGAATAGCTCGGAGTCTGATTACTCTCGCCTCCTACACTAAAGCCTTGGCCTATTCCAAAAATAGACCATTGCACTCCGGTTAAATCTAACGAACGTGCCTGTAGCCTCGCTTTGAGCTGGTATGGCATAGCACTGTTATCATAGGCTTCTTCAAAAGTAATTTCTATACTGCCAGAGAGATTATTCACGCGTGTCACGTACTTGTCTATACCTTCTACAGTGGTCAAGTATTCTTCTATTTTAGACATAGCATAATTGGCATCATTTAGAGTAGTCCCGAATGGCAAGCGCGCTACCACCATTAACTTAGTTCGCTCGGGCGTACTATAATAATAGCCTTCGTATACTTCGGTGACGAATTTGCGAAGGGCCCCTCCTAAAGCCTTATCTACTATGGGTCGAATATCGTCCTGATACTTATCGCTCCCGATCGTTTTATTGTACCAATCTTGCCCTTCTATTTGCACAGGCAACTGAAAGACCGGTAGACCGAAAGCCAATATAACCACCACAATGAATGCCTTACGGTAGCGCACGACAAAGCTTATAATTCGACCATAAAATTGGAAGCCTCTAACCTTTCTTCTGAGTTTACGGAATGTGAGTGCGGTCTCTTTTCTCTTGAGTTGATAACCAAAAAGGAGCTGATAAAGAGCTGGGGTAAAAAACAGGGCTATTAGCAAAGAGGTAGCCAGATTAATCGATACTACAATACTAAAGTCTGTAAGGTCCCTGCGATCTTCTTCAGGCAATAGAAGTACAACCAGCAAGGCCAGTATAGTGGTTATGGAGGCTGCCATCAGAGCCAGAAAGATTTTTGAATTCTTTTTACGATGCAGATGATCGAGCATTACAATGGCATTGTCCACAATGAGTCCAAACGATATTGTGAGTCCGGCTATGCTATAAATATGCAACTCTACATTTAATGCATAGATGATGATAGCCGTAATGCACAGATTAACCAAAATACCCAGAAAAAGCGTAAACAGGTAGCGCAGATTACGATTGATAATAAAAATAAAGAGCACGAGAATAGCTATGGACATACCCGTTCGCATATAGATTTTGTCCATTTCTTCCTGAAGATACTCTGTTTCATCTTGTTCTAATCTGATCTCAACATCGGAAGGTAGCTGATGTTTTAGCTCTTCAATCTGAGCTCTGACTTGTTTAGCCAGTACAATCTTATTGACTGAGGGACGGGCATATACAGACATATAAACGGCATTTTGCCCATTAATGCGTGTATAAGAAGTTGGTTCTTGTTCCTCTACATATACACTGGCAATGTCTTTCAGATAAATGGGTTTACCGGAAACAACAGCCACTTCAGTTCTCTCCAGATCCGGTAGATCGGGTATTTGGGCAGTAGTCTTGAGAAAGTATTGTTGCCCACCCGGTAGTTTGGCTAAGCCTGCATACACTGCACTATTGTAACTATTTAACGCCCTGGTAATATCGGCTTTGCTCAGCCTGTACCTGATCAAAGCCATGGCATCAAAATCTATGGTTATTTGCAACGGGTTTCCACCGCTAATTTCAATACTGTGTATATCCCTGAGCTGGCTAAGCGGTTTTCTGACATACTCCTCTACATCTTGTTGCAGCTTGAAGGGAGCGTATGGCCCGTTAATCGAAAACATGAGCATAGAACTACGCTGCTCATCCGCATCCTGTCCACCCCGTTGGTCTACCCTTGGGTAACTCATGTTCTCAGGTAGCTTTTTGTATAGGTTTCGAATAATGGCATTCACCTCGAACTTTCTAAATTCCATATCCTCCCCTTTATCGAAAGTCATGGTAATGTAGCCTCTATTGTATGCCGATGTGCTTTCTAAGGTGTTGGTGCCTTCTATTTGTGAAAGGGCATTTTCCAAAGGTGAAGTTGCCAGGCGCTCCACAATATCGGGCGAAGCATTGGGCAAGCTGTAGCTTATATGTAACGCTGGAGTTGAATATGTAGGCGTAAAATTGATGTTGAGCCCGGGAATACAAGCCACCCCAATAATAGCCAACACCAGAAAAATAATTACTACTCTAAAAGGTCTTTGTGTCTGCATTCAGGAACAAAGTAGCAAGGAAATCACAAAAATCCACCTCTCAGGGTATAATTACTCACATTCACTGATAACCTTTAAATTGATCTTAAATACGTAAGCAATTATATTATTAAACTTTTATGATTTTTTATATTTATTATTTGCTTTAGTTAAAAAAATTATTCTACTTAGTTTTACTTTCAATTCCGGAAAGAAAGAAGGAAGCTCATCCTGCCTTTTGGCGCAAGAGCAATTCGAGTGTCTGAATTTGTGATTCAGATGGACTTTGCACAACCAACTCTTGTAAATAAGTAAAAGAGTAAATGTTAAACCTGTCAAGTTGAGTCTAAATTTTAGCTCAGCTTGACTTTTCTACTTTAGATAATGAGATATTTACCGATTCTATTAATCCTCTTATTTTCCTGCAGAGAAAATGATAAAAGAGCAACAGTTCTTTATGAACCTAACTCAGTTAAAAATGTTGAACCAGAAATAGTTGATACAATCTCCTTTGAGGAAAATTATACTTATATCAATGCTGTTATAGGCATATCTGACATTAACAATAACCTTCAAGGGTTTTGGGCTCACGATGGCAAAGGTTTGTCAATATTTAAATATGATAAGGAAGGAAAAATTCTGAACAAAATTTCACTACCAACAATTAACGAACCGTATGGCTTAAATAGAATAACAGATTTTAAAATTATCAATGAGGATTCCATCTTCGTCTATGATGGAGAGTTCTCCAGACTTAACTTGGTTAATTCACAGTCTGAAATTATTAACAGTTGGAAAATTTATCAGTACGTGGAAGAAATTTCACCCGAATTTTCTAATGAAATTGTGGATTCATATTTAAACGAAACGAATGAGCTGATTTTAGAATTAAGCGGATATAGCAATATATATTATACTTCTGACCCTAATTTCTTTGAAAAAAATACACTTCTCTATCAAATCAATTTAACCACCGGAAAGGTGAAAAGTGGCATAAAATATCCGCAGAATAGTCCTTACAAAAACTACCTTTTCTGGAGTGGTATAATACCATACATTAGAAAAATTGACTCGACCTATCTTACAATTTTTACACATGACGAACACCTATATTTCCATGACCAAAACCTTGAATTAATTTCTAAGTATTCAACACTACCTACTAATTTTCCACGGGGTCGTGGAAATGAATGGGGCACTAAACAGAAAATGAATTATGCTAGAATAAATCGAAAATTGAATGGTTATAATTTTAAAATAAAAGAACCTTTTGAAACGAAAAATGGAAAACTTTTAGGTAGAGTCTATTCTGCACCTTTAGGTGACAACCCCAGTATTCCAGACGACATGCAAAGTTTCATGAAAGGTAATTTTAAATCTAAATATTACTTAAAAATATTTAATATTAATAAGAATTTTCAAAAAATATATAACTATATTGAGATAGGATACTTAAACCTGGGTAACCTGATTTTTATCGATAAAAATGAATTCTACTATTTCCTTGAAAACAATCCGAACAGAGAGAGCTATCGAATATTTAAGGTACAGCTCAAAGAATTAACCACTTGAGGTTGTATTAGGCTCTCCCTCCCCCTTTTAAATAGTTTCTAGTTTAGATAATTTGAAACTATTTTTAGCCTAATGAAAAGCACCACACTATTACTCAGTCTTTCTTTGTTTATACTATGGCTATCAAATTCGAATTTGTTTGCTCAATCTTCAAATCCAGAACCATGGTTGGCATCAAGCGAATATTCACTAGTTTGGGCATATACTAGTTTAGATTCAATAGAGAGACATGGGTGCTGTGTAGAATCATCCGAAGACAACGCATGTAATTTAACAGTGCAGACTGATCAAAGTCTTTGTAAAGCAGGAAGAACAATAGGTTTTATGAAAATTTGGGATATAGAAACCAAATAATCTGAGTAACTGGGTTCCATAAATGAAACCCATTCTTTTTGTAAGGTTCCCCAAAGTTTGTCCGGTTGAAATTAGAGTATAACTCTTAAATTTAAACGATAAGGACAATGAGAAAATCACGATTTACAGAAAGCCAGATCATAAGTATTCTGGCACAGCAAGAGCAAGGGATGAAGGTTTCCCAGATATGCAGGGAGCACGGCATCAGTATCCCTACTTTCCACAATTGGAAGAGCAAGTATTCAGGCATGGATGTCAACCAGCTCAGGAAACTCAAAGAGCTGGAGGCAGAACACGGCAGGCTCAAAAAGATGTATGCCGAGCTTTCGTTGGTACACCATGCCTTGAAGGATGCAATGGAAAAAAAGCTGTAGGGCCTGAGAAGAAAAAACAGATGGTTGAATTTATGCAACAGACCCATCGGTTGAGCCAGCGTCAGGCCTGTAAAGTAGTCCGGCTCCCCAGGTCAAGCTTTGCCTACCGGAAAACAGGCAGGCCAAGTGATCAGCTCATCATGGATGAACTTTCTGCCCTTGTGGACAAACACCCTTCCATAGGGTTTTGGAAGTGCTACCACAGGCTTCGGAAAGCAGGCAACGTATGGAACCACAAACGGGTTTACCGGGTCTATACCTCCATGAAACTCAATCTCAGGAGAAGGGCAAAGAAAAGGTTGCCGGCCAGGGTGAAACAACCATTGGCCCAGCCAAATAGTGCCAATCAGGTTTGGAGCATGGACTTTATGCAGGACAGCCTTTGGAACGGAAGGAAGTACAGGCTGCTCAATATCATGGACGACTATAACAGGGAACTGCTCACCGTGGAAATAGACACCTCACTGCCATCGGCAAGGGTGGTCAGGGCCTTGGAACGGATAGCTGAAGACAGGGGGCTGCCAAAAGCTATAAGGGTAGACAATGGCCCGGAGTTCATCAGCAACAAACTGGGCCAGTGGTGCACCAAAAACCAAGTAGAGCTCCTGTTCATCCAGCCCGGAAAACCGACACAGAACGCATTTATTGAACGCCTCAACGGCAGCTTGAGAAAGGAAGTTCTCAATGCATATGCTGTAAGCTTCCCCAGAGTTCGTCCATTTAAAACTAGAAGATAACTCATCTATTAAACTTAGGGAGCCAAATCATGAGCATACTCCAAAAAACTTCCCCTTAAATAGTTTCTAGTTTAGATAATTTGAAACTATTTTTAGCCTAATGAAAAACACAATACTTGGAGTACTTTTTTTCTTTACTCTTTATAGCTGCCAGAAGCAATCGCAGAAAATTGAAGAACCAAATACTGAAGCGCTACGGTCACAAGTAAAACCTACAGAGGTAGTCACCGCCCGTGCCCGGTTCGGCACTTTCGAATACCGCATCAATGCTTCAGGACAACTGGCATCAGCCAACGAACTGAAGGTAACTTTTCAGGGCTCGGGCTATCTGGAAAAACTCAACATCAAAAATGGCCAGGAAGTAAGAGCCGGACAGGTTTTGGCTGAACTGCAAAACACCAATGAAAAATTTGCTTTAGAAAAAGCGAAGTTAGCCCTTGAAAAGGCCTTAATACAATACCGATCTGACTCCCTCGGCCGAACAAGAATAACCGAAGAAGCCATTCAAACCCTACAGCTGGCATCCGGATTAAAAGATGCCCGGCTCAACTTGCGAGAAGCCCAGCTTAATCTGGAAAAAACGCTGGTTAAAGCTCCTATTGCTGGGGTTATTGCAGGTCTTGAGGAAAAGCAAGGCAACATTATTTCTGCAGGAAAAGACCTTTGTGTAGTATACACACCCAACCAAATGGTACTGACTGCTAATATCTTAGAGTCTGATTATGGCAGTATAAAACTAGGCCTTAAGGCCGATATTTATCCCCTTGCCTTCCCAGAGAAACTGTATGAAGGTACTCTCATAGAAATAAACCCTAAAGTAGACGAGAAAGGAATGGTCGAGGTAAAACTCTTACTATCTGACGCCCAAGGTTTATTGCCCGGGATGAATGCTCAAGCGGTTATTCGTGCCCCGCAATCAGAATCAGTTTTGGTTCCGCGCGAAGCCGTAGTAATAAAGTCAGGTCGCCCGGTAGTGTTTACGATGGTAGATGGGCTTGCCCAATGGAAATATGTTGAAGTAGGCAAAGACAATGGAGTAGATATTGAAATAACCAGTGGTATAAACAGTGGCGATGAGGTTATTATTACCAACAATATCCAATTGGCTCATGAGGCAAGAGTAGTGAAAGCCCAGATGAACGGACAAACGAACTAAGCAAACCCATGGTAAAGTTCCTCATTAACAGGCCTATTGCGGTATTTTTGTCCTTTATTGGTATACTTTTCTTTAGTGTATTGGCCATTCGCCAACTCCCCGTTTCCCTACTACCCAATATAGAAGTACCCTCGGTTGTCATTAAAGCAGACTACCCAAATACTCCTTCCCGAATTATCGAAAACAGTGTCTTACGTCCCATCCGGTCAGAACTCAACTCGCTCAACAACTTAAAGTCCATTGAAAGTACGGCAGGCAGTGAAACCGGACTCATAAGGCTTGAGTTCAACTACGGTACCCGCATGGATCTTGCCTATATAGAAATCAATGAAAAGATAGACCGATTGCAGGAGACTCTTCCCAGAGGTATGGACAGGCCTAAAATTATCCGTATCAATACCTCCGACATCCCCATAATCAGACTTCAGCTTATACCCAAATCCCCCTCCGACTTCATCGAAGTATCTAAGTTGGCCGAAAGAGTACTGAAAAAACGGATTGAACAACTTTCAGGAGTTTCTATTGTAGACATCAATGGGTTTCGCGATGAGTTCATAGCCATTATGCCGGACCGGGCCAAACTACAGGCCCTTACGATTCCCGAAGAGCAAATTGGACAAGTTTTACAAAGTGCCAATCAAGAGTTAGGTCAACTATCTATTAAAGATGGGCAGTATCGCTACTTCGTGCGCATGGCCAACCGGCTTGGCAACTTAGAAGAAATTAAGAACCTCCCATTGATTAATTCAAAGGGTGACATTGTGCCTTTGCACCGTGTGGCTACCGTAGCTTACCAACCCGAAAAAGTATTGGGCTATCACCTGTTCGGCAAAGAAGAAGGCTTGGTCATTACCATTCACAAACAAAATAGTGCTAAAATGACCGAGTTGGTTCCTTTGGTTTACGAGGCAGTAGAACAGTTTAAAAAGGACTATCCGAAAGTGAATTTTCACATGACTCAGGATCAAAGCAACTTGCTAAATGCAGGTATAAACAACCTGAAAACCAGTCTTATATATGGTGGTATTTTTGCCTTTGCCGTTCTTTTTCTATTTATGGGCAATGTTAGAATGCCCATTATAATGGGCATTACACTTCCTGTGTCCCTAGTCATCAGTTTTTTACTGTTTCGCGCGGCCGGTTTAAGCATCAATATTATTTCATTAAGTGGCCTGGCCCTTGGACTGGGAATGCTCATCGACAATGCCATAATTGTTATTGATAATATTACCCGTAAAAGAAAAGAGGGTCACTCACTTATTGACGCCTGCATAACCGGTGTTAACGAAGTTATGGCCCCTCTAATCAGTTCGGTATTAACCACCCTGGCCGTTTTTATACCTCTTGTCTTTTTGAATGGGCTATCGGGAGCACTTTTTTACGACCAGGCCGTTTCGGTGGCCATAATTTTAGGTACCTCGTTAATGGTTGCCTTTGTACTGCTTCCCCTACTATACCGCATGTTTTTTCAACACCACAAGGGAACTATAAAAGAAGACAGCTTTATATTCAGAGGAATATTAAAGGTATACAAACTGATTTACCGAGCCCTCTGGCGATTTAGAATAGTGAGCTTTCTTCTACTGCTGCTACTCATCCCTGGCTGCTACTGGATGGTTAACTTCATCGACAAAAAAGGATTACCTGAAATTGAAAAAACAGAAACACTTCTACAGTTAAGTTGGAACGAGCCTATTGATGCGGCCACAAGTATGCAAAGAATAAAAGCCTTGCTTGAAGAAATGAATATTGAGGCCATCACTGAATCAGACATTGGACTGAAACAGTTTATTCTGTCCGTGGATGAAGGAAGTATTGAACAGGCCGATATTTATTTCAACTTTCCTTCGGCCGAAGAAAAACGCCAAGGGGAGTTGTGGCTGCTAAACTACCTGCAAACCAGACACCCGCAGGCCAGCGTAACTATCCAGGATGCACCCAACGCTTTCGATCAAATATTCAATAAGGAAGGTTTCTATTTTACAGCCAAGTGGAAAACTCTTCAGAATGACGAATTACTGGATCATTCGGCCTATACCGAACTGGAAAATGAAGTAAACAAACTGGTAGAAACAGCGCCATTGCAAGGCAAAGGGTTCATCTACGAAGATGCTCTGGAAGCCACCATAAATAGTCAGAAGCTATCTGCATATGGCATCAGCGAAAACGAGGTAAAGAATGTACTTAGCAAAGCGCTAGACGGTTATCTGGTTACTGAAATCAGACGCTTTGGCGAAGTAATTCCCGTGCGTGTACAACGCCCGAAGGCCGACTTAAGAAGTCAATTATCACAAGCTACCGTACGCGGCAAAATGAACCAGGAGTATCCACTCAGCGAATTCGTACAACTCTCGTTTACCAGTACAGAAAAAAACATAACAGCCGATAGAACGGGTATCTATCAATCCATGGAATGGGAAGAACTATCAGAACAAGATATTCAAAAGCTTATGAACCAACTTCCGGAAAAGGCGGCTGAATCTGGGTTGATGCTGGACTTTGATGGCACTTACTTTGAAGACCTTGAAAATTTACGGCAGCTCGTTTTTGTGTTATTAATTTCTGTAGCCCTTCTTTACTTTATTTTGGCGGCTCAATTTGAGTCACTGGTACAGCCAATGATCGTAATTTTCACATTACCACTAGGTATTTTAGGGGCGCTGCTCATTCTGCAGTTTAGCGGAGGTAGCCTCAACGTTATGTCGGCCATTGGAATAATCGTTATGCTGGGAATTATGGTAAACGATGCCATACTCAAGATAGACACTATCAACCGATTGGTAAGGCAAATTGACAAAACACACAAATCAGCCTATAAAGAACAACTTGCCATGGCTATAGCCAAGACGGGTGAAATACGATTAAAACCCATACTCATGACTTCGATTACCACCATTTTGGCACTTCTGCCAGTCGTTTTTTCCTCAGGTATTGGGGCAGACCTGCAACGGCCTCTGGTATTTGCCGTCATTGGTGGGCTCACAATCGGAACATTTACGGCACTCTTTTTTGTGCCTCTAGCCTACTGGTTCATTAGCAAAAAGAAGGCTTAGAACCTCCTCTTCCCCCTCCCTGCTAAAGGATGGTTGGGTATGAGAGAGCTATACTCCGTCTCCAATCGGTCAGACCGCATGCGATGGTGTGATCAATAATAGTCTATGAAAACCAAGACAGCTAACCTCTTCCCCTCACAGTATTAGGAAAGGAACTTTTTTTTGGGGGGTATAGACACCTTATTAGGCTTA